>OKSC01003625.1_pt1 | contig 11212 bp, 10 predicted proteins | sample 1601161 | NCBI WGS metagenome assembly OKSC01 (sample SAMEA3541552, study PRJEB24748) | human gut metagenome | biome: human gut; feature: human-associated habitat; material: faeces | place: China | collected 2012
AAAAGGCCGATATGGATTCGGGATTCACCTATTCCAACAAGACCCGGCGAAGGTCCGTCGTAGTCGTAGGATTGGCGTCATCCCAAGCACAATTCCTGAACTCTTTCGAGCATGAACTGCGGCACTTGTGCGACGATATTGCCGTAGCGTCAGGGATGGCAATGCAAGGCGAAGAAGTCGCCTATCTGACAGGACAGATAAATACAATGCTTTGGAAAGATATTCACCAATTTATTTGTTGCAAAGGTAAATGCGACGGTTATGGACGAACAAACTAAATATCTGATGTCATTGTTGTGTCCCCTAATATTTGTCGATCAGAAGCGCTAAGGATTTATGTGCCTTGAATCGACAGTCGAAATCATATCGATAATTTACGTCAATATACACAGTTCGAACGGCAATCGAAAGCCGTTCGAACTGTGTGTTTTTCTGGATTAATTTATAAATCTTCCACAATATGGAAACGAGAAACATATTTACTCCACATTTGATAAGCGTGTGAAATTTTCGTCGCTTTTCGTTTTGGACTACTTCAACCCTCCAAAAGTCGCATCTGGTTCTGAACTTCGTCGCATCTCGTTTTGCCGATTATAAAAGCAAGGGCTCCAAATACCCCCCCATCAAAATTCTCTTCATAACATTTTGTTTTTTTAGGTTATTATACTGAAAATAGCATCATTTCTAATCATTCGGATAAATATGCTCCTCCACCCACCGTGTCAGTTCGACGAAATCGGCAACCGAAAGCTGCTCGGCACGCTGCGTGAAGAAGGGATGTTCCACCCCTCCGAAATCGCCGAAAGCCGCCCGCAGGGAGTTGCGCAACATCTTGCGGCGCTGGCCGAACGAGGCCTTGACCACGCGGACGAACAACCGTTCGTCGCAGTCGAGCCGGTCCACTCCGTTGCGGTGCAGACGCACGACGGCGCTCTTGACTTTGGGCGGCGGATTGAACACCGTTTCATTGACCGTAAACAGGTACTCTATGTCATACCATGCCTGCAACAACACGCTCAAGATGCCGTACTCCTTCGAGCCGGGAGGCTCCGCCAGACGCACGGCGACCTCTTTCTGGATCATCCCGACGCACTCCGGAATCAAGTCCCGGTTTTCGAGCACCTTGAAAAATATCTGGGACGAAATATTGTAAGGGAAATTGCCGATCACACGCAGTCCTTCGGGAAACAGCGTCCGCAAATCCATTTTCAGGAAATCGCCCTCCATAAGGCGGGGTGTAAATTCGGGATAATGCGCATGCAGATACGCCACGCTTTCGGAGTCTATTTCGGCGCCGTATGTCACGACATCCGTCCGTTTCAGCAAAAATCGGGTCAGAACACCCATGCCGCATCCCACCTCCAACACCGGACACGGTTTTTCGGACGTACCGCCGCCCAGCGAATCGCATATTTTGCGGGCAATATTGAGATCGACCAGAAAATGCTGGCCCAACGCTTTCTTCGCTCTTACTTCACTCATTCGTTTCGGTTGAATATCTTTCCCGGAGTCTCCATCCCGGACTCTTCCGGCACAGAGCCGATCTTCTCCGTCTCTGCCGACGGCGACCGCTTCGCGCCTACCGTCCGGCACCTCCCGGAGCGGACGCCCTCTTCGGCCGCTTATCGGAAGCGTCGTACCCTTTCTCCGAACACCGTCGGGTGCAGGACGCGCACCCGTTCGATTCCGCTCCGACCACAGAAACGGCCCGAAGCCGCATCCGTCGGCCGGCATATTTTCCTTCACCGGACCGGCTCTCGCCCAACGACACCCCTCTGCCCTGATTTACCGGCCGCAGAAAGCTTCGGACTGGCCTTTCGGACGACACAATCATCAGAGGTATTTCTTCACATCCTCGACATGCTTGCGAGGTTTCTTGTGAAATTCGTTGTAAAACATTGCGACGCCCGCGACGACGAAAAGCACCGGAATAATCAGGTTTGCATAATGACCGTCGTGCAAGCACCAAACGACATTGATCGTAAGCCACATGATCGTAGCCAGCATAAAAATCAACGCGACGGTCGCCGTCTTCTTGTTAAATTGTGCGTTCTTCTTTTTCATAGCTTCTCGATTTATGGTTAAACGATTCTCATTTGCTTTTTTTCCGCTCCCGCTCCCTGCGCCGATAATCCAGGATGAGGGCCGCCAGACTCCCGCCGAGCGCCAGCACCAAAAGTGCGCCTCCGGAGGTCGGATGTACGAACAGACATACGGCCATCACCACGATCATGATCGCTATGGATGCCATCAGTATTACCCTGAATCGCTGCAATCTATACCCCATATCTGCATAAGTTCGCGGGATTTCCCGCACTCTGTCTATAATAAGGAACTCTTCTGCCCGCCCCGTCAGTTGCCCTGTTCGCACATGAACTTGATACGTACCAGCCGGATCTCCTCCTCGGTATAGTCGCCGCCCAGCTCCTCGATCGCCTCGTCGAGCGAATCGCTCTGGGCATCCTCCTTGAAATAGAGGTAAATATCATTGGATTTATCCTCGTCGATCACCTGTTCGATGTAGTAGGAAATATCCAGTTTCGTTCCCGAATTGACAATCCCTTCGATCTCGGTCAGCAATTCGTCGAAATCGAGGTCTTTGGCCCGGGCGATATCCTCGAAATCCATCTTGCGGTCGATGGCCTGGATGATGAAAATCTTGTTGCCGGACTTGTTGCCCACCGACTTGACGATCATATCCTGCGGGCGGACGATCTCCTTCTCCTCCACATAGGTGCGGATCAGGCGGATGAACTCCTCGCCGAACTTGCGGGCCTTGCCCACACCCACGCCCGAGATGTTCTGCATCTCCTCGATGGTGATCGGGTACTGGATCGCCATATCTTCGAGCGACGGATCCTGGAAGATGACGAACGGAGGCAAATCATGCTGCCGCGCCACCTTCTTCCGCAAATCCTTGAGCATCGAGAACAGCTCCTCGTCGGCTGCCCCTCCTTTGCCCGTAGGAGCCACCGCATCGGTCTCTTTCTCCTCCTCGTCGTAGTCATGGTCGAGAGTTATATAGACCGGACGGGGTGCGGCGATGAACTCTTCTCCTTTGGCATTGATCGACAGCAATCCGTAATTTTCGATGTTCTTGTCGATAAGACCCATAATCAGCGCCTGGCGGATCACGGCTCCCCAATAACGGATGTCATGGTCCGCACCGGCCCCGAACCATTCGCTCTTGTTGTGTCCGTAACTCTTAATCAACGCGGTATTCTTACCGACCAGCACGCTGGCCAGGTAATCCGCCTTGAACTTGTCCCCCAGGTCGCGCAACGCCTCGAGCGCCATGCGAAGCGACGCCTGGGCGTCGATCTTGGGTTTGGGGTGGAGGCAGTTGTCGCAGCAGCCGCAGTTCTCCTCGGGATATTCCTCCCCGAAATAGTGCAGCAGCGTCTTGCGACGGCACATCGAACTTTCGGCGTACGACACGGTTTCGAGCAGCAGCAGCTTGCCGATCTCCTGCTCGGCCACCGGCTTGCCCTGCATGAACTTCTCCAGCTTCTGAATATCCTTATAACTATAAAAGGTAAGGCAGTGTCCGTCGCCGCCGTCGCGTCCCGCACGCCCCGTCTCCTGATAATATCCCTCCAGAGACTTGGGAATATCGTAATGGATCACATAGCGCACGTCGGGTTTGTCGATACCCATGCCGAAAGCGATCGTGGCCACGATCACGTCGGCCCGCTCCATCAGGAAGTCGTCCTGGTTGGCCGCACGTGTCTGGGCATCCATACCGGCGTGATAGGCCAAAGCCCGGATTCCGTTGGCTACGAGCAATTCCGTAAGCTCCTCGACCTTCTTGCGGCTCAGGCAGTAGATGATGCCGCTCTTGCCCTCGTGCTGCTTGATGTAACGGATAATCTCCCGGTCCACATCGTGCTTGGGCCGGATTTCGTAATACAAGTTGGGGCGGTTGAACGACGACTTGAATACCGAAGCGTCGCTCATACCCAGGTTTTTCTGGATGTCCATCTGCACCTTGGGCGTAGCCGTCGCCGTCAGGGCGATCAGGGGCGCCGTGCCGATTTCGTTGATGATCGGACGGATGCGGCGGTACTCCGGACGGAAATCGTGCCCCCACTCCGAAATACAGTGCGCCTCGTCGATGGCGTAGAACGAAACCTTGACCTTGCGCAGAAACGCCACGTTGTCCTCTTTGGTGAGCGACTCCGGAGCGAAGTAGAGCAGCTTGGTCCGCCCCTCCAACACATCGTTGCGCACCTGCGCGACAGCGCTCTTGTTCAGGGAAGAGTTCAGGAAGTGAGCGATTCCCGCATCGTTAGAATAGGTGCGCATGGCATCCACCTGATTTTTCATCAGGGCGATCAGCGGCGATATGACGATCGCCACGCCGTCCATCAGCAGGGCGGGCAACTGGTAACACAAGGACTTGCCGCCGCCGGTAGGCATCAGCACGAACGTATCTTTTCCACTCAACACATTGCGAATCACGGCTTCCTGATTCCCCTTGAATGAAGAGAAGCCGAAATATTCTTTCAGTTTCTCGCGCAGCAGGGAATCTTCATTTTGCTTCATAACTCTTCTCAAACACAAATTTCAATGTAAAGATAAAAATAATTCGGAAAAAAACATAACTTTGTAAAAAAATTTCATAAAAAATGCGTCTTTACACCAGCGAGCTCGTCAAGAAATACAAAGCCCGCACCGTGGTGAACCACGTTTCGATCGACGTGAACCAGGGTGAGATCGTGGGTCTTCTGGGCCCGAACGGAGCCGGCAAGACCACGACGTTCTATATGATCGTCGGCCTGATCAAACCCAACGAAGGCCAGATCTTTCTCGAAGACGACAACGGCCAGGTAGCCGAACTCACCAAAGAGCCCGTCTATCGCCGGGCCCAAATGGGTGTGGGGTATTTGGCGCAGGAGGCCTCGGTTTTCCGCCGTTTGAGCGTCGAGGATAACATCAAGGCCGTTCTGGAGATGACCGATCTGAAAAAGGACGAACAGGCCGCACGCTGCGAAGCGCTGATCGAAGAGTTCCGCCTTCAGAAAGTACGCAAGAGCCTCGGCATCCAGCTGTCGGGCGGCGAGCGGCGACGCACCGAAATCGCCCGTGCCGTAGCGATCAACCCGGCCTTCATCCTGCTCGACGAACCGTTCGCAGGCGTCGATCCGATCGCTGTCGAAGACATCCAGAGCATCGTCGCTACGCTGAAGAACAAGAATATCGGCGTCATCATCACCGACCACAACGTCGATGAAACGCTGGCCATCACCGACCGTACCTACCTGCTGTTCGAGGGTAAAATCCTCAAGGCGGGTTCGGCCGAGGAGCTGGCTGCCGACCCGATGGTCCGCAAGGTCTATCTGGGACAGCACTTCGAACTGCGGCGCAGTCCGACGCTCGACAAACTCCGCAAGGGACAGCCCGCGAACGCAGCCGAAGAGAAGCCGTCCGAGGAGAAGCCGTCCGAGGAGAAATAGACCGTGCCCGCCTTCTGCCGGGCAATGTCCGGCGGATCGGCCTCGCGGAATCCGACTCCGGCTTACGACGGTGCGACCCCGCGCCACACCGGAATCCGGAACCGTTTTCCGCCTGCGGCAAACGCCCCTTCCGGCAAAACCGGGAACTCCGAAACGAAGTCCGGAAAGGATTGCGGACTCACAACCGATTCCGGGAGCGTATCCCGAAAAAAAACGAACAGACAACCATTTTCGAACACCGGTTTGCATCGTACAGTTCGCGCGAATCATTCCGGCTTCGGGAAATGGAAAGCGAAACAACGACTTTTTGACACGTGCCGCAACGGACGTAAACTCCGACCTGCCGCACCGAAAAATACAGTAATTATCCGTCTATGGATCAATCCGTTCCTCCGGGGAGGGTTCGAGGCATTTGCATTCCCCCATGTTCTAAAAGTTACGCACAGCGCGCCCTGGCCGCCTCGCTGCTGGCCGAAGGTACTTCCCGGCTGCATAACATCGAATTTTGCGACGATACCCGTTCGGCCATCCGCTGCATCGAGGCGCTCGGTGCCCGGGTACGGCGCACCGGAGAGCGCACGCTCGAAATCGACGGCGGCCTCTCCCCCGCAGGCGACAGACTCTACGTCGGCCAGTCGGGGCTTTCCACCCGGCTCTTCACCCCGATCGCATCCCTCTGCGACACGCCGATCGGAGTGGTGGGCGAAGGACCGCTGCTACACCGCTCGTTCCGGACGATGATCCGCACGCTCCGGGCACTGGGCGTCCGGGTTCACGACCGCAACGACCATCTCCCCCTCCATATCCAAGGTCCGATCCGGGGCGGCGAGGTTCAGATAGAGGGGCTGGTTTCCTCCCAGTTCATCACAGGGCTGCTGCTGGCCCTGCCGATCGCCGAAGAGGAGACGACGATTCACGTGCCCCACGTAATATCGACCCCCTATATCGACATCACGATCGACACGGCCGAGCGCTTCGGCATCGAAATCCTGCATAAAGACTATAAAGAATTCTACGTGGCCGGAGGACAACGCTACCGGCCTGCGGAGTTCGAAATCGAGAGCGACTGGAGCGCGGCCGCCTTCCTGCTGGTAGCGGGGGCCGTCGCGGGCGAAGTGACGATCCGCAACCTCTCGGTACTCTCCCGACAGGCCGACACAGCCGTTATGACTGCCCTCGTTCGGGCCGGCGCATCCGTCATCGACGAGGGCGATACGATCACCGTCGCACACCGTCCGCTGCAAGCCTTCTCATTCGACGCGACCCAATGTCCGGGGCTTTTCCCGGCCCTGGCCGCCCTGGCCGCTTCAGCCGAGGGGACGAGCGTCATCAAAGGAACCTCCCGGCTGGAGAACAAGGAGGGCAACCGCGCCGAGTCGATCCGCGAGGAGTACGCCAAACTCGGCATCGAGGTCGATCTCGACGAAGAGGATACGATGAAAATCCGGGGCGGACGAATCCGGGGCGGACACGTGCACAGCCACGACGACCATCGCATCGCCATGTCGCTCGCGGTAGCGGCTCTGAACGCCGACACCCCCGTCGTTATCGAAAATCCCGCATGCGTGGCCAAGAGCTTTCCCGACTTCTTCGAACGGCTCGAATCCCTGCGTACTGCGGAATAAACGGACCGACTATGCCGACACGCCGGGAAATCATCGCACGGATCGAAACGCCGCTCACCGCCCTCTACGGCGAGCGCGAAGCGCGGCAAATCGCCCGGATCATTGTAATGGAACTCGGCGGGCTCTGCCTGACCGACCTGGTCGCCGAGCCGGACAAAGAGCTCGGAATCAATGAGCTTGACCGGATCATCGGCGAACTGGCCGCCGGCCGTCCCCTGCAATACGTGCTGGGACACACCGAATTTTACGGGCTCGACTTTCAGGTGCGGGAAGGGGTGCTGATCCCCCGTCCCGAAACCGAAGAGCTGGTCCGCTGGATCGCCGAATCCCCCGCTCCGGACAATCCCGCCGTACTCGACGTCGGCACCGGCAGCGGCTGCATCGCCGTCACACTGGCCCGGCTGATTCCGGGCGCCCGTGTCACAGCTGTCGATATTTCCGAAAAAGCCCTCTCCATCGCCCGCGAAAATGCCCGGAGGCTCGACGCAGAAGTGGATTTCCGACAAGGCGACGCCCTCGGGGAGCTATTCCCCGGACAACGGGAACAGTTCGACCTGATCGTTTCCAATCCCCCCTATATCCCCCGCAGAGAAAAAGCCTCGATGCGCGTGAATGTCACGGGTTACGAACCGGCGGAGGCGCTCTTCGTCGAGGACGACGATCCGCTGATTTTCTACCGGGCCATCGCCCGCAATGCCCGGCGGCTGCTCCGTCCCGGCGGACGGCTCTATTTCGAGATCCACGAGAACTTCGCGGACGAAACGCTCCGGATGCTGACCCGGGAAGGGTTTCCGGATACCGCCGTGCGCCGCGACCTGAACGACAAAAACCGCATGACATGCAGCCTGCAAAGAAGATAAAACGCGACAAAACGCCCGAACAGGCTTATGCGGCCTTAATCCGGCTCTGTGCCCGGAGCGAAAAATCCTCGGGCGATGCCCTGCGGCTGATGCAGCGCTGGGGCGTGGAGCCTTCGGCCCGGCAGGGCGTGCTGCAAAAGCTCCTCGCCGACCGATTCATCGACGACAACCGCTACGCCGAAGCCTTCGTGCGCGACAAAATCCGACTGAGCGGCTGGGGCGCCCGCAAGATCCGCACCTCGCTCCGGCTCAAAGGCATCGCCGCAGCGATCATCGATGAAGCTCTTGCCCGACTGGATCCGGCGAACCAGTCCGAACGGCTGCGGACACAGCTCGAAAAAAAGCTCCGACTGACCCGATACAAAGATACTTACGATTTGAAAACCAAACTGATCCGCTACGGCCTTTCGCTCGGATACGACTACGACGCCGTACTCGATGCCGCCGGCGAATTGATCCAAACAAACGACGAACCATGCGACGACTTCTGATCTCCGCGCTGCTGCTGTGCAGCGCTCCCGTTTCGGCCCAGCACCTCGCCCCGGAAGATTACATCTTTCCCCTGCGAGACGTGGCCGGGCTTTACTCCGCCAACTTCGGCGAAATGCGTCCCAACCACTTCCATTCGGGCATAGACATCAAAACCGACGGCGTAACGGGAAAACCCGTACTCGCCACGGCCGACGGATATATCTCACGCATCGCCGTCACGCCGGGCGGCTATGGACGCGCCATCTACATCACCCATCCCAACGGCACGACTTCCGTATATGGGCACCTCTCGAAGTTCCGCGACGACATCGAAAAATACGTACACGAGGAGCGTTACCGCACCCGGCGAAACAGCATCAATCTCTATCCCCCGGCCGACCGGTTTCCGCTCAAGCAGGGCGAACAGTTCGCCTGGTCGGGAAATACAGGCTCGTCCGCAGGCCCGCACCTGCATTTCGAGATCCGCGACTCCCGCACGCAGCGGACCCTCAACACCATTTCCAGCGGCGTGATCCGCACCCGCGACGACATTCCGCCGCGCCTGGTGAAACTCTACTACGTCGAGGTGGACAGCGTGCGCGGTGTCCCGGTGCACGCCCGGCCCCGCCCCGTCGAGCTGGTCGAAAAAACACCCGGACGCTATGCGCTCAAACAGGAAGGAGCACTCTCCGTCGGCGGCCGAGGTTACTTCATCCTGGAGACGACCGACCGCAAAAACGACGTATCCAACACATTCGGACTCTGGCGCATACGTGAATTTGCAGACGAAGATCCGATCTTCGAACTTCGTATCGACGGCTTCGCCTTCGACCAGACCCGCTACTGCAACGCCGTCACCCACTACCCCATGCAGGTCGCCTCGCGCAACGAAGTGATCCGCCTCACCCGACTCGACGGCTGCATCGACGATTTCTACCCCGTCTTGAAAAACCAGGCCCTGCTGACTCCTTCGGAAGGCCAGAGCCAGCAGATCCGCATCGAAGCCGAAGACGACAGCGGCAACCGTTCGATACTCGAATTCCGGACGATCCGACAGCCTGCGCAGCGGGATTTTCGCGCCGTATGCGATTCGACGGCTCTCATCGTCGATAACCGCCGGCCCTTCTCGCATACAGCGGGAGAGGCATCGGTTCACATCCCCGCCGGCGTCTTCTACGAACCGCTCTTTTTCAGTCAGTCGAGCCGCCCGGCCCAATTCGCCGCCGCACCGTCGGTCGCCGTCCTCTCTCCCCTCTATTCGATCCTCGATTACGACACGCCTCTGCATACGGCGGCTACGGTTACGATCCGGGCATATGTTCCTCAGAACTTACAACCCCACACCACCCTGGGTTTCGTCCGCAAAGGGAAGGTTTCCTATGCCGGAGGAAAATATAAAAACGGCGCCGTCACCCTTTCGACCCGCACATTGGGCGACTTCTGCGTGGTGGCCGACACCGTTCCGCCACGCATCGAGCCCCGCTTCAAAGCCGGAGAGCCGATCAGAACGCGCAGCATCACCTTCCGCCTGCGAGACAACTTCTCCGGCATAGGCAGCTATACGGCCACACTCGACGGGGAGTGGATCCTGCTCGAACGCAATCCGATGCAGGGCACCATTACCCACACCTTCGACGACTCCCGCACCCCGAAAGGCCGGAGCTACACGCTCCAACTGACCGTCACGGACAACTGTGGCAACAAAACCGTCTGGAAACGGACGATAACCCGATAACAATACCGATATTTACATACTTCAGACACTGCCCGCAACATTCAGACGGCCGACCGGAAAATCGGCCAGAGCTTTTTTCAGACAACGCACTGCCGGATTACACGGCTCCGTTCATCTTCGGTCCCTGGCGAATCCTCTCACAAGCCCGGCACACCATGACAACGAAAGATCCGCTAAACAGTTATTGTTTAGCGGATCTTTCATCGTTTTTCTCAAGTGATTCCGGAGCGGTTCGAACGCTCGACCCACAGCTTAGAAGGCTGTTGCTCTATCCAACTGAGCTACGGAACCATCGTTTGCAGCACATAATCGCACAGCGCAGCAAAGGTAATACAAAATCCTCGCTTATGCAAGCAACACGACAAGTTTTACCTCTTATCCAGCAAGGTATCAAATAGTTAATACAACACAACGGAAAAAATAGTTCGCACCCAAAATTCCAGCACTTTTTCCTTTTATCTCCGAACCGTACACCGACAAAACAACATTTCCGCACATCAAAATTTCACACAATTAATATTCTGAAAAACAACACACTACAAACATCCCCCTCTTTACACACAAAAACTTTTCACCCAAATTACAACGAATATAATTTTCGATCCGGCCGTCGGCCGTTGCAGAAAAACTTTGTTTTGTGGAACTTTGCGGTGGCAATACCCCAGAGCGTGTTGTGTATTAGGAAACATTCACTAACTTTGCAGTGCCGTCCCCGACGGATGGCGACATATTGTTTAGTGAAAGTGTTTCGCTAATCCTTGACGATAAAATTTGGCGATTTTAAGGAAACAAGGATAGGCAATACAGACACTCATCACCGTGTATAGCTATATCGGTTCTCGATATACTATTCGGTGTGGGGTATTGTTTATTTGTTTCCGGGCCACGCCAAATGCCTGTCGTCAGATAAACGAACGACTCCACACTTGAACCGAATATTGTAAAACATCAATCTGATTATCAAATATTAATATTGGGAATTGTGTGGTAATGATACCATATAGTTCCCAATATTTGTGAGGATTAGCCTATTCTTTCTTGTGCAACCTCAATGGCTTTTCGCTT
>OKSC01003628.1_pt1 | contig 11210 bp, 10 predicted proteins | sample 1601161 | NCBI WGS metagenome assembly OKSC01 (sample SAMEA3541552, study PRJEB24748) | human gut metagenome | biome: human gut; feature: human-associated habitat; material: faeces | place: China | collected 2012
TGTACGGAATTTCTTCATTTTGCACGCTCAGCGAAAATAACAGCTTTTTGCATGGCAAAATCTCATGTTTTTGTATTTTTTTAGAAAATAATAGCGTTTTTAATACAAACAGAACTCCCCGCGTAACTCTCCATCAACTACGCTTGGCCGCATGTTCCAGATAGAGGAAACATGCCACATTCAACACAATTCCAAACGCAGTAGAGATGGGGGCTGCGAGGCCGATATTGGTGAGGCTTGCGTCCGGCTGGATGCTCATATAGTAAGCAAAGGGAAGGCGTACGAGAAGGGTCTGGATCAGTCCCTGGAGCATGACCCACACGGTCTTGCCATTACCGTTAAAATATCCCATCATGCTGAACAGCACAGCAGTCAATAGCGTCTCCGGTGCGAAACCTTTCAGATACTCATACCCTCTCTGCACCACTGCCGCATCCGCGGAGAAGATACCTGCCAGCAGATTCCCCCGGAAGAACACCAGTACAAAGACGAAGCATCCCACCAAAAGTCCGATGCCGATACCGGTGAACATGGTCTTCTTCGCCCGCTTCTGTTCTCCGGCACCTACATTCTGTGACACGAAAGAAGAAGTGGACTGCATCAGTGCACTGGGGATCAGCATGGCAAAGTTGACGATCTTGCATGCCACGCCGTAGCCGGAGGAAGCTTCCAGTCCCAGGCGGTTGACAAAGGCGCACAGTGCCAGGAAAGAGCCTTGCGTCAGGCACTCCTGCAAAGCTAACGGCAGACCAATCTGCAGGAATTTACCGCACTGGGGATTCCAACGAAAATCGTATCCGGTAATGGTAAAGGGCAGTCCCTTTTTCACAAGGCGTACAATTGCAAACACTACGCTCAATGCCTGTGCAAAAACAGTAGCCAGCGCTGCTCCAATGGCATCCATGCCCAGTCCTGCCACCAGCACCAGATCACCCACGACATTGACAATGCATGCCACGAAGACAAAAAGCAGCGGTGAATTGCTGTCGCCAAGTCCTCGAAAGATCGCGGACAATACATTATATGCCACGATAAAAAAGATTCCGGCACCACAGATCCGGATGTAAGCTGCGGTCAGCTCTACCGCCTCTTCCGGCGCCTGCATAAGAACTGCAATAGGCCGGGCAAAACCAACCATGACCACGAACAACACCAGTGAAATCACTGCAAATACAACGGTTCCGCCGCCGATGATACTGCCGATCTGCTCCTCCTTCTTCTCTCCCAGATACCGGGCGATCAGCACAGTAATACCCATTGCCAGCTGAGTCACCACGAAAGTTACCAAATTCAGCACCTGACTACCGGTAGAGACTCCGGACAATCCCGAAGTGGAGCCGAACCGTCCCACTACGAGCAGGTCTACCGCACCGTAAGCCGCCTGTAAGATTAAGGCTCCCAAAATGGGAACCATGAAGCGGAGCAACTTTTTCAAAATGCTTCCCTGTGTAAAATCCATCATGTCATTTTCTTTATTTTTCAAACTTCTCTCTCCTCTCGCACATCACCTGATAAAAGGTCTCTATGGTCTGTATCATCACTTTCGCATCTGCTTCGGAAATGCTCTCCAGATACGGTGCCAGACCGGCAAAATAATTCTCATTATATTGTTCCGACAGTTTTCGTCCCTCTTCTGTCAGAGAAATATAGGTGATCCTGCCGTCTTCCGCCGCATTGGCTTTCCGCAGATAACCCTTTTCTTCCATTTCTTTTACTGTTCGTGTCACGCCGGGACGGGGGATGTTCAGATAGTCACTGATATCTGAAATCTTCACAGCAACCCCCTGCCTCTCCATGATCTGGATCACATCCAGGAAATGAATATAAGAAGGTGTCACGCCCGAGGGCAGCGCAGGGAGCATCTCCCGGATCCGTTTTGCCTGATAGCAGGCATCCAACATTCGTTTTATCGTCTGAATCGTCATTCTTTCCCTCTCTGATATCTTTTCTATCCTATATTTTATCCATATAGTTACCTTGGGTAATTACCTTTGGTAATTATATGGAAACAATTTCAATTTGTCAATAAAATATTTTCATAAACACGAAAACATATACATGAAAACAGCAGACTCTTTTGGGAGAATCTGCTGTTTTTTCTACAGACTTCATTTTTTGTTTTTCTTTATCTCAATTCAAATCATACGATTTTAACTTATAGAACTGTTTACGCATCCGATCTGGCATAGGCGTTTTTCATCTGCCCACTGAGTTCATACAGGACTTTGTCCAGAGTATCGGCTGCCTCACACTGAAGCATCCCGGCAATCTTTTCGTTGGCCTCTTCCTGTATTTTTTTACGAGTTTCCTCATCGGTCTCCTGCTCCAGCAATGTATCGTAACGGTTCAGGAGCTCGTGACTTTTCGCTGCTATGCTTTCCTGATAACGTTCGATATGGAACACGGATTTGCTATAAGAAGCATCGGCCATGGCTGCGATCATACGGCTCATCCAGTAGAAGTTCTCGGTGGAGACTTTTCCGGTGGTTCCGGACAGGTAGCCGGGTGTCGTATCTATGTCAGTGTAGAACGGAGCCAGTACATTAAATGCATTGGATGCAAATGCCAGCCACTGGATCGGCTCGCCCTCCGGGCGCATCTGGATCAGTGCCATGTCATCATTACGGTTAATGCCGATCGAACGATATGCTCCACACATAGTTTTATCCCCATACGAAGCATAAGGATCATAAGGCGTTCCCTGATAATGAGAAGACAATACGTATTTTACATCCTCCACCGTGATCTTCTTCTCAGGCACCATGCACCAGGGCAGATCATCCGAAAAAGGAGTGTAGTCCGCATCCGGACCATCCCAGACAAGTGTCCGGGGATTCAGGGTCCGCAGCATATACCAGGCTCTTGCGGTATTGTATACATGGTCGGAATCGTCATGGCTGCCAAAGGCATCTCTGGCAGAAAAGCTGCCGTCCTGTGACAGATCCAGATGATTCTTTTCGATAAACTCTCTCAGATCCGCAGAGCACATATGATTCTCCTGTGTGTTCAGAGCATCCTCCAGATCGAAAGCATCGATTCCGAACTGGTTCGGCATCACCACATATGCTTCATCCGGCACTCTGCGGGCAATCCAGTGATGACCGCCGATCGTTTCCAGCCACCAGATCTCGTTTTTATCGGAAAAAGCAATCCCGTTCATCTCATAGGTACCGTATTTTTCCAACAGGCTTCCCAGCCTCGTGACACCCTCTCTGGCACTATGAATATAAGGGAGCACCACAGATACAATGTCCTCCTCACCGATACCTCCGGGAATCTCTTCTGCACCGTCCTGCGCCGGAACATATTCCACCAGTGGATCTGCTCCCAGGACTCTGGCATTGGAAGTGATGGTCTCCGTGGCAGTCATGCCCACACCTGCCGCATTGATACCGTGCGCTGCCCAGATGCCTTCTCCCTCCAGCGCATTGGGCACTGCGGTATAACGCAAAGCCTCCTCGGGCAGATCGATCTCCACATGAGAAAGCACGGATCTGTATTTTGTCGGCTGTTCTTCCGGATGCACCACCACAAATTTCTTCGGGGTAAACTGTCCGGAGGGGGAATCATCGTTCCGGGCGATCATGGTAGATCCGTCATAAGATGCTTTTTTTCCTACTAATATGGTTGTACATGGCATAATCATTACCTCCTGCTATTATGCTACAAAAAATTTCCCGTGAGTAACGGAAATCTGTTTCCTGTCTGGAACCTTACACCAGCTTCTGTCCATTCACCACAACATTACGGATCGTCTCCGGTCTGCCCTGCAGAGGCTCAATCTTCGTAAACTGTCTGCAGCCGGTGACTTCGATATTTTCCATAGACAGATCTCTGAAATATGGGATGTCCTCCTCATTTTCCATGGCAATGGTCTCATTACGGTTCAGAGAATTCAGGACATAAGACATCGTAAGGATCACTGCCTCGCCCTTGATCTCGCTCATATGGATATTGCGGAGTGTGATGTTTTCCACCACGCCGCCGCGTCCCAGCGCACTCTTCATGCGGACACCCACATCGGTTCCCACGAAAGTACAGTTCTCCACCAGAATATCTTTTACCCCACGTGACATCTCGCTGCCGATGACAAAACCGCCATGGCCTTCATTCACCAGACAATCATGAATGTAGACATTGCTGCAGGGGCCTTCGATCCTGCGGGCAATGGCATTTTTGCCGGATTTCATGCAGATAGCATCGTCACCGGTCTCGAAAGTACTGTGGTGAATGTGCACATTGGTGCAGGATTCCACATCGATGCCGTCACCATTCTGCGCATAGTACGGATTACGGATCTTCACACTGTCCACGGTAAGGTCCTCGCAAAAATAGGGATGTATGTTCCATGCCGGAGAGTTCATAAACGTTGCGCCCTGTAACAATACCTTTTTACAATAACGCAGGCTGACCATCACCGGACGGTAAAAATCATAATAAGGTGCCGCAGCAGCCAGTGCCTCTTCGGTGGTTCCCTGGATGTTATGGCGATTGCCTTCCAGAATGGTCTCAGTAGGCATCCAGATCTCCGTCTCCTTCGTCTCGATCACATAAGGACTGATCTGAAACAGCGCATCCCACTGCTTTGCCGTCATCTTGAATTTCTTGACTGGACGCCATTTATCACCGCTGCCGTCAATGATGCCTTCTCCGGTAATGGCGATGTTTTCTGCATTTTCCGCGGTAACGGGAGATACGGTGCGAATGCAGTCCTGACCTTCATAGCTGGTGATCCGCAGCGGATAGTCCTCTTTGGACTTGATGAATTTTAACATAGCCTGACTGTCCAGATGAAGATTGACACCGCTTAACAGCCGGAGCGGAGCCACCGCCCAGATGCCTGCGGGAACTCTTACCGTACCGCCCCCCTGCTCCGACACTTCGCAGATCGCGCGGTTAATGGCCTCCGCATTGTGTCTGCCGGTCTCGATCTGCAAATCGCCGCTCTTCGCGCCGTATTCTGCTATGGACACCTCCCGGTCCGGGAACTGGGGAATTTCTACTTTATAATTCTGATTATACATGGTTATTGTTTTCTCCTTTGAATATTTTCATGGATACTTTCACATTTTCTATGTTTCTGATTCTAGCGTGTTCCGTTTCGGACTTCCACCCGGTTTTTGCGTTTTTCCGAAGGGTTCTACTGCTTATTTGTGCCCTTCCGCGCAGATCCAGTCCTCGCCGTCTTTTAAGTGAATCTGTACCTCTTCAAATCCTGCATTTTCCAGCAGTTCCCGGAATTCTTCCGGTGTGGGATTAAACAGATGGAATCTTTGAATGTTTTCCCGCACCTGTTCCGGCAGATCCTCCTTCTGGTAAATGTCGGCCACCAGTAAAAAGGTTCCCTGCTCCTTCAATACCCGGTAGACTTCTTTCAGATTCTCCGCGGGATCCGGCCAGAAATAAAAGCTTTCCACCGTAATGATCTTGTCAAAAGCATTGTCCGCAAAAGGCAGTTTTTCCACTGAGGCTTCCACGAGATCCATTTTTCCCTGCTGCAGTGCTTCTGCATTGGTTTTCCCGGAAAGCTCCAGTGAAGTGGCGGAATAATCCACTCCGGTCAGATGTCCGTCACGCACCTCTTCACTCATGCGTTTCAGAGTTGCTCCTCCACCGCAGCCGATGTCCAGAATCCGGTCATTCTCCCGGATCTTCCAGTGTTCCAGCGCCCAGCCGGTCACTGCGTAGTGGCTTTCGTTCATGCGGCGCAGCATCTTCTCCCCATCCTCCCCGACCGGTTTCCCGGGGTTGCCGGAGATGGTGATCTCCTGTTGGGTGCGTTCGTTGGTGGTTAGGTTTATGGTATTATTTTCTGTTTTTTCAATCATGATCTTTATTCCTTCTTCCAGCCTCTTTCTTTTTGGATCTTTGCGGTTTTCTTTGCAATTTTTACTATCTCTATTATAATAGTAATTGTTTATAATCATGTAAAGGGCAATCCCGTTATTAAGAATATCTCTGAATAAGGGATTTGGCAAAACACCTGATACAAAGTACAATCTGCGAAAGCATACGCCGGAAATGCAGTGGAACGCTTGCAGGTTACGGAAAGGCATACATTTTTTATGAAATATTATCTTGCCCCCATGGAGGGACTGACCACTTATAATTTCCGCACTAACTGGAACCGCTGTTACGGCGGCATGGACAAATATTTTACCCCTTTTATCTCCAATCGGCACATGAACAGCAGAGAACGCAACGATGTGCTTCCGGAACATAATGTGGGCATGTACACCGTACCGCAGATCCTGACCAATAAGGCGGAGGAATTTCTGTCGCTGGCAGAGCAGCTGGCCGGATATGGCTACCATGAGGTCAACCTGAATCTGGGCTGTCCTTCCGGGACGGTGGTGGCAAGAAACCGCGGTGCCGGATTCTTAGGCACGCCCCGGGAACTGGAGGATTTTCTGGACGAAATTTTCGAAAAATGCCCGTTGGAAATTTCCATTAAAACCCGCATCGGCATGGAATATCCTGATGAATGGGCTCCGTTACTGAAAATATATCAAAAATTTCCCATGAAGGAGCTGATCATTCATCCCAGGCTACAAAAGGAAGGCTACAAGGGGACACCCCATCTGGAGGCTTTCGCAGAGGCGGTGGAAGCCCTGCAATGTCCGCTGTGCTATAACGGGGATATTACCTCTCCGGAGACACTCGCGCACATCCTGGAAAAACTGCCCATGGTCGATACTGTCATGATCGGTCGGGGAATCTTGCAAAATCCGGGACTGTTACAGCAGTTGAAAGCTACTTCCACTGATTTCGATGGGGTGTCTCTGCCGTCTTCGGAAGATTGTCTGGATGTTTTGAAGGAATTCCACAATTCTCTCCTGGCGGGATATCAGGTGATCATGTCCGGCGATACTAATACACTGTATAAAATGAAGGATCTCTGGACTTTCTTAAGCCGCAGCTTCGAATCCCCCGACAAATACGTAAAAAAGATCCGCAAAGCCACGGATGTCAGTGACTATAAACTGGCAGTCAATGCACTGTTTAGGGAGTGCGCTCTCAAATCATCCTAAAATAATTCTCTTGCGCCTTTAAAAAAAAACTCTTTAAAAAAAAATTTGTTTCTTATGCAACTTTTTTGAAGACTGTACAGTCTAATCATCAGAGACCTGTAAAAAATGGTTTTATTACGAAAGGAGTTTTATTATGAAAAACAAATTTATCTGTGCACTTTTAACTACTGTGATGGTATTATCTTTTGCTGCCTGCGGCAGTCAGGGAAACGGAGCTGCTGCCTCTGCGGAAAGCACCGTAGCTTCCGAAAGCCAGGTTACAGAAAGCAATACAGAAGCCAATACTGAAACCGTATCCACCGAAAGTACCTCTACGGCGGAAGGAGCCTATGAAGACAACTTTGCAGTTCCCACAGAGGATGCTACCGCTTTCGCTAAAAAGATCCAGGATGCCGTAGCCGCTGAAGACTTGAATGCCCTCGCTGATCTGGTCAATTATCCGGTCTATGTTGCTCTGGGCGATGGCAGTGTGATCGAAACCAGGGAAGATCTGATTGCCTTAGGTGCAGACAAAATCTTCACCCCTGAACTGAAAGACTCTATGGCTAATGCTGATCTGTCCGAATTAAGCCCCAGCATGGCAGGTTTCACACTCTACAGCACCGGTGACGGTCCTAACATCACCTTCAATGTCCAGAACGGAGTACTCGGCATCAGCGGTATCAATTACTAATCATTCTCGTACAAATTGGGGGAGCCTTTCATCAGGCTCCCCTTACTCGTGTCGAAACTACTGTTGTCAACGGTACCATAGTGATGTCTATGTTCCCGTCTGTCTTACGTGTGATCAGCGTGGCTCCACGCTGGATATATTGCTTTGCGATGCCGGAATATCCCAGATAATCAATGGACATTCCGTAAGTCATGCGGATACCTTTATAGGTCAGTGACAACGTATTCAGATGATCGTGTCCACAGAAGATCCATTTCAGCCAGCCGTTATCCACTGCTTTTTCGAAAAAATGAGGTGGTCGATTCGATATTCCGAAATACTCATTCTTTTCTCCGATACTACCGTGTTCATAGATCACACTGTGATCACCTAGTTTCATCTTCTCGTAGGCTTCCTTGAACTCCGCGGGCGGCATGTGGAAAAATGCCATAGCCGGTACTTTTCTCTCGTTCAATTTCTCCATACACCAGTCCGTCTGATCCTCATGGATGCAGTCGAAACCACTGAAAAACCAGCCGTCGCCATACATGTTAGAGTCCAGGTGGATGAGTGGCAGGAGAATCCTGCCTTCTCCATCGATCAGATCGAGTACAAAATTTCCGACGCCGGCAATGGGGTTTTGAGGACTATGCTCATATCTTCCTTTGGTAAAAACAGCGTATTTTCCCGTTGCAAAAATCTCCGCCAGTTGCTCTTTATTGCATGCAGCCCCCATCTCACAGTCATGATTGCCAAAGACAAACGTATAGGGAATCTGAAAACCATCCAGAAATGTTAACAGTTTTTGCGCCTGTTTTCTATTATTCATCGTCCCGCTTTTGGGGAAAAACGGGAAAACGGAATCACCGGTCAGGACGATCAGGTCCGGTCCCGTCCGGCGGATCAGCTCCGTCACCGCTTCCAGCGCCAGTCTATCCTTTTTCCGGGAAAACATGCCGAAACCAAGGTGCAGGTCTGTCAGCTGTAATATTTTATAATCTCTGTCCGTCGGGATGCGAAGGGAAAAAGTCTCTTCGTCCCGAATTTGAAAATTTTGAGAGGTATACATAGGAATCTCTTTTCTGTCACTTAATCTGTTTCACTATTGTATTTGAGTTTTTTTGAAATCAGCTCAATGGGATCAACGCACCGATTGCAGACAGCAGCGTAGACAGCACCATCAGCACCTGAAACGGCACTGTACCGATCACGCCGCAGATAGGACTGCTGCCGGCTTTTTTCCTGGACTTTCCATAGGTCAGCACCAGCATGATGCTCACCAGTACCACAACGCCACTCATGATCCGGGTCAGAACGATAAAGCTGTTCACGCCAAACACAGCAAACAGGATGCAGGGGACTGTGGCGATCAGCCAGCTGATGCGGTTGCCGCTGCCGATCTGCTCATGAACCACATCGCGGAGGGCGAGAGTATTGCTCCAGAACGTGGTAAGTAAAGCAAACAGGGAAAATACGCCTGCCAGGATCATTGCCCAGGTACCGATGCTCTCTCCCAACTGCATGTATGCCAGTTCTTTTTCCAGCGCTCCCTTGGTTCCCAGGAGAACCGTGCCCGTTACGATCAGGACAAACACTGAGGAAAGCCCAAAACCGATGAAAATGGAACGGCGGATCTGTTTCGCATTGCCATCCAGACCTTTCACCACCTGGATCACTGCCTGATTGGCGGAAGTGGCGAATACCACCATGCTGTACAGCGCCAGCAGATTATTCCAGTGGAACTGTGCCCGTTGCAAAGAATTCAGCGGATGCATAAATGTGCCTACCGTCATCACTGCCACAATGCCCATGAGGACAATGACTGCGTACTTCTGCGCGATGCCCACGGCCTTCATGCCGATAAACACCACAACTCCGGCGATCACATAGTACAAAACCTGCGCCGCCACAAAAGGCATTCCGAACCAGTTCACAAAAATCTGGGCGCCACCGTTGATATTGCCGCTGACACCGATCATAATTGCCAATCCATAGACAATAAATACACTCCAGCTGAAGATCTGCTTCATTTTCCCATGAAACAACTCTCCTTCAAAGCTCTTCACCAGCTGGAAACCACCGTTATTGTAAGACAGCTCGGCAATGATCAGATGCAGGATCACGTTCACGCAATAGGCGATCAATACCATCCACACGACATCCAGCATGCTGTTCTTCGTGGCAAGATACGGAACGGCGATGATGCCGGTACCGATGCTGTTGCCGACGATCATGCTGATGGCTTCAAAGGTCGTGAGATGGGCTTCGGATTGGATGGGGTGGGACATGGGGAGGACCTCCTTTGTAAAAATACTGATTTTATAAAAGTTTTGTGGTAAGTGCTTCCTGCAGTACTTTTGAACAGTTGATTCCACGTTTATCGGCAAGTTTGGACATCCATGCCGGAAGCGAGACATTTTTTCGGACCGCCTTGGTGTCAGTCATGCTGCGATATTTAATCGTATCTGCCTGGATGATCGTAAGAATATCTGTCGGTAAATGAGGAATCTCTGCCTGGGGTGTAGGCTCATTCGGAGTAATTTCTTCATCCTCCAGACCAACAAGACAAAGATTCAATGCATCTGTAATAAGTGCAATCGCTTCTGTCAAAGTCGGTGCTGTTGTAATACACCCGTCCACATCCGGAACCTTCGCATAGAAAGTGCCGTCTTTTTCAGTAATAACAGCAGTATATGTGTATTGCATATCATTTACCTCCTTTTATATTTGCTTCTTTATCAGTGCATTCTTTCTCCTTTTATATTATACACAAGTTTACACAAAAGCAATTGTAAAATATATTTTTACTGTAAATAGTACTTTAACCTTTGTTGTATTAGTAATTCAAAATGCTATTTGGAAATACGAATAGACTCTGCCAAAATTGAACCTAAAAAATCAGACCGAAAAGAATAATATGAAAATGTTGCAATTTAATTCATAGGAACTGTTCGGCAGGCGTACCATTCTCCTGCATCTCTCGGGTTGCCCCTGTCAGTACCATCGGCGTGTGGTCGGTACGAATTCTACCACCTCAAAATGCCACTTTGATCGTATCTTGATTATAGCGATATCATTCCCACTCGTAAAGGATTTTTGGAGTTATGGCCAACTTTGCCCGCAACTCCTCTGGCCTACATCCGGCCACTGCAATCATCGAATTATTGAGTTGTAGGTCGATCAATCGATTCGATCTCCTGAATCTCGCTTGAGAAAAGCACAGTGTCCTGTACCTCGAGGCTTGGCTCATCAACGCCATACTCTTCCTCATTTTGAACGTCACCATATGCCCAGCAGGGGCCCTCGAATACCCGGCCATCCGTGCAAGTCACCCGGACAGGGCGCTTAGCATCCATGAAACCGAAAAGGTCCTCCATCGTGTACTTTTCCATGATTTAGCCCCTTCGTGTGGTATTTCTTCCGCTTCAAAATATTATACGGCATATTGGCTATTTTTGCAACCGGCCCATAAACAACCATCCGCACCCATCCAGTTGTCCGAAGGCCTGGAAGAACAGAGGGACTGC
>OKSC01003635.1_pt1 | contig 11195 bp, 10 predicted proteins | sample 1601161 | NCBI WGS metagenome assembly OKSC01 (sample SAMEA3541552, study PRJEB24748) | human gut metagenome | biome: human gut; feature: human-associated habitat; material: faeces | place: China | collected 2012
AGAGGACGTTTAGACGCAAGAAGGACGCTGAAGAGCTTAGTTGCGGATTTGAGGGAAGAAAGGAATACCGGAAGCCATTCCGGGTAGCAGTTTCTTTACGGCTTTCTATCTATATCATAAGGATAATCCGGATTGCCGGATATTTCTTTTGGGTGCGATGGAAGGTGTGGCACAAATGGCCATGGAACGTATCAATGCCTCGGTGGGGCGCGAAATCGTGGTGGGGGCGATGTCTCCTTCGTATGGTTTTGAAAACAAACCAGAGGAAAATGAATTGATTTACCGTACCATTAATGCTTCCGGTGCCAATGTGGTACTGGTCGGTGTGGGGGCGCCCAAACAGGAAAAATGGATTTTCCGTCATAAAAGCCGAATGCCGGGAGTTGATATATGGATGGCTTTGGGTGCTACGATCGACTTTGAGGCCGGCAATGTGAAACGGGCACCGAAATGGATGCAGATGTTGGCGATGGAATGGTTTTACAGATTCCTGATGGAGCCCAAGCGAATGTTCAGAAGATACTTTGTGGATGATGTGAAATTCTTTTGGTATTTCGGTCGGCAACTGCTTGGGATTTATCGTAACCCGTTTAAAAGTTGAAATATCATAATAGCTATTGCATATAGCAGGATATGGAGCAAGTAGATGTTGGTTATACGGAATTGCGCAGCTATCAGCGGGAGATGAAGCACCGCCTGTATGAAAAATGGTGGGGCGGGAGCAGGAGCGTGATGGTGCAGATGCCTACGGGGACGGGAAAGACGTTCCTGATGGCCGCCGTGGTTCGCGAGAATGCTGCGGACGGGGTGTTGGTCGTGACGCACCGGATAGAATTGGTAGAGCAGATTTCGGAAACCTTGTCTCGTTTCGGAGTACGTCACGGGGTGATTGCCGGTGGCCAGAAGGCGTTGTTGGCGGAGAACGTCCGGGTGGCGAGCATACAGACGTTGAGCCGATGTATAGATAGTCTTTCTTCTTGCCCTTCTGTTGTGGTTGTGGACGAGGCTCATCATGCCTTGGCGAAGACCTACCGCATATTGTGGGAAAAGTGGCCGGAGGCTCTTTTCTTGGGACTGACGGCTACGCCTTGCCGGTTGAGCGGCGAACCTTTCACGGACTTGTTTGAGGTGTTGCTCCAAGCGTGGAGTATGGAACGCTTTATCGACGAGGGATGGCTGGCTGATTTTGAATATATAAGTGCCGACCCGAACAGTAAGGCGGTATGCCGGGTGGGGTTGTTGTCCAAGCGCGGTGCGGATGGCGATTATCAGTTGAAAGAGATGGCCACGGTGATGGATTGCCCTGAAAGCATCCGGCATTTGTATGATACTTACCAAACGTTTGCTTCGGGGAAAAAAGGCATAGTATATGCCATTAATCGGGAGCATGCGCGTCATATCGTGGAGTATTATCGGAAGGGCGGGGTAAGCTGTTGCATGATTGACGCGAAGACGCCGCCGGAGGAACGCCGGAGTTTGGTGGAAGGCTATCGGAACGGCCGTATTACGTTGATGGTCAACGTCGACATATTCTCAGAAGGATGGGACGTGCCGGAGGTGGAGGTCATTCAGCTTGCCCGTCCCACGCTTTCATTAGCCAAATATTTACAGCAGGTGGGGCGGGGGATGCGCGTATCCAGCAAGAAAAGTCACGTGATGATATTGGATCAAGTGGGACTATATCTGGCATTTGGCATGCCGATACAAAGATGGGACTGGCAGCGGATGTTTGAGGGGAGGCAAGCCGGGCGTTCCGTAACGTGCAATACTTATCCTATATATATAGGAGAGGAGGCCATGGAAAAACAGTTGGTGAATCTGGAGATGGTCCGTATCAAACGGAAAGAAGAGAAGCGTGAGGGGATGGAAGTGTTTATGCAGGGCGGAAAATATGGCATAGCGTTGGATGGAAAAGAGGTCTGTGCCCCGCAGTTCACGCGGATAGAGCGATTGCCGGAACCTTATTTTGCCCTATGTTTTTATCCGTATGATGCTGTCTTTCGGGGGAAGGTGACGGTGGTGGATGCAAAAGGGCGTGATTTGAGGCCGGAACTTTATGGAAAGGTGGAATGCAAAGGGGATTTTTTTAAGGGGTATGACTTTGCGGGAAGGCAGGTCTATTGGGACAGCAAGACGCGGAGGCTCTACGAAAAGATGCCGGAACTCGGGCGGCTCGGGCGGTTTGAACTAGTCAAGCAGGATGCCGCATACATGTTCCGCTTCAGGGAGCGTGGGCTGGACTTCTCGTTCCGGAAAGAAGATGTGCAGGTCTGTGCCACCGAAAAGGTTTTTATTATCGGCAAGCATCTGATTGTGAATGATAAAAAAGAACAGTTTCTGTATGAATTTCTTGGATTCAGCAAAGGAATGATTCTGGTAAAGTTGCCCGGGCAGAATGTGTACCGCCTAATATTGGATTCCGGAAATCGTTTTTGTGACTTTAAGCCTCCTTATCTGGGAACAGTAACCCGTACCCCTGACCGGATGTATATCCGATTTCATCATTGGCCGGGTTTTTGATTGGAATGAATACAAAAGTAGTCTAAGGATAGTTTTAAATTTGAAATACCTACAAATTAGTATAGGGGATTCCGTTATTTCTCCGTATCTTTGCAGCCGGTTAGCACATAAATAACTAAAACGGATAAATTATGGAACGTAACAACGAAAGCTGGGCCGGCTTCAAAGGCGAACTGTGGAAGAAGGAAATCAACGTGCGTGATTTCATTCAGAACAATTATACTCCTTATACGGGAGATGATTCTTTCCTGAAGCCGTCGTCGGAGAAGACCCGCAAAGTGTGGAACAAATTGACCGAGATGTTTAAGGTGGAGCGTGAAAAAGGCGTGTATGACACCGAAACCAAACTCCCTCAAAGTATCACGACTTACGGGCCGGGTTATATAGATAAGGATAACGAAGTGGTTGTGGGATTGCAGACGGATGCTCCGCTCAAGCGTGGTATTTTCCCGAAGGGCGGTATCCGTATGGTGGAAAACAGCTTGGAAGCTTACGGTTATCATCTCGACCCAATGACGAAGGAGATTTTCACGAAATACCGTAAGACGCACAACGAAGGTGTGTTTTCAGCCTATACGGAGGAGATGTTGGCGGCCCGTCGGTCGGCTATCATCACCGGTTTGCCGGATGCGTACGGTCGTGGCCGTATCATCGGTGACTATCGTCGTGTGGCTTTGTATGGTACTGCACGTTTGATTGAGGACAAGAAGCAGTTCCAAAAACGCCTCGACATTCAGGAACTGAATGATGAAATCATCCGTAACCGTGAAGAGGTCACGGAACAGATTCATGCTTTACAGGATTTTGAGAAGATGTGTGCCGCATACGGGTTCGATGTGACCCGTCCGGCCAAGGATGCTCGCGAAGCCGTGCAGTTCGTATATCTGGCTTATCTGGCCGCTGTGAAGGACCAGGACGGTGCGGCCATGTCCATAGGGCGTACTTCTACTTTCCTCGACATTTATATAGAGAAAGACATCCGCGAGGGGAAACTGACGGAGGAGGAAGCGCAGGAACTGGTGGACCAGATGATCATCAAATTGCGCATCGTACGGTTCTTGCGTACGCCCGAATATAACGACTTGTTTTCCGGCGACCCGGTATGGGTGACGGAATCGTTGGGCGGAATGGGCATCGACGGCCGCACGTTGGTGACGAAGACTTGCTTCCGTTACCTGCATACGCTCTACAACCTCGGGCCGGCTCCAGAGCCGAACTTGACGGTACTGTGGGCGGACAAATTGCCGGAGAATTGGAAGAAGTTCTGTGCCAAGGTTTCTATCGACACTTCGGCCATCCAGTATGAGAACGATGACCTGATGCGTGTGGATTACGGTGACGATTATGGTATTGCCTGCTGTGTGTCTCCGATGAAAATCGGCAAGCAAATGCAGTTCTTCGGTGCTCGTGCCAATCTGGCCAAGTGCTTGCTTTATGCCATCAACGGCGGGCGCGACGAGCGTACCGGTGTGCAGGTGGCTCCCAAGTTCGAGCCGATTACGAGCGAATATCTCGACTATAACGAGGTGATGGAGAAATATGAGCAGATGATGCGTTGGTTGGCCAAGGTGTACGTGAACGCCTTGAAGATTATCCACTATATGCACGACAAGTATGACTATGAGGCATACGAAATGGCTCTGCACGACGGCGACGTGCAACGTATCCGCGCTACCGGTATTGCCGGTTTGTCCATCGTGGCCGACTCTTTGGCTGCCATCCGCGATTGCAAGGTGAAGGTGATTCGTGACGAACGCGGCCTGGCCGTGGACTTCGAGCGTGAAGGCGAGTATGTTCCTTACGGCAACAATGACGACCGCACGGATGCCATCGCAGTGGAAATCACGGAGAAATTCATGAATTACCTCCGTCAGCACGAGACTTACCGCAATGCGGTTGCCACGCAGTCCATCCTGACGATTACCAGCAATGTGGTGTATGGAAAGAAAACCGGTACGACTCCCGACGGCCGCCAGGGCGGTACTCCGTTTGCACCGGGGGCTAATCCGATGAACGGGCGTGACGTGAAAGGAGCCGTTGCGGCTTTGGCTTCGGTGGCCAAGCTTCCGTTCCATCATGCACATGACGGTATTTCTTATACCTTTGCCATTTCTCCGGCTACGTTAGGTAAGGAACGTGACATTCAGGTAAGCAATCTGGTCGGCCTGTTGGATGGTTATTTCACTCCGGACGGTGGCCAGCATCTCAACGTCAATGTGTTCGACAAGGATCTGTTGGTGGATGCGATGGAACATCCTGAGAAATATCCGCAGTTGACCATCCGCGTGTCCGGCTATGCCGTGAACTTTGTGAAGTTGACGCGTGAACAACAGTTGGATGTCATTTCGCGTACCATCAACCACTCTTTGTAATATAAAGGATATGGAAAAACCATTAGTGGGTAAAATACATTCACTTGAGAGTTTCGGGACCGTTGACGGTCCCGGAATTCGTTTTGTGACCTTCCTTCAAGGTTGTCCGCTTCGTTGTTTGTATTGCCATAATCCGGACACTTGGGATGCCGGTCGTCCGCCCCGTTATCAAATGACTCCGGAGGAATTGCTTGCCGAAGTGCTCAAGGTGCGCAGTTTCATAGCCCGTGGAGGGGTGACGTTGACGGGTGGCGAACCTTTATTGCAGGCTGATTTCTGTCGCGAGTTTTTTCGTCTCTGCCGTGAGGAAGGTCTTCATACGGCATTGGATACTTCAGGAGCCGTGTTCAATGAGCGCGTATGTGCTGTGCTGGATTATACGAATCTGGTGCTTCTCGACATTAAGGCGCTTCGCCCTGAACTTTGCAGGAAAGTCAGCGGAAGTGACGGACGGAATGCCCGGGCGTTGCTTGACGAGTTGGAAAGGAGGGGTACGGAGGTTTGGATTCGTCATGTGGTGGTACCCGGTCTGACGGACGACGACACGCTGCTGGATGAACTGGTCGAGTTTGTACGACATTACAAGGTTGTGCGCAAAATAGAATGGTTGCCTTATCATACAATGGGGGTATTTAAGTATAAGGAACTCGGGTTGGACTATCCGTTGACCGACGTGCCTCCTCTTGCCCGGGAAAGGATAGAAGCCATTAAAAAACGTTTTGAGGGCATCTTCCCGTGCTGATGTGTGCGTATGGCGATGTATAATTTCTTTATTTCTATACTCCTTTGCGTAACATGTTGTAATTCATACTGGTAAGTGCGGCGAATCATTCTGCGCCAAAACGAAAATCAATCACAGCCAAATGAAAAATCGTTTGGCTGTGATTGATTTTTCATTTGGCTGAGATTGATTTCAAGGCTTCTGCGAGGCTGTCCCCTGTTGTGCTTTTTTCTTGTGGTATATGCCTTGGCAGTTGTTCTAAAAGTAGGGATTATTTTTCCAAATAGTCTGAAACGGACTTTTTGTGTGTTTCGTATTGCTTCTTTTTCTATCTTTGATATTCAAAAGTGTTTTTTATGAGCAGAATATACAATTCCGTCGTGGGTGTACTTTGCGGGGTGGGAATATTGTCTTCTTGCGAAATCATCGAATATCATCCCTACGATACGCGTATAGAGGGAGAGACCGGGCTGACGGAGAAGAACATCCGTTTGATTGAAGACAAGATGCGGGGAAGGCGTGAGTTCCGTTTTGCCATGATCAGCGATACCCAACGCCGGTATGACGAAACGAAAGAAGTCGTGAATATCATCAATAACCGTGGCGACATTGATTTTGTGTTGCATGGCGGCGACATGGCAGACTTCGGGGAGACGAAAGAGTTCTTATGGGCACGTGATTTCTTGAACAAGTTACGGGTACCGTATGTTTGCCTGTTGGGGAATCATGATTGCCTGGGGACGGGTTTTGATGTGTACCAGAAAGTTTTCGGGAGTGACAATTTTGCTTTTACGGTTGGCAATGTGCGTTTTGTTTGTTTGAATACCAACGCGCTCGAATATGATTACAGCCATCCGGTTCCCGATTTCAATTTTATGGAGGACGAATTGAGGAATATGCCGGTGGGCGTAGAGAAAACCATTGTGGCCATGCACGTGCCGCCCGGCGACGGGGAGTTCAACAACAATGTGGGGCGCGCCTTTGAGCATTACATTGCCAGTTTCCCCCATGTGCAGTTTTGTCTGTTCGGCCACATCCACCGTTGGGCAGAAGAGGAGTTTTTTGATGACGGAGTCGTATATTACGGATGTACGACAGTCGGGAAGCGAGGGTATTACGTCATTACCATAAAAGAAGAAGGATATGAAATTGAACGTTGCGATTTTTAGTATATGGTTTTCAGTGGGCATGCCTTCTTTTGTAATGGGGCAGGGCGCGACGGAGAGGGCAGACTCTGTCCCGACACGCTATGAGAAAATGATGGCACGCCGTATGGAGGGGTGGAAACGTTTGATTCCCGACCATTACAAGATACAGTTTGCGGGAAGCATCGGTGCCGCCTCAATCGGTACGGGTTGGACATACGGGAAGAAGCAGCAATGGGAGACAGATGTCATGTTGGGCTTTCTGCCTAAATTTGAAAGTGAACATCATAAGGCCGTTTTCACTCTGAAACAATCGTATCTGCCCTGGCGGTTACGTGTGAAAGGAAGTGCGTGGGTGATTCAGCCCTTGTCATGCAGTTTGTTCTTGTCCTCCGTGTTAAGCGATAAGTTCTGGACGCACGAGCCGGACCGTTATCCTAAAGGATATTACGGTTTCTCAACTCGTATCCGTGCCAATCTGTCCTTGGGCCAACGTATCGTGTATGACATACCGGATGTTTCCAATTGGAGGGTACAAGATATATCCTTGTATTATGAATTAGGGGCGTGTGATACCGATTTCTGTACTTTCTTTGGTGACCGTAGCATCAAGTTTAAAGAAATTTTAAGTCTGGCTGTCGGTATAAAACTGCATATTTAACTTCTCCTGTTTGCAGGCGTACTTAAAAGTCAGTATCTTGCGTCTTGTTAGAATCCCTTTTTTCAGGTATTGTAAGAATGGTGTAAAGTGATGAACTTTGCCATAGAAAAAGATGTTTAATTTAAAAACAAAAGTGAATATGAAAATCAAATCAATCAAAGGGCGTGAGATATTGGACTCCCGTGGTAATCCGACGGTAGAAGTAGAGGTGGAGTTGGAATGCGGCGTGGTGGGCCGCGCATCGGTGCCTTCGGGAGCTTCTACGGGCGAACACGAAGCCTTGGAACTACGTGACGGAGATGAAAAACGTTACGGAGGTAAAGGCGTGTTGAAGGCTGTGGAAAATGTGAATAAGGTAATTGCTCCGGCCTTGGTGGGCTATAGTGCTTTGGAACAACGTGCCATCGACCACAAGATGTTGGCACTCGACGGCACGAAGACAAAGTCTAATTTAGGTGCCAATGCCATTCTCGGGGTATCGTTGGCTGTGGCTAAGGCTGCTGCGGAATATTTGGACATTCCTTTATATCGTTATATTGGCGGCGTGAACACATACGTGATGCCTGTGCCGATGATGAATATCATCAACGGAGGTTCGCATAGCGATGCGCCGATAGCTTTTCAGGAATTCATGATTCGTCCGGTGGGTGCTCCTTCTTTCCGTGAGGGGCTGCGGATGGGGGCCGAAGTGTTCCATGCCTTGAAGAAAGTGCTTCACGGCCGTGGCTTGAGCACGGCTGTAGGAGATGAAGGCGGTTTCGCTCCTTCATTGGACGGCACTGAGGATGCTCTCGAATCCATAATCGCTGCCATTAAGGCTGCCGGTTACGTGCCGGGTAAGGATGTGATGATTGGTATGGACTGCGCTTCCTCCGAATTCTATAAAGATGGAGTGTACGATTATACCATTTTTGAAGGTGGGAAAGGTAAGAAGCGTACTTCAGACGAGCAGATTGCCTACCTAGAAGAATTAATCACGAAGTATCCGATTGATTCCATTGAAGACGGTATGAGCGAGAATGACTGGGACGGTTGGAAGAAGTTGACGGAACGTATCGGCGGACGTTGCCAGTTGGTGGGCGATGACTTGTTTGTGACCAACGTGGACTTCTTGTCCAAGGGGATTGCCATGGGATGTGCCAATTCCATTTTGATCAAGGTGAACCAAATCGGTTCGCTCAGCGAAACTTTGGATGCCATCGAGATGGCTCATCGCCATGGTTATACAACGGTTACTTCCCACCGTTCGGGAGAGACAGAGGACGCTACGATTGCCGATATTGCCGTGGCCACGAACAGCGGCCAAATCAAGACCGGTTCTTTGAGCCGTTCCGACCGTATGGCCAAATATAACCAGTTGCTCCGTATCGAGGAAGAGCTAGGGGATTTGGCTGTGTATGGTTATAAGCGCATCAAGTGAGACTTTACGTATTGTGATTGAATGAAAAAAGAGTTGCTTCGGGAGATATTTTACTGAATGCAACTCTTTTTTTGCAAGAAAAACAGGAAGGTATGGCTTTTCATATCTTTGTTTTTCCTAACTTTGTTTGCACCTTAAAAATTAAAGGCCATGCCACGGATAAAGGAAGGATTCAAGGGAGAACGGATAGTCGTCTTGCCGGGATTTTTGATAGAAGAGTTGAAGCGCGACCCTTTGGGCCGCGAGCTTTATATCACGGATATCGGTTATTATCCGCATGCAGGTTTTCATTATTGTGAGCGGAAAGAGGAGGATTCCAATGAGTTTGTGCTGATTTATTGTGTAGAGGGGGAGGGATGGTTCAAACTGGACGGTAAGCGTTATGACGTTGGGGCTAACCAGTTTTTCATTTTGCCCAAATATAAGGCACATGCTTATGGCAGTAAAGCCGAGAATCCTTGGACGATTTACTGGATTCATTTCGATGGCGCAAAAGCCGCCTTTTTCAGCGTAGGGTTCAGTAAGCCGCATGATATTTCACCGGCAGAACATTCCCGTATCAAAGAACGTCTGCTGCTGTTTGAAGAAATTTATGCTTCGGTCAGTTCTGGGTATAACAAGAACTACATGCTGTATGCCACGACGAGCCTTTTCCACTTTTTGGGTTCCATGAAGTTTCTGGGAGAATACCGTGAGTGCCGTTTTGCGGGTGTGCAGGAAAAACGAGACGTGGTGCAGCGTGCCATTCATTTCATGCAGGAAAACTTGAATAAGAAAATCCGTCTGACGGATATTGCCCGCGAAGTTAAACTTTCCCCGTCTTACTTCTCCAATGTCTTTGAGGACAAGACCGGTTCTCCCCCTTTGCGTTATTTGGGATACCTCCGTATTCAGGAAGCCTGTCATTATCTGGATTTCACAGATTTGAAAATCAGTCAGATCAGTCCGTTGGTCGGTTATGAGGATTCGCTTTATTTTTCCCGGCAGTTCACGAAATACATGGGCATGTCGCCGTCGGAATATAAATCAAAAAAGAAAGGATAAGGTTTTAAATAATTATATAATTGAGGAACGAGACATGAATACGAAATCTCTATTATCTTTAGCAGCAGGCATTTTCCTGCTTTGCAGTTGCCATACGGAGCCTGCTTCCCGTGAAGGAGAAACGGGGGCGGCAGACAGTGTGGTGGTGAAAAATGAAGTCGTGAATACGATTCTGCTGCGTCGCAGCATCCGGAGATACAAGCCTCAACCGGTGGAGAAGGACAAGTGGGCGCAGATTGTGGAATGTGGGCTGTATGCTCCCAACGGGAAGGGACTTCAATCGTGGGAAGTACGTGTTGTGGACAATCCCCGTTTGTTGGCTTCGATAGATTCGGCTTACAGCCGTTTTATGGGGAAAGGACAGGGGGAGACCACTCTTCGGGCTGCATACGGTGCACCTGTGTTGGTATTTATCGCATACGATACGACTTATGATTTGTCGCAGGTAGATTGCGGGCTGTTGGGTGGAAACATGATGATTGCGGCTCAATCGTTGGGGATTGGTTCATGTTGCTTGGGTGGTATTTGCCGTTTCCTGAATGAACCGGAAGGTCGTGAATTGCTTGATGAATTGGATTTTCCCGAAACGCATAAATTACTTTATGCCATAGCTTTCGGTTATCCGGACGAAGAACCTTCTCCCAAACCTCGTGATATGAATAGGGTCCGGACGGTTGAATGATGCGGTTTTTGTTGATTGGGGATTAAAGAATGAGAAGTATGAGACGTTTCTATATATTGGGGGTAGCCATGGGAATGAGTGCATTTTTGAGCAGCCTTTTCGGTTGCCATGTTTCGGACGGGGATTTCCGTTCGCTTTCCGTAGCGGAATTCAAAGAATGCATTGCCGATACGGCGGTCGTGCGTTTAGATGTACGTACGGCTGAAGAATATGCGGAGGGACATATTACCGGGGCGGTGAATATAGACGTGTTACAACCGGATTTCAAACAGAAGAGCAAGGCAGTTTTACCGAAAGGCAAGACCATAGCCTTGTATTGTCGGAGTGGGAAGCGCAGCAAGAAAGCAGCACGGATTTTGAGTGAGCTTCATTATAAGGTGGTGGAGCTTGATGGTGGATACTTGGAATGGACAAAGAGCGGATAGTGACGGGACAAGTCTTGAAACGGATGAGTCTGGAGGCTTTTCCGGTGAAAAGGAGAGACTATTTGGGGTGAAAAAATGACTGTAATTTCGCGATAGACTTGCATATAATGGCTCTTTTCATTATCTTTGCACCCGATTTCAAGGAAATCATGCGGAAATAGCTCAGTCGATAGAGCACTAGCCTTCCAAGCTGGGGGTCGCGGGT
>OKSC01003636.1_pt1 | contig 11195 bp, 8 predicted proteins | sample 1601161 | NCBI WGS metagenome assembly OKSC01 (sample SAMEA3541552, study PRJEB24748) | human gut metagenome | biome: human gut; feature: human-associated habitat; material: faeces | place: China | collected 2012
TAACTTTCCTCTTCGGTATAATCAATAAAATAATTTCCTGACTGTTTATACAAATGCATAAATAACTGCTTATTGCTTCCCATGTTTTTAGATTTCAAGTTCGTCAAGCTCGAATCAATATCATAAGCCATCCCCTTTACATCGGCAGAACGGACCATATTATAAGTAACCGCAATACCACCGGTAATCATTCCCAAAATGGCAATAACAATTATCATTTCCATTAAGGAAAATCCATCTCTTTCTTTTACTTTTTCCATGTCCGCTGCCTCCTTTCCAATGTATTTTCCGCTTAATAAGAGTTTTTCTCCCAGTTTTCATACGAAATACAGGATGAAAAATCCGTTGCATTCTGTACACCGCGTCCGGTATATCCATAAAACAGTTCTTTCAATTTATCGTCATTTTTTGCCGTTTCCAAAAGTTTTCCAACTAAAACCATATTGGATTTCAAGTTCAGATTACTTCTTGTCGTTGTCACTTTTCCTTTGGCTAAAATAAGTCCCTCGAAATCACTCTGTACTTCGACATCGCCACCGGCAATAATAATTCCCTTTTTCATCGAACCATCTACAACATAATCTCCCGGTGTCGCATAAATCGTACCGGATTTTTTTTCATCGTTCTTTGTCATAACCGTCGTCAATTTAGAAAAATCAATCAGCCGGTCTGCTACCAGTGCATTCGCATTTTCCGGCAAACGCATACTTCCCGTTGCCCCAGAGGCAAGAAGGGATAACTGATACCCCACATAATCCTGACCCTGCTTTCTGCCATCCGCTAACAATTCTTCATTTGGATTTCCGGCATTATTAAAATAATTATCGGACTGCATACTGCTTCCACCCGCCGCATAATAATTCTGAATCACATTACCGGCAACCAAAAATAGTTCTGAAGAAAATTTCATATTCGTATCATCCACCGTAGATACATACGGTTTTGCCCGCTCATCGAGCTGGTCCTTATTGGATACGGTTTCTCCATCTTCCTCTTTTGAACCTTGATAGTAATTTCTAAAATATTCGTTTGCATTCTTCTCATCTTTAAATTTCAAATAATAAAATACATAGCCGCCGGAGTTACTATAGTTCGCCGTATATGGCTCGGCAGAGTCTAAGTATTTTCCAATATTCGAATTTAAAAGTGCCGTTTTGTCAATTGAAACTTTTTCTCCTCGAATCACCGGATTGTGTGTATCCTGTGCATCTCTTCCATCTTCCGGAATAATATACTCATCCGGCAAAAGATAGGCAATCTGATTACTCTTTACTGCGATGGACTCACCCATCATAATATCGGAAACCCTAGCATTTCCGCTCTCATCGTTTCTCGAAACAAAAGTTCTTCCGGCAAGAATCAGTTTATCCAGATTTTTTGCTTTCAACGTTGTATTTAATCCATTCACCAAAATCGCACTGCTGTAATCAGAGCGCGCCGTCGATGTTGTCTTTGTATTCTGCTCATTATAACTGTAGCCATAATACTTTCCGGAAAGGGTAACAATCGAATTGTTTGCCTCAATATCCAAATCATTTGCCACATAAGCATTTTCATTCAAATCCAATTTTGTCTGCAGCGTTGACTCCGAATCCATCCCCTGTGATTTCAGGCGGATGTTCTGTACCCACAGATTTCCCGCTGCTTTTTCACCCTGTAAAGAAACCGTCGCACCGCCAAGCAAATCAAGACTTCCTCTGCTGATAATGGTCGGGCTGTAAAAATAGGCTGCATTCTGGCTCTCTACTTTTATACCGGCATCTTTATCCCCGGTATAAATATTTCCCCGGAAAGTGACACCTTTGTTATTATCATTATTCGCAACCGCCAAAGAAGAATCCGAAATTACAATATAATCCTTAATCTCCTCTAACGTAGAATCCCCCTCAAATTTGTAATCCGGCACCTTCATGCAAATATCGGTGCGAATCGTCGAGCGGTAATCCGCAGCGTCCGTATAGTCAATCATCATATTTTTAATGGTCAGCGAATACTGATTATCCGCATCCACATCAATCACAAATGCTAAGTTCGTTCCCTTCTGCGTTGTAACGGCATCCGGAACTTTCGACAATTTCTTCAAAATGGAAAGGTCACAGTTCTGCTCTGTTCCCACTTTGCTTTCATCCCATGCATACGAATAGCCCATCAGTTTTGATGCCAGCAAACTAATATATTTTTCAGAAAAAGTTTTGTGCATACTGTCTTTTGTCTTTGTGTAATGCTCTACCACATCTTTATAAGCTTCCTCTCCGGCATCCCCGGCATATTCCAAAAGTCCGGTCTTAACTTCCTCAAGAATTCCTTCTGTCTGGTAAAAATTATCCGATGCGTTGTGGTCAACATTTACTGAAATGAAATAACGGCTTGCAATCGTCAAAAGAATCGTTCCAATGGCAGTAATAAAAAGAATCCCAATGATTACGGTAACCAATGAGGAACCCTCTCTTTCTCTATGCCAAATATTTTTTATCGTATTTCGCATCCTTTTCACGCCCCCTTCGATGATTGCAGATGGACAATTCGATTATCCTCTGAATAATTCGTTTCTGACGCTTCATAAACATCTACCGTAACACCGGCGATTCTCTCCTGCTTTTCATGGGTAACAAAATCTGTCTGAAAACTTCCAGCAGAAAAAGACGCCCCGTTTGTATAATAAACAGGCTGTAAGAAATTTCCGGAGCCACTAAGCATAATTTTATAGCCGGCTGCCGGTGCTGCATCTCCTTTCTGGCATATGAAATAAAACTTCAACTGTTTCGCTTCGTCAATTGATAAATCTCCCAGATTCACTTCAACCGAATCCGTCAAAGCATTGTCATGAAGAAGATTATATAAAATGTATATATTTTCTAATGTCTCTTTTTCCGCTTTCTGGTTTTTCACTACCGCGCTAAACTCAGACCCATTATATGAATACCGGTAGGAAACATCAATCCGGTAAATGCCTTCCTGTTCCGTATCATTCTGAATATCAATCACAATATCTCTTGAAAGTCCATTTTCAATTGTGCTTTTGCTGACACTCGGATTTTTGTAGTAAAAATGACTTACCGCCGCCTGCATCTGGTCAGATTCAACAATAACAGCATTTTTCGCCGAATAAATTTCCTGCAGCTTTGGCTGCTCATAATTATTGTATTTGGATTCCACCTGGTTTCCCTCAGAATCCGTTGTGTCATAATCATAATCAAATAACACGCGTGCCTGATAATCAGAGCCATTTAATGTGACTTTTTTAGACAATGTCATCTGCTTATTCTTTTTTTTCACAAGCGTCCACGCACTGCCTGTCGCCGCCATCAACTGACTGTCAATATCCGTAAGTGTCTTGCAGGAGTCTACCTCTTCTAATACCGATTGTGCCACAAGATCTGCTTCCTGCGTGCTCTTACCGGTTGATGAATAAAAATTTGCACTCGAAAAAAAGGAAAGTAGAGCCAATGAAGCGACACCCAAAATGGCAATCGCAATCAATACTTCAATCAGCGAAAACCCCTGTACCTGTCTTTTCATTCTCTCACTTCCCTTCACTCACATACAACTTATATATACCTTATTTCTTAAACGTACCGAAAACATCTTCATTTCCAAGAATGATGCCTGAAATATCCGGCTCAACATATGCCTTTCCGTTTCCATTCAAGCTGAAAAAGTGAACTAAAATCGTTCCACTTAATTTTCCGGTACTGTTATCAAACGTAAGGTTAATTGATACAACCGACATTGGTTCTACATTTTTTGCCACCCAGTCAATTGCCTTTAAAATCTGTTTTTTCGTACCGGTCAACTCAATTTCATAAGGAGAAGCCTTTCCAACCATCTTCATAACAGAAACTTTTTTCTCCGGATTCTTTTCCACATCACTCAACGTCGTTTCTTCGGATTCTGTGGACTGCTCCGCATCATCACCGGTTCCTGTTGTCACAATAAACTTACCATCCTTAAAAAAAGTCTTATCTGCCTGTGGACGTATTGCACGCAGACGAACACCACTTGCCACTGACATTTTGTAAATATTACTAATCGCTTTCTGCTGTGTCATCTTGCACGGATACGTCTGCGATTTTTTCTGAATTTCCTTCTGCGTCTTTGCCTGAGAAGCATTCATCTCATTTACGCGAATCTGCAAATCACTTAAATAATTCACTTCATTCATTTTCTGACCGGAATCCGTTTTCAAACGATTTGCCTGCTTCATATTTCTTTGAAATACAAATATCACGGTTCCAAGCAGAATCAATAATCCGCCAAGAATCAATATCAATCGTTTTTGTACGGTTGTCAATCCATTCTTCATCATTTCATCCCCGCTCTCTTTTTACTCTGTCTGACTGCCCTCTATCTCAGATGCTTTTTTATTCGCATCCACCACTTTATTGTAGGCAAATGTTATCGTATATGAATATTGTTTCTTCTTTGTCAGTGCTTCGTTGGTCTCGGTAATCGAGTCAATTTTCACACTGGAAATTCCATCAATTTTTTCAAGCTGAATCTGCAGGGCAGACAGCGATAAAAGTTTATCGGTACTGATTGCATTAATCGTAACTTTTTCTTCATCACTGGTAATGCTCTGAATCTTAAAGGATTTCGGGCACTGTGCTTCCATACTCTTTAACAAGGCATGAAAATGATTGTTTTTATTATCACAATATAAATCAAACACATCGAGCATTTTCCGATTCACTACCTCTTCCAGCAAGGCAGCGAATTCAGACTCTACCGGTTCCATCGCCTGTACGCGGTTCGTCCACATACGGTTGGTTTCTTTTTCCTGCAACAATCGCATCACAGAAAAGCCACCCACTAAAATACTAATCAAAAGGCAGCCTGCAAAAATCAGAACTGCGCCTGTCATGGAACCTTTCTTTTCTTCTTTTTGACGCACGGCGTTGGATACAAAATGAACCGAATCAAAAACAGCTCCAAAACAGTTAATATACTGTAAAATGTAAGCGTTAATATTTACTTTACGGTTAAAGCGAACGCCTGCAAGTTCTTCCGGCGTATGTGTCTGGATTCCCAGTTCATTTGACAACAGTTCATGAATTCCTGCTACTGCACAGCCTTTTCCCATGCAAATAATTTCCTGTATCGGCCGGTCTTTGTATTTGGAATTATAATATTCAATCACTCGTCCAATATTGCCAATCAGATAAGACGCATTATCTGTCACTTCAATTCTTTTATCCAATGACGGATTATTCTCCGGATTTTCTGAATTTAAGTTGTGTAAAATCACACGATTCCGTTTCAGAAGTGTATAGGCTTCTTCTTCCGTCTGCACCTGAAATACCGGTTCTTGCAAGAGAACCTCTGTAAATACGTTAATTCCATACGGAACTACTCGCTGTAGCAAAAGTTTATTATCACTGATAATATTAACAAGCGTTGCCGACTGGTTAATCTGAATCGACATTGTAACGCCCTCTTTGCTTTTAACCTGACGGCGCATCACCTGGAAAACAGCGTTTCCATCAGCATCAATTGATTCAATATGAAGTCCTGCCGCATTAGCAAGTGTGTAATAGGAATCAATCAAATCAGACGGTGCTGCAAACACCATGACATCCTGAATAAGTCCGCCCTCTTCTGTTTTCTTCGGTTCCCCCTGTTCCACATAAGAAAAAATATATTTTTCCACGTCAATCGGGAACAAATCCGACACTTTTGCCATAACTAACGGCTGGATTTTCATTTTCTTTTTAGCAATTGGAACACTGGTTTCACGGCTTGCAATCTTTCCGCTCGCTACGGTAAAAATAACATCCTTCGTGCGAATCCCTTTATCTGCACATGCTTTCCGGATGCAGGTTGCCAGTTCAGTAACCTCTATAATCATACCGTCTTTTACTGCATTTTCCGGCGTAGGAAAACGTACACAGCCATATACGGTCGGATAATTTGCCGTATATTCCATATGCACAATCTGAACTTCATTTGTACCAATTCGTACAACAATTACTTTTTTCGCCATTCATTCATCCTCCTATAATCCCTTTCGCCATTTTTACAATGCTTTATGATAAAGCACTCTAAAAATGGCAAATGTTAATATACAAAAGTACGGACGTACCAATTTAACACGGTATCGCCCCATAACAAAACAAGATAAACTCCCATCGCCAGATAAGGAGTTGTTGGAAATCTTCCTGATTTTTTATGGTATAACTGAATCCCCCCCTGAATCACTGCACCAAGCAGGCAGCCGGCAATCAGTGCCAGTAAAGAATGTCCAAATCCGATACACAACCCAATACACGCCATGAATTCAATGTCGCCCAGACCAAGTCCTGCTTTTCCCATAACCTTTTTAAACAGAAGTGCGCACACAAGTAAAAATACTCCCATAAACAAAGCGCCTGCGATGTAATACAGCCACTGTGACGCATGAAAGAATAAATGAACTCCCCCAACGACAATCATCAAAATCTCACAGACAGCCGGAAACTTCATTGTCTTCAAATCCGTCACCGCAATGACTATCATGATAGAAGTAAGGACACACCAAAGGATACTGTCCGGATTCAATCCGCAGATAGCAACCACTAAAACGTATAAAATCCCGTTTGCCAGTTCGACAAGCGGATACTGAATCGAAATCTTTGCTCCGCAGTACCGACATTTGCCACGAAGCACCAAATAACTAAACACAGGAAACAAATCATACCACTTCAAAGGGTGCTTGCAATTCATACAATGGGAGCCCACTGTGACAACACTTTCCCCCTTTGGCATCCGGTATATGCATACATTAAGAAAACTTCCTATAATGATACCATACAAGAATACAATTATGTAGAGGATAAAGTGTTCCAATGCCATAGCGGGCTCTCCCTTGTAAAATTCTTAATTAAATCAACTGATTAGTTTGATGCCGGTGTTGTACTGAACTCTACTCCATCGGAGTCTTTAACAGCCTCAGTTGCGCTTGCACCAATAAACACCTTAAATCCTTTGTTGGATTTCTGGAAATAGAATTTCTTTCCGGTACAGTTTTTAGAAGACAAACCTGCCTCTGTATCTGCAAGTGATTTTTCAAGGTAACTTTCAATCTTTGCAACAAATGCTTTGTCGTCAGCGCTTCCACCAGTCAAATCTGAAGAGGACTTAGCTGTTGATAATGTGTTAGCAGTTTTTGCATACTTACTGTTTACGGACGCAGCAGACTTAAATGCAGTTGCCACCTCATTCAATGCAGCACGGTCTGTAGATTCTCTGGAACTTTCCAGGTAAGGAAGTACTACCAAAGCTACAACACCAATCAAGATTGCCATAATAGCGATAACGATGATTAACTCAATCAGAGAGAAACCCTCTCTCTCACCACTTAAATACTTCTGAATTTTTCTTCTCATAGTTACACTCTCCTTTTTTTAATTTTCCCACGACCAGTATAGGCTTAGCCGTACGGGTGACTTTATAAGTCTTATATCGTCATTATACATGAATTTCTTTAGGGTTTCAAGTGATACTTTGACGTTGTTGTCATTCTCACCGTTGAACATTTACATATTTTTCTCTCCCTTGTAACAATTCAAGGCATATACGGAATCATTATTTCCTTAATCTTCCCCTTATTTACTGTTAAATCAGCAAACTGCCCTACAATAGATTTGTCTACCCTTTTCTTCATCCATTTCTTGCTTCTCTTATATGCCTTCTCAGGACTTTCTGAAGCATCCTTTATCGTGCATTTGTCTTGTAACACTGCTTTAAAAGTCTTTGGCTCAATACTATAAATAGATCCATCACTGCCCCAATTATCCACCTTGTGATACCAAACCGTATTTCCTTTTATTTTTGTAACAATGGCATAGTCATCAAATGATTTCTTTGTTGTTGACGGCTGTATACTTTCCAACTTTTTTCTGGCATAGTTTTCAACTGTAAAATATAGTGATGCTGTATTATATTCTTCCATCATTTTATTTGCAGATTTTTTATAATACTGAATATATGTCTTTCTTTTTCCTGATTTGTCTACAAGGAGTTGAATCAGCTGTTTTTTCAAGTAGTACGCCCTATACTCTTTTCCTTTAATTTTACCATAGGAAAACATTAGGTCATTTCCATGAAAATAATAAGTCATTTTCCCCTTTTCAAAGTTCAAAGTAACCGTTTGATTTTTTGTTTTTAATTGTTTTGATTTCTTGTAATAAAACTGCTTGATTGTATCAATGCGCTTTGAAACAACACTTTTAGAAAAAATCTTGTGTTTATACACACTTCTTGCAGAGGCAGTTTCTCCTGTATTCATAACAACCATAACAAACAACAAAAAAATCACACCCATATGAAACAATATATTTTTCATTTTAAATTCCTCCCATCATAATTTCCTATGCTTTTCCTGCATCCTGGTAAATCTTAAGCATTGGCATCATAACCGCTCCAATTACGCCTCCTACAATAACAGCAAGCACAACAATAATAAGTGGCTCCATAGCTGATGTGAGATTTTTGGTAGCTGTTTCCACTTCTCCTTCGTAGTATTCCGCAACCTTATCAAGCATCTGCTCTGTCGTACCGGTTTCTTCACCAATTTTAAGCATGTGTGTTACCATCGGCGGAAATACTCCAGAAGCCTCTAATGGTTCTGACATCGGGATTCCCTGCATAACCTCTTCACGACAATCTTTTACTGCTTTCCGAATCACCCGGTTTTCAATGACATTTCCCACAATTTCAAGGGCTTCCACCAAAGGAACACCCGACATAATAAGCGTAGACATTGTCATCGAGAACTTTGCCGCCGCATTTTTTACGGAAAAATTGCGAAACATCGGTATTTTTAAAGCGACCCGGCTGGTAAACTGTTTGCCAGGCTCCGTCTTTTTGCCACAGATAATAAAAGTAAGCAGCAAAATAAGTCCTATCGCTATCGCAATAAAATTGCTCGTCATAAAATCGCTCAGTCCAATTACCATTTTGGTCAGCATTGGCAGGTCCTCGCCCATACTTTCAAAGGTCTGCTGGAAGTTTGGAATTACTGTAGTCATCAAAACAATAATTACGCCAACTGCTACTACTAAAACAACAATTGGATAAATCATAGCAGATTTAATCATGGAATTTAATTTCATATCTTTGTCAAATTGCGTACAAATACGGTCAAACGCAATTTCCAGATTACCGGTTGCCTCACCCGCAGCAACCATATGAATCAAAAGAGACGGGAAGATTTTACTTTCCATTTCCATGGCATCTGCTAAACTGTCTCCCTTTTCCACATTTACCATGACACGGTAAAGAGCTTCTCTAAGATATTTATTTTCTGTCTGATCCTGAACCATACGCAGACCGTCAATGACGGTTACGCCCGCTGTCAAAATACTGTAAAACTGTTTACAGAAAATGGTAATATCCTTTTTCTTGACCGGATTTCCAATCGTAATATTCCAACTGGCATTGTCAAGGTCAAATGCTTCACTAAGCTCCAAAACGATGCTACCTTCACCCTTGAGTTTGCGCATTGCCGCCTCTTCACTGACAGCTTCCATCGTTCCTTTTTTCTCTTTGCCATATTTATCTGTAATGAGATATTTATACTTTGCCAATTCATTCTCCCCTTTCTCGTGTTTTAAAAGCCACCGCTCCCAAACGTAGGACCATCCCAGTCATCCATCTGCCACGAAGGTTCAGCTAACGGTGTTGGCATTTTCCCAGCCGGAATACGTCTTGCCAAATTCGACGGGTCCTGTGCAAACGTCATCGCATCCTCAGCCGTAATCTGATGTGTGCGGTAAAGCTCATAAAGCGCATCATCCATCATCATCATACCGCTTTGTTTATTGGTCTGGATAATGGATGGTATCTGATGTGGTTTCGCCTCTCGAATCAAATTGCGGACCGCACTGTTGGCATACATAATTTCAAAGGCTGCCACGCGACCTTTGCGGTCAGCCGTAGGCAGTAACTGCTGGGAAATAATCGCCTCCAAAAGAGTCGCTAACTGCAAACGAATCTGCGCCTGCTGATTCATTGGAAATACATCAATAATACGCTCAATCGTAGGAACCGCTCCAATGGTATGCAAAGTCGATAGTACAAGGTGTCCGGTCTCTGCCGCTGTGACCGCGGTAGCAATCGTATCTAAATCTCGCATCTCACCAACCAGAATGATATCCGGGTCTTCTCGCAGAGCAGCGCGCAGTGCTCCTGCATAAGACTGAGTATCAATTCCGACCTCTCTCTGATTTACAATTGATTTTTCATGACTATGTAAATACTCAATCGGGTCTTCCAGTGTAATAATATGTTTGTTCTGTGTCTGGTTAATAACATGAATCAAAGATGCCAGTGTCGTCGATTTACCGCTTCCGGTCGGTCCGGTAACTAAAATCAGACCACGCTTTTTCTTGACCAGTTCCAAAACGGACTGCGGCAGGCCAAGTGATTCCGGACTTGGAATTTCGGTATTCACAAGTCGGATAACAAACGACATCGTTCCACGCTGTTTGAAAATATTGACACGAAAGCGTCCCACGCCTTTAATCGCATAGGAAAAATCGACTTCTCCTTCGCGATTAAATCGTTCTACCAGACGCCCCGGTATCATCTGTTCTACTAATGCTTTAGAATCTGCCGGAAGAATCCGTCCTTCCATCAACGTCACAAGTTCTCCGTTTACACGGCATTTCGGTGGGATACCTACCGTTACATGAACATCACTTGCGCCCATTTTTCTTGCTCGAATCAGCAAATCATCAATCGTCATTACGACCTCCCCATTTCCATTCCTGCCATTATTCTGTCGCGATGCGCTCCACTTCTGCAATGGAGGTAACTCCCTGCAAAACCAGTTTTGCCGCACCAATACGCAACGTTGTCATTCCCTCACTTAAGGCAACTTTCTGGATTTCATCGGCACCGCCACCGGCAGATGCTGCACAAAGCGCTTTCTGCACACCTGTGCCGGCTCGTCCTCGGTCTTACGCTGTACGCAGAACGGCTCTGCCGGTTTGAGGATTTTGTCCGCTGATTCGATGACCTGCTGTGGGTCAAAGTTTCCGGCAATGGTCAACACCATGTTGTGCAGATTGTAGAAGGTGTGGTAGCAGCGGTAGAGCAGCTCGGCGTCGATCTGTGCAATCGACTCGATGCTGCCTGCGATGTCCACCTTTACACTGTTGTTCCGGTACAGGCTTTGCAGAAGGTTGAACATCGCCCGCCAGCCCGGGTCGTCCTCG
>OKSC01003640.1_pt1 | contig 11183 bp, 10 predicted proteins | sample 1601161 | NCBI WGS metagenome assembly OKSC01 (sample SAMEA3541552, study PRJEB24748) | human gut metagenome | biome: human gut; feature: human-associated habitat; material: faeces | place: China | collected 2012
TGTCCATCCTGACCTCCCGTACCGCTCAGCCGCGTGACGGCGGTGGTGAGCGTTTCCTTTTCGTGCGCGGCCACGCTGCAGGCGTAGCCGTAGATTGTGCCGACGGCAAGGATGAACAGGCCCATAATGATGCCCGCCCACTCGATGCTGAAGGCGTACTCGATCCGATGCTCGGACATAGAGACGAATTTATTGATCTGAATGTAATTCAGCAGATTGTTCAGCGCCACGATGAGCGTGTTCCCGATGAGGATGACCAGCCCGATGTAGTTGATCATCCGCGCGTTTTCCTCGTTGAGCGCCTCCTTGCGGCCGACGTTCCGCAGCAGCACCGACAGGAAGCGGAACACCGGGCAGGCGACCAGCAGAAGCAGCAGCCAGGCGGCGATGGAGGAATAGATGACGGTTTTGATGTGCGAGAGCGTGACCGCCGAGGCGGGCGAGACGATGCGGATGCCGTTCCCGAGGTCGAGCGAATATTCGGTGACCGCGCCGGACGCGTCGCGCAGCGCCTTCATATCCGGCGGCAGCAGCATCTTTTCCACGTCCACGTTGACGAAAAGCACGATCAGCGCGGTAATCAGCAGCAGCGCCGCCACGGCCAGTCCGACGTAGAACGCGCCCGTAAACACCGGCGACAGCACCCGCGCGATCGGGCAGATGCGCCCGTACCTGCCGAGGAAATCCTCCGTTTTTTTCAACATCCTACAATGCGCTTCCTTTCCTTACCCCTCGCGGACGGCCACGTTCGCGCCGCCCAGCAGTTCGCGCAGCCGCGCGAGCAGTCCATCCGCCGCGGCGACCCGAAGCTGCTTTGCGGCGAGGAGCTTTTTGTCCTTCTCATAATACAGGAAAACCGCGCTGCCGCCCGGATAGGCGCGCAGCTCCTCGAGCGCCTCGTCGAGCGCCTTCTCGTTGTCGGCGGTGATTTTGAGATAAACCCCCGCCCGCGTGCGGGCCGGCTTTTCCGCTTCGGCCGCCGTCCCGTCCGGCTCGGCGCGTCTGGCCGTCCGCACGAGCAGCTTCAGCTCGTCCTCCCCGTCCTCCGAAACCGCCTCCCGAAGCTGTGCGGTGCCGGTCACAAGCAGCACCGCGCCCTCGCTGAGCAGCGGGGACAGCTTTTCGAGCGCGGAGGGGAACACAATCAGCTCGCACTCGCCCTGCAAATCCTCCAGCACGCAGAAGGCCATGATTTCGTTTTTCTTCGTGATTTTCTGCCGGCGGGATTTGAGGATGCCGCCGATGGTGACGGTCTGCTTCATGATGGCGTTGACATACTCCTTCTGGCCGATGGTCTTGGGCTTCACGGGGCGGCCCTTGCTGGTGATGCAGATCACATCCTGGGTCAGCTCGCTGATGCGCTCGGCCTGACCGGAGCGCACCAGTCCGATGACGTAGCGCACATGCTGGTCGGAGATGTTCTCCCCCTTGTTGGACAGCGTCAGCAGCGCCTGCACTGCCTTCACCGCCAGCATTACGTTCTCCGGCTCGCCGGACACCACGATCTCGCCGCCCCGGTTCACCACCTGTACCTGAAATTCCGTCTCCAGCAGGCGGATGTTCTCGTCGAAGGAGCCGAACAGGTTCACGGCCTCCTCCATGCGTTCAATGCTGATGCGTTGTTCCATATCCGGGTCTTTACCTCCCCATATCCTGTATATCCAGCGGCGATGATACGCCGATCTGTTCCTCACACTCCGCATGGAGCGTCACCACCAGCCGCGTCCCCTGCCGCACCGCGTCAAAACGGTGGTGCAGCAGCTGGCCGCCGGTCTGCTCCAGCGCCGCCTGAAGCTGTGTCATCAGCTGCGCTTCGCCTTCGGCGCAGGCGGCAGCCACAGGCCGCTCCGTCTCGTTGACGGCATGGCGCACCGTGCGTTCTGTCACCAGCGTCACCGGCAGTGTCAGCCCAAAGGGCAGACGCGCCGTGCGGTACACCGTCATTTTATCACAATCCGGGTCTGTCATGCTACCCTTTCCGTAGATTTTTATGCGGTTTCTCCCGATGTCCACCGCCATGCGGGTAACAGCCCCCGTCTCCTGTCCCTTTTCCTGTACTGTCAGCGGCACGGACACCGACAGCTCATACCATGTCCGCGCCCACACCTGCCCCATGCCGCGGAGCAGCCGGTAGCCCCGCTGGTCGGAGTCCACCACGCCGGAGATCAGCACCTGCCCCGCCGTAACGGTGCTGCCGGCCATGACCTGCGCCTGACCGTCCAGCGCCTGTATTCTGGTGACAAGGCCGTCCCGGGCGGCCACCACGTTGGCGATCTCGCCATCGGCGTAAAGATGGGGCGGGCGCTGGCGCTCCACCACCTGCACATGGGCGGTGCAGCCCCGCATATTCACCGTCAGCCATACCACGTCCGGCAGCTCCAGCAGTACCTGATTGCGCAGTGCCTCCTGGTCGATGCGGCTTCGGGCTCCCAGCGCCACCCCGTGCTTTTCCAGCGTCCGCAGGATCGTCTCCGTGGGCACGGTGTCGTTGCCCGTCACCTGAAAGGCCCAGATGTGGGTGCTGCCCAGCGCCAGCACCGCCGCCAGCAGCAGCGCCGCCGCCAGCAGCACATAGCGCCGCCGGTACTGCCGCCACACCTCCGGCGCCCCCTCCGTCCGCACCACGGTGAGCGCCGCGTCCGTCCGGGTCAGCACCTCCCGCAGCCGGGGCAGCTGGCTCCGGGCGGTGACGGCCCGCAGCCGTATCTCCGACAGCCACTCCAGCTCCCAGAAGGGGATGCCGTGGGCGGCGCAGAGGTTCAGCACCCGCTCCGGCGCGGCGCTCTCCACCTCCACCGTCACCTGTCCCCGCAGGTAGTTCAGCACTTTCCGATACATGGCCGCTCCTTACTCCACCAGTTCCACCCGGCGGATCACACCGTTGACCCGCAGCTCCTCGTCGGTCATCACCGCCAGCTCCAGTCCCTCGCCCTGCACCCGCACCACCACCGTCCCAGCGTTGATGTCCACCGCCTCGGTGCTGTAGGACAGCACGCCCCGGTGCCGGTCGATGTAAAGGGAGCGGTTGCCCAGCAGCTCCATCCGGGCCACGCCGGACGCCAGATTCACCGGCAGATCCAGCCGATCCATGGCCCGCTGGCTGGCCTGAGACAGCTTTTTGGATAGCTTTGCCACGTTCTCCACCTCCGATGCCCGTTCCGTGGGTGAGAAAAGCGTATGCGCGCCGGACGGAGAAGTTGCCTGTCCGCGTGCATATCCGGCAGCGAAATGCGCATAAGGTGACAGCGGTGATGGATTTGAAAAGATGGCTCATAACGCTGACCGCCTCCCTCTCCGGGGTGCTGGCCGTACTGCTGCTGTGCCGCGAAAGCGTTGCGGCACAAGGCGTCCGGGACGGAATCGACCTCTGTATCACCTCGGTGATACCGGCGCTGTTCCCCTTTTTCGCGGCGTCGCAGCTGCTGGTGTCGCTGGGGGCGGCGGAGGTGCTGGGACGGGGCGCGGGGCCGCTGTTCCGCCGGCTGTTCGGCATCGGCGGCGCCGGGGTATCCGCCTTTCTTTTAGGGCTCATCGGCGGCTATCCCGTGGGCGCCAAGACCACGGAAAGCCTTGTGCGGCAAGGGCTTCTCCCGCCGGAGGACGGGGCGCTGCTGCTGACGTTCTGCAACAACGCAGGGCCGGCGTTCATTCTGGGCATCGCGGGCAGCGGCGTGTTCCAAAGCCCCCGCGCAGGGGTGTGGCTGTACCTCATTCACGCGGCGGCGGCCACGGCGGTGGGGCTGATTTTTTGTTTCATTCTGAAATTAAACCTGAAGCAAAAAATTGCAGGTTTTCTTCAGGTTTCCGGCCCGGACTGCAATTTCCCGGCGGGGCCCCGCGGGCGGCCGTCCCCCTCCCCTGCCGCCGCGTTCATCGGCGCGGTTCGGGGCGGTGTGACGGCCATGGCCGGGGTGTGCGGCTTCGTCATCTTCTTTCTGGTGGTGCTGCGTCTGGCGGAGAGCTTTCTGGGGCCGCTGCCGCCGCTGGCGGCGGGGGTCGTGGAGCTGACCAACGGCATCCTGCGCCTGACACCGGACCGCCGGGGCTTCGTCACCGCGGCGGCGCTGCTGGGCTGGGGTGGACTATCCGTCCACTGTCAGACGGCGGCGGTGCTGAGCGGCTCCGGCGTGTCCCTGCGGTGGTACCTGCCGGCTAAGGCGGCGCAGGCGCTTCTGTCGGCGGCGCTGGCAGCGGCGGTGTGGCGCTGGGTGCTGTGACCAAAAAGGAACCCGTACCGGGCAGTATCCGGTACGGGTTCCTTTTTGGTTATGGATGGGGCAGCGGTCAGCGCTGGCCCTTGTCGTAGGGGATGCCCTCGGCCTTGGGGGCGCGGGACTTCTTGGACGTGAAGGCCAGCACCACCAGCGAGATGATGTAGGGCATCATGTTGTACACCGGGCCGGGGATGTTCATGGCCTTCAGGAAGTCAAAGCCGGCGTATACGTTGGACAGCGCCCGGAACAGGCCGAACAGCAGGGCCGCCAGTGCGATGCGGGTGGGCTTCCACTGGCCGAAGATCATCACGGCCAGCGCAAGGAAGCCGAAGCCGGCCACGCCGTACTCGAACCGCCACTCGGACACGCCGGCGGTGATGAACACGATGCCGCCCAGACCGCCCAGCATGCCGGAGATCAGCACGCCCGCCCAGCGCATCTTATAGACGTTGATGCCCACGGAGTCCGCCGCCTGCGGATGCTCGCCGCAGGCCATGAGCCGCAGGCCGAAGCGGGTCTTGTACAGCACCACATAGGCCGCGATCAGCAGCAGCAGCGTCACCAGCATGAACCAGCTGAACTCGAAGGAGCCGATGCTCACGGTGAACGCCTTCTTGGCGCCGGCGAACTGGATGATGGAGGACACGTCATCGGGATTGGAGGCGGTGTTGATGGCCTTGACGATAACGGTGGCCCCGGCGGTGCCCAGCATGTTCAGGGCCGTGCCCACGATGGTCTGGTCAGCCTTGAAGTTGATGCAGGCCACGGCCAGCAGGCTGGAATAGACGGTGCCCAGCAGCGCGGCACACAGCAGCACCACCACGATCATCACAAAGGCGGAGGTGTTGGCCGGCATATAGCGCATGGCCAGCGCGCCGCCCAGCGCGCCCATGATCATGACGCCCTCCAGGCCCAGATTGATAACGCCGGAATGCTCGGAGAAGCAGCCGCCCAGTGCCACCAGGATCAGCACGGAGGCGAAGATCAGCGTATATTGCAGCAGCAGTACCATTACTGATCCCCTCCCTTCTCCGCAGATGCGTCAGATGCGTCCGCTTGCGCGGCCTGTTCCGCCGCCCGGGCCTTCTGGATGGCTTTCTCCTCCCGGCGGGCAATGGCGGTATTCATGGCGTACTTCATAAACAGCACGAAGCCGCACAGGTAGATGATGACGGCGGCGATCAGATCGGAGATTTGTGCGCAGTACATGGTCTTATCCACATACGCGCCGCCGGCGGTGATGTGCTGGATGAAGAAGGACGCCAGAATGGTGCCGATGGGGTGCAGGCCGCCCAGAAACGCGGCGGCGATGCCGTTGAAGCCCATGCCGGGGACGGAGGAGGCGGTGCACTGCCACTGTTCATAGCCGGTGAGGTAGAACATGGACGCGCCCAGCCCCGCCAGCGCGCCGGAGATGGCCAGCGTCAGGATGATGTTGCGCTTTTCCGCCATGCCGCAGTACTTGGCGGCATTCCTGTTGTCGCCGGTGGCCCGCAGCTCGTAGCCGAAGCGGGTCTTTTCCAGCACCACCCAGACAAGGATGGCGATGACCACGGACAGCGGCAGCGCAAGGCCCACATACTTGTTGTCGTTGAACAGCGCGCCCAGGCCAAGAGAGGGCAGGACGGCGCTGGGGTTGGTGTCCGCCAGCACCACGGTATAGGGGCTGGCCACCTCCTTGACGTTGGTCAGGAGCATATTGGTCAGATAGAGGACGATCCAGTTCAGCATAATGCCGGAGATGACCTCGTTGACGTTGCAGTAGGACTTCAGCAGGCCGGAGATCGCGCCCAGCAGCCCGCCGCCCACCATGGCCAGCAGCATGCAGGGCAGCCAGCTCCAGCCCCACGCCAGCGCGGCGTACAGGCTCAGGGCCGTGCCGGCGCAGTACTGGCCGGCGGCGCCGATGTTGAACAGGCCCACCTTATAGGCGAACAGGATAGCCAGCGCGCACATCAGCAGCGGCGCTGTCTTGACCAGCGTATTGCCCAGATACTTGGCCTGCGTGTCGGGACGGCTGTAGGTCAGGAAGTTCTTTATGACGGTGGAGATGGCCTCACCGGCGCCATCGGGGTTGATGAACAGCAGCACGATATAGCCGATGAGCATGCCCAGCACCACGCACGCCAGAGATGCCAGCAGGGACTGGACGCCGCTGTTTTTCAGAAGATTCTTCTTCATGCCGTCACCTCGTCTCTCTTGGCGCCGGCCATGTACAGGCCCAGCTCCTCCTGCGTGGTCTTCTTGGGGTCAAGCTCGCCCACGATCTCGCCCTCGTACATGACGAGGATGCGGTCGGGCACGTCCATGACCTCGTCCAGCTCCAGCGATACCAGCAGCACGGCCTTTCCCTTGTCACGCTCGGCCACCAGCTGCTTGTGGATGTACTCAATAGCGCCCACGTCCAGCCCCCGGGTGGGCTGCACCGCCACCAGCAGCTCGGGATCGCGGTCGATCTCGCGGGCCACGATGGCCTTCTGCTGGTTGCCGCCGGACATGCTGCGGGCCACTGTGACGGGGCCCTGTCCGCTGCGGACATCGTACTGGTCAATGAGCTTTTCCGCGTATTTGCGGATGTTGTCGCGGCGGAGGAAGCCCGCCTTGTCGGTGAATTCCGGCTCGAAGTACCGCTGCAGCACCAGATTGTCCTCCAGCGAGTAGTCCAGCACCAGACCATGCTTATGGCGATCCTCGGGGATGTGGGACATGCCCATGGTATTGCGCTTGCGGATGGAGGCATGGGTGATGTCTTTGCCGCAGAGGGATATCCTGCCGGACACCAGCGGCTCCAGACCGGTCAGGCCGTAGACGAACTCCGTCTGGCCGTTGCCGTCGATGCCGGCGAGGCAGACGATCTCGCCCCGGCGCACCCGCAGGCTCACGTCCCGGACGGCGTTGTTCTTGTGGATCTTGCTGGCCACGGTCATATGCTCTACGTCCAACACCACGTCGCCGGGGGCGCAGGGCTTCTTCTCCACATGGAAATTGACATTGCGGCCCACCATCATGGCGGACAGCTGCTCCATGGAGATATCCTTCGTCTCCACGGTGCCCACATATCTGCCCTTGCGCAGCACGGTGCAGCGGTCGGCCACGGCCATGATCTCGTTGAGCTTGTGGGAGATGAACAGGATGGACTTGCCCTCCGACGCCAGATTGCGCATGATCTCCATGAGCTCGTCGATCTCCTGGGGCGTCAGCACGGCGGTGGGCTCGTCAAAGATCAGAATCTCGTTCTCGCGGTACAGCATCTTCAGGATCTCGGTACGCTGCTGCATGCCCACGGTGATATCCTCGATCAGCGCGTCCGGATCCACCTTCAGACCGTACTTCTCGCTGAGGGCCAGCACCCGCTGGCGGGCCTCCTTCTTCTGGAGGAAGCCGTGCTTCGTGGGCTCCACGCCCATGATGATGTTGTCCAGCACGGTGAAGCACTCCACCAGCTTGAAGTGCTGGTGCACCATGCCGATGCCCAGTGCGTTGGCGTCGTTGGGGTCTTTGATGGACACCTCCACGCCGTCCTTCTTGATGATGCCCTCCTCGGGCTGGTACAGGCCGAACAGCACGCTCATCAGCGTGGACTTGCCGGCGCCGTTCTCGCCCAGCAAGGCGTGGATCTCTCCCTTTTTCACCTGTAGGGTGATGTCGTCATTGGCGATGATACCGGGAAACCGTTTTGTGATGTGCAGCATTTCGATGGCATACGGTGTATCCAAGCTTTCGCCCTCCCTTCCGTTTTTATGGCCCGCCGCTTGCGCCGTGTGCGGGGACGGAAACCATGAATATATTCAGTATACTATATTCCGCGGCATAAAGCAAAGATTTTTCCGAAAAAATGACGATACCGGTAACGGCAATTGCCGGGAAACGCGCAAAAAAAACAGAGGCTGCGGACACAGCCTCTGTTTTTTGCGGTAAGTACAGGCTTACTTGATGTTGCCCAGATCCTCCACCGTGATGACGGTGGCGAAATCGGCGGGAGCCTTGGTGGTGTCGTTGCTGACGGTCAGGGTGCCGTCGAACATGGCCTTCACCAGAGCCTTGTAGTCGTCCTGGGTGAACGCACCATCAGCCCACTGGGTGGACTCCATGGGGATCTGGACGTAGTTGGCAGCGGGATCGTCGGCAGACACCAGACCCAGCGTGTCGATCTTGGCGGAGTACTTCTCCCAGTTGCCATTGACGATGACATCGGTCAGGGTGTCATAGGTGGCGGGATACAGACCCTTCATGGCGGAGGTGACGGTCAGAGCCTTGTAGCCCTCGACGGTGGCGGCATCAGCGCCCTCGCCGGCGGCGTAGTTGGCAATAACACCGGCCTGGTCAACGTCAACACCGATGACCTTGGCGCCCTCGACCTTCTTGGCGGCGTCAACAGCGGAGGTATAGATACCGCCGCCGCAGGCGAACACGACCTCAGTGCCGCCGGCGTACCAGGTATCCATAGCGGCCGTGATGTCGGCATCACCGAAGAACTGGTTGCCGTAAGCATAGTTCAGCTTGACATCGGTCAGCTCCAGCTCGGCGGCAGCGGCGTCAACGCCCTGCACGAAGCCGTAGCCATAGCGCTGGACAGCGGGGACAGCCATGCCGCCCAGGAAGCCCAGGTTCTTGTAGCCCAGCTTCACAGCAGCGTAGCCGGCCATGTAGCCGCACAGCTCTTCCTGATACACAGCGCAGTACAGGTTGGCGGGAACCACAAAGCCCTCGCCCAGGTCACCGGCGGACACGTCCAGCGCGATGAACTTGACATCCTCGAACTTGGGGGCGGTCTCCGCGATGGCGGCGCCGAAGGCGTAGCCGGGCATCACGATGACGTTGTAGCCCTGGTCGATAGCGCTCTCGATCATGGCCACACGGTCGGCGGTGTTATCGCCGGCGGGCTTGAAGTACTGGAAGTCCACGCCGTTGGCCTCGGCAAATGCCTTGCAGGCCTCGTAGGTGGTCTGGTTGAAGGACTGGTCGGTGATGTCGCCGTAGTCGGTGATCATCGCGACCTTGTAGGTGACCTCGTCAGTGTCGGTGGGTCCCTGCGGCTCCTGCACGTCGGGCTCCTTCTGCTGGCCGCAAGCGACCAGAGCCAGAGCCATGACCAGAGCCAGCATCAAAGCAAGAAACTTCTTCATAATTCTGAATCTACCTTCCTAAATTTTTTATTTTCACGCCGGTGGCGGGAAAACCGTTTCCGCGGGCACAGGGACATACGCCCCTCCGTGCGCATCGTGCATTATAGCAGATTCATTTGCCGTTGGCAAGCAAAATCCGCACTTTTCAAAGGCGATTTCAACGAATTTTTGAAATTATTAACATTTTGTTTGTGCGATGTGTGCAAATGCGCTTACTTCGCGGCCATTTTCACCGCGATCTCCAGACCGATCTTCATCATATTGGTGAACGTGGTCTGGCGGTCATCGGCGGACAGCTCCTCGCCGGTGATGAGGTTGTCGGAGATGGAGCAGATGGCCAGTGCGCGCTTGCCGGTATAGGCGGCGGTGCAGTACAGGCCGGCGGCCTCCATCTCCACGGCCATGACGCCCATCTTGGCGTAGCGCATGTTGCGGCCGGCGGCGTCATAGAACGTGTCGGAGGAGTAGAGGTTGCCCACAGGCATCCTCACGCCCAGCTCCTTCGCGCTCTCCACGGCGGCCATCAGCAGCTCGAAGTCGCAGATGGGGGCGTAAGCGCCGCCCAGCTCGTACTGGCTGGCAAAGTCGGAATTGGTGCAGGCGCCCTGACCGGCCACCACGCTGCCCAGCTTTAGATCGGCGCGCATGGCGCCGGCGGAGCCGACGCGGATGATGTTGTCCACATCGTACTGGGTGTACAGCTCGTAGGAGTAGATGCCGATGGACGGGATGCCCATGCCGCTGGCCATGACGGAGACAGGCACGCCCTTATAGGTGCCGGTGTAGCCCTGTACACCCCGGACATTGTTGACCAGCTTCGGCTCGGTCAGAAACGTCTCGGCGATGAACTTGGCACGCAGCGGGTCGCCGGGCATGAGAACGGTCTTGGCAAAGTCGCCCTTGGCGGCGTTGTTGTGGGGAGTAGGCATGGTTGGTTCCTCCTTATATAATTACTGTTCCATGGCCTTGACGGCCTTGACGATACGGCTGGTGCCCAGACGGTCGGCGCCCAGCGCGATGAAATCCCTGGCGTCGTTGAGGTCGGCAATGCCGCCGGCGGCCTTGATCTTCACATGGGGGGCCACATGGGTCTTGAACAGGGCCACGTCCTCCCGGGTGGCTCCGCCGCCGCCGAAGCCGGTGGAGGTCTTGATATAGTCCGCGCCGGAGTCAGACACCACGCGGCACAGCTCGATCTTCTCGGCGTCGGTGAGCATGCACGTCTCGATGATGACCTTCAGCAGCTTGCCGCCGCAGTGCTCCTTGACAGCCTTGATCTCGGCCAGCACCTGATCGTACAGGCCGTCCTTGACCCAGCCAATGTTAATGACCATATCGATCTCGGACGCGCCGTTCCGCACGGCGTCGACGGCCTCGAAGCACTTGGCGGCGGTGGTATCGTAGCCGTTGGGGAAGCCGATAACGGTGCAGACGGCGATCTTCCCGGCGACGTATGCCGCCGCCTGCTTCACATAGCTGGCGGGGATGCAGACGCTGGCGCAGCCGTATTTGATGCCGTCGTCGCAGATGGTCTTGATCTCCGCCCATGTGGCGGTCTGGCTCAGCAGCGTGTGATCCACGCGGCTGAGGATATTCTTCAGGTCTTCGTTCATACAACAGGCTCCTTTCGGAAATTTGCGGTCATATAGGGGTATTGTAGCACAGGCGGCGGGAAAAGGCAACTCCCCGCCGGTTTTCGGCGGGGAGCAGTGCTGTACCTCTGTGGGGCCATCCTGTTACTTGGCGGCCTTGATGGACTCGATCAGCTCGGGAACGACCTTGAACAGATCGCCCACGATACCGTAGTCAGCCACCTCGAAGATGGGAGCGGTGTCGTTCTTGT
>OKSC01003648.1_pt1 | contig 11154 bp, 10 predicted proteins | sample 1601161 | NCBI WGS metagenome assembly OKSC01 (sample SAMEA3541552, study PRJEB24748) | human gut metagenome | biome: human gut; feature: human-associated habitat; material: faeces | place: China | collected 2012
CGCCTGCTTCACACGCAGGAGGTCACTGGTTCGAGTCCAGCAGTCTCCACCAAAAAAGTCCAGGAATCTCAAGGGTTTCCGGACTTTTTTATTTTTGCCAAAAATGACGTTGTTAGTAACGTGTTAGTAGCAGCACATTAGGTTAGTTTTTTAGGTCGCTGTTATAGGCTTTCTCATTGACGATCTTTAGGGCGTCCATGAGCTCGCCCATGCCTTCCTGACTCGTTTAAATTGTCCGCCGCCATAGTTATAGCCGAGAATAGGCTGCATGCTGGCTGCAATGCCTACGGCAATACAGAGGGCTTGCATTTTCGCTGCGAATATGGCAAAATCGAGGAAAAGAAGCACAAGGAGGGGATGAATATGGATCTGTATCGGGACCCGGCCACCATGGATCCGGAGGAGCTCCGGGCATATTTGAGTGACGTCCGCTGCGAGCTGGAGACTCTGAACGAGGACGAGCCGGAGGATGAGACCAGCGAGGAATTTGTGGATTGGGCGGAGGAGCATGAAGCCCTGGAGGATTTGGCTGACGAGATTATTGACCGCCTGGAATCCCTGGGCGAGCCGCTGGAGTAAAGCTGCAAAACAATTTTCTATACAATGTGGGCACCCACATTGCGCAGCTCCCACGCACCTATTAAACAACCTCATGCTATGCAAAAATGAAAGCCCTCCGGGAGAGCGCAAAATGCGCTCCCGGAGGGCTCTTTATCGCTAAAAGCCACAGATCAAAATGCCATGATCTCCGCGCCGCCCAGGGCGGCGGCGTCCTCGCGGTCGTGGGTCACGCATAGAATGGCGGCTCCGCCCCGATGCCGCAGGATGTAGTCCGCCGTCTGCTGTCGAGTTGCGTCATCCAGGCCATTGAAGGGCTCGTCCAGCAGCAGAAGCCCAGCGCCAAAGCACACCGCCCTGCCGATGGACACTCGCCGCCGCATGCCGCCGGAGAGCTCCCGGACCGGCTGACCCAGGCTGTCCGCCAGGCCCAGCTCTTTCAAGTGTCGGCAAATCTCGCCCTCATCCATGGCCCGGCCCGTGACCAGACGGATATTGTCCACTGCGGAAAATCCGTCGCACAGACGGTCCTCCTGAAACACATAGCCTATCCGCTCCGGAAGGTCCGTAATTTGGCCGCTGTCGGGCCGCTCCAATCCGGCGATGCATCGCAGCAGGGTGGTCTTGCCCCGGCCCGAGGGGGCCATAAGGCAGGCCGTCCCACCGCTCTCCAAGGTCAGAGACACATGATCCAAAACCACCCTGCCGTCAAAGGATTTGTACAGATGCTGAATTTTCATGCCGGCGCACCTCCTATCCGGCGAAGAATATGCCGCAGCAGCCACAAAACCAGCTTTTCAAACCCGGCACTCAGGGCCACAATAACCACTGTCCAGGCCAGCAGGTCCGCAGTCATCAGGTAGATTTTCGCATCATACAGCCGCTCCCCCAGGGAGCCGCTCACCACGCCGATAACCTCCGCCGCCACCCCGGCCTTCCAGCTCATGCCCAGGGATGTGGCGCAGCCTGCCAGCAAAAACGGCTCCACCGCCGGCAGGTAGATCATCCGCACACGTCGTTTCCAGGGGACTCGGAACACCCGCGCCATCTCCAATAGCTGCCCGTCTGCGCCGCGGATGCCTGTCAGCACATTGGTGTACAGCACCGGGAAAACCATAAGAAATGAGATAAACAGCGACAGCTGAGAGGTTCGCAGCCATATGAGCGCCAGAATAATGAACGATGCCACCGGCACGGACTTAATGGCCAGCACATAGGGCCGAAGCAAAATTTCCAGCAGGGAAAATCGACCCGCCCCAAAGGCCAGCACCGTGGCCGCCGCCAACGCCAGCAGAAAGCCCCCGGCAATACGCAGCAGGCTAAAGCCGACGGTGCTCCAAAAATCCAACGTGACCACCAGCGCACCCAGCCGATCCGCCACCCGGAGGGGTGAGGGCAGCAGGATGGGGGCGTGGACCAGCATGGCCGCCCCCTGCCATACGGCCAGGGCCAGTGCCGCAGCTAAGAGCTGCTGCCAGCGTTCCCGATTCATGCGCCCAGCCAATAAAAGCCGTCCGTGGGTATGGCGCCGCCTACGGCCTCGGGCTTCAGGTCATACAGGGTCTGCAGGTAGCCGCTTACTGCGGTTTTCATCTCCTGGCCGGTGATGCACACCAGGTTGCACCCGGGCAGGGCCTTCTCCGCCACAGCGGCCTTCACGATGCCCAGCTTCTCCACTAAAACGGCGGTCTCGGCGGCGTGGGTGTTGGCGTAGTCGGTGCTGGCGGCGTACTCCTCCAGGAACTTAGCCACAGCCTCGGGATGCTCGTCGGCAAAGGCCTTGCGCACCAGCAGGCCCGCTGTGACCAGGCGGCTGTCAACGCCCAGCTTATCCCACTGGGCGGACAGGTCCATAGCCACCTGCAGGCCCTCCAGCTGGCCCTGGGCCACGGTGACGAAGGGCTGGGGCAGCATGGCAATGGCATGATCCTCCTGGGCCATAAGGGCTACGATCTCCGTGGGCTCACTCTTCCACTCCACGGTGACGTCCTTCCCCAGGGTCAGGCCGTTCTGCGCCAGCAGATAGGTCAAGGCGTATTCAGGGGTGGCGCCCTTGCCGGTGGCATAAATGGTCTTGCCGGCCAGGGACTTCACATCTGTCACGGTCTGGCCGCCCTTTTCCACAATGTACAGCACGCCCAGGGTGCTGGCGGCAACAAGCTCCACCTGGCCTTGGGTCTGGTTATAGAGAATGGCCCCTACATTGGCGGGCACGGCCAGGATGTCCAGCTCGCCCTGAATGAGCTTCGGGGTCAGCTCACTGGCGGAGGCGGCCATGGTGAACTCATAGGTATTGGCGGTGAGGCTGTTTTCGGCGTCATCCAGCAGCTTGGCCATACCCATGGAGGTGGGGCCCTTCAGGCCGCCTAAGCGGATGTTCACAGACTGATAGTCCTCCTGGCGGGGCTGCACGGCGCAGGCGGCCAGGCTCAATGCCATGACCAGGGCCAGGAGCAGGGAAGTGATCTTTTTCATAGTGGGATTCCTTTCTTTTGCCTTAGTTTTTCCCGGGGGTGATGACATGGGAATACTGGGTCTTGGCGCTGACTCCCTCCAGCCGGCCGATCTTGCCGCTGAGGGCGGAAATAGCGTCCTGGGGCGCGTCCAGCACCACGGAGATGATGTTCACGCCCTTTTCCCGGTAGGGCAGGCCCATGCGGCCGATGATGTAGCGGCCGTACTGGTGCAGCAGCTCGTTCAGCTGGGCCACCGATGACTCCTTCTCCACAATGATGCCGATGAGGGCGACTCTTGTTTCCATGTGATACCTCCCGGATGGATTTTCGCGGCAAAAAAGCCGCATCGCTCTGCGACACGGCCACAAGACCCGCCGGAGGCGGGCAATTTTCTCTATGGCGCATCTTCCGCCGCAAGAAAAGACTTTTGGCGTCAGGAGCTTGTCTGTATTGTAGAATAAAGCCGCGCGGTTGTCAAGCCCACTATCCCTGCGCCCGGCCCGGGTGCCGGTGAAGCTAAGAAAAAAGCCAAGCCCGGGGGCTTGGCTTTTTGCGTGGATTTTCTTAATCCGGCCACTGTAAATGCTCCGAAGATGGGGTAAACCAAAACTGGGTCATTTCCCTTGCAAAGGGGTCCATATAGTTGGAGGCGCGAGAGCTCATCTGCGCCTTTAGGGCTGTGGTGGCGGGATACTGGAACCAGGTGTGCTGGTGGGTGTAATTGAAGTAGCTGATGATGGAATAACCGCTCTCTGTATTGAACATGGTGTAGGTCAGATACCCGCGGCGGTTTTCACCCTCCCGGGGCAGGGAGAACCCGGCGTAAATGTCCGTCCGCGCTGTGCCCAGGGACAGGAAGCCCGTGTCCGCAGCGCGGGCCTCTCCCAGGAAGTAATAGGGCGCAGTGTAGGTCTGACCGTCCCGGTCATAGAGCAGCCGTCCGGTGATGTCGCCGCCCTTGGCCCAGCCTCCGGATTTGAGCTGGTACATAGGCCAGACTTGCAGGGCATCCGTGCCGAAGAATAGGGGGCCTCTCTCCCAGCGGAAATGGTGGAGGATGATCCAAGTATCCTTCTCACCGGGTATCTGCACGGCGATGTCGGTGATACGCAGGCGCTTGCCGGCAGAGACTTTCTCGTTTTCCAGGGTAGGGCTGTAAACCTCGCTCTCCGCATCCACCCGCAGGGCCCCGGCGCAGGCGGCCAGATCCTCCTCGGCCAGGTCGTTTAGGATAACCTCCGGGAAGCCCAGGTCCAAAAGGTGGGCCTTGATCTCTGCTGTTTCTGCCGACCGGGTCTCCTCCAAGGGCTGCCAGTCCATGGGGTGCTGGGCGCCGAACAGATACCCGGCGGCGCAGCCCAGCACCAGCACGGCAGCCAAAATCAGCACCAGCCACAGGTCCGACACCTTCACCGGCGCCGGGTGCATGGTGTACCCGGCCTCGCTCAGGGCCTTGGTAGTTTTGCAGATACTGCGCAGGATGAAAATAAAAGCGACTAACAGGATCAGCGGCAGGATCATCCCGGGATACTGTATCAGGACCAACAAATACACCACTCCATACCACAGCATCAGCGCCAGAACGCCTCCCGCCCGGGGCGGCAGGCCCGCCTTCTGCTGCACCGCCCGCAGCCCCAGCCACAGGCAGAATAGGCCCAACAGCTGCACCGCAACGGAGACCTGAGTCAGAGAGGCGGTGACACGCTCGGGAATGAAATCGTCCCGGCAGGCGAATGTGTTCAGGATCAGTGTCGGGAAGAAGCACGCGCACCGCAGGAGGATCAGCACAAAGCAAGCGGTGAAATACCCGTTTTCCCGCCGCAAGGCCCGCAGGCCCAGCAGCCACAGCACCATGCCCACGGCAGGCAGAATGTAATTCAGATACCAAAAGTTCAGAGTGATGGTACACAGCACCATGCCGATGAGCACCCGGTTCATGGCCCGCTTCCAGGGGGTCACGTCTCTCACCACCTCCTCCGGCGGCAGGACGGAAAAGCTCTCGGAGAAAACGGCTCTGAGGTCAATATCGTCTGCGTGGCGCCAACCCTCATTGCGCATGGCCTTCACCTCCCAGCATTTTGCGCAGCTGCTTTTTCAGCCGGTAAAGCTTCCCTTCTACGGCCCGCTCTGTCATGCCCAGCTCGGCGGCGATCTGCGCCGTGGGCTGCATGTAATAGTATTTTCGGTAAAACAGGATCCGGTCCCGGTAGGGAAGGCGCTCCAGAGCATCCCGCACGGCCTCCTGCCGCTCCCTTTGCAGCACCGCCTCCTCGGGGGTATGTCCCGCCGCCGGGGTGTCCTCCGGCAGCTCCTCTGCGCTGCTGCCCAGGGCTTTCCGGGCGTGGTTCAGAGCCGTGTTGCGGGTAATAGCCGTCAGCCAGGCGTTCCAGCTGCCGCGCTTTCGGTCATACTGCTCAATTTTCTCCCACACCCGCAGCGTCACCTCGGAGAGGCAGTCCTCCCGGTCCTGGGGGTTCGGCAGAATAGGCGCGATGATGTAGCGCATCAGCGGCCCATAGTGCAGCAGCAGATCGGCCATTCCTGCCTCCTCCCGCGCCAGCAGCCGCCGGATCATCTCCTGTTCCAAGCCCTCTCCCCCTCTCATTTTTTCTTTCTACCCCATTATACACGAACCGGCAGAAAAACCCACGACTTTTCCCTCCGTAATTTGGAAAAAAATCTACACCGGCATCCGATCTCCGGGCGTGCAGGCAAAAAGGCATCCGGGCAGTGTTCCTGCCCGGATGCCTTGGCTTGTAAATAATTCCAAAGGAATTATCGACAGTGTATTTATCTGACCCCGAACAGCAGATCGCCGTAGGTGGGGAAAGGCCAGTAGCTGGCTGCGGTCTGGGTCTCGGCCTCGTCGGCGGCGGCACGCAATGCACCCATTCCGGGGAGGAGCTCATCCCGGATGAAGGCCGCTTCCTCCATAGAGCCGGACAGGGTATCCAGCCGGATCAGCTTTTCCTCCAGGGCGTCCACCCGGTCATCTATGGCGTCCACCAGGGAGGCCAGCCTGCGCAGCTGCTTTTTCTCATAGCCCCAGGGAAGCTCCGCATCGATGGCCTTCTTGGCGCCAACGGCAGAGGCCAGGCCCGAAACATAGCTCTCCACGGCCGGCAAGATCTCCTTCCTGGATATATCCACCATGGCCAGCGCCTCAATGCGGACGGTCTTGCAGTAGTTTTCCAGTTGGATCTCATAGCGGGAGCGCAGCTCGGACTCCGTGTAGACCTTGTGGCGCACCAGCATGTCCAGGTTATCCTTCTGGATCAGCATGGGGATGGCGTCCGGGGTGGTCCGCAGGTTCAGCAGGCCGCGGTTTTTCGTAGCCTCCTCAATCCAGGCATCGTCGTAGCCGTTGCCGTTGAAGATGATACGCTTGTGCTCTCTGATGGTGCGCTGGATCAGATCGTGCAGGGCCGCACTCAGGTCGGCGGCGCCCTCCAGCTCGTCTGCAAACAGCCGCAGGGACTCGGCCACGGCGGTATTCAGCATGATGTTGGCGCAGGCGATGGAATTGCTGGAGCCCAGCATGCGGAACTCGAATTTATTGCCGGTGAAGGCAAAGGGCGAGGTGCGGTTGCGGTCGCTCGTATCCTTCGGGAAGCGCGGCAGGACATGCACGCCGACCTTGAACTGCACCTTTTCGCCGGATTCATACGGCGTGCCGTTCTCAATGGAATCGAGAATGCCGGTGATCTCGTCGCCGAGGAACACGGAGAGGATCGCCGGGGGCGCTTCGCTGCCGCCGAGACGGTGGTCGTTGGAAGCTCCCGCGACGGAGATGCGCAGCAGGTCCTGGTATTCGTCCACGGCCTGCAGAACCGCCGTAAGGATGAGCAGGAACTGCGCGTTCTCCTCCGGCGTGTCGCCGGGGTTCAGAAGATTTTCGCCGCGGTCGGTGGAAAGGGACCAGTTGTTGTGCTTGCCCGAGCCGTTCACACCCGCGAACGGCTTTTCGTGCAGCAGGCACACCATGCCGTGCCGGTCCGCCACGCGCTTCATGCACTCCATGACGAGCTGGTTGTGATCGGCGGCGATGTTCACCGTGGAATAGACGCACGCGAGCTCGTGCTGCGCGGGGGCGACCTCGTTGTGCTCGGTCTTGGCCGGGACGCCGAGCCTCCAGAGCTCCTCGTCCAGCTCGCGCATAAACGCCGCCACGCGCGGCTTGATTGCGCCGAAATAATGGTCGTCCAGCTCCTGTCCCTTGGGCGGGCGAGCGCCGAGAAGCGTACGCCCGGTGTAGATAAGGTCGGGGCGCTGCTCGTAAACGCCGCGGTCAATGAGGAAATACTCCTGCTCCGCGCCGGCGTTCGCGCGCACGGCGGCGGTCTGCGTGTCGCCGAAGAGCTTCAGAATACGCAGCGCCTGGATATTCAGCGCGTCCATGCTGCGGAGAAGCGGCGTTTTCTTATCGATGGCCTCACCGCCGTAGGAGGCGAACACCGTCGGGATGCAGAGCACGCCGTCCTTCACGAAAGCGTAGCTCGTCGGGTCCCAGGCGGTGTAGCCGCGCGCTTCAAACGTGGCGCGAAGCCCGCCGGAGGGAAAGCTCGAAGCGTCCGGCTCGCCCCGGATGAGTTCCTTGCCGGAAAACTCCATGATGACGCCGCCGTCCGGCGAGGGGGTGATGAAGCTGTCGTGCTTCTCCGCGGTGCTGCCGGTGAGCGGCTGGAACCAGTGGGTATAGTGCGTCGCGCCCTTTTCGACCGCCCACTCCTTCATGGCGTCGGCCACGGCGTTGGCAACGGCGGTATCCAGCGTGCCGCCCTCATACATCGTCTTTTTCAGCGAGACATACACGTCATACGGCAGTTTCGCTTTCATCACGCGGTCGTCAAACACAAGACTTCCAAAATATTCCGGTACGGTGCTCATGCATCCCACTCCTCTTTCGGAAAAATAAAAAAGGTGTCTCGGAGATCGCTCTCCAAGACGCCTTTGCCTTCGATGGGCGAAATTATATGCGCCCTGCACGGATTTGTCAATTCCCAATTTTCGTTTTTTTGCGGTTTTTTTCGTTGACGCGCTCTCCCCGCGGTGTTATAATCTTCCGCGTTAATGGGCAAAGGAGTTCATTTCCCGTGGGAAGTTTATCCCCTCGGGAAATGAGCTCCTTTTGTATTTTCGGAAAGAAGGCGATTATTATGAAGCGCGAAGGCGAGATCCGCATCCCCTCCGGGTGTGCCATTTCCGCCGTCATCTCCCGGGAGGGACGGCGCATGACCGGCGAGGCGGTCATGAAAAGCATGATCCCGATGCACGACCGCTCCAACGGTCTCGGCGGCGGCTTTGCCGCCTACGGCATTTACCCCGACTACCGCGATTTTTATGCGTTTCACATTTTCTTTGACGACAACGCGACGCGCCGCGAGTGCGAAGCGCTGCTCAAAGAGGGCTTTGAGCTTGTGCAGGCCGAGCAGATCCCCATCCACATCATCCCGGAGATCACCGACATACCGCTCATCTGGCGCTACTTCGTCTCCCCGCTGCCGTCGGTGCTCCACCGTCTCCAGCTCGACGAGAAGGAGTTCGTTGCCCGGACCGTTATGGACATCAACACGAAGTTCAAGGGCGCGTACGTTTTCTCCAGCGGCAAGAACATGGGCGTATTCAAGGCCGTCGGCTATCCCGAGGACGTGGGACGGTTTTACCGGCTCGACGAATATGCGGGCTACAGCTGGACGGCGCACGGCCGCTATCCGACGAACACCCCCGGCTGGTGGGGCGGCGCGCATCCGTTTGCGCTGCTCGACTACTCGGTCGTGCACAACGGCGAGATCTCGTCTTACGACGCCAACCGCCGCTTCATCGAAATGTTCGGCTACAAATGCACGCTGCAGACCGATACCGAGGTCATCACATACATTGCCGATTATCTGCTCCGGCGGCAGGGCATGTCGCTGGAGGAAGCGGCCAACGTCATCGCCGCGCCGTTCTGGAGCACGATCCGCGGCAAAGCCGCGTCTGAGGCCGAACGGCTCACCTATCTGCGCACGGTGTTTTCCAGTCTTCTTATTACGGGGCCGTTCTCCATCGTGCTCGGCTTCAACGGCGGGCTGATGGCGCTCAACGACCGGCTGAAGCTCCGCTCGATGGTCACGGCGGAGAAAGACGATCTCGTATTCATTGCAAGCGAGGAGGCCGCCATCCGCGCGATGGAACCGGACGCGAGCAACGTCTGGGCGCCGATGGGCGGCGAGCCGGTCATCGTGCGCGTAAAGGAGGGGAAATACTAATGGCTATCGAATACATCTACCCGCCGTTTGAGGTCATCCGGCGCGACGAGCGGTGCACGCGCTGCCGCATCTGCGAAAAGCAGTGCGCCAACGGCGTCCACACCTACGACGCCGAGCGAAAGATCATGCTCGCAGACGAATCCAAATGCGTAAACTGTCAGCGCTGCGTTGCGCTCTGCCCGACGCGCGCGATCAAAATCGTAAAAACCGACTGCTGTCTGCGCGAAAACGAGAACTGGAAAAGCGACACGATCCGCGAAGTCTATAAGCAGGCCGCCACAGGCGGCATCCTTCTCTCCTCCACCGGCAACCCGACGCCGCTGCCGGGCTACTGGGACCGGCTTCTCATCAACGCCTCGCAGGTCACGAACCCTTCGATCGACCCGCTGCGCGAGCCGATGGAGACGCGCGTTTTTCTCGGCAAAAAGCCGGACACGATCCGCCGCCGCGCCGACGGCTCGCTCGACACGACGCTCCCGCCGCAGCTGGAGCTTTCCGTGCCGATCCTCTTTTCCGCGATGAGCTACGGCTCGATCAGCTATAACGCCCACGCTGCGCTCGCCCGCGCCGCCGAGGAACTCGGCATTTACTACAACACCGGCGAGGGCGGACTCCACCGCGATTTCTACAAGTACGGCGCAAACACGATCGTGCAGGTAGCCTCCGGCCGCTTCGGTATCGAGGAGCGCTGTCTGAACGCGGGCGCCGCCATCGAGATCAAAATGGGCCAGGGCGCAAAGCCCGGCATCGGCGGACATCTGCCCGGCGCGAAGATCGTCGGGGACGTGTCCAAGACCCGCATGATCCCCGAGGGCTCAGACGCCATCTCCCCCGCGCCGCATCACGACATTTATTCCATCGAGGACCTGCGCCAGCTCGTATACTCGCTCAAAGAAGCAACGCAGTATAAAAAGCCCGTCATCGTAAAGGTTGCGGCAGTGCACAACATTGCCGCCATTGCGAGCGGCATTGCCCGCAGTGGCGCGGACATCATCGCCATCGACGGCTACCGCGGCGGCACGGGCGCCGCGCCCACGCGCATCCGTGACAATGTCGGCATTCCCATTGAGCTCGCGCTCGCCGCCGTGGATCAGCGCCTGCGCGACGAGGGCATCCGCAGCAGCGTTTCTCTCCTTGCGGGCGGCAGCATCCGCTCGTCCGCCGACGTTGTCAAGGCCATCGCTCTCGGCGCGGACGCCTGCTACATCGGCACCGCCGCGCTGCTCGCGCTCGGCTGCCATCTTTGCCGCTCGTGCCACACGGGACGGTGCAACTGGGGCATCGCCACGCAGAATCCGGAGCTTGTCAAGCGGCTGAACCCCGACATCGGCTGCGAACGGCTGGTCAACCTGATGACGGCTTGGCGGCACGAAATCAAGGAGCTGATGGGCGGAATGGGCATCAATTCCATCGAGGCGCTGCGCGGAAACCGTCTGATGCTGCGCGGCATCGGGCTGAACGAAAAGGAACTCGAAATTCTCGGCGTCCTTCACGCCGGCGAGTAAGGAGGGGCCGCAGAATATGAAACGCGTTTATGTCAATGAAGAATGGTGTCTCGGATGCCATCTCTGCGAATACAACTGCGCGTTCGCCAATTCGGGCGAGCGCGATATGGCGGCGGCGCTGAAGGGAAAGCCGATTTATCCGCGCATCCACATCGAGGGCGACGACAAAATCACCTATGCGGTCTCCTGCCGCCACTGCACGGACCCCATCTGTGTGAAAAGCTGCATCGCGGGCGCGCTGTCCAAACGGGACGGCGTCATTCGGGTGGACCGCGAGCGGTGCGTCGGCTGTCTGACCTGCGTGCTGGTCTGCCCGTACGGCGCGCTGGCGCCGGGAGAAAACGGGACGATGCAGAAATGCGAGCTGTGTCTGGAAAACGGCCGCGG
>OKSC01003654.1_pt1 | contig 11138 bp, 5 predicted proteins | sample 1601161 | NCBI WGS metagenome assembly OKSC01 (sample SAMEA3541552, study PRJEB24748) | human gut metagenome | biome: human gut; feature: human-associated habitat; material: faeces | place: China | collected 2012
CACAACTATCCGAGGCGAAACAGGCGTTGCAACAGGCCAGGGACAACTATCGTCCTTCGATACTGGATGAACGTTACCTTACGGGCAAGGAAGTCTACCATTATCTGCACATCTCGCCGCGCACACTCCAAACCCTGCGTGACACACGGCAGGTCCCCTTTACCGTTATCAGCGGGCGGATATTTCTCTATCCCGAGAGCGGATTACGAGAAATCCTTCACAGGAATTTACAGCCTGTCGAAGAACCCTTCTAACTTTACGAACGGGGTGAACCATAACGAAGCCGGAACGCATAGGATATTAGTCCTCTTACGTCCCGGCTTTGCTACTTACACTACTATCCTTCATTTATAGTTTAGGTACATATTCTGATCAGATAGAGTATTATACATCGGCAATACTCCACCAATGAGTGTTTGTTTGTTCGCGAATTATTTTCTATTTTTACAAAGTCTTGTGCAGCAATGCACTTGGCAGACATATTGAAAGTGTTTTCGCACTGTCCTGAGTGGAAAATGTGGAAGTTTTTCAATAACAACGGGACAACGAACAGCACTCATTTCTTGTTTAGATTATGGCAGGGACGCGTTCTGCGTATTCATACCCCATATCATATCAGTCTGATAATCAATATGAACATCAGATTTTATATTTAATTTGATATCATAAATTTCCCGTTTTTGTCGGTTTCCCACAGTAATCACAAACTACCACTATTTGCTTTATCGCTATTTCTTTACACTGCCTAATTGAAAACTTTTCATTTTAAGGTGTTGACGTTGGTGTCACACAATAAGGTAGGCTTGAAACCACCTCATAATGGCACGGTCATAATTCTATAATAAACTGAATCACGAGACGGTAGAAAATCATAGTGCAATCCTAATTATTGCATCAAACATACTGCACATTTAAAATAATGTAGTAATTTTATAGTTAATACGAGAATTGAAATGAATATAACGGAATATATAACTCATAATGGTGGCTACATATCGTCAGCGGAAGCCAAAACAGTATCACTATATGACCAGTTATTGTATGGTACGAGAACTGGGCGGATTGTACGGTTGCGCAGAGGCGTATACGCGCTCAATAACGGGCTGGTCAAACAAATGATTGATGTCGAAACATTGGTACCAGGCGGTGTGTTGTGCCTTTATTCCGCATGGTCGTACCATGAACTAACGACTCAAATTCCACAATCATACTACATTGCGGTAGAACATACACGTCGAATAACGTTTCCTGTGTTCCCGCCTATTGAACTTAGTTTTATGACACAAAAGGCTTACGAGCTTGGGGCTGTGGAAGTGAAGATTGACGGTTTCAAAGTTAAAGAGTATGATTTTGGAAAATCAGTCTGCGATGCCATCAAGTATCGGAATAAGATAGGCTTGGATGTAAGTTCTGAAATATTCAATAATTATCTGTTACGCAAAGAACGTGACATTACCCGTCTTTATGAATACGCATCGCAACTGCGTGTGGGTAAAAAAATTGATGAGCTGATAAATTTATACTATAATGAGTAAGATGTGTGTAAATTCCGGAAAATCGGTTAAAAAACGACTGTTTTATCGTTTGCTCATCAGCAACTACCGTGAACGTTTTATCCTAAAGGGCGGTGCGTTGCTCTACGCCCACGACCCCTTTGAAGCCCGTCCGACCTTGGATATAGACTTTATGGCGACCCGTATCAATAATGATAAGGAGAACATCAAACTAATTGTTAAAGAAATATGCAATGTAGAATGTGCTCATGACGAAGTCAGCTATGACGCTGATACTTTAGAAGCGGAGGATATAGCGGTAAACAAGGAGTATCACGGAGTTCGGGGTTTTGTCGTTGCGGAGCAGTTTCATGCTATGATAGTACTCTTTGGGGCTAATAGTCGTATGAAAGACTTCTTTGATGTCTATCGCATTTTGGTGACAGACTGGACGATGAAATTCTGTCGGATGCCATTAAATCTACTTTTACAAATAGGAAAACAGGTTATCGGGAGAATCACCCCTTATTTACCGAAGAGTTTTTCGTATCAAAAGACTGCCAATCTTTCTGGAATGGCTTTGTACGTAAAATAAAGTACTCGGAATCCATAGATTTTCAGAATGTCAGCCTATTGATAAGAGAACGGTTGTAATCTTATTGTGAATCACTCAGGAACGAGAGTATATTATGAATTATAAGCATATAATTATATGAGAAAAAGAAATTTTCCCGATAATATTACTGACGTACAGAGATGGAAAAATCTGTACGCTTGTTATCGAAACCGTAGAAGCGTTATAGGTACGATTATAAATTATAGTCAATACTTTGGTTTTACAGTAGATATTGATGGAATCAGTGCCAAAATGTCTATTGGAGAACTAAGTTACTGGAGGAATGAAGAGCCTGAGAAGTTTGTAGGTAATGACTTTTCTTTCATTATTACAGAAATAGACATTTACCAGAAAACGCTATCGGTCTCTCGTAAGCGACTTGTTTCAAATGCCAAAGCTGGAGACATTCTTAATGGCTTTATAATAGATATTGAAGATAACTTCATTACTGTTGATGTCGGATTTGCTTGCAGAATTCTTAAAAGAAATCTTCGCGACTATTTCGTAAAATCAATAGATGACCATTTCAAGTTTTATGCCTCGATAAAGTTAGTCTTGTTGAATGATTTTGAAAAGTTGAAATATACATTTGCTTCAGCAAAAGAATCAGATATATGGAATTCAATTAAGGGAAAATACAAAGTGAAAGATATTGTATCAGCTTCTATCCTTTCAATAAGTGACACTGGTCTAATGTTAGATATTGATGATATAGTCAAAGCATTTGTTTATAAAACATATCTTTCCGAAGAACTTGCCATTCAATTTTCCGAGAGGAGCTTATCTATTGGAGAATGTATAGATGTTGCTATCAGTGGACATAAAGATGAGCATCATACTGTTGAGTGTAGTGTCCGACTCGTAGATAAGATTAGGAATCAGATTAAAAACCAGAAAATGGTTAACGCATTTAATTCTATCAGTCAGCGTGGATATGTCTATGAAGCAGAAATTATTGATATTCAAAGGAAGCATGCCAAAATTAAACTTGGAGAATATGAAGGATATATCGAGAAAGACTCTGTGAGTTGGAATGATATTGAAGAAATAGAGGACATTTTGTATGTAGGGCAGATTGTAAATGTGGTTTATCTTGCAGACAATCAAGACAAATTAACCTTTGGAATAAAGCAATTAAATCCTCAGCCTTATGATGAAACTTTGTACAATCTTGATTTAATGGGATTGTTGGGTTTGGCAAATGTACCTACAACGGATTTTATAGGTATTGCCAGGAATTATGGCAAATACACTTTTATTGAAGAACTTTATTCTTGCGGAGAGATTGAAGGTAAACTTTTAGTTGACCCTTTCTATGGCTATAATCTTCGGGCAATAGTGGTGAATGCTGACAATGTTGATGCTGACAAATACTATAAAATCAAATTGACAAATCTTCCTCCGAAAAATCTTAGGATTGAGCGTAACCAACTTTTTCAATTCCAGTGTAAAATCATTGAAGAGGTTGAGAATCCTTACAATAAAGATATTAGTGAAGCTTTTCAAAGGAATACAACGAACCCAACTTCAAACAGAAGAGATGCCCATCTGCTAAAAGAAATAGGTAAAAATATGTATTCTTCGAAAGAACGAATGTTCTTTGAACTTATACAAAATGCAGATGATGCAGCTCCAGAAAAAGATGGTGTTTCCATTAACTCATTTACAACAGGGGATTATCTTGTGTTTTGTCATGACGGATTTAGTTTTGACAAATATGACTTTGATGCGATAACGTCCGCAGCTGTAGGGACAAAAAAGGCCAATGAGAATAAAACTGGTTATAAAGGCATTGGTTTCAAATCTGTTTTTACTGATTCCCAGCAAGTGTATATTTGTACTAACGGTTACCATTTCAAGTTTGACAAAACGGATCAAAGATTCCAAACATTTGATGGTTTCTATTTGAATAATCCTTTTTTAAACACGGAAGAAGCAAAACAACTATTCTTTAGCATGTATTCTTCCGTAAGAGATAATTTTGATGGTGTTAACGACATACCATGGCAATTGGAGCCAATCCATGTTGATGAGTTTCCGCCTGAATTCGGAAAATCATTCATAAAATCGAATGTTTCCATTGCGTTGCGATTAGGAGAAAAGAACATTCAAGGAACAGGTGGCTATGAATCAGCCATAGATTCTATTGTGAATGACCCAAAATTCATGCTTTTCCTACGTAAAACAGATAGAATAAGATTCAACACACGAACAATTAGCCGAGAAGTAAATGGAGGTATTATTACTCTAAAAAATTCGTTTGCGCAAAATAAAGTAGAGCGCTATGAACGTTTTGATTTCGCAGCTGGTGTTTCAAATGAGATATTTGAGAAAGAAGACCTCCCAATTAGAATTAAAATAGAAGAAAGGGAAGATTCTGGAAACATTCGGAAAGCTTTGTTCGTTGATTTGGAGGGTGAGCAGATAGAGAATATCCCTATGAAAATTGCCATCAGTAGTTCAACTGAATTGTCATTTGCCATCCCCGTGAACGAAGATGGCTCAATATCTATTCTTAAAAATAATACTATCTCCATGTTTGCGTTTTTGCCAACATTAGTCAAAGATTTTGTTTTCCCATTTTACATCAATGCCAACTTTATTCTAGACCCTCCACGCCAACGGATATTAGGAGATAGTGCTTGGAATCTATATCTATTTAAGGTTTTAGCCGAGAAAATAGTGGATTGGAGCATAGATTTGTCCAAACGAAATGACAGAAATGCTCTAAATATCCTTCCGTATAAGAAGTTAGATGAAAGTTCTTCAGATATTAGTTTGTTGGCCAGCAGTTTCAATGAAGCATACATATATACAATTTCAAATAAAGCATTCATATTAAACGAAGAAGGAGAATTTGCTAAACAAGAAGATATAGTTATAGACCAAAGTGGATTATCTGACAAGATTAGCCATGAGGCTTTTTATAAAATTCTTGGAACAAGTAAGTGCTTGGTTTCATCTGCTTTGGATTCAAAGATTTTGAATAAACCTCTATTTTCGAGAATTGAGAATATAAAAGAGGAAGTAATTCTAGCCCGATTGGGAAAGGAAATAGACGTTAAATCTCTCAATAACAAACTAAATAAAGAAGATTATAATGGTTTGTTGAACTGGTTGTCTAACATTCCTTGTTTATCAGAGGAAATAATCAATAACCTTCCAAGTTTTAGTGACGGAGAGAACGTTTTGTCTTTTAATGAACTTGATGCGAACAACTTTATCGTTCTGACAGACAAGACTACTCCAATGAAGCAAATTCTTCAAAAGATAGGATTTGATGTGTACGAAAACATCTGTCCAATTGCCTTTAATTTTTCTCTCCCATCTGAAAAAGAAATTTTCTCTCAGATAAATAGAAAAATTGAAGATAAAACTGACATACAATTGACTGCAGAAGAAAAGCTGGCATTACTTAAACTTTTCTTATCCTTTGATGGTATTGCAGAAGGGACATGTTCGAAAATCAAACTTTTCAAGAACGTCCATGGAGAAACCAAACCTCTTGACGAAATGTTGGTTTATAGAGATGATGCTCCAGAATGGCTTCATCCTTATATGATTTGTTCGGAAGAGAGCTTTGAGGTATTACAAAAATTTCTTATTAATAGTGATGATGAATTTGATGAAGTTGTTTGGCCAAATATAAATGATATTAATGTATCACCTATTGAGATTATAAAGACATATTCACTTGAAGGTAAATATATTAGAAACTTTATTGACAGATGTAATTCCAATGAAGATTTAAACGTTATTTTGCCAGTTATTGTTGGATCAGGAAAAGAAACGGAAATCTATTTTGCTAACAAAGTAGCAAGAATTGATTTGCATGACGGCGAAGTATATGCGAAAGACTCGTTTACATATAGGGCCTTACAGTTGGTTCTTGCCAACTTTGATAAACCGTCAGAGTTCTCGAAGAAAATATTCTATAATGATACATGCATAACAGAATTCTCTGTTAAAGATGAGGTCGTATGTAAATATTACGATAACGGTGCAGAAAAACAAGTAATAATGTCGTTGGCAAAATTATTGCCACAATATCAAAACCAATCAGGGTCAATAGAGAAAATCAAATCATTGTTTGAGGTTAAGAAAGATTTAGATAAATTCTTTGATGCTAAGGTAAAGTCAATATCTGACATTAATAATGAATTAAATAAGCAGCTAAATATCCCCCTGTCATATTTTAGCCAATGGAGCAGTGGCTCTGGTAATGCTCAACAATATTTATTTGCAACTTATTTCAGACGAAGCATTAAGGGGTGGTACGATGCATACGTTCCTAAGATTGTTTTAGAAAATGAATCAAATGATTTTGTAAAGGAGTTGATGGACTTTTTGTATGAAAACAATATTGCGATAGCAACATCACCATTTACATATCATATCAAAGATTACTTTTACAATAAATCACTAAAGAGCAATTTTGTTTTAACAAACGAATGTGTTATTGAAAATATAGAAAATTGGGCAGAATCTGAAGAAAAGAAAACGTGGTTATCAACAAATGGTGTTCTAAATAAAAACAGCAAAGCAATACGCTTTAGGATTCTTTTTTGTGAGAACAAACCTATAGATTTTTTATTGGAACTATCAGATACAGATATTTTTACTGGTTTGACTTTTGTTTCAAGTGCAGAAAGAATGAACTATCCTTTTGTTGGGGAGAACCAAATAGAAGTATTACAAAATATAAAGTCACGTAAAAATAGTCCTATAATTGAACGTGTAGATACAGATATACTTTGCAGCAGTTCACAAGAATGGAACACACCAGAATACGCCCAATGGAAAGCTGTTAACTATCCATCAATATATCTTTTCGAAGGAGCAATGCCTCACTATCTTGAATATAACGGCAAGAGGTTGATGATATTTAACGAAAAAAACTATTGGTCTGATAGTGTGAAACAGAATTTGTATGTAAATAGTCTGTGCAATATTGATGACTTACTCTTCGAAATTGCAAGAGAAGGAAAGTCTGGATTGGATTTAGACGATTATCAGGTATTATGTCGGAAAGGCAAAATATCTGTATCAGAAGAGACGATCAAGGCAAAGGACGAGAAAATAGCTTATCTTGAACAAGAAATAGAACGCTTAAAGACCATAGAACAAAACTTTGACGCAGAAATAGAGAATCATGGTATTAAATACAGTAGAGGAAATCTGTCACCTGAGCAACGTAAGCAAGTAAACCTTGAAGCATGTGAACAGGCTTACAATTATCTTAATGATATAGATGGCTACGATTGTTCTGAATGGGATTATTCGATAGAAGGACGCGTCGTTAAAAGCGTACTATTTAATGGGCGTAAAATAGTTGTAGTAATTACAAGTTCTGGAGGTGGATATATTCACCTAAATCCTTATGCATTTGCTCAATTAATGGAAAATCCCGAAAACTTGTTGATTAACGTATGTGGAAACAATGTAAGAACTTATTCTTTTAAAGAGTTATTTGAAGAAAACGAGGATGTCAATCTGATTTTTGACTCTAAAGTAGTCACTCCAAAGAATTTCGCAGAGTTAGCAAACAGATTTTTGACATCCGAACGGACATGTTTTGTGATAGCAAATCCTAACTATTCAGCTTCTGACGAAATAAAAGGATTTGGTTTAAATGAAAAAATGGAAGGAGGAAAAGTAATAACATTCTCGTTTGATGATCAAATTTGGTAAATTATGTATTACACAAGAGAACAACATAAAAGATTCCTTGACAGGGAATTACAAGCGATTAGTGAGAACTACATTCGAGTGTTAAACACTAAGGCAACTGCTTTGTTGTCTGAAAATGAGATTTATGTAGCGCAGTTTATGAAAGTTGATCTTGAAAAAGATGTTGCGCAGGAAGAGACATATAACGGTTCTGGTCAGGTCATTCTTAAATTCAAAAAGGACAAAGGTATTCCTCGAAAAAATGAGTATTTTACTGCGTTGCTACTTGATGGCAACAAGTGTCTTCCCAAGAACTGGGGAAACCTTTCATGGGCAGAATTGCGTAAATTCCAGATAGAATTTTCGGAAGTGCATTGTATTTGGCAAGGTAAGACTGACGACAATGGTTTTCTGCTTTGCGGATTCAATGGAATGTCTATGGATATGGCAAAGTATCTAAAAGAAAAAAATCTTGCAGGATGCATAATTGTGCTCGGCCCAAAAGAGCCACCAATGGAGTATTATCAAAATCTCATTTCTGTCGTTTCAAATACATTTGCAGAAGAGCCTATTGCAAAAATCCTTGACTTTGATGATAATGGAAATAATAATGGACCGAAGGCTATAAATTGTGATGATACTGCAGCATTTATAAAAAAAGAGATAGAAAATTGTGACGAAGTCATTGTACAAGGGCCTCCGGGTACAGGAAAGACCTTCATGATGGCAAACATTATCAATCAATTGCTCAATGCGAACCAAAGCGTGTTGGTTACAGCTCTGACAAATAGAGCGTTGATAGAATTAGCAAGTAAAGAAGCTTTGGCTGATCATCGTTCAGATAAGAATATAATGAAGACAAATGTTTCATCCGATGAAGTATGTTCATGCAAGAACCTTCTTCCTTTGGACAGCAAAGATATTGCAAGTGTAAAAGGAAAACTTACACTTACGACCTTCTACACGGCAAGTGCCTGGGCTAAAGCTTCCACAGCCAACCATCCGCCTTTCGATTATGTCATTATGGACGAGGCGAGTCAAGCATTGTTCGCCATGATCGCATCTTGCAAGCGACTTGGCAAGAAGACTGTTTGGATTGGCGACCAAAACCAGTTACCACCGATTGTCTCTTTGAGCGAAGAGACAATGGTAAGGAACGACTATGGAATGTTAGCAAATGGTTTCAATACTCTTTGCGACAAATTTAAATATCCATATTATTTGTTAGCAAAAACATATCGCTTGCTTCCAAAGTCAGCATCTTTGACTAGTATTTTTTACAACGAGCCACTTATTCCTGTGAGTCGTGAATCAAAGTATGACTCAGTCCTTCCATATATTGACAAGAATGGCGGAACATACTTAAAACTTTTATCGATGCCTGTTGGAGAGAAAGCAGATTTAAGCAGTTGTCAATATGTTATTGAGCTTGTTTCTGAGATTCTTTCAGAAAATTCCAAAGCGTCAATCGCAGTTTTGTCTAAGTTTCGTGCATCAGTCAGAATGCTTCAGAATTGCTTCATCACCAAATTCGGAGCAAAAGAGAATGTCTTGATAGACACAGTAGAACGTATTCAGGGAATGACATGCGATTATTGTTTGTACTATATTCCAAATGCGATGATGCAAATGTCTCTCGAAAAATCACTATTTAATGTCGCAACCAGCCGTGCCACTTGTTCTACAATAATAGTAGCAGACGTAAGCATCCATCATTCTATTTGTGACAAACATGTAAAATCGTATTTAGAAGCATTGACTTTATCTGAGATTCCGCAGATGGAAACGATTGACATAAAAAAAACAGTTACTATTTCTAAACTGGCAGATGACAACCAGCCTAAAGGGGTAAAAGTTGTTGGTCATCTTGATTTATCCAAGTTTCAACGAAAGATGGTTGAAATCAAAACCGACAAAACCAATATCTATATAATAGATACTAATGTGTTTGTCAATTGTCCAGACATTATCTCAAAGGTAGACAAACAGTATCAAGTGACGCTCTCAGCAAAAGTTATTGATGAACTTGACAAACTGAAAGTAACTTTGAATTCCGATGGGCAAAAAGCGGTGCAAGATGCTATACGAAACATTAACCGTTGCTATGAGACGAGAAACCTGACAATGGAAATAGCAGATGTATCATTACTGCCTGCTGATTTCAACCCTAAATCGCCAGACAACCAAATATTGTCAGTCGCACTTAAACTAAAAAATGACCAAACAAATCCTATTATACTGACATCCGATAATGGACTACAATTAAAATCTAAGGGATTGGGCATTACGACAATATCACTTAAGGAATTCATAAAGAAACCTAAATGATATTTATTGAAGAATTTAAGGAATCTCTATAAAATTACATTGTACAATATATACCAAAATAAGATGGCCTGATTGAATTTTTTGAAAAGCAACTGAACTCCGCTGAACCGTACTTCTGTTTTCTTATACAAGTAAGCCGAGCTATACAAATAGCCCGGCTTTGCTGTTTGTCCAGATAGATATCTTTGTTCTGCTCAACACGCGGTTTGTCCATGATGTTCTATCCCGGAGCGTACACAAGAATAAGAGACCGTGTTTTCTGCTTGTCTGTCCTATGGTATGCGGCCAAAGCATGCACTACCCATTTTCGGAAGGCGTTGGCTCGGGGAGTTCCGACGCGGAAGCTCATGTAGATAATCACCTCGAGCCCATACAGTGTTCCGAAGCCGCTTTGCCCGTTCCAGGAAGGATGGGTTACATCCCCTTCGCGTAACATTCCGATTCGGAAGGCCGCCCGCAGATTGTTTCGCACCGTGTCCTCATACACGCCAAACAACCGTGCGATTTGGCTCTGCATCATCCAGACATTGCCATCGACCAGCCGGACCGAGACCGTACAAGGCCCGTAGTCGTTCTCGGTTATCTCAATAGAACCGAGATCTTCTATCTGTTTCTTCATTGTCAGATTTCTTTATCGGGTTATGCTATCGGAAACTTTTCAGCGATCTTCTGGTTCAGGGCATCCATGTCACGACCGATCTTGTCGTTGGTGATTTTGGCGTAAATCTGTGTGGTGGTGATGTGTTTGTGTCCGAGCATCTTGCTGACCGTCTCCAGAGGGACACCCTGCGAGAGGGTGACCGTAGTCGAAAAGGTATGCCTTGCCTCGTGCATCGTCGGATTGAACGACAACCTGGCATGGCGTGCCACATGCCGTAGGGACATATTCATCGAATCACGGTCTTTGACCGGGAATACTTTATTTCCGGGGAGCCTCAGTCGGCTGTAACGTTCTACGAGCCGTTTGGCTACCGGCAACAGCTTGACCCGAAACTGTGTCCCTGTTTTTTGTCGATGGTCCACGATCCACA
>OKSC01003656.1_pt1 | contig 11129 bp, 10 predicted proteins | sample 1601161 | NCBI WGS metagenome assembly OKSC01 (sample SAMEA3541552, study PRJEB24748) | human gut metagenome | biome: human gut; feature: human-associated habitat; material: faeces | place: China | collected 2012
ATATCCTCCGTCACGCTCTCATCCAATAAAATACGATAGGCATGATTACATAAACTCTCATAGTAAGAATTGAATAACTCTTCCCATACTTTATCATCTTTATGATTCAGCCTATAAACTAATTTTGCATCACCAAACTCCATACCTTATATGCTACCCAAAAGCAAATATAAAGATTTCATTTAAAACAGACAAAAACAAGTAGAATAAAGTAACAACAATTTCATACCTTTGCCCCCCGAATTCAAATCGTTCAATGATAATATAAATCAAGGTATGATTCAAGGCCGGTCTAATTTCGTTTACAGAATAAAAGATACCAATACATTCGTATCATACAATCTTAAAAAGGAATATGACACGACCCCTATACACGTAGATGTAAACATCGTAAGTAATGATATTCTCGATATAGAGGCCTTTAAAAAATGGAGACCTGAATTCGAAACGGCAGAATTTATCTTAGAAGACGGAAAATATATCTGCGGATGGGCAGTAGAAAAAATGTCAAAATCGATGTTCAACGTCGTAAATCCGGATGATATAGTAGAAAAATACGGTGCAGATACTCTCCGTTTATATGAAATGTTCTTAGGCCCACTCGAACAAAGTAAACCTTGGGATACAAACGGTATCGACGGTGTACACCGTTTCTTGAAAAAATTCTGGAATCTGTTCTTCGACGGAGACCAATTGGTCGTAAACAACGAAGAACCTACACGGGAAGAACTGAAATCATTACACAAACTCATCAAAAAAGTAAGCTGGGATATAGAAAATTTCTCATACAATACTTCTATCAGTGCTTTTATGATTTGTATAAATGAACTTTCTGCGTTAAAATGCAGAAACAGTAAAATACTGGAACAAATCATAATACTGCTGACTCCGTTCGCACCGCATATATGCGAAGAATTATGGTCGCAATTAGGACACACGACATCGGTATGTGATGCTCAATGGCCGGGATTCAATGAAGAATATCTTAAAGAAGATACTGTCAACTATACAATTTCATTCAATGGAAAAGCCCGCTTCAATATCGAATTCGCAGCAGATGCTTCTAAAGAAGAAATAGAAAAAACAGTATTGGAACATCCGTCATCTGCAAAATGGATAGATGGAAAGACTCCTAAGAAAATCATCATCGTCCCTAAAAAAATCGTCAATATCGTTCTTTAAACGAAAAAATTTTTACAAGAATATCCCCGAAAAGTATAATAATTAAGACTTTTCGGGGTTGTTTATGAATATCAGTCTGCTAAGAACCTAAATTTGGAAAAATACAAAAAAGATGTAACTTTGAAATTGTTTTAGAGCGTCGAAATTTTGCTCAGGGCAAGTTTGAAAGTTTCTTTTGAGAACCTTTTTTACGAGAATGATAGTAGGCTATCTGACGAATGAAAACAAGAAAACAGTCCGGAAAAAACACAAAAATGATCTGATCATATTTTCTTATTGGAAAATTCAGACAAGGTTCTTGATAACAATAATATAAACAGTATCAGCATTATGAATCTAAATTCTCATAAAGCCTGGATCGAAATAAAAGACTACACGATCATCGTCTTCGGATTAGTTCTTTATGCTTTCGGATGGACGAGTTTTCTACTTACCAATGAAATCACCACCGGTGGTATTGCCGGAGTTTCGGCACTCATCTTTTTCGGGACTAAAATCCCGGTAGCAATATCTTATTTTACACTAAATGCTTTACTGCTAATAGCAGCAATACGTATTTTGGGAATACAGTTCTGCATACGCACCATATTCAGCGTCATAGTCATGACTTTGCTTCTTTCATTTTTCGGAATGTATATAAAAGAACCGCTTATTACCGGAGAACCGTTTATGTCGTGCATCATAGGAGGAATACTCTGCGGAGCGGGAATAGGTATTGTCTTCACCCATAACGGCAGCACCGGAGGAACAGATATTATTGCCGCCATGATAAATAAGTATAAAGAAATATCTTTAGGAAGATCTATTTTGTATTGCGACTTTCTTATCATATCGTCCTCTTACGTACTTTTCCATAGCATCGAAAAAATTGTTTTCGGGATCGTAGTCATGGCAGTCATGACTTATACCTGCGATATGGTTATAAACGGAGTCAGACGATCTATACAAATATTGATATTTTCAGAAAAGTATGAGGAAATAGCAGACCGTATCAACAAGGATATCAACAGGGGCGTCACTATTCTTGATGGAATGGGATGGTACTCTAAACAACCCAAAAAAGTATTGGTCATCCTTGCCAAAAGAAACGAATCCTTATCGATTTTCCGACTGGTAAAAGAAATAGATCCTCACGCATTCATATCTCAATCTAATGTAGTCGGCGTGTATGGAGAAGGTTTTGATAAGATCAAAGGATAATATTCATTTGCTGCTATTCCGAACTTGCAAAAATACTTTTACTCTTAACGAGTATATCCGTATCCAAACATCCGGCATCTATAATAGAAGGAAAAACAAAATCGGTCATATAAGATTTATCCTTATTTTTTAAGGCATTCTCCAAATGTTCAGGATGCAATGACTTATATTTTTCAGACATCCATACAAACATTGCCGTACGGAACATTGCCGGATGAGAGGTTCCATGTAAATAAAAAGAATCGTCTCCTAAAGCCTCACCATGATCCGAAACAAATATCAAAACAGCGTTTTTATCTTTTAACTTATCTATTATTTCAGAAAGAATATAATCGGTGTATAAGATCGTATTATCATACGAATTTTTGATTTCTTCATCTGTACAATAAGAAATGATCTTACTCTTCAAAACAGGTTTATATACTTCATATTTTTTTGTATAATGCAAATTATACCACCAATGCGAACCGATAGTATGAAGAATTACCAGTTTTTTAGAATACTCAGAGTCTATCATTCGATTATAATAAGGTAATATATCTTCATCAAGCCATTGGTCGAAACTATAAACATCATGAGATCGATTTACATAAAAAATTGTATCGGCTTCATTTATAAAATAAACATACGACTTTTCCGAATCTTGATTACTTATCCACGAAGTATGAAACCCTCCGGCCTTGAATACATCTATAAAAGACCTCTCTTTATAAGCTCTATCCGTATGCAACGTATCGGTACGAGTCATTAAATAGGGAAGAGCTTGATTTGTATAAGAATATAAAGAATTTACATTAGGAAATGATATAACACCGAGAGTATCGAGATTAGGAGTAGTTTTACGAAAATACCCATTTACAGAAAGATGATCGGGACGAAGAGATTCTCCTATAACCAAAACCACAGTAATAGAATCGCATTCCGATTTCACATAGTCAAAAGAGCGTTCTCTCTCTTTAGCTATATCTGCCTTTCCTTTATAATAATCGAGAGTAGTAAAAACAAGATTGGCCGGAATACGCTTCTCTATCATTCTCTTTATAGGGGAGTTGCCTTGAAACATCAGAAAGAAAAGAGAAAATGCTAAGAAACCATTAAAAGAAAACAAGCAAGACTTTTTATATATCTTCATTTTCCAAAGATACCGTACAAATAAAAAAGAAATAAACAGATTTATCAGTACAAATAACACCAAATAAGGAGAAATAAGCTCTGCCGTTATACGCACATCGTTATTAAAAGCTGTATACAGCATCATACTGTTTAAAACAAATTTATAAGCATATCTAAAATAGGCAAGTACAGCACATACAATACTGAATAAAGGAAAAAGAAAAGCGAACAAATATTTGTTCATAGAAACAAATACCCAAAAAAGAAACGGGACAAACGAAACGCAAGCCCATTGAATTCCATTACCTACATAATCTTTGAAAGAGGAACATGGTATAGATATAAAATCTGATAGTGTAAAAAATAAAGCCCAATAGAAACCTATACCAATCAAAAAATAATAATAATTTTTATTCCTATATAATATATTTCCGAACTCCCGAAAAAACTTATATGCCCGTATCGATTTCATAAAATCTATTTTAAAAACAAAAATAGATAATTTTATTCTATAACAATAAGATAATCATTATATAGAATATTCATTTTATATTTTATACTTTTGTTTCAGAAAGAACTAACAATAATAAGTTTATTTATAACGTTATATACAATAAGTTATTCTATTATGAAACAAATCGTCTTCGCAACAAATAATAAGCATAAATTAGAAGAAATCAGGAACATTCTTGATAATGCATTGAATATTTTAAGCCTCGATGATATAAATTGTCATGAAGACATCCCTGAAACCGGAAGTACGATAGAAGAAAATGCACTTATTAAAGCTCGATATATAAAAGAAAAATACGGTTACGACTGTTTTGCAGACGATACGGGGCTCGAAATAAAATCCTTAAATAACGAACCCGGAGTATATTCGGCCCGATATGCCGGAAACGATCATAACTCAGAGAAAAATATGCAAAAAGTCCTTGAAAATTTAAAGGGCAAAAACGATCGTTCAGCCTGTTTCAGAACTTGCATAGCATTAATAACAGGTAACAACGAATATCTTTTCGAAGGAAAAATAGAAGGAGAAATAATCACAGAAAAAAAAGGAGAATCAGGATTCGGATACGATCCTATATTTGTACCGGACGGATATACTCAAACATTCGCAGAGTTAGGAAATGACATAAAAAACAAAATAAGTCACAGAGCCTTAGCTGTAAAGAAACTTATAAACTTTTTGCAATCTATACAATAAAAAAAGAGTACCTCGATTATGACGAAGAAATTATTCTTTTTTGTCGGTATATTACTTTATTCTCTTCTGTCTTTCGCCCAGACAGAAGTAGGAGCATGGAAAATTTATCCGGTATTTCTTACACCTTCACAAATAACGGAAACGAAAGATAAAATATATTTTCTTTCGAACGGATATTTGTTTTCTTATGGTAAAGAAGACGAAGAATTCAGGGAATTGAACCGGTTGAATATATTATTCGACAACGATATAAAACTTATAAAATATAACGATGAACACGATATATTGACAATTGCTTATACAAACAGCAATATAGATCTTATAATAGGGGAATCGGTATATAACATACCTTACATAAAAAATACAGCCATAACTTCTTCTAAAAATATCAATGACATAACTTTCTATAAAGATGAAATATATCTTTCTACAGATTTCGGTATCGTTATATTGAATGTTCCCAAAAAAGAGATAAAAACAACTTATAATTTTAATAAAGCCATTAATTCTGCCGCAGTAATGGGAGAATACTTTTATTGTCTGGTACAAGGAGAGGGGCTTTATCGCTGTAAATTGGATGATGTATTATATGATTTCGACAATTGGGAAAAATGCTATTCGACCGAAGGCACTCAATTGCTTTCTTTAGAAAACGGAATGTGGATGTTAGATACTAATAAAAATATCATTTACTTCGATACGGAAAGTAATTCTAGCACTATTTACAATAAAGGTAATATATCCTCTATAAAAGAAACGAATACCGGCTATATGGCCTGCGGAACAAATAACATAATAGTATATGATAAAAACAATAACAAAACCGATGAAATCATTTATTCTGATTACAATATGTCGGATATTATTCCGATAGATGTAAGTATGAATAATAGACAAAATACATATTGGATATTGCATAAAAAAGGCATTGCCGCATTTAAAAGAAGCAACGAATCTTTCCAGCAATCTAAAAATATAGACAACCTCAATTACTCGACTGTCAATATTCCCTATTTTTTGACTATGACCGACAACGGCAAATTATATGTCAGTACACAGGGGGTAGGCAGTAAAAATATTTATGACCAATACATAGATTCCCACATATCGATTTACGAAAATAATAAATGGTCTAATATAGAAACTGACAATATCCCTACGACCATACATCCGGATATAAAATTTTGTACGACTTACAATATTGCCGAAGATCCGGAAGATCCGGAAACTTTTTATATAGGAACATGGTTCGAAGGGTTATATCGTTTCAAAAATAAGCAATATGACACCCATTGGAATGGAACAGAAGATAATTCTCCTATTTCCGGTGGATGGAGTCATAAAGTAAATTGTTTGAATTTTGATTCATCTAAAAACCTGTGGATGATAAATTACAGTACACCCGGTATTCTTGTCATGAAAAAAGACGGAAATTGGATAAAACTTAATTATCCCGACATAGTAACACAACAATATACCGAACAAATAATATTATGTAAACATTCTTCTTCTAAATGGGTTATTGTTCCTAAAACATCCTTTGTTTTCGCTTTTAATACGAATAATACTTTAGAAAATATGAGCGATGACCAGACCCGAAAATTTTCGACTTTTTCGGATCAGGATAATAAACAGATAGACGGAAACGACTTTATCTGTGCTGCAGAAGACAGAAACGGACAGTTATGGATAGGAACGAATAGAGGACCTATCGTACTAAATAATCCTGACAATTTCATGCAATCGGATTTTAGGTGTACACGGATAAAAATACCGAGAAATGACGGAACAAACGCAGCAGATTTACTTCTAAATGATGAAAATATACAATATATCGCTGTAGACGGAGCTAACCGCAAATGGATAGCTACCCAATCATCGGGAGTATATTTGGTTAGTGAAGACGGTCTTGAAACCATACACCACTTTAATATGGACAATAGTATATTGCCTTCGAATAATGTTCTCTCGATAGCCATAAATAAAACTACCGGAGAGGTATTTTTCGGAACTGAAAAAGGATTGGTTTCTTACCGTTCCGATGCGACCGAACCCAAGGAAGATTTCTCCAACGTATATGCATTTCCTAATCCTGTTCGTCCTGATTATACAGGAGTTATAACAATTACAGGATTACAGGAAAGATCTTTAGTCAAAATTACCGATACTACCGGAAATCTTATTTATCAAGATTATTCGGAAGGCGGCCAAATGGTTTGGAACGGATTGAACAGAAACGGAGATAGGGTGAAAACAGGAGTATATTTGGTATTTGCTTCATCCAGCAATGGAAAAGAAGGTGTCGTTACCAAAATATTAATAGTAAACTGATGACTTTTTTCCTGAACTTTAAGATCCTGTTTGAATTTTGCCCGGGTCAGATTTAAAAGTTCCTTTCGAGAATTTTTTTCTGATTTTACGAGGATGACAGCAGGCTATATGATGAGTGAAAATACTAATCTGACCTGATAATATTTCCTTATCGGAAAATTTACACAGGTTTTAAAATAAATTTGTTATGAAAAAGATTTTAATATTATGTATGACTGCCACTATCTGCATTACTTTTGCAACGGCACAAAACAAAAAATCAGTATCGGCAAATTCTATTCAGAAAGAAAAAACACAACAAACAGAGAGTAAAAAAATATTAGATGCCATACAGAATAAAAAATATAAAATATCGGTTATTTCAGCTTCTCCCATGAACGGAAAGACCGTATATCTCACCTCTCCCTATTCTGTAAAAATAAGTAACGATTCGGCATATATAGAACTTCCTTATTTCGGTGTAGCTTATTCTGTTCCTTACGGTGGCGGAGAAGGAGGAATAAAAGCAAAAAACAAATACGAAAATTATAAACTTCGTACTCTTAAAAAAGGAAAGTATGCCGTTAGTTTCAATATAAGAGGAAACGAAGATTTTTTCAAGGTATCCATAGATATGTGGCCTTCGTCAGGTAGAGCATACATACATGTACAACCGAACAATAAACAAGGTATTTCTTACAACGGAAACATTGTTTTATAGCTTATTTAATTTTCAAAGATAAATTCTACTATAATGTCAAGCCGAAACTGAAACATTCAGACCGGCTTGACGTATTTTCAAAGCTATTTTTTCAAGTTCTTCCTTAGATAGTTTTACAAGGTTTTTCTCAGGAGTCTCTCTATCTATACTATAAATCATTACTTGTTTAGGGTTTATGAGTTTTACGGTTTCTAACCATGCATCCACTTCTTTATCTGTCGTATTATCTATTCTTTTACCCTTATGCTCTCCACGTAAAAATAAAGTCTGTATAATCAAATTTCCATTAAAACGTTTCAGATTATCAACTAACTTATCAACCGAAAATTTCGGTTGATTAGGTTCATTAATGAGTTTTATAGTATCTAAAAATACAGAATCCAATTTCAATATATTATTATCCACTCTATTCAATGCTCTGAAGACAGACTCTTTTCCTATATGACAGGCATTAGATAAAACACTCACTTTAGCCTCCGGAAAATATCTATTCCGCAAATTTATAGTATCTTCTATTATTTCTTCGAACTGCGGATGCAAAGTAGGTTCACCATTACCGGCAAAGGTAATAACATCTGGTTTTTCTCCCTTTTCGACCATAAGCTTCAACTTATCATCTAATGCATTATACACAGCCTCCCGAGTAGGCAAGCCGTTTTTACCCCGCTTGTCGGCATTATATCCGCACTCACAATAAATGCAATCGAAAGAACATACTTTACCGTCATCGGGTAAAAGATTCACTCCTAAAGAAACACCCAATCTTCTACTATGTACCGGTCCGAAAACAATTTCTCTAAATAGAATAGTTGACATATTTTTCCTTTTTACCGACTACAAAAATAATCATTCGCTTTTTCTGTAACAAAAACGAATTGTCAATTGTTATATCAACTATTTTACTCTAATTGTTAATAAACAAAATAATAAACTTATATACAATTGATTATATAATATAATCAATATCTTATAAACAGATAAATTACTAGTTATTAACAAGCTGAAACTATATAATAAATAATGCAAAAAATAAAATTCATACTTACTAATACACTATTTTTGTAACTGATGAAGAAAGTAGTAGTCATAATATGTAGCATAGTATGTTTATGCGGGTTAACCTCCCCTATACATAGTCAGTCCGTAGCTTATAATCAGATGTACAGGACAATTATAGAAAACGGAGATACTGTATGGATGGTACTTATGCGACCTGTTTATTGTTTCCCCCCGTTAAAATTCAAAAACAGCAAAGAAGAAAAATACTACTGGAGAACCGTACGTGATGTAAAAAAAACTCTGCCCTACGCAAAACTTGTATATAATGCACTCATAGAAACTTATGAATATATACAAACCCTACCTGAAAAAGAAAGAAAAGCTCATTTAAAACGTATGGAGAAGGAACTTTTCAAAGAATATAAACCCGTATTGAAAACATTCACCTATTCTCAAGCTAAATTGCTCATAAAACTCATAGACAGAGAATGTAATCAATCTTCCTTCAATCTTATAAAAGCTTTTTTAGGAGGTTTCCGGGCAAATGTATGGCAAACTTTCGGAAGTTTGTTCGGAGTGAGCCTTAAAAAAGAATGGGAACCGGAAGGGAGCGACAAAATGCTGGAAAGAATATGTATCTTAGTAGAATCGGGACAACTTTAATACATAAAATTTATCTCAACATTTTAAAGAAATCCCATATAACTAATCCTGCAGTTACCGATACATTTAAAGAATGCTTTGTCCCGAACTGAGGTATCTCTATACTTTGATCACACTTATTAACAACGCTTTGTTGCACTCCTTTCACCTCATTACCCAAAACGACAGCGTATTTACAATCTTTATTCAACTGTAAATCAGATAATATGATACTGTTTTCAACTTGTTCTATGGCATACACGATATACCCTTCTTCATGTAATTTATCAACAGCAGCGTTAGTATCCTCGAAATAATGCCACTCGACACTATCTTCTGCTCCTAAAGCCGTTTTATGTATCTCAGGATGAGGAGGAGTAGCAGTAATGCCGCATAAATAAACAGCTTTCACTAAAAAAGCATCGCTTGTGCGAAAAACCGACCCTACATTATTCAAACTCCTTACATTATCCAGAATCACTATAAGAGGTATCTTATTTTTCTTTTTAAATTCTTCCTGCGAAATTCGATCAAGTTCTAAAATAGTCTTCTTTTTCATTATCTCTAAATATTACGCATCTTAATATATTGCAAAGATATAATTTTCTCTTTGTGCAAACCCTATTAAAAGTATGCTGATAACTTGTGAAAAACATCGGATAAATAAAGAATAACTTTTTCTCATCAAACATAGGACAATTAAAATATTCTATTATATGAAACGAGAAATCTAAATTACAAATCAAAAACACAAAAGTTTTAAATGAATATATCAACTGTAAAATAAGGGTTTATCCATACAGTAAATAAAAGAAAGTTTTTAACTTTGCTACTTATTAACGTATAGTTAATTATGATGGTAAAACTCTTATAATAAGAGAAAACAGATGTTGATATACTCTTTATAAAAAGACATAAAACCTTAATAACTTAATATACAATAGTTCTTATAAAAAAGATATCAATACTATCAACAAGCTATTATCATCATCTATTTTAAGTTTTAAATAAATAAAAGAAGAAATATAATTATGAGTATTGTGAACATCGATAAGGGATATGTCGATTTCCCTGTTCCGGAAGGTATAGACTTGAGAAAAGAGATCGATAGATTGCGGAAAGATAAGAATGCCGTGATACTTGCCCATTACTACCAATCGGGAGATTTACAAGATATAGCCGATTTTGTAGGGGACAGTCTGGCTTTAGCTCAATGGGCATCTCGGACAAAAGCCGACATTCTCGTATTATGCGGAGTTCATTTTATGGGTGAAACAGCTAAAATTCTTTGTCCCGATAAAAAAGTTTTAGTTCCCGATCTGAATGCCGGATGCTCTTTAGCCGATAGTTGCAATGCTACCGACTTTGCCGAATTCATCAAAAAAAATCCCGGACACACGGTCATTTCTTATGTTAATACATCGGCTGCGGTCAAAGCTCTTACCGATGTAGTGGTCACTTCTACGAATGCCCGTCAAATAGTAGAAAGTTTTCCTGTTGAAGAAAAGATTATATTCGGACCTGATAGAAACCTCGGGAATTATATAAATAGCGTCACAGGGCGTAATATGAAGCTGTGGAATGGTGCATGTCATGTACACGAACAATTTTCTGTTGAAAAAATAGTGGAATTAAAAAAAGAGTATCCTGATGCCTTATTATTGGCGCATCCTGAATGTAAAAACGTCATATTGACCCGACGCTGCGCTCTTCTCGCAATTCGAGAGTTGGGACGCACTGCACGCCTATGAC
>OKSC01003659.1_pt1 | contig 11125 bp, 8 predicted proteins | sample 1601161 | NCBI WGS metagenome assembly OKSC01 (sample SAMEA3541552, study PRJEB24748) | human gut metagenome | biome: human gut; feature: human-associated habitat; material: faeces | place: China | collected 2012
TCGTAATACGAAACGCGCAGGAATCCGTTCCGCGGCACGATGCAGAGCAGCCGGTGCGCGGTCGCGACCGAACAGTACTCCCAGACGTTCTTCCGCACAAGGTAGGCGTCTCCGGGCGCAAGCTCAATCTCCCGCGCCTCCCCGCCGAGCGACATCGGCTCGCGCTTCACGCCATGCATCACGAAAAGCAGCCGGTCGCAGGGCTGCGTTCCCGCCGGAGGATCGAGCGCGGCGACGCCGTCCGGCAGCAGGAACCGGCGGAACTCCATTCCGCCGGCAATCCGTTCAAGTGCTTCCGTCAGAGTTTCCGCCATAAACCGACAATCCGTATGGTAATCAGACTTCTTTTATCTTGACATGCGTTCATTTTCCGGTATAATATGACATAAAGCGACGTGAATGCAACCTGAAGAAAGGTATGAAAATGAAACAATTTTCCCTCGAACCGTTCTTTCCCGCCCCGATCACCGGACAGCAATCGGCCGGAACCCGCCGCCACCATGGGATTCCCGGAATCGAAATCCTGCCCTCCGGCCGCCTCTTCGCGGTCTGGTACGGCGGAGAGATCGCCGGGGAAGGCCCCGGCAACTATGTCGTCCTCGCCGTCAGCACCGACTGCGGCCGGAGCTGGCGGGAGATTCAGGTCGTCGCCCCGCCAGCCTCCGCCGCGGCTTCGGAGCGCGCCTTCGACTCGACGCTCTGGCTCGACCCGGCCGGACGGCTCTGGTGGTTCTGGAGCCAGTGCGTCGCCCCGAAGCTCTGGGATATCTTCGACGGCCGCCACGGCGTATGGGCCTCGGTCTGCGACGCGCCGGATACGGACTCGCCGGCCTGGAGCACGCCGCGCCGCATCGCCGAAGGCGTCATGATGAACAAGCCGGAACTTCTGGCAGACGGCGGATGGGCGCTCCCGACCGCGCTCTGGTCGCTCTATCCGGAGAAGATCCCGGCGGAATACCGCCCTCTGGCGTACCCGAATCTCTCCGTCAGCCACGACAACGGCGCAAGCTTCGAACTCGTCACCGGCGCCGACGTGCCGGAGCGCTGGTTCGACGAGCACATGATGATCGAACGCAAGGACGGCAGCTGGTGGCTTCTCGTCCGCACGCACTACGGCATCGGGCAGGCCTTCAGCAGCGACCGGGGAAAAAGCTGGCACGACATCGGCGACTCCGGCCTCGGCGGCCCGAATTCGCGCTTCGCGGTCCGCCGTCTGAAATCCGGCCGCCTGCTGCTCGTGAATCACCAGTCCCCGCTGCCGCTGCCCGGCGAGAAGCGGCAGACCTGGGGCGGCGCGCGCGAGAAACTCACCGCATGGCTCTCCGACGACGACGGCCGGAGCTGGTACGGCCGGATGATGATCGATGAACGCCCGGGCGTCTCCTACCCGGATTTCACGGAAGGGAGCGACGGCTTCGTTTACTGCATCTACGACCATGAACGGCTCGAACGCGGCGAAATCCTGCTCGCGCGCTTCACGGAGGAGGACGTCGCGGCCGGTTCGTTCGTCACGCCGGGCGGCTTCACGCGCGGCGTCGTCAGCGCCTTCCCCGCAAAAAAATAACGGATTTTTTCGAACCGCGCAGGAAATCCGAACGATTCGGGGGTATATTGTATACAATCACGGGAAATGACCGAATTTTCCGTGATTGTACTTTTTTTCCGGCGAAGTTGGGGGGATAGAGGCATGGGCGCACAAACCGAAAAACTCGGCACCGATCCGGTCATGCCGCTCCTGCTGCGGCTGGCGCTGCCCTCCATGGCGGGACTGATCATCGGCAATCTGTACGTTATCGTGGACCGCATGTTCATCGGCAAATACGTCGCGGACCTCGGACTGGCCGCGATGAATGCCGCCATGCCGATTTCGATGGTCATCTTCGCTGTTTCGATCCTGATCGGCCGCGGCAGCGCGGTGCTCTACTCGATCGAGCTCGGCCGGAAAAATTACGCCGAAGCGCAGAAGCTTTTCGGCATGTCGATGCTGATCTACCTCATCGCCTCGGCCGTCATCACGATCGGGGGGCTGCTGTTCCTCGACCCGCTGCTGAATCTGGTCGGCATTCCGCCCGAAGCGCTTCCCTACGGCCGCAGCTATCTGTCGGTGTCCCTGTACGGGACGATCTTCGTCATGCTCGGATTCCAGAACAACCTGATCCGCGGCGAAGGCTATTCGGGGCTCGCGATGTTCACGCAGGTCATCGGCGCGGTCATGAACGTCGGACTCGACTGGCTTTTCGTCGCAAAGTTCGGATGGGGGATGTCCGGCGCGGCATGGGCGACCGTCGCTTCACAGGCTGCGTCGACGGTCTGGGTCATGAGCTTCTTCCGCTCGCGCCGCAGCATCGCGAAGCTCGACTGGCGGACCTTCCGCTTCTACGGCTGGAACTACTTCGGGCGCATCCTCTACAACGGCTGTTCGCCGTTCGCGATCAACGTGGCCGGCAGCATCATCTGGACGTTCCAGAACCACATGCTTCTGGAGCACGGCAGCCTGCTCGCCATGGCGGCTTTCGGCATCATCCTGACCGTCAACCAGCTGCTGATGGGACTCATTTTCGGAGTCACCATGGGGATGCAGCCGCTCATCGGCTACAACACGGGCGCGGCGAAATACCACCGCGTGCTGAAGAGCTTCTATTGTTCGATCCTGCTCGCCGCCGTCTTCGCCCTGATTCCGTACCTGGCCGTGCAGATCTTCGCGCGGCCGATCTTCACATGGTTCGTGGATGCGTCGAACACAAAGCTCATCGACCTCGGCGTCTATTCGATGCGGCGCTTCCTGCTGCTGCTGCCGATCGGCTGCGGGAGCATCCTCGTTTCGCAGTATTTCCAGAGCATCGGGCGCGCGCCGGTGGCGCTGTTCCTCGCCATGACCAGGCAGCTCGCGTTCCAGGTGCCGCTGCTCCTGATCCTGCCGCAGGTTTTCGGCTACGACGGCGTGCTGTTCTCGGGGCCGGCGGGAGACGCGCTCGCGTTCTTCGTCGCCTGCTTCCTCATGCAGCGCGAACTCAAGCGGCTGCATAAATGCGAAGGCGAGGAGTGCCGCGCCGCTTGAACCCGCCCGGAACCGGCGGTATATTTGAAGGAACGCCAACCGTCAACCCGGAGGAGAACATCATGAAAGTTGTGCTTGTGAACGGCAGTCCCCATGCGAAGGGCTGCACCTTTACCGCGCTGGCCGAAGTCGCCGGCGAACTCGAAAAGAACGGCGTGGAAACCGAAATCTTCCAGATCGGCAACCGTCCGATCCGCGGCTGCATCGCCTGCGGCAAATGTGCCGAAAGCGGCTGCTGCATCTTCACGGACGACCCCGTCAACGCCTGTGTGGACAAATTCAAGGAGGCGGACGGCATCGTGGTCGGCTCTCCGGTCTACTACGCCGCGCCGAACGGCGCCCTGTCGGCGCTGCTCGACCGGGTTTTCTTCATGAAGAGCAGCGCCTACGCCTATAAGCCCGCCGCCGCGGTCGTCAGCTGCCGCCGCGGCGGAGCGACCGCCGCCTTCGACCGGCTCAACAAATATTTCACGATCTCGAACATGCCGATCGTCTCGTCGCAATACTGGAACATGGTCCACGGCAACACGCCGGAGGAGGTGCGGCAGGATCTCGAAGGGCTCCAGATCATGCGCACGCTCGGAAAAAACATGGCGTGGCTGCTCAAGTGCATCGACAAAGCCGCCCTGCCCCGCCCCGAACGCGAACCGCAAATCTGGACCAACTTCATCCGCGAATGAGCATCCGGATCACGGTTTCGCCGGGCGGCGTTCTCCGCGCGGCCGGCGATGCGGCGCTCGAACAGGCGTTCGCCTCCGGCAGCGGCGCCGGGCTGCTGGCGCTGCTGAAGGGGGATGCGCCGCCCGACGCCGAGCCGCCGGTCCACTTTTTCCGTCGGGTCGGCCGCGAATTCGCGGCCCGGCTCTGCCGTGTGCCGGAGTCCGACCCGGAGACGATGTTCCGGTCCGCCCGCCCCGATGCCGAGCTGCTCGCCGCCGAGCTCTTCGACCGCCCTTCGATGACCGGCGGCGAATATCTGACGCTCGATCTGCTGACCCGGCTGCACGAAGAGCTTGAGGCGGCCATGCGCGCGGAGATCGCCCGCTCCGGACTCAATGTGCCCGATTATCTGCGGACGCTCTCCCCCGCCTGGAGCAGCGTCGGCAAACTCAGTTTTCACCTCGCCGAAAACAAGAAGAACGAGGACGGCCGCCATCCGTTCGCCTTCCTGGCCACCTTTATCCACCGCCTGAGCGAGAACGACCAGCCGCGCCACCTGCCGCTGGCGGCTGCGCTCAAGACCTTCTCCGGCGACCGCGCCGCCCTTCTGGCGCTGCTGCGGCCGATCCGCGAGGCTGCGGAGAAGAGCGGCTTCGTCGCCCGGCTGCTCGCCGACGGTTCGATCTACCGGCCCTGCGTCTGGACGCCTGACGAGGCGCACGCCTTCGTGCAGGCGATTCCGGTGTTCGAAGAGGCGAACATCCTCGTCCGGTTCGCGAATCTCTGGAAAAAGCGGCCGCCGAAACTGCAGGCGAAGGTTTCGCTCGAAGTCGGCAGGAAACCGAGCCGATTGAATTCGGAGCTGCTGCTCAGATTCACGGTCGAAGCCGTGATCGGCAACGAAAAGCTGACTCCCGACGAGCTCGAAGAGCTCCTGCATTCCGGCGGCGGCCTGGTCCGCATCAAAGGCGAATGGGTCGATGCGGACCCCGAAAACGTGCAGAAGCTCCTGAAACAGTGGGGCGCGCTGCCGCGCGAGGCGCTGACGCTCGCGGAAGGCGTACGGCTTCTGGCCAAAGCCGCGCCGGAATTCCCGGCCGTCGATTCGGACCTGCTGCGGATCGAAGCGGCGGAGGAGCTCGAAAAGCTTCTTTCCGGCGACGGCTTTCCCGATGAGCTGCGCCGCCCGCCGCTGCCCGCTCCGCTCGCCCGGACGCTGCGTCCCTACCAGGTCGGCGGCGTCGATTTCCTCTGGCGCACAACCGCGCTCGGCATGGGCGGCTGCCTCGCCGACGACATGGGACTCGGCAAAACGCTGCAGGTGCTGACCTATCTCGAACTCCTGCGGAAGCGCGGACTTCTGTCGCCTCTGCCGGCGCTGCTGATCGCCCCGGCCTCGCTGCTGGAGAACTGGAAGAGCGAGGCGGCGAAATTCACGCCCGGACTGCGGCTCAGACTGCTGCACAACTCGGCGCTCGCTCCCGGCGAGCTCGACCGTTTCGAAGCCGACCCGGCCGGTTTTCTCGCAGAAAGCGACCTCGCCGTCACGACCTACGCGATGGCGACGCGGCTCAGGGGGCTGCACGCGCTCGAATTCCCGGCCGTCGTCATCGATGAAGCGCAGGCGATCAAGAATCCGAACTCCGGCCAGAGCCGGGCGGTCCGGCGGCTTCGCGGCAGGCGGCGGATCGCGCTCTCCGGCACGCCGGTCGAAAACCGCCTGACTGACCTCTGGAGCATCTTCGATTTCCTGACGCCGGGGCTGCTCGGCACGCTGCCGCGCTTTCAGGAGTGGATCAAATCGCTCGAGGAGAAGCAGGAGAAGAGCTGTGCGCCGCTGCGCCGCCTCACTTCGCCCTACATTCTGCGAAGGCTCAAAAGCGACCGCTCGATCATCCGCGACCTGCCGGACAAGAGCGAGGTCAACGCCTATTGCACGCTGACGAAGGAGCAGGCGCTCCTTTACAGCCGCGTCCTCGAAGCCATGAAGCGCGACCTCGAATGCGCCGGGGAGGACGGCAAGGCCGGCGTCGTACTCGGGGCGCTGACCCATTTCAAGCAGATCTGCAACCATCCGGCCCAATACACCGGCGGCGGGGATTTCCGGCCGGAGGCGAGCGGCAAGTTCCAACGGCTTGCCGAGCTCGCCGAGCCGATCGCCTCCCGCCAGGAAAAAGTGCTGGTGTTCACGCAGTACCGCGAAATGTGCGAACCGCTGCACGAACATCTCGCGCACTGCTTCGGCCGTCCCGGGCTCGTGCTGCACGGCGGAACGCCGGTCGGCCGCCGCGCCGGGCTCGTGGAGGAGTTCCAGCGCGAGGACGGGCCTCCGTTCTTCGTCCTGTCGCTGAAGGCGGCCGGAACCGGACTCAATCTGACGGCGGCCAGCCACGTCATCCACTTCGACCGCTGGTGGAATCCGGCGGTCGAAAACCAGGCGACCGACCGGGCCTACCGCATCGGGCAGCACCGCAACGTGCTCGTCCATAAAATGATCTGCGTCGGGACCATCGAAGCGCGAATCGACGCGCTGATCCGCGACAAGCGGAAACTGGCCGACGACCTGCTCGCCTCCGGCGTCGAATCGGAGCTCATGCGCCTGCCCGCCGCCGAACTCCTGAAGCTGGCCCGGCTCGACCTCAACCACATGGAGGAAACTGAATGAATGATTATGATGATGAATCCCTTCCGCTGTCGGTGAAGGAGCTCAGGGCGCGTGCCGCAGGAATCGCCCGGCGGCTCGAAGCGGAGGGCGAAACGCTCTCGCCGGTCGGCGCCAACGGCCGCTCCATCGCCCGAAGCTTCTGGGGGAAAGCCTGGTGCCGCAACATCGAATCGTATCAGGATTACGAAAGCCGTCTGCCGCGCGGCCGCAGCTATCTGAGGAACGGGACGGTCATCGACCTGAAGATACTGCCGGGCAAGGTTACCGCGCTGGTATCCGGCTCCGAGCTGTACCATGTCGAAATCCGGATCGACCCGGTCGCGCCGGAACGCTGGGCGCAGCTCCGGAAACAGTGCTTCGGGAAGATCGGCTCGCTCGTCGATCTTGTCGAAGGCAAACTCTCCGACCCGATCGTCGAACTGCTGTGCGACCGGGATTCCGGCCTGTTCCCCGAACCGGATGAAATTCACCTGAACTGCGACTGCCCCGACTGGGCCGACCTCTGCAAGCACCTGGCCGCGGTTCTTTACGGCATCGGGGCGCGGCTCGACGACGATCCGGCGCTCTTCTTCGTGCTGCGCGGCGTCGACCAGTCCGAGCTCTTCTCCGGCGACCTCGGCGAGAACCTTCCCGGCGCGGCAGTCGATCTGGACGATCTGGACGATCTTGCCGACACCTTCGGCATCGAGCTCGACTGACCCCGGTTATTCCGTCCAGCCGAGAACCGGCCACTCCTTCTCCCGGGCGAGCTTGAGAAGCTCGGGAGCCGGGTTGACCGCGAACGGGAAACCGACCGCATTGAGGATATTCACATCGTTCACGCTGTCGCCGTAATAGGCGAAATCGGCCAGGGCAAACCCGTGTCCGGCCGCCCATGCCGCCGCAATTTCGACCTTGCCCTCCTGCGCGCCGTAGGTGCCGGTGATGCGCCCGGTATAGCGCCCGTCCGCCAGCTCGAGCGTCGTGCCGAGAACCTCCCGGATGCCAAGGCACTCCGCGAGCGGCTGCGCGACGACCGAATTCGTGCTGGTCAGAATCGCCACGGGGAAACCGGCGTCAAGCAGGGAGCCGACGAGCTTCCGCGCTTCCGGATAGATGTGCGGGCGCACATACTCCTCGAAATGCAGCTCGGCCAGCGGACGCATCTCCTCCGGCGTCTTCCCGATGAACTCCCGGAACTGGAACAGATAGAACTCTTCGACATCGAGCGTCCCGGCATTGTAGTCGTCAAAATAGCGGTCGGCCTCGGCGAGATCGCTCTCGGGCGCAAGGTTGTGCCTGACGGCGAACTGTTTCCAGCTGACGTCGCAATCGTTGTTGATCAGCGTGTGATCCATGTCGAAAAAATAAACGGCGGGAGTTTTCACGTTCGGGAGGCATCCTCTGTCAGTGGTTGAATTTCATCCTTGAAGCGAGCCAGCAGCGCTTCGGCTTCCGGGCGGCTCGCGCACTCGACGTTGAGCCGCAGAATCGGCTCGGTGTTGGACGAACGCACGAGCACGCGTCCCTCCGGCAGGTCGAACCGCAGTCCGTCGAAGGTCATCGGAGCAAACGACCGGTAGCGGCGGGTCAGTTCGGCCAGAACCGCGCGGGAACGGATCGGCGGAACATCGAAACGGCACGACAAATTCGCGATCGGCGGAAAATCCGCCACGATTTCCGAGAGCTTCCGCTCCGAAAACGCGAGCCGCTCGAGAATCAGCGCCATCGCGCCGAAACTGTCCCGCCCCGGGTGAACCCGCCGGTAGATGACCCCGCCGCAGTTTCCCTCCCCGCCGATCACGCCGTCGACCTCAATCATCTTCTCGACCACGTTGATCTCTCCGACCGGAGCGGAATAGAAACTGCAGCCGTAGCTTTCGGCGATCATCTCGACCAGGCGCGAGGTCTGGACATTCGCGACGACCGGCCCGGGATCGCCGCCGTCGAGCACCTGGTCGACCGCCAATGCAACGGTATAATGGGTCGAAAGCGCGACCCCTTTTTCGGTCACGACCGTAAGCCGGTCGCCGTCCGGGTCCTGCCCGAAGCCGACGTCGCAGCCGTTTTCCCGGACCGCCCGGCAGAGCGCGCCGAGGTTCTCGGGCAGCGGCTCGGGAGAGCGGGCGAAGTTCCCGTCCGGCCGATCGTTAATGGCGAACACCTCGCAGCCGAGCCGCTGCAGGAAGCCGGCGCTGAACACCGCGCCGACGCCGTTGACGCAGTCGACCGCGACCCGGAACTTCTTTTTCCTGACCGCTTCGACGTCGATCACCTCGAAAATCCGTTTCTCATGCAGCGAAAACGCGTCCGGCAGGACCCGGATTCCGCGGTAGTCGCTTTCGGCGCGGTACGGCAGATTTCCCTGATTGTACAGATCGAACAGTCCGGCCGCCTCGCCGGGAGAAAGAAACGTTCCGGCGCCGCCGATGAATTTGAGCGCATTCCACTGCGGCGGATTGTGGCTGGCCGTAATGGCGATGCCGCCCGCCGCCTCGATCGATTTGACCGTGTACTGCAGCGTCGGAGTCGGAATGACGCCGACCCGCAGCACCTCACACCCCGCGGCCAGCAGCCCGGCCGTGACCGCCTGTTCGAACATGCCGCCGGTCGAACGCGTATCGCGCCCGACCACAATGCGGCCGCCGCCCTGATAAAAACCGAACGCCGCGCCGAGATCGGCGGCCAGCCGGGCCGTGAGCCCTTCGCCGACGATGCCGCGCACGCCGCTTTCGGAAAATTTCAGCGTACTGATCCTGTTCATTCCCGCAATTCCCGTCCTTTCGCTTTGCAGAATATAACGCCGGAGCGGACTCTTTTCAATGAATCTTCAATCCCGATTTGATATTTTCGGGAAAAGCGTTAAATTATGGATATCCGAATTGATTGACAAAACAACCCGCATCGAGGAAATCACCACATGCCGATACAGACCTATACGCTCTCTCCGGACGCCGGCGGGACCTTCGGTTCCGCCACCGAACTGGAATTCAACACGCCGCATACCGAAACGCTCGGGCTCGCCGGCGACCTCGTCGACTGCTACCGGATCACGCTGACCAACGGCATCTTCCAGGTCCTCGGCGGCGTCAGCGGTTCCCTGAAGGCCAAAGCCGCGCTCTACAACGCCGACGGCAAAAAAACCGCCTCGATCACGATCAGCAACGGGAAAATCACCATGAAGCCGCAGACGCTTGCGGCGGGAACCTATTACATCATGGTCGAGAGCCGGGACAAAGGCAAGACCGCCGGAGAGTACACGCTCTCGGTCGCCGGAACCCGGTTTCCGGACCCGGTCCAGAACAACACGCCCTACGACGCGACCGCCCTCCCCCTGAGCGAAGCCGGAGCCGGCAATGCGAACGGCTGGGTCGGGCTCGGCGATTCGATCGACTACTACCGGATCGATCCGGACCGCGCCGGACAGGTCTTCATCGGCGTCAGCGGCCTGACCGCGAAGGTCAAGGTGACCCTCTACCGCGCCGACGGCAAAAAACTCAAGAGCGTCACGCTTTCGAAGGACAACGGCAATGTGTTCAAAAACGGCCTCCTGCTCGACAAGGAAGCGGTCTACCTCTCGGTCGAATCCGGCGACAAAGGCAAGGGCAAACAGAACACCGGCTACACGCTGACCGTCGACGACCGCTATTTCCCGGCCGCATCCGACGACAACAGCCGCGACAAGGCCGCGAAGCTCCCCCTCGACCAGGACGGAAACGGCGCCGGAACGAACTGGGTCGGCATGGGCGACGCGGTTGACTATTACCGGATCGATCCGAACCGCGCCGGCCAGGTCTTCATCGGCGTCAGCGGCCTGACCGCAAAGGTCAAAGTGACCCTCTACCGCGCCGACGGCAAAAAACTCAAGAGCGTCAGCCTTTCGAAGGACAACGCCGACATCTTCAAGGGGGGACTCCTGCTCGACCGCGAGGCGGTCTACCTTTCGGTCGAATCCGGCGACAAAGGCAAGGGCAAGCAGAACAGCGACTACACGCTGACCGTCAACGACCACTATTTTCCGGCCGCGACCGACGACGACACGATCGAAACCTCCGACTGGATCGATCTTGATGAAAACGGCCGCGCCTCGGTCAAAGGCTGGGTCGGCTACGGAGATGCGGCGGACTGCTACCGGATCGATCCGCTCCGCGCCGGAACCGTCTCGATCACCCTCTCCGATGTGACGGCGAAACTCAAAGTCACGCTTTACAGCCGGGGCAAAAAGATCAAGACGCTCAGCGTCAAGCCGGGCGGCGGCTCCCTCGAGGGCCTGGTCCTCCCGGCCATGCCGGTCTATATCCTCGTCGAATCCGGCGACAAGGGGAAAGGCAAGCAGAACAGCGGCTACACGCTGGACATCACCGACAACTATTCATCGGCGCCGCAAACCAACGACGACATTCTGACTGCCGCGCGGCTGAACTGGGATTCCGCCCGGAAGGCCGAAGTCACCGACTGGGTCGGCCCCGACGATCAAACCGACTTTTTCCGCTTCGAGCTGGACCGTTCCTGCGCCGTCAATATGAACCTGATTCCGGACGAAGCCGGAATCGAGGTCGGCAGGCAGCTCAAAATCACGCTCTACAACGAAGCCGGCAAAAAACTCAAGCTCGACTCCGCGCTGAATACGCAGCAGCTCGATGCCGCGGTCTACTTCATTTCGGTCGAAATCAGCAATCCGAAAAAGTACAGCACCGGCTACCGTCTCGACGTGCAGCAGCTCGCCTGACCTCTCCGGGCGTTGCGGGGAGCTGCCCGCAACG
>OKSC01003662.1_pt1 | contig 11101 bp, 5 predicted proteins | sample 1601161 | NCBI WGS metagenome assembly OKSC01 (sample SAMEA3541552, study PRJEB24748) | human gut metagenome | biome: human gut; feature: human-associated habitat; material: faeces | place: China | collected 2012
CCGCGTATCGGCTTACGAGACAGCGAGTCAGACAGGCTGCGTATCTTTTTGTTTATTTCGGGGTCTATTATTCTGCCGAACTCGACATTGACCGCCGAATCTCCGGCAGGAAGAAACAACGTTTCATTCATAGTTTTTTACCCCTTTTTTTGGTTATTCGCCGAAAAAGCCCTTGTCGATGACCTTTTCGAACCAGGTCTTGCAAGTCTCCGCAAGCTTCAGCGAGTAGCTGACGCACTCGCGCATGAGGTTGACTATCGACATATTCAGGCTCTTGCCGAAGCCGTCGATAGCCGGGATGCACCAGCCGTACATATCAATCATACCGTTGCGAGCGGCAGTGACTATTGTATCGCCCTCAAGCTCTGCGGTATGCATGATATCGAGATCCTTTTTGAGATAAGCAATCGCCGCTATCATCGCGTAGCAGCCCCAATCGGAGACAGTGGCGGTGATTATGTTATCGGTGACGGTGCGCACGGCTATTCCGCCGCCGCAGCCGCAACGGCACTCGCCCTCGTCGGCATAAGGAATGTTCTTATGCAGATGAGAAGCAATTGTGCCCATGCCTATCTCGTTGCCGAGGTCGCCTATTGCGATATTGAGCACGCCCATGTCGCGAAGCTTATCGAAGAGGATATCCATTTTGGCCTCGAGATGAGTGACATCGAGTCCGGTGGCGTTATGATATACGCCTATCTTATTCTCGCCGGGCGCCTCAATGCTGATAACCGCAGCGGGCTTGCCGTGGGAGATTATCTCGTCGGCGCAGCTCTCCGCCTTGGCCTTATCCTTTGTAAAGGGCACGACAGCCATGGATATCGGATATTTTTTAAGCTCATCTATCGAATCATAAAGATGAAGTCCGACAACTGCGGCCATAGCCTTGACCGCGGGGACGTTCTCCTCCTGGCAGACGATAACGGGCTTTGCGCCGAACGCTATGACGAGCGCACGCGCGAGCAGGACGGAGCTGATAACGCCGTCCGTCTCGGCACTGCCCGACGGGGGCAGAACAAAGCCGGTCATTATATATACGAGGTCATCCTGCTTCAATGTATTGCAGAGCTTTGTCGCGGCATTCATGCAGAGAGGTCCGCCTGTATATTCGCGCGCGGCGGGATAGAGGATATGGCAAACGCCGTAGCCTCTGGGGTCAATGTTGGAGATATTGTCGAGGCTGTCTCCGAGATTGAGAACAGTAAGCTCTTTTTGCGTCATACCGCTCCCCTCCCTCAGACAGTCGTGGCGTCAATAAACTCTTTGACGAGATATTTCTGAAGGATGTCGATAAGCTCGGGGGCTTTGCCGCCTACGGGCTTGCCGTCTATTTCGTCTGCGACAAGGCAGAACGAGCCGGACGAGGAAACTATGACTTCGTCGGCATCCATAAGCTCGGCGACGGTGAACGGAGTCTCGTCAACCGTGATGTTGTTAGCCTTGCACGCTCTGATAAGATGGGCGCGGGCAATACCGGGAAGGATATAGTGATCGGCGGGAGCGGTCTTGAATATGCCGTCCTTTATAATATGTACGTTGCTGTGAGCGCACTCCGTGACTCTGTCGCCGCGATGGAAAACGCTCTCGTCGCAGCCGGCCTCGACGGTCTTTTGAGCCGCCATAACGCTCGGGATGAGGTTGAGGGTCTTTATATTGCAATGAAGGAATCTTGTGTCCTCAAGGGTTATGAGCTTAATGCGCTGAGAAAGATCCTTGACCTCTGCGGGCTTGATTGTAACCCAAATGTTGGCCTTGCCCTCTTTGGGGAACGCATGGTTGCGGATTCCGGTTCCGCGGGTCGCCTGCCAATAAACAAAGTTATTGCCGCTGTCAACCTTGCTGACCATATCGTTGAGGATGTCTTTCATCTCATCCTTTGTGCAGGGAAGCTCAATGCGGAGCAGTCCTGCGCTGTTGAAAAAGCGATCAATGTGCTCGTCGAGAGCGAAGATGACGCCGTTGCGGCTGTAGGTAGCGTCATAGACGCCGTCGCCGAAATAGCAGACTCTGTCGTTCATGGGAACCATCATTTCTTCGAGAGGACCGAATTTGCCGTTGTAGTACCCAAGGTTTTTCATTTTGAATATCATTCCTTTCCCTGCACATATGCAGGATATAATCAGCAGCCATTCAAAAACGCGCATTGGTGAAATGTAACAAAAAGGTGCATTTCTCAACGCGTTTTTCAGCATAATAATTATACACACTATTAAATATAAAAGTAAATAGTACGATTTACTTTCAATATTTTTTTGCGAAAAATCGAAGTTTTATGAAAATTTTTCGGAATTTTTTCGAGGTGCAGAGACAAAAATTTCGGAATGCGACAGAAATAGAAAAAGCGTCCCGCAAGCGGAACGCTTTGTTGATTTTTCACATATCGGCGATTATCCGTTTTCCGACGAATTCACCCGCGCATCCTCGCTGACGGAAAGCGCATTTGCCAAAATGACCGACGCTATGCCGCCGACTGCAGAAAAGGCAAGAATATCGCCGTCGAGAGCGGAAAGAATCATAATAACAAACGATGTGAACATATAGACCGCGCAGCCCGCAGAGCGAAAAATCTCGGTAAGATTCAAGAGAATATACGCGAGCAGCTTCAGGAATATAAACGCCGCAGGCAGGATATAGACGAGGAAGCCCAAGATGCCGTAGTTGAGCGCAACGGTTATGGGGTCGGAATGTACCTTTGTCGCCGTCTTTATCGAATCCGTCTGATCGAACAGCGCGGCAAATCTCAAGCCGAATAGCTTAGTCTGAATATCCCCCTCGCCGAACATCTTTGCATAATAGACCGTTCTGTCAATATTTATCGCACCGGCGTTCGGAAGCGCGGGGCTTCTGAGGGCTCCGAAGCCTATCGCGGCGGCGGGGCTGCGGTTCTCCTCCGATGCCGCTGTTCCCGGCTCCTCGGTGTCGGACTTGTCGGTGGTGTTTTCGGTAACGGTTTCCGACTCCTCTGTGCTGTCTCCTCCGGGGAGGGTTGGAATATAAGGTTTTATAAAGCTCTCAAGATCGGATTTGTCCGGCAAGGTAGGCTTCGTCTGCCACCACTTTGTGGTCTCGGTGCTTATTTCCGAGGTTTCTTCCGAGGTGTCGTCAGTGCTGTCTCCCGCAGGTTCTTTTGTGGATTCTGTCGCAGGAGTTTCAGAGCTGTTATCGGTAGTCTTCTTTGTTGTATCGTCATCTTTCTTGTCGCTTCCGGGCACATAGCCGGAGTCGAGGTTCGGGACATAGTCGGAGTTGCCGTCATCATCTTCGTCATCAAAAATCGGATCTTCTCCGTTCGGGTTGACTGTCGGCGACTGCTGACCGTTATATGTATAAAACAGTTCCTTGAAGCTCAATCTGCCGTCAAAGCTGCTCTTGACAGGAGAAATGGGCAGAAACGCAAGGACAAGCACGCAAAAAAGCGCACTCGAAATAAACGCGCGCATCATGGGCGGGCGATTCTCTTTTCTTCCGTCTCTCCACGAAGAAAAGGTCCAAATAAAGAGACCCGCAGAGAATATGACGGACACAAAAAGTACGGGCTTCGAATTTGAAAGCACTGCGCCGACGAGAAGCAAAATACTGCCCGCCGCCGGGACTATCCACGAGAGCGCCGCGTCGATCGGCTTTGCGTTCTCCGCCTTTTTTCTGCCGAGGCGCGAGACCAGAAAAACGAGCGCGGAAGGAATAAGCAGGGCGAGCGCCACCGCAAACGAGGTCGAATAGTGGAAGGTGCCCTTCTTTGAAATATAGCTTATAACAAGAGTAATCGCATAGATAAGCGCCGTTGCCGCAATAACCGATGGGTGCACTCTGCGTCCGACGGTCTGCGCGGTCTCGAATATAAGCAGGAACATAAAGGCAAAGAAGAACGTATCCGCCATGAGTCCGAGCATATAGAGGAATGTGACATGGTCTCCGCGGGTCGCGCTCATCAGGCACATCAGTATGATATATGCGGCCGCGATGCCGTTATAAATCTTAAACAGCCGGCTGTATCTGCCCTTGTAAAAGCCGAGGGTAAACACGGTAACGGCAGCTATTATGAGCGCCCTTACAGCACCCGAGAAGCTGATATAATTCGCCTTGCCGAGATTGATGACAACAGATGAAATTATATCGAGCAGCGGCTGGATAACAACCAGCGTGCAGGTTACGATATAGAGCAGCGCACCCTTTTCGTTGTTTGAACTTTTGACAGTTTTCTGATTCTTCATAATTCACTGTCCTTCCCGAAAATCATTTTCATTTTCCGCTTTGATTATACCACAAACCGCAAGAATTATCAATCAGTATCAGAGCGTTGTAACCGCCATTCCGCGGCTCTCCTTGAACTCGACAAAATCGTCGTAGTTGCCCGAGTGGTCGATAATGCCGTCGTCGCATATTTCGATTATCCTGTTTGCCACGGTATTGACTATTTCATAGTCATGCGAGCAGAACAGAACATTGCCCTTAAATTCCGACAGTCCGTTGTTGACGGCGGTTATGGATTCGAGGTCGAGGTGGTTCGTCGGCTGATCGAGAATGAGCACATTTGAGCCGAAGAGCATCATTCGTGAGAGCATACATCTGACCTTTTCGCCGCCCGAAAGGACGTTTACGGGCTTCAAAACCGCGTCGCCCGAGAACAGCATTCTGCCGAGGAAGCCGCGGATATAAGTCTCTGTCTGATCCTTTGAATATTGGCGCATCCAATCGATAAGATTGAGGTCGGAGGCGAAGAATGCGGAATTGTCCGCAGGGAAATAGGAGCGCGATGTGCTCAGTCCCCACTTGAAGCTGCCACTGTCCGGCTCTTCCTCTTCCGTGAGTATCTTAAAGAGCATGGTTATCGCCTGCTCGCTCTTTGCGACAAAGGCGATTTTATCATTCTTGCGCACGGTGAAGCTGACATTGTTGAGCAGCTTTGCGCCGTCGACCTCTTTTGTAAGTCCCTCAACGGTGAGGATATCCTTACCGACTTCTCTGTCCATATCGAAGCCGACAAACGGATATCGGCGGCTCGACGCGGGCAGCTCCTCGATAGTCAGTTTATCAAGCAGCTTCTTTCTAGAGGTCGCCTGACGGGATTTCGATTTGTTTGCGGAGAATCTTGCGATGAACGCCTGAAGCTCCTTCGCCTTCTCCTCATTTTTCTTATTCTGCTGTTTTATAAGCTTCTGGATAAGCTGGCTCGACTCGTACCAGAATTCGTAGTTGCCGACATACATCTTTATCTCGGAATAATCGATATCGACTATTCTCGTGCAGACATTATTTAGGAAATGGCGGTCATGCGAGACGACAATGACCGTTCCGAAATACTCGCTCAGGAAGTCCTCAAGCCACTTGACGGCGGCTATATCGAGGTCGTTTGTAGGCTCGTCGAGCAGGATTATATCGGGGTTTCCGAAAAGCGCCTGTGCAAGCAGCACCTTGACCTTCTGCGAACCCGAGAGAGACGACATCTGCTCATAGAGCAGGCTCTCGTCAAGGCCGAGACCCTGAATCAACTTCGACGCATCGGACTCCGCCTCCCAGCCGTCGAGCTCGGCGAACTCCTCCTCGAGCACGGCGGCGCGCATTCCGTCATCCTCGCTGAAATCCGGCTTCTCATAGAGCGCGTCCTTTTCTTTCATTATATCGTAGAGGCGGCGGTTGCCCATTATCACGGTGTCGAGCACGGTGTATTCGTCAAAGGCATAGTGATCCTGGCGCAGTACCGACATCCTGACCGTCGGCGGGATTATAACCGAACCGTGCGACGGCTCAAGCTCACCGCAGAGTATTTTCAGAAATGTTGATTTGCCCGCGCCGTTTGCTCCGATTATACCGTAGCAGTTACCGGGCGTAAATTTGAGATCGACGCCCTTAAAAAGGGTCTGTGTGCCGAAATTGAAGCTGAGATCGGATACTGTTATCATCTTTTTCTCCCGTTTTGCGTTGCACCGACTCATCCTGTCGGGTGCAATATTGTAATAAATATCTGCGGGCAAACGTATTCACCCGCAGTTTAATATGATACCACAAATACAGAATTTCTTCAAGTGCAGAGAGGATAGATGGTGGGATGGAGCGGTTGAGCAAAAACAAGCAAGCGGTTTTAATAAAATCCGTTTATATATAGCCCAATCTCCGAATCATCATCTGTGCCAAATAGTTCACCGAACTTTTTGTTCGGCTCCTCACGTCTGCATCTGTCGGGTACCGCTTGTGTATGATGATAATCTCTTTCTTTTACAGTGTAATTAAAATACCGCAAGGTTTTTGTCTCATTTGCGGAGAGTCGGATTATACTCGAAACAGATCATTTAGTTTTTGAGCGATATTTGAAGAGTCACATATCGTTTCTATTCCTAACTCCCTCCCACGCTGAATCTCCATATCGTTTTGGGAAGCGGCGCTCGAATCAACAAGCAATACCGGTATCGTGTTGATTCCGAACGTTTTTGGCAGCGTGTACAGCTTGTGATAGAATTCGTGACTTATGGCATTTGTCGCCTTGCACTCAACTGTTAAGGTTTGGAACCCTTTCGTCAAAACCACATCTATTTCATTTTTCGTTCCGTGCTCTTCGCTCCATGTTACTTCAACACCCATGCTCACGTCGTCAAAAAAGCCGGATTTTAAAGCTTCATAATATGTATGCAACTTGAACAAATATCCTTCACTTAACAAAAGTCTTATTATCGGCTCTCCCGCAAAAGCAAAGGACACTGTCGGTAAATCTGATTCTTTAGCCGGATCATTCTTTCGCAGGAAGCGAATCAATCCGTATCTTTCCAACGCTTCCAGCATATTCCAGCACAACTCATAAGCCTCTTCGGGTAAGGCCAAATCGGATATTAGCATCGGCTTATAGTTTACCCTGTAACCATCCGGCAATCTTACAATATCCAGCAAACCGTCTTGAGATATTCGTAACGGATCCGACATCAAGCTGTTTATCGCTCCCCTTACGCACGGAATCGGAGCTTTAATGACAAGCTCTTTCATGTTTGAGGATCTGTCTTCCCACGAATAGCCTGCAAAAAAAGCATTCTCCGAGCCGTTTAGTGCAGAAAGAAATTTTTCCAAAAAATCTTCACAAAAATCGGGAACATATAACAACCAATCCGGTGCGTCAGGATTAAAATCGCTATTATCGCAGTGAATCTCGATCAATTTGCAGTTCGTTTCACAGAACTCCGAAATCGCCTTACACAGCATCTTCCACGCAATACCGCAAGCGTTCTTATCTGATATACAGAATTCTTTCGCTTGTCCGGAATAGAGCTCCCATGTCTTTTTATATGCAAAATATAAATCCGTCTTTGATTCTTGAAGAAATCCTCCTTTTGAGGTATACAAATCTTCCATAAAAAGAATCGGAGAATTTTTTACATATTCCAAGGAAGCGGAATCATCATCTGTGATAAAGCTCCGTGTTATCGCATCAAATCTATACACGGGAAGCTTTCGTTTGTTCGCTGTCTTTTCGTCCTCTGCCACATAGTTGGCACTTTGCAGAAAATCGCTTAGTGCTGTTTCATTAATTTCTATAGCAGTAAATTTTTGGCTGCTTTTCTGCATCAAAAATCTATGCAATACGTTTGTCTGTTGTCCGCAATTATACGGCAACAAATCCACCGCACATATCCTTTGAATCCCCTTGATTTTATAAATTAATTCATAAGGAGTGTCGCATTTAATGTCGAACAGCAGTTTAATGTTGAATTTAGTTTGCAAACCGTGCTTATCGACAATATTTGATGCATAATTCAACGCCTCCAAAAGTCCCGATTTGTCCCCGGCCATCATATTACTGTCAACAACATAAGTTATATATTTCGGATTCAGCATAAGTGCCGACGCAATATTGGAAAAAAGTCCGGAAGATGTATTATCGGACTTTTTTTCGAAGTACAGAGGCACACAAAGGTGAAGAGCCGTGTTATATGTCAATATAAACGGAAGGTTCCTTATAAGTGCATCATCCTTCATTTTCCAATCTGTGAACGAAGTGTATTCGACTATCGGCAGCATGTATTTACCGAGTTCGTTCATCCGATCTGTCACTTCTTTAAGTTTGCATTCCTTCGCATACCGTATGATCTGTGTTACAATATGCTTATATTTGTTTAAAATCTCTTTGCCGTTGTCCAAATTATCAAACAAATCATTAATGACACCTAAAAGAGATTCGCACAAAAGCAAAAGCTTACGATCGTCGGCTATGCTATGACATAACAATTCACACTTATCGCGTATAACCTCTTTTGTTCTTTTGTCTTTAATTATTTCCGCCCAATGTCTATGAAATTCAACGCTTAACCGATCAAGCGGGTCAAGAGTCTGTGTGCTAACTGCCGTATCATTCCATCGAGCCCTGTTATCGGTTTTCTTGATATTCCATTCCGGAGTGCTCAAACCTAAAGAAACTTCACTCGGAACGATACACGGATGACTTTTGTTTGCTTCGTTTTTCGTTGTCGTTGTGAGAGCATATATCTCGTTGAGCGGCATAGTCTTCCAGCCATTGGTAATTTTTTCCAAAACCCATCGCCTGTGCTCATACCAGATTAATTCTTTAAATTCACGCCATGCTTCACTGTTTTGTATTATTCCGTTTTTATCAAATTGAAATCTCCTTGAAAACTCCAACGCAGCCTTTTCCGGATTATCAAAGTCCAATTCAATTCCCACGCTGTGAAGCTTATAAACGATACTCAAAGAGTTTTCCATAGATGAGCTGAAATTGTATTTTTTTCTGAATTCCCGCTCCGCACCTTCAAAATCGTTTATATAATCCTTGTACCAAGACATATGGATGTTGAACGCCATCTGCTTGAGAAATCTATATTCCTCAGACTCGCTCAAAACTTCGGCAACATTTACAGGATAAAGATTTTTCTGCGTTCGTTGTCTGTACTGTCTATACTGAACATACGCTATTGTCGTTGTGTCTTCATCAAACACCGGAGTATTATCGGTGTTTTTAAGGTTGGCGCAGATATTCGCAACTCCGGAATTTAGAGTTTGTTCGTTCAACGCAATAAATACATAAGAATACTTTTTTTGCTGTATAACCTTTCTGAGCTTCTTTTCTGTAATTCTTACGGAAGTCTCTTCTGAAAAAGACAAATCCAAGTCTACATCACAAAAGTCGAGATATCCATACGGATTCGAGCTTAAATCGGGATACTTTGCAGTTATATTTCCATCTATAACAACAAAATCCCGCAAAGATTTTCGCTTATCGAGATAGTCTTTTTTTCTTCTTTCGCAATCCTTTGTTGCTACGGTTATATGTAGCATACAATCTTTTATCTGCGACAGTTCAAGCGCAAAATCAATAAATTCGGAAGCATAAGTACCGCAGCCGAGCACAAGTACATTATGAACCTTCTCTCCGTTCTCCCCGGTCGAAAAGAACTTATAGAGCGGACGTTTAATCAATAACTTTTCAATTGCTCCGGCTGCACCGTATTCTTTATCTGACGCCTCCTCTTCCTCAACAAGATTAAAGGATGCTCTGTATCCCGGTCGCTTTGCTGCCAATTTCCCGAAACCGGTGTTTTCAAGAATATCTTCAATATCCTTTACCATCTCTTCGACGACACAATATTTTCCGCACTCATCATTGAATCGATTCAATGACTTCTTTATTATCAGCGCAAGTTTTTCCTGAATCAAGCTGCTTCTTGTTTCATCTGAAGAATTCAGCAGTTCCGAATTCGCTAAATCAACAGCTATATTATCAAAGGCAGCTTTGCTGTATTCGGGCATCCCTTCACAAAAATGAACATTTTTAAAAGAGCCATTATTTTCTTTTATTACAAGTGCATAAAACAATATTGTGCCTATAGAATAAATATCCGATTGAATTCCGCATCTGTCTGTCCAGCAATTTTTCACCTCTTCGCTTCTGAAAAACCGTGTGCCGGCAGAAAAAACTCTCCGATTTGGATCCATGCCGTAAAGCAAAGAGTTTGTATCATAAAGATTTATAACGGCATTATCCTTATCAACCTTGTTGGAATATAATTGCACTCCGAAATTATATGGATTCAAATCCAGATGATACAAAGCAAATCTATGAAGTACCTGTATGCATTTCGCAAGTTCAAGAATGCATCTGAGAATGTAATCCGTCTCTTTAATATAGTTTCCGATATTGATATTCCGCTCATAGGACTCCTGCATTTTATCGCACAGTTCGTCCAAATACTCTTGGAATTGTTCATATCCTGCTTCGTTTTCCACCCACACATAAAAGGATGTATTCTTACGAACAATTTCCCTATCAAATTCATCGCTTTCGGGCATGGAAGGTATTCCGCAATAATAACTGTAATGCGGAATATACTTGTTCAGATCTTCTTCAAAAACACTTTCGCTGTCTTTGTTCCTTTTCTCATTTATTATGGCATATGAATTTTCATAGGCACTTCTCAAGACAAAGAAGTTTTCAAACGTCCCGTACTTAGCATATAGCTGATTTCTGTTTGCATCATCTACAGATATCGTCCTGTCCAAGTGGACTTCAAAACCGGAATCATCAAAATCAACAGGATAAAACTCTTTCAATATGCCCCTTCTTGAAAGCTGCTCATCTCCAACGATTTTTCTAGCTCTGTAGCAAACGGCCGAGCTTCCTTTTCCCTCCAGTCCTTCAATGACAAATGAATCCGGCAGCGTATCATTACTGCCTGATTTTAAAGAATCGTCAACATCGCCGGAATTAAACCGCTTAGGAACATACGGAAGCAGTTGAATTATGCTGCCATCAGCCAATATTTTTCTTTGATCGTACAAATCGTTCATAGCGCTTCCTCTCTTTTTCGTTTACAAGACCGCCAAAAATGAACAGTCGTCAAACATCTTAACGCTCTCAAGATAGTCCTCTATGCCTTCAACGCTTTCGCTGCGCATTGCGACACGATTGTCTTCATTCATATAAAACAATTCTTTCCAACACCCGTCCGTGCATAACACAAATTGTGAATTTTCAAAATAGCTTTCTATACTGAACCCGACATCCTCATTAGCAAAATCGGTTAAAACAGTGCAAGTCTCATTGTTTTTATAAGCGTTCACCGGATTCTTTTGGCATATGCTCTCCGGATACAATGCAAAAACTTTG
>OKSC01003666.1_pt1 | contig 11090 bp, 6 predicted proteins | sample 1601161 | NCBI WGS metagenome assembly OKSC01 (sample SAMEA3541552, study PRJEB24748) | human gut metagenome | biome: human gut; feature: human-associated habitat; material: faeces | place: China | collected 2012
TAAGCAGTTTGTAATACTCGGAATAGAAACCGAAACTGTCGTAAAAACACAGATAATCGTGGAAGAACGTTCCGTAAGACCATGCCATGCAATCGTCGTAAACCGCTGCCCAATCTTCGACGAACCGTCTTACGGAGTTATTGTCCGCATCGTAAAGACTCTTTGAATAATTGAATTTGTCCTGCGCCACGAAGGGTACGAGATTTACCCCCTCGGGAGACTTCACTTCGTCGGACATTTTCCATTCGCCCGTCGAATAATTTCTGAACGGCGGCTGCAGCGCGTCGGAGTAAGCAAGGAAAACGTACTTGAAACCTTCCCTCTTATACTCGGGGTTCGCATCCATCCAGTCGTTGACTTTTTTGCCGACTTTGTTCAAAAAGATGATGATGCTCGCCGATTTCGCGCCGTTGTTTCTCGAGGCGCAATTTTTACAGGCGTCGCATTCGCACAGGCTGAAAAAGTCGTTTATTCCGAACTCGACCGCATTGTAATTCGGGTAAGTTACGGGGTCGTACCACTGAAGCGAATTGGTTATCTTTTCCGCGCACAAATCGACCATCAGATTGAAGTCGTCCGTATTCCCGTGAGCGGTGAAGCACAACTGATTTCCCGCAACCGAATAGAAGTTCCTTTTCGTCTCAAAATATTCGTCAAGCGGCAGAAAATAGAAACTGTTGTGATTTATATTCCAGTCGGAATTTTTACTGTTGCCCGAATGAATGGGCAGAAGCATATTGCTGTCCGCATCGAGAGAACGCATTCTGTACGCGAACATCATGTCGTTGACGTCCGAAGTACTTGCGTTTAAAATACCCTTTTTAGTTCTGTATTCTATATCGGGTATATCCACAACGTCGTAATTCATAAATTTCAACTCGGTCACGCCCGTGGTTAAGGTGTAAGTGTCCTTGAAATACGTTTCGAAATTAAAATGCATATTCAGGAAATCGTATACGCCGTTAATCACGCCCGTATCCGTTTTGCCTATAAAGTAAATGGTTTTATCTTTGGTTAAAATCCTCGCGCCGTCCTCTTTAAGCGTTTTCGTATCTACGTTTAGTCCGCTGCTTTTATATAGCGACGTATCGCCGAGAGAGATATATTTGCCGTTCGCGTCGTGCGATTTTCCCTCGTCGGAAACCGTTTCGAGAGTAACGCCCGTCGCCTCTTTGAAAAGTCTTACGAGTTCGTCTCTCGCTATATTCAATTCCGCGCTTACGTTTTCGGAGGGTATAACTATCTTGTACTCCGTAGTACCGTTTTTTATAAGATACTCGTTCGTTTCCTTATACGAAAACCTGTGATTTTCGTTTTCGCCATTCGGCTCTGCGCCGCCGCCCGAATTGTTTACGTTTCCTCTATCCGACTCGGAATTATCGGTTCCCTTGCAACCAACGATTGAAAACGCAAGTATCGCGACAATAATGAATGCCGTAATGCTTTTTAAAAGATTCTTTTTTATCATCGTTGTCCTCCTTTATCTCGCAATTACTCTGTACGCAACGTAAGAGGTATTGCCTGCGTTATCTTTACAATAGACGTAAACGGTATAACTCCCCGCTTTCGATAAATAAATCGTTTTTGCGTCTCTTTCAGCCGATACGGTATTAAATAAATCGTCTCTTACGACTATCCATACGGTCAGGCGATTTGCGGCGGTATAATTATCGCTGACGGAGTAATTTATCACGTTTACTTCGGCGTTCGCTTCAACCGTAATCGGCTTCGATATATCGTCCGTCACCATTATAACGGGAGCCTCGGTATCCGTAACGTAAATCGTGAATCTCGAATAAGCCTGCTCCGCAACGTTGCCGTATCGGTCGGCGTATTCGTAAATCACTTTATACACGCCGTAATCGTCGAGAAGAATCGAATACTCTTTCTCGAAATCGGTGATGTTTTCAAGTTTTACCCCATCAACGTCAGTCATTACCCTGTTGTTCTTATAAACCGTCATTTTAAGGCCGGCCATAGACGACGGAGACAGAACGTCCGCCGCGTATGGTCTCGGAATGGTTACGACGGAATCGAGCGCCGCAACCTTTTCGAGTTCCCTGTAATACATTATCGGACCCATATTATCCGAATAAACGTTGGCAAACGACTGCGTACACACTTCGTTTACGGTTATGCTCGCAGCGTTTTCATTTTCGAAAACGACTTTCAGGAAACACAGACCGCTTTCAAATACACTGTTATAAACGAAGTCGGTATCGCCTATTTTCAATCTTCCGTCAACGTAAGCGACGTTCGTCGTGTAACCTTTCCACGGGGTTATCAGAGTTCTTGACGCGCCACAGTTGACAGAATAAACGTTGTTGCCCGTCAGGTCTATTCTCAAATTATTGTCTGCGTTGTAATAATCGGTTATTATCAGCGACATTTTGGTCGTTTCGTCCGTCGTCGGGAGCGTAAACTTGAAGTTGAACGCCTTGTTAAACAGCAACGGATTTATAAAGTTTATCGTTCCGTTTCTTCCGACATGGAAAGTCGTACCGTTTCTGTCCGTTTCCGCCGACGTTACGTCGCCGACAAAGAATTTCGTAATATCCAACTTGCCGTCCGCTGTTTTGACGTCTACGACTTTAATCTCGTCCGAAAGAATTTCGACGTCGCTGTTCTCGCATTTCAACTTGAATCTGACGGAGTCGTTCGCCGAAATAACTATATTGCCGACGTCCTCTATCTTTTCGAAATCGCCGTTATCGAACTTGACGTAGGCCTCCACGTTCGCGGGTGTCGCTCCGTTTTCCGAATAATTATACGCTTTGTTTACCTCAATCGAATAGGTATACCCTTTGATATAATATCCGTTAAGGTTCATTATCGGAGAGTCGAAAATCGGCTTAGAGGACGGAACCGCGGTAAACGTTAAGTCTTTACTTCCCGAATACAAGGCGTCCTCGTAAAGATATCTGACTTTATATTCTCCCGAATACTCAATAAGATAACGGTCGCTCGGCGATAATTTCGCAGTTTCGCCTTTCGGATTTACAACCACGATTTTAACGGAAACTTCGCCGTTTATTCCCTTCGCGGAGAAATTATCGAACTTCACCCACGTTCCCGCTTCCGCGTTATCGAAAGCATTTACCGTATTGAAGTTTATACCGTCCTCGCCGTCTTTCGTCGCGTTGAGTACGATAGAATATTTTCCGACGTTATTGAAATAATCGACCGCCCCGTACTCGATTGTATATCTTCCTATCGAGGTCGGTAAAAATTTCCCGTTTTCAACCTTAATCATGCGTTCCGCCGCCGTACCTCTGTTGTACCATACGACGTAATCGGCAACGTTTCCGCCCCTTATTCCGCTGTCGTCGTAAGCATATACGACGGGAACTTTTATCATATCTCCGTTCGCTACGATTTTTCTTTGCGAAAAGGCGTTTTCTTCGATAAAAATCGGTGCTGTATCGTCTTCGCAATAATCGGCGTAAGCGAGCGAAGCGTTACTGTCTCCCATAATTTTCGCTATTTCCACGGGCGCGCCGTTAACGCCGACAAGTCCCGACGCAGTCACGGAAACGTATACGTTACCGTCGGTAAAGCCGTCAAAATCATAATCGTATATGTTTCTGTTGTTGAGTTCGCTGACAAGCGCGGTATTGGAGCCGTTCGTATAGTTGACGTACACTTTTATGTTTTTGCGATCGGTCGTATCTAATATAAACCCGAAATTATAGTAGTTCTTGTTTACGTTCAGGTTGCCCGTAATTATCGTTCCGTCGCTGTTGTTGAAACTGTTTACGAGCGAATAATTTTCGCCGTCGATTTCTATATTTCCCTTTTCGTTTTTGGAAACGCCGGCTTTTTTCTTTCCGTACGCGCTGACGTTCACGTAAGTCTGATAATCGTAGTTGCCGCGATTGTAGTGTAAATCGACGTATTTCGTCGGATCGTAGCAATCGGTAAGTCTTACAGTAACGCTTTTGCATATCGTATCAAATTGCAAACAGTTAAGATATATCAAATCAAACTTGCCGTTTTCGTATATATTGACGGGCTTATTGTAGTAGAACGTTCCGCCCTCGGCGAGGTTTAATTTAAGACCTTTTCGATAGCCCATATTTACGAACGAAGCATTGAGATCTCCGAACCCGATTTGCGAATCGCTGCTTACCGAATAAAAACTCTTCTTAACCGTAAACTGTTTTTTCGCCGTGACGATATGCCCGTCCACCCTTCCTTCAAATACGGCATCGTACGTTCCGTAAGTGTCGAGAACGTACTCGTTTTCAACCTTTGCCGAGCCGTCCGGATATACGAGATATGTTTTTTCGACCTTTACTTTTTGTCCTTTGTATTCGATTTCCGCCCCGTCCGAAAGCGTTACGGTTTCGCCGTAATTATACAAATCGGACAGTTCGGCATTACTTACGAAAGGCTCTTTGGCATAGGAAACGTTTGCGCCGCCAAAACCTACGGCAAGCCCCGCAAAAACAACGAACAATACCGAGAGTAACGCCGTAACGTAATTTTTTGTTTTTTTCGTCATCACTTTTACTCCTTAATTCCGCCTAATGAAATATTCCCCATGATTTTATCCTTGAAAATTACGAATATAATCAAAATCGGCAACGCAAGCATCATACACGCGGAGACAGAATGGGGAACGTCGCTGATATTTATTCCCGACGGCGGATCTATCGCGACGAGATACACGCCGTAAGATAACGTCGGGTGGGTCGGAAGATACAGAAGCGGAGTCTGATAATCGTTCCATAACGCGATGAACTGTATTAAAAACACCGTCGCAAGCATCTTCACCGCCAAGGGAAAATATATCCTCGTAAGAATAGTCATTTCCGATGCGCCGTCTAAATCCGCTGCTTCTCTGTAAGTCTCCGAAAGTCCGCCGAAAAAGGCATAATATACGAAGAAATACATTCCCGCGCCGGACATTTTTTGCAAATAATTCCCGATAAAAGTATCGTACAGCCCGGTGTTACGCAAAAAACTTATTATCGTCGGCTGCGACCCGACTATAGGTATGCACATTATGACGATATACGTCACGTAAACTATTCCGCTCAGTTTGTACTTGTATTTCGCGCACAGGTATGCGGTTACCGCAGGGACAATGGCGCAAATCAGTCCTCCCACGCCGGCGTATAACAACGTGTTGACGAGCATTCCGAAAAATCCCGTCGTAGACTGCGAGTATACGGGAGTGTTGCCCCTATAATAAGTTCCGTCCAGCGTAAGCACGAAATTTTTAAGAACGTCGAAGTAATTTTTCAGATGAAAAAACTGCTCCCGACTGTTCCTTTTGTATTTAGGGTTCAGATTCGGAAATCCGAACATATTTTTCAGATAATCGCGTTCGCTTTTCAAAGAGGTTAATAAGCCCCATGTAAGCGTGATTATCAAAAACAAAGTGAGCGCAACCAGCAAAACGATAATTGCCGCAAACAAAATTCTATCGGATACGCTTTTCGATTCTATACCATTTTTATTCAATTTGTTCTTTATGTTTTTTTCTGCTCTGTCCACGGCTCACTCCTCTCTCGGTCCGTATTTTGTCAACAACTTTTTAACGATAAGAGTCGATGGCAACACGATAGCCGTCAACATCAGACCTATTGCCGACAAGACGGTGTACGGCACATAGTTTATTCCCTGCGGCACCCATACGTCACTCTTCTGAACCTGTAAATACAGGAAATAACCGATGTTTCCTATCGCGTCTCCCCTGTTGCTGTACAGAGTAAACATTCTGAATTGTTCGGTAAAAGTACTCGATACCATAACGACCATCATCGTGATAAGAGTCGGATAAATCATCGGAAGTACGATATACCAAAATTCCTGAATACGATTCGCCCCGTCGAGATGACACGACTCGATTATTGATTCGTTTATCGCGCTCATCGTATTGGAATACAACAACATATTGACGCCGAACCAGAAGAGAGAGTTGAAAAAAAACACGAAATATAAACTTGATTTAGGGTTATCGAGAAGCCCCGTCATCGTAGTTATCCCGAATACCTGCTTTGCGAAAGAAGGTATTACGCTGTTGCACAGTTTGACGTAAATAAGACCTATAACAACCTCGGACAATATCTGAGGAACATATAACGCTACCCTGAAAAACCCGCTGCAAGGTCCTTTTTTATAGATATAAAAGGAAAACAATAATGTAATCGGCGTAATGAGAAAGATGTTTCCCGCCGTGAACAGCAACGAGTTTTTTATTCTGTACGGATATTTCGCAAGTTCTTCAAATCCCTTCGCAAAGTTTGAAAAGCCCGCAAAAGATTTCACCAGAAACCCCTCGCTTGCCTTTTCGTACGAAGTAAAAGCAAGCGCGAAAGAATTGAAATTGATGTAGACGTAGAACACGAAAAAGTGCACCACGGGAATAAACATCAGTATCAGGTAAAAAACAAACTTCTTTTTATTTTTATACATCGAATTGCGCCGAACGGGCAACTTATAATCTTTTTCCATAATTACTCGGTGGAGAATACTGTCAGAGCAAAAAAGTTTCGCTCCGACTGTTTCTCATATTGTTTTTTAGCCTATGATCGTAGCCCAGGTGTCGGCAGACCTTTTCGTTGCCTCGAATATGTTCTGAGCGGTTCCGTTATACTTCTTTATTGCGTCAAGATAGCCGTTTCCGATAAGAGTTCCGTTAATCGTAAACGTCGTGACGGAAGAACTCCAACTAAGAGAAAACGATTTAAGGTTATTCTTGAAATATTGATTGTCGGAAGCGTAATTCACAACGTCCGAATGCTCTTTGATATCTTTTAAGTTGTTATAGTAATACGCTGCGGAGATATCATCGGAAGGAATGGTATAGTTGTATTCCATAGGAATCGACAATCCCGTCGCGCCGGTGAAAATACCGAGGCCTTCATCCGTGTACATATAGTTAAGGAATGATAAAGAGGCAGCCTTTTTACCTTCGTTACCCGCTTTATCGAGATGCGCGTTTGCGAAAACGTAGGAATTGCCTAAATTCATAAGCGTATTTTTCTTTCCTCTGTTTTCCGCAACGCTTCCGCTAAGTTGCGACGGACAGGTCAAAAATTTAATATGTCTGCCCTTTGCCGCCACGTCGGGATCGGCTTCATCTTCCCAATCCTCGAAATACCCTTTCGCCACCGCTTCGTGATACCAGTACGACGCATCGTAAAGCATTGCGGAGTCGCCGTCGCAGATGAACTGCGACATTGCGCCCGTGTTACCACCCTGATTGTCCAAAAGCCACCCCTCTTTATATGCAATTTGCAGGAAAGCAAGCGAATAATAACGAGCGGACATATCGTACGCCTTATATCCGTTTTCTTTCGTAAGTTTTACGTTTTCGACTATTGGCATAGGAATCTTCACGCTTCCGTCCGCGCTCACGTAAAAGTTTTCGGAAGGAGAAAAACCGGTAACGACTTCCGCGTCCGTTCCGCCTTCGGCAAAATTAGTGTAAACCGCTCTCATCGCCTCGTAACCCGCAAGCGAAGCCCAAATCGCGTGAGTTAAATAGAAAGAATAGATATTGGTGTCGTTACCCATAACGAACGGATTGATGCCCGCTTTGGTCTTCATATACCAGCACCATACGAGCATTTCCTGAAGCGAGGACGGAAGTCCGTCGTCGGGCGTGCCGTATACGCCGTCGGGACCGCACGATTTTTTAGCGTTGGCGTTCGCTACCATAGAGAAGCTTTCACCGTCTTTGATAAACGCGCAATCATTGCTTGTAAACGTCTGTTTATCGGACGTCTCGGGCGCGGCGAAGAAACAGTTTTTCTTTATAAGCAAATCTTCGTCGTAAGGAACGCCCGCATAGAAATCGTAGGAAGGAAGCGCATAATATTTACCGTCTTTTCCGACCATTCTCTTTTTGGCGTCGCTATCGATTTTACTTTCGAGCGGAGTTACGACGGAAGTTAAATCGAGAATATCTCCCTTTATCGACAAATCGTAAATATCGGCGTCGTTTTCCGCCATATACAGATCCGCGCCGTCGCTTGACAAGGTAGTAAGGGGAAGATTTCTCGTAGTGGAGAACGTTACCTGAACGCCCTTTTTCCCGCTTTCGAACTCGGTATTTTTATTCGCTTCGGAGAAGTTCTTTATAAGAGTATCGAGCCACGCCGTATCTCTCGTCGCAGTACCTTGGAAAAATTTCAGAATAACCTGCGTTTTTTCGTTATCGATTTTTCCCCCGTTGCTCGTTCCGCCACCGCCGCAGCCGACGGCAAGCGAGCAAGCCATCACCATTGCCATAGTCATTGAAATCAATTTTGCCTTTTTAAACATATTTACCTCTCAGATATTTTTTCCACATATTAGTGGTTTTTTATTGATTTTCATCCGTATTGACCGTTACGTCAAAACCCGAAGTTCCGGGATCTGTCGTCGCATATATATACTGAACGCTCTTCGCGTTGACAACAACGCCGCTTATACTGTCTTTGCTGTTTTTAACAATGTCTCCCGCGCTGAACAACCGATATATATCGCTTCCCTGAGCATTTACCGTTATGTCTTTGAACGTACATCCTCTCGACTGATTCGCGCCGCCTAAAATCCCGCATTTCACTCCCGTAAACGTATTCTTGAACGTTATCGTTATGTTTTCGAAAAGGGTATTTTCGGCGCAAACTCCGAACACCGAGGCGTTCGCGCTTTCCGCATACATCTTGGAAACTTCTATTTCCACGTTCTTAATTACCGCCCCTTTCAAAGCGTTGAACAGTCCGAGGGAATCACTCAAATCGACGTTTACTATCTTATGACCTCTGCCGTCTACCGTTCCCGCAAAGCCCGCCGCGCCGAGATCTACCCAGCCGGCGCCAGTAAAGCCCGTTCCGATAACGTTAAGATTCCAAGGTATAACGTAATACGCGCCCTTATTCTTTTCGCCGTCTTTTGCCGAACAATAAACCGCTTCCTTAAACTCCGCTCCGCTCGTGAGGTATTTCGTAATAATGGTTACCGGGGCGATGACAGTTATTTTTTCACCGTTTTTCTGACCTTTGACAATGATATTTTTCACGCCGTGCTTCGTTAAATCGTCCTTGATTTGCGACATATCGAGATTGCTTAAATCTTTGCCCAGATCAATTCCGTCGCAGGTTATGCTCTGAACGGTCAGCCCCGTCTGCTCCGCTCCGAGACTTATGGAATAAGTATCGTTCGTAAGCAAAACATCCTGATTCGTCGTCAAATTAACTCTTACGGTTTTATTTACCGTTATACCGACTTTTTCCGTTTCGGTTTCATAAAGATAATTAACTTTATCGGCATATACGCTTACGTCGGTATATGAACAATCTCTACCCCAAATTGCACCGCATACAAGATAAAAAACAGTACTGCCATCGGCATTGACTTCGATATTTTTATAGGTGTTTCCCACCGCATTGTTTCCCGAAAGAATACCGCCCGTCGTAGCGGTAAACACGCAATCGAAAGTTACCGTTACATTTTCGAAAAGCGTTGTTGTTGTAATTACGCCGAACACCGATTTGTTAGCCTGAGGAACAAAATTCGATACGGTAAAGTTTATATTCTTTACAACGGCGCTTTCCGTACAGTTGAATATACCGGGAACGCCGTCCTCGATATTAAGATTTTTAACGGTATGACCTCTGCCGTCAATCGTTCCTTTAAACCCGTCCGCAGCCGTCCACAACATTTCTGCTTTCCAGTCTATTCCGCTCGCGTCGATATCGCCGTCGAGTACAAAGTATTTACCCTCGCTCAAAGTCGTTCCCTGACTCTGAATATTCGCTTTAAGATTTTCCGCCGTCAAAACTGCGTCGATAATCGTTACCGGTACGATGATTTCCGTCCCGTTAACCGTTACGGAAACTTCCTGCTCGCCGTGTTCGCTCGGAATATCAACCGCAACTGCGGTATCTCCGATAGTAACGGTCGGATCGTCAACCAACACGTCCTGACGAACGACGCCAAGATTTTTTAACGTGGTTTCTTTAAGTTCGTTATACTTTGCATACTGAGCCGCAGTTTTAGGCGATACGGGATATTCGCCTTGTCCGTACCAGTTCGCATAGTCGAGTTTTGTATTTTCCGCGACCGAGTCTCCGATTATTCTGTCGGCATATTTGTCGAGTACCGCGCTGTTTACTACGTCGTATAACGACCTCGAAGTCGAAACGGCTTTCGCGTAAGTATATGCGCCTCCGTTTTCTATAATCGCAATCGCGTTGAATTTTACGTCGTAAAAATCGCTCGAAAGATTACAGATTACCGCATTCGCATAGTAGCAGACTTCGCCCGATTCTTCCGTCATCGGATAAATACTGTCCGCGGCTATTTCGAGCCATTTGCTCTTATATCCGACAATTTTATCGGCTGCCGCCGCGACTTTTTCGTCGCTCGTTAAGTCAACCACTCCGACGGGCGCGATGAACGCGTAAAGTTTAACGTTTTCGCCGTCGATCAGCTTGGCGGTTTCGGCGTCCGTTTTCACTTGAAAACGCAAGCCGTTAGTCATATCTTTACCGTTTACCGGTCCGTCCGTAATACGAATCGACGCTCCGCTTACCATCTCGAACATTTTGGATTCGATCGGTTCTTCCGCCGACGCTTTTGTTGTTGATCCGAATAAAATCCCCGCAAATAAGCAGCAAATCGCGGCAAAAATCAAACATAAAAGATTTTTCTTTCTCGTTTTACTCATTGTACCCACCCCTTGTTCCACGGATTCTCGAAGATATTATCGCGATCTTCTGCAGGTGAAGCGGTGATAACGTCGATATTATCGACGCCGATTATAACCAACTTCGGTCTTTCGTATATTTTTTCCATAACAAATCCTCCTTATGGTTTTATATTTTGCCAGACTGTAATGCAACTGCTCTCGTCGTCGTAATTCTTGCCTGCGGACGAATAATCGCATGCGGCAAACTTTTCGCCGTCGATACTTATCTCGTAAGTTACGTTGTTTTTGAATTTATCGTTTTTTACGCGTTTAGCCCTGACCAAACCGCTTTTCGCCGCGACGGGTTTAGTGATATCTCCCAACCTCACGTCCCTCGCGAGAACGACGGGGCCTTTCGTAAACGCAACCTTGTCGTTTAAAATATGCTTTTCTACGCGAGCGG
>OKSC01003667.1_pt1 | contig 11090 bp, 5 predicted proteins | sample 1601161 | NCBI WGS metagenome assembly OKSC01 (sample SAMEA3541552, study PRJEB24748) | human gut metagenome | biome: human gut; feature: human-associated habitat; material: faeces | place: China | collected 2012
ATTCGCCGCACCATGCGGATCCGGGAGGGCGACCCGCTGGAGATCTACACCAGCAGTGACGGCGAAGTCATCTTCAAGAAGTACTCTCCCATCGGAGAAATGGGAGAGAGTGCGGCACAGGTGGCAGAGATCATGCACCGGCTGGCAGGGTGTCCCGTGGCAGTGTTCGACCGCGACCATGTCGTTTCGGTATCCGGAGCCGCCAAAAAGGAGTGGAACGCCCGACGGGTTTCACCGGAACTGGAAGAACTTATGGAGCAGCGGCGGCAGTACTTTTCCGATGCCGGCGAGCCGGAATTTCTACCCGCAGAGGGCATGGAAAAGGCGGCTGTGGCATGCATGCCCATTCTCTCCGCCGGTGACGTGACCGGAGCCGTGGCATTTCTGGAAAACGGCGAGCACACCGCACTGAACGAAACCCAGAAGAGTTTGATTCAGGCGGCTTCGCAGTTTCTGGGGAAACAACTGGAAGACTAAAGGAAACAGGTCATCGGCATATTCCGGTGACCTGTTTTTTCAGACGGCTTGCCGCACGAGAAAATTCCTGCTGGTGAAAATTTGCGAGAATCGGATTTCCCCTTGACATTTCCCACAGGCAATGCTATAATCAAACCAATCATTTGCATGAGGCAACACCGCACAAAGCCCGCCTGACGGCTTTGCACGCAATCTGTGTGCAGATTTTCCGTCAGATTGCCCAGAAACCCCTTGCCATACGGCAGTATGCCTGCGGAATTTCTGGGCAATCTGCCGAAAAATCTGACAACGCATCTTACGCACAAGCTTTGTGCGGTGTTGCCATGATAATGCCGCAGATAAAGGAGAATTTACTATGCCAAATCAACCGGAACGTTTCCGTGACACCAGCCTGCCTATTATTGAACGGGTGAAAGACCTGCTTTCCCGTCTGACCATAGAAGAAAAGATCCACCTGCTCTCTACCCATCAGCTGCCTGTGGAACGGCTGGGCATCGGAGAATGGTATGTGGGTCAGGAAGTGGCACGGGGCTATGTTTCCCGCGAAAAGACAGAACCGTCTACCGTATTTCCGCAGCCGATCGGGCTGGCCTCTACCTTTGACCCGAACCTCATGGAACAGCTGGGGGAAATTGCCGGCGAAGAAGCCCGCTATTATCACCGGAAAGACCCCAAGGGGCACCTGATGCTCTGGGGACCTACAGTCGATCCGGAACGTGATCCCCGCTGGGGACGCACAGAGGAGGGCTACGGCGAAGACCCGTTTCTGATCGGAGAAATGACCACTGCCTATACGCAGGGCATGGCCGGTGACCACCCGACATACCGCCGTGTGATTCCTACACTGAAACACTTTTGTGCCAACAACAACGAAAAAGAACGGATCAACTGTTCTTCCAACGTCACCCCGCGAACACTGCGGGAATACTATTACCGTGCCTTTGAAGCTTCTATCGTCCGCGGCGGCACAGGCTCTATGATGACGGCTTATAATGAGCTAAGCGGTGTTCCCGCCTGCATGAATCCCGACCTGAAAATGCTGGTGAAAAAGCAGTGGGGGCTGGAATTTATTGTGACAGACGGAGCAGATTTTTCCCAGAATGTGCTGGCACACCATTCTCACGCCACCCATGCAGAGGCCCTTGCCGCCTGCCTGAAAAACGGCAATGATGTGATGACCGATGAAGCAGACATGGTGGCGGCGGCAGCCAGAGATGCACTGGACAGAGGGCTGCTGACAGAAGCCGATATTGACCGTGCTGTGGGGAATTCTCTCTCCGGACGGTTCCGGCTGGGAGAATTTGACGGGGACAGCTGTCCCTATAACACCGAGCCGGCGGAAACGGACACGCTGCTGCACCGTGCAGTGAACCGCTGTGCTGCCATGGAACAGATGTGCCTGCTCCATAACCGCGGGATCCTGCCGCTGCAGTTGCAGCCTGATGCCAGGGTCGCTGTGATCGGGCCGCTGGGAAACGAGAACTATCGGGACTGGTACACCGGCGTTTCTTCCTATGCCGTACCGATTTTGGAGGGACTGCGGCAGCAGCTGGGGGCAGAAAATGTGCTGTTTGATGACGGCTATTCTGTGGTTGCCCTTCAGTCTGTGGAAACCGGAAAGTACTGCACCGTTTCTGCGGACGGTACGCTCCGTGCGGCAGCAGAACAGATCGGCGAACGGGAAACCTTTTTGCTTCACGACTGGGATTTTGGCAGCATGAATCTCCGTGCCTGCTGCAACGGCAAGTACGTCACCGAAAACGACACCTATCAGGCAGTCAGCGATACGCCCTATGAGTGGTTCATTCGGGAATGGCTCAAACCGGAGCCGTATGGAGATGCCATGCGGTTTGGCAGCTGGCATGATCGTCCTATGGACATCGCACTGCAGCCGGACGGCACGCTCCGTGCAGTTTCTCACGGAAAGCCCACACCAGACCGGCTGTTCCGGCTGGTGCCGGTGGAGAACGGCGTCACCCGTGCGGCGGCTCTGGCGAAACAGGCAGACGTGGTCATTCTCTGTCTGGGCAACCACCCCATGCAGGTAGCACGGGAGTGCTATGACCGTCCCGATCTGGAACTGCCGGCACATCAGAAAAACTTGCTGCGTGCTGTACAGGCTGCCAATCCCAACACCGTGCTGACTGTGGTTTCCAGCTATCCCTATGCTCTGGGGGAAGCGATGGAACTGCTGCCGGCGATCCTCTATACCACCCATGCCGGACCGGAACTGGGCAACGCCGTAGCGGATACGCTGCTGGGGAAAAACAATCCGGCGGCACGCTGTCCGATCACATGGTATCGTTCCGCACAAGATCTGCCGGACATCATGGAATATGACATCATTTCGGCAGAGCGTACTTATTTATATGACACAGTTGAACCACTGTTCCCCTTTGGGCATGGTTTATCCTATTCCAGTTTCGTCTACCGTGATTTTACTGCGGAGGAAAAGCCGGAAGGCATGCTGTTCCGGCTGACTGTAGAAAATACCTCTCAGCGGGACGGGGATGAAGTGGTACAGCTTTACTATCAGGCACTGCACCCGCGTGTCAAGCGTCCGCTCCGACAGCTGTGCGGCTTCCAGCGAGTACCAGTGCCGGCAAATACGGCGGTGCCGGTGACAATTTTTGTTCCGTGGTACGCTTTGGAATACTATGACGTGACACAGGAAAAAATGCTGGTGGAACAGGGCGAGTACCGCTTTTCTGCGGGAGCATCTTCCGCAGACATTCGGCAAGAATTGGAATGCACAGTTTCCGGTGAAGTGATCCCACCGCGAAACCTCTCCCATTCTATCTGCATCAAGAACTATGACAGCAAGCACGGCATAGAAATCACTCTGCGATTCTCGTACCGGAAGAACGACTGGTACGGCTGCACCAATGACTGGGGCGGCGGGTTTACCTTTGCCGATGCAGATTTTGCCGGCTATACCAAGGCAGAACTGTGGGCAGCGGCACCTTGTTCGCAGGCAGGTGTTGCCATCTATGCAGGAGAACAGCAGCTGGGCAGTGTGGAGATCCTGCCTTCTCGCAGCATGGACGATTTCCAGCTGTACACGATCCCGCTGAAGCCCTATACCGGACAGGCAGACCTGCGGCTGGAAATCACTGGCATGGCAAGTGTGTACCGGATTCAGCTGGGTTGAGGCAATACCGCACAAAGCCACACATGACGCTTCGCTTTTCCCACAGTTCTTATACCTCCTCAAAAGCAAAAAAAGACAGACCACGGTCTGTCTTTTTTCTTTCTTCAAAGCATGGATATTCCATTGCGTGCAATCTTTTCCGCCTGTTTTTTCAGACGAAGTTCCCGAAAAAAATCCCGCAGGATCTGGGCACATTCCGCCTGCAATAAACCGGCATATACCTCCGGTGTCCAGTTGTAGGGCAGAGTGAACAGCTGTTCCACCGAATCCACTGCCCCGCCCTTGGGGTCGGCTGTGCCATAGACCACCTGTTCCAGACGGGCATGCAGAATCGCTCCCGCACACATGGGGCAAGGTTCCAGCGTCACATACAGAGCACTGTCCAGCAGCCGCCAGCCGCCCAGTGTCCGGCTCGCCGCATCGATCGCCATGATTTCTGCATGAGCAAGAGGCGAACGGTCTGCTTCCCGCCGGTTATATCCCTCGCCGATGATCCGTCCGGTGGATTTCTGTACCACCACTGCCCCCACAGGAACTTCGCCCATTGCCACAGCCTGTGCTGCCAGTTCCAGAGCACGCATCATGTACCGTGCCTTGGGGACAAATCCGGTTTCCGTCAAAAAATCACCTCGATCACCATCAGAATCACACAGAGGATCAGCACAATGCTCAGCGGTCCCACATGCATCACCGTATAGAGCCGCTCCCGCAGAGTCAGGTAATGCTTCTGTGTCAGCAGGGCGGGATTTTTACGGGTGGGACGAATGGACAGCAGGCAGAGCAGAATTCCCGCTATCAGCACGAGAAACAGAAACAGCAGGCAATACGACTGCCAAAACGACGACTGCCAGATCTCCATTGCAAACAACCCGAACAGCATCACATGGTACAGCAGCCGGCAGAATATAGCCGGTACCACAGAACCACTCCGCAGAACGGCGACACCGGAAACCAGCGAAAAAGTCAGTTCCATCAATATCGTGGTGCAGCTATGGGACAGACAAACTGCGACAACTGCTGTCAGGATCACCGCGTCCCAGTCCCCGAACTGTCGCAGCACATGGAGCATATCCCCATGCAGAAGCAGTTCTTTGCAGATGCTGATCGCCAGCACTTCAAAAACCAGATAAACGATCTGGTAAGAACGCTGCATATACGAAACGGTGTAATACGCTTCCCCCAGCGTACTGCTGCTCAGAAAATTCACCGGCGAAAACAGCAGCCACACATTAGCGACCGCAAAAACGATCAGTGTCACTGCAATAGCAGCCGGAAACTCCCGCGGTGAATCCAGCTTCCTGTGATACGCCACACGCCGTGGCATGCGGAAACAGCACCGGAGGATCAGCACAGGCACCATGAATTTCAGCACCGTCTTGCACATCAGAATGACCAGAACCGCCGTCTGGTTGCCGTAAACAGTGCCGTCACTGTAGCAATAGCCTACGTCCATTCCGGCTATCTGAGCGACGCCCATCAGGATCGCTGTCAACAGGTTTTCGATCAGCAGATAGGCAAATATCGCCATGCCGATCACCATGGTGATCTGTATGAGCGACCGCCGTTCTTCCGCAGCCGGATCTGGTTCATGAAACCCTTTTCCCTCAATGTAAACCGCTTCTTTTTTCTGTTTCTTGCAGCGAAAGGCATATGGGTTATCTTCTTTGTTCCGCCATGCACGGAATGCATGATTATATGCTTCCGAAACATTGCTGTAGTTGGAATCTGCAATCACGTCCACCGTATCCGAAACGGCAGCAGAAGGCTTCTCCAGATTTTGTAATTTCATATGTTATTACGCTCCCCTCAAGCGTCATCTCAAACGGAAACGCCCTTCTCCGCGGCATTCCCTTTCATTCTTCACAATTTTTTGCCGTGTGCCCTGTGCACAACGGAACAACATTTTTGGTTGTATATCAAATTGCTATGATTTTTCCCATTTTTTCTACTCTTATTATACCATGCCACCGAAAATGATGGTTTAGTGAAGTGGAAATAATATCGTTATGTTTTTTGAAACCTTCATATCAGCTTTGTGTATAAGATGAATAAATGACAACAGGACATAAAAAGCAACAGGAATCGTGGGGTTCGTGGGGAATGTTTGAGAGGAGATGCCTTGAAAAAAGCCTCCTCCCTTGCGAATATCTGTCATTTCGCAAGGGAGGAGGCTTATCGATAAGAGGAAATCAGTTTTGGTAAGGCAATTTGTTAACGATATGCACCAAAAATTGCATCATCACAACGGCATCATCGCTGCCAACTTCGCTGTCGCCGTTGCAGTCGGCATTTTTCTTAGCGGCATCGTCCAGCATAACCGCACCAGCACAGGCTTTGTTCAACAGGACTGCATCGGTGATGTCCACTCGTCCGTCGAGGTTGAGGTCGCCGTAGAGGGCGGTGGGTTCGGTTTGGGCGGAAGATGTGGTGGTTTGGTTGGTAGTTGCAGTGGTCTGTTTTGCTGTGGTAGTTTCGGTTTGTTTTGCAGTAGTGGCAGTGGTTTGATCTGCCGTGGTGGTTGTGCTTTGTTTTGTCGTAGTTATGGTAGTTTGCTTTGTTGCGGTAGTTTCAGTCTGCTTTGCAGTGGTTGTGGTTTGTTCTGGTGTGGTAGTCGTTGTTTGTTCGGTGGTAGTCGTGGTAGTTTGTTTTGCAGTAGTGGTAGTTTCTGTAGTTGTGTCTGTGGTTGTCGTGGTAACAATACTGTTCAAGGACACAAAAGGAATCTCTTTTTCTGCCGCATAAGTTTCCGCATATGAACCGGTATAGCCGTAAATGGTCAGATCGCTACAGCTTTTAAAAACGTTATAATCGATTTTTGTCACACTGTCTGGTATGATGATTTCAGTCAGGCTAACGCAATTGTCAAAAGTCATAGGGTCAATGCTCGTCATGCCATTTGGAATCGTGATCTTGGTCAAATGTGTGCAATCGCCAAAAGCAAGCATGCCGATATTGGTTATGCTGTCTGGCAGAATAATTGTCGTCAGATTGGTACAGCCATAGAACGCATTGCCATAAATACTTGTCACGCTATCCGGCACGACAACACTTGTCAAGGCAGTACAATTGTTGAAAGCACCTATATTGATCGTCACAACATCTTCAGGAATTACAACATCACCGGAACAAGTACTTCCGTCAATCAAAAGATGATTGATAATTACCAATGGATTTTCTTTCTGTCTTGCTGCCAGCCAAGCAGTGCCGTAAAAAGCTTTGTTCTCTATACTAGTCACGCTGTCTGGTATCGTAATTTCAGACAAATTGGTACAGTTTTCAAAGGTATTATGTGCAATTGTAGTCATGCCACTCGGGAGAGTTACAGCAGTCAGACCAGTGCAATTTTCAAAAGCCAACCCTGCTATTGCAGTAACGCTATCCGGTATTGTGATTTTCTTCAGTCCAGTACAATTCAAAAAGGCACTAGTCCCGACACTTGTCATGCCGTCCGGCAGCACAACTTCAGTCAGACCTGCACAGTCCACAAAGGCATACTCATCTATGCTGACCAGGCTGTTTGACATGGTAATCTTTTCTAATTTTGTGCATGCCTTAAACGCATAACGTCCAATGTTTGTTACGCTATCCGGTATAGTGATTTCCGCCAAACTGGTACAGTTAGAAAAAGTATATTCTCCAATACTTGTCATACTGTTGGATAGGGTAACATCAGCCAAATTTGTACAATCTGAAAAAATAATTTCCTCCATGCTTGTCACACTGTTTGGAATCGTGATCTCTGTCAAACTGGTACAACCAGAAAAGGCAGCTTGTCCAATGCTCGTTACGCTGTCCGGTATGGTAATTGCAGACAAACTGGTGCAGCCCGAAAAAGTATATCCTCCAACACTGGTCAAGTGATCGGATAGTGTAACGCTTTCCAAGTTGGTACAATTCAAAAAAACAAAACCGCCAATATCTGTGACACTATTCGGTATAGCGATCTTTGTCAGACTGGTACAGCCGGAAAAAGCACTTTCACCAATGCTTGTTACGCTGTCTGGTATGGTGATTGTAGTCAGATTCTCAAGATTTGAAAATGCATTTCCTTCAAAGCTTGTCACACTATCCGGTATAGTAATCGCAGTCAAATCACTGCACCCATAAAAAGCATTTTTTACAATACTTGTTACGCGTTTTCCGTCAATTTCTGCCGGAATTTCTACTGATTCTACAGTTTCATTGCAGCCGGAAATCTTTACTTCATCGGTATCTGTCACGCTATAGTACAAGTCCCCGTAGGTGCCGTCATAAGAATTTATCACATATGCACTTGCGGTGAATACTGTTTCCACGCTCTCCAACACGTTCTGCACCCCAGACACGCCAACACTACCCAGACAGAGCACGCCGGCAGTCACAGCTGCAAGCACTTTTTTCCACAGCTTCATCTTCATTCCTCCGTTTTTCTTTTGTTGCAAATTGTCTGTTTTTATTATAGCATGTCAACTTAAAAAAGTCAAATGCCTTTTCATAAATTTCCAGTTTTGTAGAACATTCTGCTATTGTCCAAGCGATTTTTCCATGTCTTCCGCGAATTTCCCCTTCGAATTCTTCCAAAATTCCAACAAATATACAAAAAGTCAACTTTAAATCAAACCCGCATTGTCAAAAACAGAGAAATCATTACAAATATATTGCATCGTTTTCAATGACGTAATATAATAAAAGCAGGAAAATTCTGCCGGAAACCCGCAGAACATGGGTAGCTGTGTTCTGCTTTTTCTTTCCCTGGAATTTGTCGAATCGTGTCGAAAAAAGGAGAATCCACCATGAAAACTGCATTCCAAAAAAAGGCATATAGTATCCTGACGGCACTGGTGCTGCTGCTGACAGCATGCACCGGTGCCGTTTTCAGCAGCAGTCGGGCAGCGGCTCTGGAACTGGAAGGTATCGGCACAGCAGAAGAACCTTACCAGATCTCAACTGCTGCGGAATTGTTGACATTCGCAAAAAAAGCGACAGATGATCCCAACATCTGTGCGGTACTAACGGCAGATATTTCGCTGGAGGGAGAAACTTGGACACCGATCGGCTCCTATGCCGGCACTTTTGACGGCAATTATCACTGCATTTCGAATTTACAGTGCAGCGGCGGCAGCAACTTGGGCATGTTTGCCAATCTGGAAGGCACTGTGCAAAATCTGGGACTGACTGATGTGCATATCCAGGGGAAAAACTATGTCGGCGGAATTGCGGCAATGTGCAGCGGTAAAATTATAAATGTGTTCTGCGAAGGAGATATTACCGCTACCCGTGAATTTTCCGGCGGTCTGGCAGGGCAATTTCAAGCGGAAGCCGTTGTGCAAAACGCCTACCACATCGGCACAGTTACCGCAAAGGGGACAGTCGGCGGTCTTGCCGGACGAAGCGATGCACCGTTGCAAAACTGTTACCATATCGGAACAGTTGCAAAAACAGACGCTGCTTCCGAAGATTCCGCCGGCATGCTGGTGGGCAGACTGGGAGAGATGCCAGAAACGCCATTTCAGAATTGCTTCTACACAGCGGGAAATTATTCTGCGGTTGGACAAGGTTACGCAGAACCAGAAGGCATGCAGCAGGCAGAGGAGAATTTCCAGAACGGCATTGTCGCCGAACTGATGAATGCCGGCGGCGATATGTGGTGTGTCCGCGAGGGGAAAACTGTACTGAAAGAATTCGCGAACAATACTTCAGCAGCTACCACCACAACGGAAGGGACTACAACTTCTGATACAACGAGCACGACTGCTTTGGCAACAACGACTTCCACTACTACAAGTACAACCACTTCAACAACCACGACTTCCGCTACTACAAGTACAACCGCTTCGACAACGACAACTTCCACCACCACAAGCACGACCACTTCGACAACGACAACTTCCACTGCTACAAGCACAACCACTTCGAAAACCACGACTTCCACAACTACAAGCACGACCGCTTCAACAACCGCAACTTCTACTACTACAAGTACAACCACTTCGACAACAACAACTTCCGCTACTACAAGCACGACCACTTCGAAAACCACGACTTCCACCATCACAAGCACGACCACTTTAAAAACCACGACTTCCACTACTACAAGCACAACAACTTTAAAAACCACGACTCCCACTGCCACAAGCACAGCTACTTCAACAACGACTACTTCCACCACCACAAGCACAACAACTTTAAAAACCACGACTTCCACCACCACAAGCACAACGGCTTCAACAACGACAACTTCCACCACAACAAGCACGACCACTTCAACAACCACGACTTCCACTACTACAAGCACGACCACTTCAACAACCGCGACTTCTGCTACTACAAGCACAACTGCTTCAACAACAACAACTTCCATCACAAGCACAACCGCTTCAACAACCGCAACTTCCACTGCTACAAGCACGACTGCTTCGACAATCACAACTTCCACCACAACAAGCACGACTACTTCGGCAACGACTACTTCCGCTAATACAAGTACAACTGCTTCAACAACCACGACTTCCACTACTACAAGTACAACCACTTCGACAACTACAACTTTCATCACCACAAGCACGACCACTTCGACAACCACGACTTCCACCACAACAAGCACGACCACTTCGACAACCACGACTTCCACCACAACAAGTACAACTGCTTCGACAACGACAACTTCCGCCACTACAAGCACAACTACTTCAACAACAACTACTTCCACCACTACAAGCACAACTGCTTCAACAACCACGACTTCTACCACCACAAGCACAACTACTTCAACAACGACTACTTCCACCACCACAAGCACAACTGCTTTGACAACCACAATTTCCACCACAACAAGCACAACAATTTCAACAGCCACAACTTCCGCTACTACAAGCACAACAATTTCAACAGCCACAACTTCCGCTACTACAAGTACAACTGCTCCAACAGCCACGACTTCCACCACAACAAGTACAACCACTTCGACAACTACGACTTCCACAACTACAAGCACGACCGCTTCAACAACCACGACTACCACCACTACAAGCACAGCTACTTCAACAACAACAACTTCCACCACCACAAGCACAACGACTTCGACAACCACAACTTCCACTACTATAAGCACGACCACTTCAACAACAACTTCCACCACAACCACCATACCTCCTGACGAAAATTTCCCGCAGATCACAGGCGATGCAGACCGCAATGGTCGGGTGGACTCCACAGATGTTTACATGGTAATGCTGTATTGTGCATATCACGGTGCCGGCTATCACGATTACACCTTCACGGAATATCCGGAGATCGAAGCCGCTCTGCTGACCAAGCTGGACGTCAACGGCAACGGTTCCATTGACACTACCGATGTCTATTTTATACTCCGCTACGTTGCCTATCAGGGAGCCGGCATTCCGACAGACTGGGACGAACTGTACGAAAAGCACATTTTGCAATATTGCCCAGAATATTCTTTAGATGTTTTTAAATTGTACCC
>OKSC01003671.1_pt1 | contig 11082 bp, 14 predicted proteins | sample 1601161 | NCBI WGS metagenome assembly OKSC01 (sample SAMEA3541552, study PRJEB24748) | human gut metagenome | biome: human gut; feature: human-associated habitat; material: faeces | place: China | collected 2012
GCTGCTTGAACAATTTTTGCTTCAGAATATTGTCTAACTTTTTGGGGTCACTTCATAGTGGCAGGCGCTTCTTTTTTGTCCTTGTTATGACAAAACCGTGACATGCCGCATCATTTTGTCCGTTGGAAAGTAGAAAGGGCAATTTGAAGCAATGCACAGAGATTGTTTCGCCGTCTCCGAAACTTTTTCGAGAAATCTGGGACAAAACCGGTCTCTGATTCACTTAGCTAAGTAGAGGGCGGATCAGGGGCAAGAAAAGTTTTTTGAAAGAGGGTGCCAAGTTTTTGAGGAAAAATGTCCGTTAAAAGGTAGAGAGGAAAACGTCTGTGAGACAAAATCGTGACACTCTGATTTATTTTGTCCGTTGGTTATATAGAAGGGGAAAATAATTTTCTCTCGACCCCTGTTTTTCTCTTGAAAATTGTCCGTTGTAAAGTGAGAGGCAAACAGCTTCGCTTCCAAGCCGCCCTTCAAACAAAGTTTTTCAAAATTGAAAGGAGAAACATTATGATCACTTACCACAACCGTACCCACATGACCGCTGTACCCACCCGCCTCCTGCTGGATACGAACCTCTCCGCAGAAGCCAAGCTCACCGGTGCGCTCTTGTATACCTTCGAGGACGGCGGTCTGAGTGCTCAGGAACTTGCAAATGCTCTGACCCTTCCGCCCGAAAAAGTTGCTCCGGTTTTTGCTGAACTCACCGGCAACGGCTATCTGGAAATTCTGGAAGAAAACGGTGCCTTCGGGCTGCACCTGAAGGGGTGATTCTCATGCCAGACCGCACGCGCCCCATACGCAAGGAAATCTGCCTGAACGAGCAGGAACTGAATCTCATCCAGCACAAAATGCGCCAGTTGGGGACGCACAATTTCGGCGCTTACGCCCGGAAGATGCTGATCGACGGCTACATCATCAAGGTGGACTACACCGAGCAGAAAAAGTTAGCTGCCGCTGTCAGCAGGATTGCCACAAACATCAACCATGTCTGCCGCCGCATCAACAGCACCGAGCGCTGCTATGAGGACGACGTTGCCGAACTGAAAGCGCGGCAGGCCGAAATCTGGGAATTGCTGAAAGTACGGCAGAAAGACGAGCTTTGACCACAACGGGATTTTCCGTGTGTGGGTTTTCCGTCACCGGTTTTTCGGACGGTGGACAAGCTGACGCTCCGGTGCGTACCGCAGCCGGATTTCAGGACGACGGTTTTTGCGCCGTTCATCGGGACTGAAATTCATCCTCTAACTAATAAGAAATAAATCAAGATACAAGAGAATCAATCTATCAATCCAATCAATACACCTGATGGGATGGATGGGATAGGAAGTCAGATGAAAACTTTTCGCAAGCTCACGGCGCAGAGCCCAGCGGCGTCCTATGTGCCGCTTCCAAGGTTCCTTCTCCAAGACGAAGCCCTGCGGGACATCAGCAACGACGCGAAGGTGCTCTATGCGCTGCTGCTGGATAGAGCCAGCATTTCCCGGCAGAACGGATACATTGAGCCGGACGGCACGATCCGCCTGTACTTCACACTGGAACAGGCGCAGAAGAAGCTGCACCGCAGCAGACAGTGCGCTACACGGATTTTCCGTGAGTTGGAGTACAGCGGTTTGATCATCCGCAGGAAACAGGGACTTGGCAAACCGGCGATCATTACACTGAATTACCCGGCAGATGCCAAGCTCATCACGAAGGAGGAAACCGATTAAAAGTGAAGTTACAAATACGAAATACCCGGCGAATACACTGCCGCGGCTCACGCCCGGACAAGCCCGAAGTGTCCGAAAACTCACCCGCCAGTGCTGCAACAACGACAACGGAAACTGTCTTTTGCTGGACGATGGCGATCCCTGCGTCTGCCCGCAAGCCATTTCCTATACTCTGATCTGCAAGCACTTCCGGCGCGGTGTTCTGCCTCTGGAGCCGGAACTGGAGGACGAGATCCTCCACCCCAAGGGAACACGCCGCTGCGAGGTCTGCGGAGCCTTTTTTTTGGCCGGTTCCGGACGCGCAAAATACTGTGCGGAATGTGCCGCAGAGGTACACCGAAAGCAAAAGGCTGCACACGCCCGCAAACGGCGGTCCGGTGTAGACAATTCAGGGTCAAAAAGCCCTTGAATTGCAAGCATTCCCGCACCGCCAAAACCGCGCGGCAATACGTTTTCCCTCGCAGCCGCGAAATCGAGTTCTATTTGTCTACATAGACGCCGGAACACACGCATAGATTGAAGAAGAAAACGCTCTGGAAAGGAGGGCAGCCATGGAAATATTTCTGATCTTCCCGAAATCAAAGCAGGCGCAGCAGGAGCTTGGGCAGGAGCTGGCAAAGTTCCAGTCCGAGCAGGCGCTGAAAAATGTCCAGAAGCTGCCCTGTTCCACGGAGCAGAAGCTGGAACTGGTAGACGTCGCCGTGAAGCATCTGAAAGCGCAGCAATAATACATAGCAAACGAGCAGGTCGGCATTCAACGCCGGTCTGCCCGTTTTTCATATGTTTCTCGCTGAATTTGGCCCCATAAGGTTTATATAGAGCTGCGCGATGGCTTCAAGCTCCCGCTGAGCGCAAGGTCAGTCACGCTGATAGATTGCCTCCAACCGTTTTCTGGATTCCACCAGTGTGTAGGCAGGTGCGCGGGAAAGCCGAGCGGTCTCTGCTGCCTCCAGCTTTGCGCGCAGCTTCAAGGTTTCCTCACGCTGTTCGGCTTTTTCATTTGCCAGATCAGAGATCATGCTGTAGTCGTTGCACAGTGCAGTCGAAGATTTGATAATCATGGGTCTGTATCTCCTGAATGATTCTGTAATAATTCTATCGGAATTATTCACAGCTTTCAAGACCCTGCTTGAAATACTTCTCCCATGTGGATTTGAAAATCTGCTTGCGGTTTTGCTCCCAATGCTTGAGATTTCCAAGGCTGACGCCCAGTTTGTCCGCATATTGTCTCTGCGTCAGCCCCAGTTTCGTTCGGATCGCCTTGATCTGCTCACCCTGACCATTTCTCAGAAATAGATTGTAGTCATCCAGAAGTGTATCGACCGGCACTTCAAAAATCTGCGCGATTTTCTCCATGTGCTCTAGCGGATAGAGGTCTTTTCCGTATTCTTCATAGTGGACATAGGTACTCCGGTCTATCCCTGCGTAGTCTGCAACATCTCTCTGGCGCAGGCCTTTCTGGTAGCGAAGCCAGCGCAGCTTGTCCGCTGTTTCGGTGATTTCTGAGAAGTCCGGGAACTGCAAATTGAACTTTTCTGCGTCCTGAAACTTGTGCGGCAGCACCACTGGGAACTGAAGAATTTGCAGCGGGGCTACTTTTACTGCACCCGATACATTGGAAATCAGAATATAGCAGCGGACTCCCACTCTCGCCAGCAGGCGCCATTTTGCCTCAAAAGACACCCGTTCCGCCACCTCAACCGCCGTTTGTTCCGCTGCGATAGTATAGCATTCTCTACACATCTTGCTGCATATGTTGCGAGCCGGGCGCCCTTGCTGGCGTCAAAGGTCGAGATCCCCTTGATAAGCCCGATCGTGCCGATCGAGATCAGATCCTCCTGATCGGCGGACTGCGAATAGTATTTTTTCATAATGTGTGCCACCAGGCGGAGATTGCGTTCGATCAGAATGTTGCGGGCCTCCAGATCGCCCTCGGCGCTGCGTTTCAGGTATATGCGCTCCTCTTCGGCGGTGAGCGGCTTCGGGAATGAGCCGCCGCCGGAGATGCGCAGCGATGTGAGCATACTGCTGAGCATCAGCCAGACTGCTGCGGAAAGCATAGGCTTTCACCTCCACAGAAAGCCTATGTCCGACCGGCAAGTCCAGATTCCGGTTTGTAAATATTTCGGGATATGGTATGATGGAGAAAAAGGAGGGCGCGCGATGAGGCGGTTTCTGCTTCGGCTGGCGTGGCTGACCATTTTCCTATGCGTGCCGGTTCAGACGGCTGCTCTGGCAGCGGAACCGGCAAAGCCTTTGACGGTGCGGGCTGTGTTTGAAGGGGAGCTGCCGCTTGCCGGGATGCGGTTTGACGTGTACCGGGTCGCAGACCGTTCCGGCGGCGGGACGTGGAGCCTTGAGCCGCGCTTCAAAGCGTACCAGACGCGGCTGGAAACGCAGAGCGGCGATGGGAACGCGTGGGCCACGCTTGCGCGTGTGCTGGAAAAGGTGGCCTTGATGGACGAAGCCTGCCTGCCGGTCGCTTCTGCGGAGACAGATGAGGATGGTACGGCAGTCCTTGACGCGCTGCGGCCAGGCCTATATCTGCTGAGCGGGCAGAGCGTCTGCGTGAACCGGCAGATCTATACGCCGTCGCCTATGCTGATCGTCTGCCCCGCGGAGTGCGCGGCAGAGCCGGAGCTGACCCGCAGTCCGGAAAAGGCGGATTATTCCGTCCAGATCGTTTGGGACGATGAAAAGACGCCGGAGCAGTGGCCGGGATCGCTGCCCGTCCAGCTGATGTGCGACGGGAAAGCCTATGGCCGCCCGGTTCTTTTATCCGAAGAACAGGACTGGCATTATACATGGAGCAGTCTGCCGACGGCGCATTACTGGGCGCTTGCGGAGCAGGTCGTTCCCGGCTATCTCGACGCGGAGGTGCAGAAAGAGGGGACAGTCTTCCGCGTGACCTATGCCGCAGCGCAGCCGGAACCGAAGCCTCAGCCAGAGGCCGGGGAAGCGCCGGAAACCGGAAAGCGTGGCTGGCTTGCAGCACCTGCGCTCATACTGATCGCCGCAGCGGGGATATTCCTGCGGAATCTACGAAAAAAATCAAAAAAAGCTTGACTGTAAACCTGCTTGATACTGTACGCTGAGGGCAGGAGGGATGCATATGACGATCAAGGAGATCGAAACACTGTCTGGACTGCCGCGGGCCAACATCCGGTATTATGAATCGGAGGGGTTGATCGCGCCCAAGCGGGCGGAGAACGGCTACCGGGAATATTCGCAGGCCGATGCAGAGGTGCTGCTGCGCGTGAAGCTGCTGCGGGCGCTCGGCCTGCGCATTGACACGATCAAATCGCTTGCGGCAGGAACGCTCATGCTGGGAGACGCGCTTGATGCGCGTCTGGCGGAGCTGCACGCCGAGCAGGAGAATCTGGACGCCGCCGGGCGCGTCGCCGCAGGACTGCGGCAGGCGCATGCGGAGTTTTCCACGCTTGACGCGGCGGGTTATCTTGGTGAGCTTCTCGCTGCGTCCCAGACCGCGCTGCGGCAGGATGTGAAGTCGTATGTCCATGCTCCGGTGCGCCGGTATATCGCGCGCAGCTTTGATCTTCTGCTGTGCTCGCTACCGTGGTATCTGGTGCTGCAGGCCGCAGGCGTGGACCCCAAGGAGAGGCTGACTTCTATCTGGCTGAGCATACTCGGCATGGTTACAATGCTTGTGCTCGAACCGCTGCTTCTGCACCTGTTCGGCACAACGCCCGGCAAATGGCTCATGGGTCTGCGCGTGACGGACGAAAATGGACAGAGGCTGCCGCTTGCCGCCGCATGGAGGCGCACATGGCGTGCCCTGTGGTACGGGTACGGCTGCTTTATCCCGGTCTATAGCATTGTCCGTCTCTACACCAGCTGGAAGACCGAGCAGGCCGAACAGCCGCTCGAATGGGAGGACGGCAGCGAACTGCGGGCTGCGCCATGGAAAGCGTGGCGCGGTGCAGCGTGGGCCGCAGCGGTTCTGGCGCTGCTGGCTGCAACAGTACTTGTGGGCCTCAAGACCTGCCAGCCGACGCATACCGGCGACCTGACCGTGCGGAAGTTTGCGGAAAATTACGACTATATTCACAGCACAGAGGGCCTCCTGAGCCGGGAGCTGTATGACGACGGCACATGGGCGCCCGCAACGCAGCTCGGCTTTCAGGTCATTCATCACACGAAAAACGTTCCGAATCTCAGCTACACGACAAAGGACGGCAGCCTGATCGACATTTCCCTGCACATGGGCGCGGAAGCCTGCACCAGTCCGGTCTATGGTCTGCCGTTCCGGGAACTCTATCTGACCATGCTGGCCTTCGATGGTGCTCGAACCGCTGCTTCTGCCGACGAAGCGCTTGCAGCCGCCGCGCGGCAGCTGCTGGACGAGCCGCTGCAGGAGCTTCACACACAGGCCGCAGGCTATCAGATCGACTATTCCCTCACCATGACCGGCTTCACCGGCCTTGCCGAAGACGGCTCACTGGAGCTTCCGCGAAATACGACCGGAAGCTATACGCTGTCCTTCGATATGCGGAAGCTGGATGGGTAACGCATCGACCCTGCAGCCAAATGAGCAAGCGGATACAGATCTGCTGCGGCTTTTCACAAAAAATTCTGCTTCCGCCGGGCGGAACAGGAACCCTGCCAATTGCAGCCGGGTTTCCCTGGTTCTTTGCATAAAACAGGCGCAGCCTGCACCGGGGCACGCGCAAAAACCGGGCCGTCCGCAGAGGGACGGCCCGGTTCTGATTGCATTCGTTCAGTCGACGATCTCGACGCTGACCTTCTGGCCGGTGCGCTGGGCAACGGACTTGATGATCGTGCGGATCTCCTTGGCGATGCGGCCCTGACGGCCGATGAGCTTGCCCATGTCCTCAGGGGCAACGCGAAGCTCAAGCACGGTCGTCTCGCCTTCTACCTCAGTGACCGTAACGCTGTCGGGATTATCGACCAGACTTTTTGCCATATACAGCAAAAGATCCTTCATGCCGGTACCCCAGACTTACAGGACGTTTGCCTTCTTGAGAAGACCGCGGACGGTGTCGCTGGGCTGTGCGCCGTTCTTGATCCACTGCTTGGCCTTGTCGGCGTCGATGGTGATGGCGTTGGCCTCGTTCTTCGGGTCGTAGGTGCCGATCTCTTCGATGCAGCGGCCGTCACGCGGGAAGCGGGAATCGGCGACAACGATGCGGTAATACGGCTCCTTCTTGGCGCCCATTCTTCTCAGTCTGATCTTAACCATGATTGTTCCTCCAAAAATAAATCGAGTTTTTCTTATTTCGTAAAGCCAAATCTGTTACGGCTGAAACGATGTGTTGACAGGATGCTTACAGGCCGGGGAAGCCGCCGAGGCCGCCCATGCCGCCGAGCTTGCCCATGCGCTTCATCTTGCGCGAGGCGCCGGGGCCGGAGAACTGCTTCATCATCTGATTCATCATGTCAAACTGCTTGAGCAGCTTGTTGATGTCCTCGACCTTCACGCCGGAGCCGAGCGCGATGCGCCGCTTGCGGCTGGAATTGAGCACGGAGGGGTTCTCGCGCTCATACGGGGTCATGGACTGGATGATGGCGGCGGTGCGGGCCATGGCCTTTTCGTCGACCTGCGCGCCCTTGAGCGCTCCGGCGTTCATGCCGGGCATCATGGCCGCGATCTCGTCGAGCGAGCCCATATTTTTCAGCTGCGAGAGCTGATCGTAGAAATCGGAAAGGGTGAATTTATTGCTCTTGAGCTTCTGCTCGAGTTCGGCGGCCTTCTTTGCGTCGAACGCGGCCTCCGCCTTTTCGATCAGCGTGAGCATATCGCCCATGCCGAGGATGCGCGAGGCCATGCGGCCGGGGTGGAACGGCTCGATCTGATCAAGCTTTTCGCCGGTGCCGATGAATTTGATGGGCTTGCCGGTCACGGCCTTGATGGAAAGCGCCGCGCCGCCTCTTGCGTCGCCGTCGAGCTTGGAGAGCATGACGCCGGTGATATCGAGGTATTCGTCGAAGGTCTTGGCTGCGCTGACGGCATCCTGACCGGTCATTGCATCGACCACGAGCAGAATTTCGTCCGGGTTGACCGCGGCCTTGACGGCCTTCAGCTCGTCCATGAGCGCTTCGTCGACGTGCAGGCGGCCTGCGGTGTCGAGGAAGACCATGTCGTTGCCGTGCCGCACGGCGTGAGCGACGGCTGCCTTTGCGATATCGACCGGGTTTGTCTGGCCCATTTCGAAAACGGGAATGCCGAGCTGTCCGCCGACGACCTGCAGCTGCTTGATGGCGGCGGGGCGGTAAATGTCGCAGGCCGCGAGCAGCGGATTTTTGTTCTGCTTTTTAAATAAGCCCGCGAGCTTTGCGCCGTTGGTCGTTTTGCCCGCGCCCTGCAGGCCGACCAGCATCACGACGGTCGGCGGCTGGGAAGCGATCTTGATCTTCTGGTTCTCGCTGCCCATGAGCGCGGTCAGCTCTTCGTTGACGATCTTGACGATCATCTGCGCGGGCGTGAGGCTTTCGAGCACGTCCGTGCCGACGCAGCGCTCGGTCGTCTTTTTGATGAAGTCCTTGACGACCTTGTAGTTGACGTCGGCCTCCAGCAGCGCCAGACGGATCTCGCGCATGGATTCCTTGACGTCGGCCTCAGACAGGCGGCCCTTGCCGCGCAGCTTTTTGAACGCGTTCGAGAGCTTTTCGGTTAAGCCTTCAAATGCCATGTGTTACTCCTTTATTTCCCGCACGGCGCGCAGGATCGCGCCGGCCTGCGGCGCAGCCCCCGGAACAGAAGCAAGCGCCTGCGCGTTCTGTGTGATCGTATCCAGTGCGGATTCCAGCCGCCGGTCGCGCGCGATGCAGCCGAGCGCAGCTTCATAGCCCTCCAGCAGCTCCTCGGCGCGGGCAAGCGTATCGTGGACACCCTGTCGGCTGATCCCGGCAGCGGATGCGATCTCGCTGAGAGAATAGTCCTGATTATAGTAGAGATCGAACAGGCCCCGCTGCTTTTCGGTCAGCAGCTCGCCATAATAGTCGTACAGCAGCGTCATGGTGAGCGCATCAGACCGCATGGCAAGACCCCCAGATCAATCGTTCCGGTATACTATACAAGATTTTATCCCGGCTGTCAAGTGTTTTTCCTTGACAGCATGCACATAAAATTGGCGGGACACGGGCTTGCGCTGATGACATTGCCTCTTTCCGGCAGAGCGCAGATGTGGTAGAATAGGGTATATCGCGAATTCCAGACAGGAGAGCTTCCTATGAACCATGAATCACAACAGCAGTTTGACCCTGAAAACGCACCCGCGTTCGAACGCCTGCGCGACCGCAGGCGCGCAAAGCGCCGCCGGGTGCTCCGCGTCGCGCTGACGCTTCTTGTGTGCGCGGCACTGCTGGGCGGCGCAGTCTATTACGCGCACCGGCAGATCGTAAAGCCCTATCTCGATACGCCGGTCACGAGCGGCGAGACGGATACGCCCTCTGAGCCGGAGGCCGCCGTCCCGGAGGAGCCGGTGCAGGAGCCTGAACCGGAACCGCTGCCCGAACCCGAACCGGAGCCTGAGCCTGAGCCAGAACCCGAACCGGAGCAGCCTGCCCTGACGCTGGCGCAGGCGTCGGAGAATACCAGAACGCTCGATCTGGAGCTGTATTCGTCTTCCGCCGTGCTGGTCGACGTGCAGAGCGGGACGGTGCTGGCCGAAAAGGGCATTGACGAAAAAATTTACCCCGCATCCATGACGAAGGTCATGACGCTGCTGGTGGCGGCGGAGAATCTGCCGGATCTCGACGCAACATTCACCATGACGCAGGCCATTATCGATCCGCTGTATCTTGCGGGCGCGTCGATGGCGGGCTATGTGAACGGCGAGACGGTCACGATGCGCGATCTGCTGTACGGCGCAGTCGTGCCCTCCGGCGCGGAGGCGACGGAGGCGCTGGCACAGGCCGTGGCCGGAAGCGAGGAAGCGTTCGTCGCCATGATGAACGAAAAGGCCGCGGCGCTGGGGCTTGCAAATACGCATTTTATGAACACCAGCGGCCTGCACGACGAGAACCACTATTCCACGGTGCGCGAGATCGCCCTGATCTTGCAGGCAGCGCTGGAAAACGAGACGTGCACCGAAATACTGAGCGCGGAAAATTACCGGGCCAGCGAAACGGAGCAGCACCCGGACGGGCTTGCCATGACGAACAAATTCCTCTACCGCGTCCACCACGAATATGCCCTGAACGGCGCGGAAATTACAGCCGCCAAGACGGGCTATACCGCCGAGGCCATGAACTGCTGTGCCAGCGCAGGAACCACCCCGGACGGCAGAAGCGTGATCTGCGTGACGGCGAACGCGTGGACAGGCGAGTTCTGTATTGAGGACCATATTGCGCTCTATACGAAATACTGCGGCAGCGCAGAAGCTGAATAACGGGAGGATGCCGGATATGAAAAAGCTGTCCCCGCGCGTCTGGCTGACGCTCATTCTTGTCGGCATGGTCGGCCAGTTTGCCTGGACGATCGAAAATATGTATTTTAATGTCTACCTTTATAATACCATCTCCACCGACCCCGGCTATATCTCCGCCATGGTCGGCTGGAGCGCGGCTGCCGCCACGCTGACGACGCTGCTGATGGGCGCGCTGTCTGACCGCGTGGGAAAGCGCAAGCTGTTTATCTGCGGCGGCTATCTGCTCTGGGGCCTTTCTACGGCGGCGTTCGGCCTCGTGACAGTCGAAAACGCGGCGAAGCTGTTCCCGGCGGCCTCTGCGGCGGCTGCCGCGGCGGTGATGATCGTCGTGCTCGACTGCGTCATGACGTTTTTCGGCTCGACGGCCAACGACGCGGCGTTCAACGCGTGGATCACCGACACCGTGCCGAACGCGGCGCGGGGCAAGGCAGAATCCGTGCTGGCCATTCTGCCGCTGATCTCCATGCTCGTCATTTTTGGCCTGTTCGACGGCATGACACAGCGCGGGCAGTGGCAGAAATTCTTCGCGATCTTCGGCGGACTCATTGTTCTGACGGGAGTTGTGTCCGTCTTCCTGATCCCGGAGCCGAAGCTGGAGCCGAGACGGGACAATGGTCTAAAAAACCTTGTCTACGGGCTTCGCCCGTCGGTCGTGCGGGGAAACCCGGCGCTCTATCTGTCCTTCGCGGCGTTCTGCCTGTTTTCCGTGGCCGTGCAGGTCTTTTTCCCGTATCTCATCATCTATATGCAGAACTATCTGCATTTTGACGGCTATGCCCTTGTGCTGGGCATTGTGCTGATCTTCGCGTCGGTCGTGAGTGTGCTCTCCGGCCGCGTGATCGACCGGCTCGGCGAGCTGCGGTGCGTGCTTCCGGCGGCGGGGGTCATGTTCGCAGGACTGCTCGGGATGTTCTTCGCGCGGTCGATGCTGGCCGTGATTCTGACGGGCTGCATTATGATGT
>OKSC01003673.1_pt1 | contig 11082 bp, 9 predicted proteins | sample 1601161 | NCBI WGS metagenome assembly OKSC01 (sample SAMEA3541552, study PRJEB24748) | human gut metagenome | biome: human gut; feature: human-associated habitat; material: faeces | place: China | collected 2012
TAAAGATCCAAGGAAAATATTTTTATGTAGATAAGAACGGATCAATGATTAAGACTGCCAAGACAGTAAAATCCGGTAATTACAAGTTCACGATTAAGGCGGATGGAACATGTACAAAAACAAAGATTGAAACAAAAACTCCAGATAATTCCAATAGTGGAAAATCAGACAATACAGGTGAAAATAATAACGGTAAGACAGATGATACAATTCCGGCTCACACGCACCAGTGGTCGCCTTTGGCAGAAGATCATACCATGTTAAAAGATACGAACTATGTAAAGCATGATGCAGTTGTTGAAAATGTATATAAAGAAGTTACGCCAGAACATAAAAAAGAAAACTATACAACTACAAGCGTGTATGTATGCTTGACATGTGTTTGGGAAAAGGAACCGAAGGAAGGAGAGCCGTGGGTAGATCTGGACGGGGATGGTAAGTGGACCGCACTGGTGGAAGGTAGCGAATACTTTAAGTATTTTTATTATTCAGACATTAATGGATTAACGAAACATATGATTAATTATCCATCTCATGGACAATCTACTGTTACACATGTCCACCTTGGTACTACCATTATTCCTGCCGAATACGCCTATGTTCCAACCACAATCACCCCAGAATGGTCCGAGTGCGATATGAATGTTAGGTGTACAGTTTGCAACGAAATGATGAAGATTCATGTGGTTAGGACCTATGATCCATACAGTGTAAAGTGTACTCCGGAAAAAAGTGGAGATTTGGTAAATATATACGGAAAGAAGTATGCCTCAGTTACGGCAGGCGTTTCGTATGAGGACTAATTATTGACACTATTATATTAATATTGTACTGTTAATACAGTTTTGATTCCTTTTTACGGCACCGAACCTAGTTCTCTGAAATAAAAAAGGAAAATAATCTGAAAATAATAATAACAACCAAGGTGAAGAATTTGAATTCTTCACCTTGATTATATTTTATGGGAAAATAGATAAAAAGTAATTTTGTATTCATCAAACCAAATAAATACCTTTATTAAATACGGAATAGGCAGGAAAGTGTGTGGTGGAGTAATAAAGAAAACCTCATGGTAATTTAAAACTCAATCTGTAAATTCTCACCGAGGTGTAACAGGAAAACCAGAAAAGTGGGGGAAGAAATAAAGGAAAAAATTTGGGCCGACCGTCGCAGTTCCCGCCTTGTGTGGGGGCTGCGACCAAAATTAATTCGCATAATACGCAATGCGATTGGTAGGAAAGATGGGGAGAGGTTTAGCTGTTGTATTAGAACGTATCGCTTCGATCATTTGACAGACCGCCCATCTGCTTGCGGTAAGCATTCGGTGTCAGACCATATTCTTTTTTAAAACAATTTACAAAATGACTGCAGGACGCAAAATACAGAAATGAACTGATTTCTGTACAGCTTGCCTGGCTGTTTAACAGCATGTAGCGGGCCGCCCTGCATTTTTCTTTTATGATATATTGTGAGAGACTGCAGTTCATATCTTTTTTGAACAGACGGGTCAGATAGTCCGGGTGGAGCTTCACTGCATCGGCGACATCCGATACCCGGATCGGTTCTGTGATATGGCTGTTAATGTAGGAGACGACCTGCATGACATGATAAGACAGTCCGGGACTGTTATGAAGCTCGTGCATGGCAAGTACAAAATCCTTCACAACAGCCCCTTTTCGCGGATCCAGTTGTTCCGGTGTCAGACATGCATCGATCTTTCGGATATGCATATCACTTAAAGTATAGGCCTGTTCCGGATCCAACCCGGCTTCGATACAGAAACGTGTGATCATGGCAGTCAGAATGACCAGGTGGTATTTTTTGTTCTGCAGTGGGGATGAAGACAGCTTTCCCATGCCTTCCATGGTATCTGCATTCATATTTAGTTTCAGTAGCTCCATATCCCCATTTGCGATCCGCCGGTAAAATGAATACTCTGCCTCCATCGGCAGGTGATAAGACTGTTCCTCCTGCTGCGTTAATAACAGTTTCTGTAATTCTTTATTCATGGAAATACTCCTTTCATATAATATACAGCTATAAAAAATATTTGCATACAAGCAGTACTTTTTCAAATGAACGGATTGTACATCACCCAAAATACAATCAGAACAATGAAGGTCAGCTATTTGATATAAAAATCGGATATGTTATATTCCATACATATGCATTTATAGTATCATAAATTCAGAAAATAACAATTACAATTTATTATTTGCTAAATGAAAAGGAGATCATGCATATGAAGACATGGAAAGGGTATCAGAAGGGTGTTAATCTGGGAGGCTGGTTTTCCCAGTGTGATTATTCCGAGGACAGATTCAATAATTTTATTACGGAAGATGATTTTAAAGAGCTTACAAGCTGGGGACTGGATCATCTCAGGCTGCCGGTGGATTATAATCTGGTAGAGACAGAAGACGGACAGTATAAGGAAGAAGGTTTTGCACGGATCAAACGCGCGCTGGAATTGGGACATAAATATGGTTTCAATATGATCCTTGATCTGCATAAGACCGCCGGTTATTCCTTTGATCCGGGAGAAAAACAGAGTGGATTTTTTGGAAACGAAGCTCTTCAGGAACGCTTCTACAGATTATGGGAAGAATTTGCAAAGCACTTTGGCGGATATGGAGATAAAGTTGCATTTGAATTATTAAATGAAGTAGTAGATAAAGAAGATGGTGCCGTATGGGCAGAGATCGCACCAAAGTGTGTAGAACGCATCCGTGCATATGCACCGACAACTGATATTCTGATCGGTGGTTACTGGCATAACAGCGTGCAGGCAGTCAGAGATATTCCGATGCCGATGGATGAACATATCATATATAATTTCCACAGCTATGACCCTCTTCTTTTTACACATCAGGGCGCACAGTGGGTAGATGACATGCCGGCGGATTATCATATGGAATTCAAAGGCAGCATGGAAGATTTTTGTGCATATGCAAAAGCACACCTGCCTGCAAAGCTTGCCGGAACGCTGTCGATCCTTGATTATAAGGGAAATCTTGATTCAGCATATTTTGAAAATCTGTTTGCCGATGCGATCGCTGTTGCAAAGGAACGAAACGTAGCACTTTATTGCGGAGAATATGGCGTGATCGAAAACGCAGACCCGGCAAACACTGTATTATGGTATAAAGCTATCCATGAAGTATTTGTAAAATACGGTATCGGTCGTGCGGCATGGTCATACAAGGAGATGGACTTCGACCTTCGCGCTGACCGCCTGAAACCGGTATTTGCTGAACTCAAGAAATATTTTTAAGGCTGTTTATCCATATACCAGGGTAAGACAGATAGAGATGGTGGGTTGGTTGTGACATTTGCATAATTTCCGAATAGAAAGATCACATTGCCAGCGAATGCGGGTGCATGTCTGAGCCAGGAGGGCGAGTTTGCACAAGAGCATGAGCGGATCGAGCATGTGTACCTTTCTCGGAAATGAAGCAAGTCTCAACCAACCCACCATTTCTGTCTGCCTTACCTGGGCCATGGCATTCTTTTAATCAAGGCGTTAATTCTATTTAAGAAACTTTTTCCGGCGTATGCTTGCTTATTCTTTTCGTATGGATTATAATAACAAAAGCTGATTTTTATAGTTAGAAAAGAAGTAGGAGAAAACAAGATGGTAAACGAAGAAAAGGTCAGATTAATGACCAGACTTGCCATGTATGAACAATCAACGGGAAAAGAAGATCTGGAAAAAGGCAGATACTTCAAATCAGATTATGTAAAATATAATTGCCTGAAAACCTTAGTGTCTACAACGATCCTGTTTGTGATAGTTGTAGCGGCATATATTTATTATAACATGGGTAAGCTGATTACAGAGCTGGTAGATCTTGATCTGCTTGGTATGGCCTATAAGCTATTGATCGTATATGCACTTGTATGTATATTATTTATGGTTCTTGCATGGTTTCTATACTCCCATAGATACGCCAAGGCAAAACCTCATATTATAAGATACAATCAGGATCTTAAAAAACTGATCGCATTTTATGATAAAGAGGATAAGACCAAAGGAAAGAAAAGGAGGAAGTAATCATGGCATCATTGCTGAGTTTTCGAGACGGTATAAAAAATTTCTGCAGTAAATATGATAAGATCGTGGTACCGGTGATCAGATTTGTGCTTGCACTGCTGATGTTTTGGTCGATCGTACATATAACAGGGGGACATAATGAGACAGCATCCAGCGGATTGATCATTTTCCTGTTATCGGTAGTATGTGCGTTTGTTCCGGATGGACTTGGATATGTATTTGGCGGAGTAATTGCATTTATGAATTATTTTTCCGCAAGCAAGGAGATCGGAATATCATTTATCATCATATTTATTGTGATGTATTGTCTGTATATCCGTTTCTTCCCGAAAACAACATGGATCATGATGTATGCTCCGCTGTTCTTTGTACTGAAGCTGCAGTATCTGCTTCCTGTTCTGGCAGGCATGATCGTTGGACCTACAGCGATCGTACCGATGGCATTCGGTGCAATATTTTATTATTTCTCAATGGATGCGGCAGATTATCTGAAGGAACTGGAGAAATCAACAGATCCGGAAAATATGCTTGAAAGTTACAAATATATATTCCAGCATTTGATTGATAATAAGAATTTATTGCTCACAGTTGCAGTATTTGCGGTTGTGTTGGTGATCGTATATGTTATCTACCGGATGTCTGTAGAATATTCATGGTATGCGGCTATCATTGTCGGTGGTTTATTTGAAATTATTCTTTTCCTGATTGGAAATGTCGTTTTAGAGGCAAGTATTTCGGTTGGACAGATTTTGCTTGGTTCCGTATGTGCAGTGATCATCGGAGTGATTGTACAGTTCTTTAAAACAGTTGTGGATTATTCAAGAGTTGAGAATACACAGTTTGAAGACGACGAATATTACTACTATGTTAAAGCTGTTCCGAAGATCGTTATGGCAAAACAACAGAAAAGTGTAAGAAAGATCAACGCCTCATCACAGGACTCTATGGAGGACGATACGATCAGTGGTGTTACCAGATAATAGAAATTCCTGCATATGACCTGACTATATTGTCAGGTCATAACTGTATATGACAACAGATCACGGCTCAGGCCTTGCCTGACTTATAACAGCTTGTGGAAAGGAGAGATATCAAATGGATAAGCTTATGGCTTTTTTAAAGACCTATTTTGACTGGTTTTATATTACCAGACCGGATGTTAGTGATATTATTGAGATCCTGATACTCTCGTATGTCATCTATAAAATACTGCTTTGGTTTAAGAGCAGTCGTGCTTGGACGTTGTTAAAAGGTATTGTATTGATATTTTTATTTACCATGCTTGCATCTTTATTGCAGTTCAATACGATTCTGTATATTTTAAAAAATGTATTCAGCATCGGTATTCTGGCGGTGATCATTCTGTTTCAGCCGGAGTTCCGTCGTGGACTTGAAACATTGGGACGAAAGAAGTTTTTTGACTACATCATGCACGAGGATACAGAAGAAAGAGGACTGTCTGATAAAACGATATACGAATTGATCAAGACCGTGACGGTTCTTTCTGCAAATCGGACAGGAGCCTTGATCGTAATTGAAGATAAGGTTGCTCTTGGCGAGTATATTGATACAGGAATTCCGATTGATGCGGTGGTTACCAACCAGTTGCTGCTTAACATATTTGAGCATAATACACCGCTCCATGACGGTGCGGTTATTCTTAGAAATAACAGAGTTATTGCGGCAACCTGTTATCTTCCGTTATCTGCAAATCTTTCTATTAATAAGGAACTGGGAACAAGACATCGTGCAGGGGTTGGTATCAGTGAGGTATCAGACAGCGTGACGCTTATCGTATCTGAGGAGACCGGTTCGATATCGATCGCAAAGGGCGGAGAACTGTATCGGAATCTGGATACAGAGAGTGTTCGTAAGCATCTGGAGCTTTTGAGTCAGGATGATGTAAAGAAGAAAGATGAACGTCGCCTGAAAGACAGTAAACGTAGACGTAAGAGTACAAAGAAAAGTACCGGGAAAAAGACGGACTCGAATAATATAAAAAACGGAAGGTCTTCTGACAACAGAAAGGAGGCTGACAGTGATGAAAGATAAATTATTCAGTAATTGGGGACTGAAACTTCTGTCATTGATCCTTGGATTTATCGTATGGGTGACTGTTTTGAATGTAGATGACTATTCAACTACACGGCAGATCAAAGATATACCGGTTACTTTGATAAATACAGATGCGATCACGGATAAGAATCAGTTGTACGATATTGTATCCGGTGAAACGGTAGACATAATTATAAAGGGCAGACGATCTGTTGTGAATTCGCTTGGGGCATCTGATTTTACTGCAGTTGCAGACATGTCAAAATTATCGATCACAAATGCTGTCAACATTACAGTAACAGCAAATTCTCCGTCCGTTAATAATAACATCAGTATTACGATCGTAGATAATGTGCTTCAGGTTGAACTGGAGGAAGAACAGACAGCATCCCTTCCTGTAACGGTAACTACAAAAGGAGAGACTGCAAAGGGATACACAACAGGTGTTCCGGTATCTACACCAAATCTGATAACGGTTAAAGGTGCGGCAAGTGTGATCGAACGGATAGAAAAAGCAGAGGTGCAGGTGGATGTATCAGGACGATCATCTGATGTAACAGCAACATGCACACCGATCTTCTATGATGCGAATGGTGAAGAGATATCCGGTAAGAAGTTGGAAAGCAAGGCCACGGGAATCTTGGTAACTGTACCGGTGTATAAGACGAAAAAGGTAGCTGTCAAGATTGAGACAACAGGTGTCCCGGCGGAGAACTACAAAGTTGTCAATGTAGAATATGTTCCAAGTGAGATTACGGTCGGCGGTCCTGCAGATGTGTTACAGAATCTGACAGAGATAAAGATAGATGACATTGATGTAGCCGGATGTAATGAGGATCTTGAAAGTACGATTGAGGTTGCAAAATATCTGCCTGAAGGCGTTGTACTTGCTGATGAGAATACAAGTATCAGTGTGCGTGTCACGATTGAGCGGAATATCAGCAGAACGATGACGGTATCGGCAGAAGACATTACGATCAATAATAAAATGACCGATTATGATTACTCGATTCAGTTCCCGGAGGGGAATACGGTTGTGATATCCGGTCTGTCAGATGAAGTGTCCAAGCTTACTGCGAAGGACTTAAAGATTATAGTTGATGCAGAGACATTGTCCGTGGGAACAAATACTGTTGAGCTGTCGATAGAAGACAGCGATACATATACGATCGAGAGTACCTGTAAGGTAACGATTGAGGTTACGGCTATGCCATGATACGGTAATAACAGGCAATAGTAAAACGCTGGATCAGGCAGTTTCGCTATTGCCTGTTTATATATTATGCAGAAGGGAGATTGATATATGGAACAGGTGAATGAGAAAATAGCAAGGTTAAAAGAAATTGTTGAAGAATCCGAACGTATGGTTTTCTTTGGTGGGGCAGGTGTTTCTACAGAGAGTGGAATTCCGGATTTTCGAAGTGTAGACGGACTCTACAACCAGAAATACAAATATCCGCCGGAAACGATCATCAGCCATAGCTTCTATATGCGTGATCCTGAAGAGTTTTACCGGTTTTATAAAGATAAAATGATTTATCGGGATGCAAAACCGAATATGGCACATAAAAAACTTGCCGAACTGGAAGCACAGGGCAAGCTTGCAGCGATCGTAACACAGAATATTGATGGTCTGCATCAGATGGCAGGAAGTAAGAATGTGATCGAGTTGCATGGCTCTATTCACAGAAATTATTGTACAAAATGTCACAAATTCTACGATCTGGATTATATTATTCAATCAGATGGTGTACCAAAATGCAGTTGTGGTGGAATAATTAAGCCGGATGTAGTATTATATGAAGAGGGGCTGAACAATGACGATATCGAGAATGCAATCCGGTATATTTCGGAAGCAGATACATTGATCATTGGCGGAACTTCATTGGTTGTTTATCCTGCCGCCGGATTGGTTCGGTATTTCAGGGGAAAACATCTGGTAGTTATTAATATGTCACCGACACAGACGGACGGTCAGGCAGATCTTCTGATCGCTGACAAGATCGGAAAAGTGCTGGGACAATTATAAAAATGAAAATAAAACGAAATGGAGAAAGACATGAACAAACTAGACCTTCAAAAAAAGGCTGTTGACATCCGTAAAGGAATTATTTCCTCCGTACATTCTGCAAAAGCAGGACATCCGGGCGGATCACTTTCGGCAGCAGACATTTTTACTTATCTTTATTTTGAGGAATTACATGTAGATCCGAAGAATCCAAAGGATGAGAACAGAGATCGTTTTGTATTATCCAAAGGACATACAGCACCGGGTTACTATTCAGCCCTTGCTGAGAGAGGATTTTTTCCGGTTGAGGATCTTCTGACTCTGCGTCATATCGGTTCTTATTTACAGGGACACCCGGATATGAAGCATATTCCTGGTGTGGACATGTCATCCGGTTCTCTCGGACAGGGACTTTCCGCAGCAGTCGGTATGGCACTGGCAGCGAAGATGTCCGGTAAGGAATACAGAACCTACTGTCTGTGTGGAGACGGAGAGATCCAGGAGGGACAGATCTGGGAGGCTGCTATGTTTGCAGGTCACAGAAAGCTGGATAACCTTTTAGTGATCGTAGATAATAATAACCTTCAGATCGACGGAACCGTTGAGGATGTATGTTCCCCATATCCGATCGATAAGAAGTTTGAAGCATTTAATTTCCATGTAATTAATATCGACGGAAATGATTTTGATCAGATCGATGCAGCATTCAAGGAAGCAAAGGCAACCAAGGAAATGCCGACAGCGATCATCGCCCATACCGTAAAAGGTAAGGGAGTATCCTTCATGGAGAACAATGTGGGATGGCATGGTAAAGCTCCGAATGACGAGGAGTATGCGATTGCAATGGAAGAACTGGAAAAGGCAGGTGACGTGTTATGTCAGAAGTAAAGAAGATCGCAACAAGAGACAGCTATGGTAATGCATTGGTTGAGCTTGGAAAAGAACATGAGAACCTGATCGTACTGGATGCAGACCTTGCAGCAGCAACAAAGACCGGAATCTTCAAGAAAGCATTTCCGGAACGCCATGTAGACTGTGGTATCGCAGAATGTAATATGGCAGGCATCGCAGCCGGAATGTCAACCTGTGGATATGTGCCGTTTATGAGCTCCTTTGCGATGTTTGCGGCAGGCAGAGCCTTTGAACAGGTTAGAAACTCAATCGGCTATACAAAGCTTAATGTTAAAATCGGTGCTACTCACGCAGGTATTTCTGTCGGTGAGGACGGTGCGTCACATCAATGTCTTGAGGACATCGCTTTAATGCGTTCAATTCCTAATATGGTTGTTATAAACCCTGCCGATGATATTGAGGCTATGCAAGCTGTTAAGGCGGCTATTGACCACGACGGCCCTGTATATATGAGATTCGGTCGTCTTGCCGTTGAGGACGTAAACAGTGAGGACTACAAGTTTGAACTTGGCAAGGGCGTTCAACTAAAGGATGGTAAGGACGCAACAATTATTGCAACCGGTCTTATGGTAGGTATGGCACTTGAAGCGGCAAAAATGCTTGAAGAAGAAGGCATTTCCGCAAGAGTAATCAATATCCATACAATCAAGCCTATAGACGAAGAAATAATAACAAAGGCTGCTAAGGAAACAGGTGCTATCGTAACAGCTGAAGAGCATTACATTATGGGCGGTCTTGGAAGTGCCGTTACGGAAGTGGTATGTGCAAATGCTCCTGTACCTGTTAAGATTATCGGTACTGACAGATTCGGTAAATCGGGTAAACCGGCTGAATTATTTAAGGAATACGGTTTAACTCCTGAAAATATCGTTAAAAATGTAAAAGATGCCATTGCAATGAAATAATCATTGGAGGTAAAATTATGAAAAAGTTATTGCTTGTGTTAGCAAGCTTGGCCATGATAATAGGTTTGTGTGCCTGCGGCGGTGGCGGCGGACTTTTTGCAAAGCCAACACCTACACCGATACCTGAAATCGACCCGGCGACACTTATCACAACTGATGATGTTGCACTAAATGCCGGATATACACCTGTTATTGAGGAATCAGGTACAAGCCGTAACGGTAATGTTGCGACAGTGCTTTACAGAAGTGAGCCTATAGGTCAAAATGATACTGTAACGGTTAAGGTTACACAGTTCACAGATACTATTGATTATCAAATGCTTTTCGACCAGTACGAACAGGAAAAGTCAAAACGTTCTTCTGCTGAATTGGTTGAGGGTATAGGACAGGAATCGTATATAGCGTTTCCGACTATCCATGTGTACGACAGAGGCTGTATAATTGAGATTACAGCCGGTTCGGGCAGTGACGATAACCAAAAGACTTTGCTTAAAAATCTTGCGATTACTGCGGCGGGTCGCTTGGAAAGCATAATTCCCGACAACACAGGTCAAAATAAAGAATAAAAACGAAAAGGATATTACTTTAGAGTGGTATCCTTTTTATTTTGACAATTTATTAAAAAAATTACACAAAAGGGGTTGATTTTTTTTGGTAACTATGATATAATCAAAAAATTTGACATTTGGGGCGTTTTGTGTTATAATTATGTTGTTAAGATAGTGGTTAATGAGAAAGGCGGTAAGTAAAGATGTATAGTGTCGGCGATAAAGTTGTACATCCTATGCACGGTGCAGGTACAATAGAAGAAATCAAAGAAATAGAGATTGTCGGCAAAAAACGTCAATACTATGTTCTAAAGTTTGCCATAGGCAATATGGTAACAAATGTACCGATAGAAAACAGTGAAGAAATCGGTATTCGTCCTGTTATAGAAAAGCAGGAGGCAAAAAAGGCACTTCAATATTTTCGTGACGCGGAGCTTGAAGATGACGCGAATTGGAATAAACGTCAGAGAGATAATCTTATTAAGATTAAGTCGGGAGATATTTATCAAGTGATTTTGGTATTGAAAGAACTGATGTACCGTGAAAAAATAAAAGGTCTTTCAACAAGTGAAAGAAAGACTCTTACCAGTGCAAAACAGA
>OKSC01003677.1_pt1 | contig 11069 bp, 12 predicted proteins | sample 1601161 | NCBI WGS metagenome assembly OKSC01 (sample SAMEA3541552, study PRJEB24748) | human gut metagenome | biome: human gut; feature: human-associated habitat; material: faeces | place: China | collected 2012
GAAATATCCTAAATACAATAGGCGGTGACGGATCATTCCGCCACCGCCTATTTTCTTGAAAGTGGACTTGGCAGCAAGTCCCTTTCCGAAAGGTGGCAACCACGGCGTTGCCGCTTTTCGGAAGGACTACAGAACACTACGATAAGATAAAGGAGATAAGCTGCCGTGACTGTTTCAGAGAGGATTCCCTTCAGCGGCCTGCTGCTGCCTCTGCAAAAGGGCTATACCTACAGCTGTGACCGCTGCGCCACCGACGACATGGAGCTGCTGTTCATTTTCCGTGAGGACGGGCGTTCACGATATTACTTCGAGTCGGATATGCAGGAGTTTGACCGGAAGGCGGCAAGCGACACCCATATTCTGTCCGTATATCCCCAGCCGAACGGCGACGGAAAGGTGTCCCTGCTCCATTTGAAGCGCGCCGCCACGGACAGATTTTTCCTTTTCCGTATGTCCAAGCCCGGTGTCACGCTGACCGGCGAGATGTGCCTGCGGGAGGACGAAACCCCCATCGGCACCGGTCTACCGATGCTGTTTGACTTCCTGGATAAAGTAAGAATATCGAAGTAAAGTAAGGTGAAGTAATGCAGGATAACAGAATACCGCCGCAGAAAAGACCCATGACCGAGGCGGAAATGCTCCGCAGGCGTGAACTGCGCCGCGCGGCGATCAAGAAGCAAAAGCGGAGAAGGACGCTCTTTCTTTCCGCCTGCAGCCTTGCGGTGGTGCTGCTCATAGCGGGCATCGTGCTACTGTGCCGAGGCTGCGGCCGCACCGAGGGCAGCCCTCATAACGAGAGCATCTACGGCAGCTTTGCAATGTCCGACAAGAGCTGCGTCTATACCTTCCGTGAGGACGGCAGCGGAGAGCTGCGGCTTTCCGGCGCACCGTATAAATTCCGTTTCACGCTGTCCGGTAGGACACTCTCTATCGATTTCGAAGCCGAGACACTGACCGACTGCGAGTACGAGGTAGCGTATACCGATACGGGGCTTGAGCTGACCGCAGGCAAGGGTACGGCGACACAGGGCGAGAAATACATACTGAACAGAACAGAAAAATAAGACCCATGCGGTCGTGAAAGGATGGTGACGGCGATATGCCGCCTGAAAAAAGAATAGCCGAACGGACGGCAATCTCCGACACAGTTTCAAGAGCGCTCAGCAAGTAAAAAGCTTGCTGGGCGCTCTTTCTTTATGCCTTCGACAAAAATCAGCCGTTTCCAGCAGCAAAACAACCGGTTCGGCAAAATATTCCAGCGAGGAGGTGATACCGATGTACAGTGCAGTGCTTTCAGAGGACATACAATACGGATCTTTGCCGTAAAGGGCGGCCGCCCTGCCGTCCTTCGGCGACAAGGTGAGAACATGAAAAAGAACATAGGAAAGATAAAGGTGTTGAAATAGCAAAGACTGTCTTTGCGCAGACACACAGACACCTATATTTTTTTGACCTTCCCGGTCGACAAAATTCAAAACAATATCCGAGAAGCGCCAATAAAAGCACCGAAAAAACGGGAATTTTACTTGGCTTGACTTTTTGCGGCCTTTGCGCCCTAAAACAGCGGCAATCCGGCAGCGTCGGCTGTCGAAGCCCTCCGTATCAATCGTTTTTGCCCTAACAAAAAACGATTGAACGGAGGTACATAACCTTGAAAAAACAACCCAAAGCGGTTTATATCATAGAAAACGGCGGGTACACGGAACTGACCTATGAGGAATTCCGTCGCCGTGAGCAAATCTGCCCGTTATATGCGGACAAGCTGTTCCTGCCTCTCTACGGCAGGCTTATGGAGGTATCCAAAGAGGATTACACGGAATTCTACCGAGCAAAGCGCCGACAGAAATATCTGGACGAACGCTCTGCGGACAACGGCGACTTCTCCTACGATATGCTGACCACCGATGAATTCAGCGGCGAGGACATCCTCATCGCCGAGCAGCCGGATGTATGCGACACCGTAGTGGAAAGCATTATGACGGACAAGCTCAGGAAAGCCATCCTCAAGCTTACTGATGAGGAACAGCTCCTCATCTATCGCCACTATTACGCCGGCATTTCAGGCACACACCTTGCCGAAATTTACGGCGTATCACAACAGGCAATCAGCAAGCGGATCGCCAAAATCAGAGCAAAGCTCAAAAATCTTTTAGAAAATTAAAAAACTTGGTTGTAGCCCCCTCAACTTTTCGGCATGGAAAGTGAGGGGGCTTTCTCTATAGCCTCCGCCCGTTCTTTGAAAATCGAATAGTACAGCGCATCCTTTACCTTCCTTCTGCCGTCGGCGAAACCGATAAGCCACACGACCTTTTGAGTCGGACGGTGCGGTGCATCCGCATCGAAGGCCATGAAAAGCAGAAGCAATAATGATACTTGCGTCCAGTTACAGGCCGAGCGTTGAAGCGGCAGAAATGCCGTGAGCCGTCGCAGCCAATGAGGGCGCCTCGCAGAGATCCTGGGAGTGGTGGGATTCCAATGAGGTCAAATGCATGACCGGAGGGTGCGTTCCCTGTGTTCGGGGCGTCGTGGACAAATACGAACAGAACCAAGAACGATTGATACAAAACACAAGGCGGTCGTTTGCCCAAAAGCACTCGACCGCCTTTTACTTAAAACGGAGGCTAATATGAAAGAGATTAAACGAGGCGAAATCTATGCCGCCGACTTCGGCGCAGGCTTCGGCAGTGAGCAAGGCGGAATTCGTCCTATTTTGATTTTGCAGAATAATACGGGCAATAAGCACAGCCCCACCACCATCGTGGCGGCGATCACAGGCAGAAAGACAAAGGCGGCTCTGCCCACCCATGTAGCAATAATGACAAGCGGTCTCAAAACCGAATCCACCGTCCTGCTCGAACAGATCCGAACGATAGACAAAGCGCGGCTCGGCGAGTATATCGGCAGGCTCGACAGCAAGACCCTCGCCGCCGTTGACTGTGCCATTGTAGTGAGTCTCGGCATCAAATACTTGGAGGGACTGCTCAATGGATAAAAGAACCGACATCAACAACGCATCATTTGCCTACGGCATAAGCCTTTTACGAATGCTGCTTGATATGAATCTGATAACCCAGGACGAGTGCGAAAAAATTACCCGAATCAGTGCGGAATACTACGACACCGAGATCGTTTGTGTCTGAAATCTTAATTCGCTGATTTCCGAAAAATAGTGCTGGATGTATTCGAACTCCTGTGGTATTGTGTGTGTTGCCAAAAGGCAGAACAGCAAGGAAACCCCTTGCAGAAAGGAGAAAGAGCAAATGAAAATGATAACCGAAATAACACGGCAAAAACCAACGCCGCCACAAATACGGCTTGCGGCTTACTGCCGAGTATCGAGTGACTCAAGCGACCAGCTTCACTCCTTCGCCGCACAAATCAAATACTACTCCGAATATTGTAAACGGCATCCCGAATACAAATTCGTAGACATTTATGCGGACGAAGGTATAACAGGCACAAGCATGGAAAAGCGTGATGACTTCCGTCGAATGCTTCGGGACTGCAAAAAAGGTCTGATAGACCGCATCATCGTAAAATCCATGTCACGCTTCGCCCGAAACACCGAGGAAATGCTGACGGCGCTCCGAGCGCTTGAACAAATGGAAGTCAGCGTATATTTCGAGGAACAGGGGCTTGATACCGAGTCAATGAACAGTGAGATGTTCGCTACCTTCCCCGGCATGATTGCCCAACAGGAAAGCGTGTCCATATCGCAGAATATGCGGTGGAGTTATAAAAAGAGAATGGAATCCGGCGAATTTAACTGCTGCGCTCCGGCTTACGGCTTCGACCTTATCAACGGCAAGCTTGTAATCAACGAAACGGAAGCGGCTGTCATTCGCCGGATTTTTGATCTCTACCTGCAAGGCATCGGTATGCAGGTCATTGCAAACATTCTCAATGACGAGGGTGTACGCAGACAGTACGGCCGTGAAAAATGGCATCACACCACCGTGAACTATGTCCTAAACAACGAAAGGTATAAGGGCGATGCCTTACTTCAAAAGCAGATCACCACACAAACCCTGCCATTCAAAAAGCAGCGCAACCACGGTGAACAGCCTATGTACTATGTAGAAAACAGCAATCCCGCCATCGTGAGCCGAGAAACCTATGAGGCGGTGCAGGCTCTTATTAAAAGCCGACAGCCGAGCTGCAAGCGGAAAGCCAAAAACTATCCGCTTACAAGAACGCTTCTCTGTCCCGATTGCGGTCACACCTTCCGCCGTCAGGTTGTAAACGGCACAGCCTATTGGCTATGTGCAGCAAAAGCAACCAACAAGACAGATTGTGCTTGGCGCAGAGTTAAAGAGGACGAGGTGTACGCCGCTTTTAATCTTATGATAAGAAAGGTACAAGCCAATCGAGAATACCTGCTCGGAACGCTTATACGGCAGCTTGAAGAACTGCAATACCGCACCACAGGCAGTCAGCAGCGGATAAAGGAAATTGACCGTGAGATCGCAGACCTTACGGCACAGAACCTCGTCCTCTCCCGTCTGCATGGTAAAGGAGTGCTGAACGCCGCAGACTACACGGCACAATCCGATGTGCTTGAAAACAAGATAACCGAACTGCGGATCGAGCGCCGAGCAAAAATTACCGACAGCGATGAGAATGAGATGTTGGATGAGCTGAAAATGCTGAATGACATTCTCAAGGGAGTCGAAATCGGCATAGGCTTCGATGCCGAACTCTTCGAGCAAACGGTTGACAGCATCACAGTGGAAAGCAGTGAATTGCTGACCTTCCACCTTGCAGGCGGTATCAGCCTGCCTGAAAAAATCAGAGAGAAAGGACGGTGCTACCAAGCATGAATCATCGAAACATACCTCTTGGCTATGCCTTAAGTGGCGGCAACATAACCATTAACGAAGCTGAAGCCGATACCGTCAGAAAGATTGCCGAGCAATATCTCAGCGGCAAGTCGCTGAAAGCTATCGCCGAAATGCTGACCGCAAAACACATTGAGTATATGTCGGGCAAGACCGATTGGAACAGGTCGCGCATAAAGCGAATTGTTGAGGATAAACGCTATATAGGCGATGGCGGCTATCTGCCGATACTGACCGAGCAGGAGTATGCAGCCATGCAGAGCATCAAAGCAGCGAAAAACACCCAAAAGGATATAAATCATACCGAGGGTATCTTTACGCTGAACGCTCCGGTCGTCTGCCACAACTGCGGCGGCAGAATGCATAGACGCTATGACAAACGCCGCAAGGCAAATACATGGTGGCAATGCCTTGAATGTAAAGTCTCGGTCAATATAAGCGATGGGGATATGCTGGGCGGCATTACAGAACTGCTTAACGAAGTCATTGCCGATCCCGAAAGTATTCAGATACCGAAGTCCGACCATGAGGAAAGCCAAGAGATAAAACGGCTGAACGCAGAGATATCAAAGGCACTCAACACAGTCAGCTTCGATAAGGAAGCCATAAAGCAAAAAATGCTCACTTGCGTGAGCGAAAAATACACGAGCCTTGGCATGGAAGAAATCACGGCGCAAAGCCTAAAAGATATATTCAAGGATACGCCGCCGCTGACAGCCTATGATAGCGACTTAACAGACCAGGCAGTCAGCGAGATCCAACTGAAAGGAAACGGCACGATAAGCCTTGTACTTATAAACGGTCAGAGGATCGGAAAGGAGAAATCAGCATGATACAAGCAACAAGCGTACAGCCCCCAAAAACCGTCCGCATTATCCCTGCAACGATAGACACCAAAGCGGCTATCACACAGAACTACCGACAGTTTCGAGTTGCCGCCTACTGCCGAGTATCTACCAAGCAGGATGAGCAGCTAAACAGCTACGAGGTACAGAAAAATCATTACGAGGAACGCATCCGCACCGAGCCGAAATGGTCACTTGTGGGTATATTCGCTGACAAGGGCATTACGGGAACAAGCATGAAAAAGCGTGACGAATTCAATAAAATGCTCCGTCTCTGCTACAAGGGCAAGATTGACATGATTATCGTAAAATCCATCAGCCGATTCGCCCGAAACACCCTTGATGTTATCAAGATAACAAGAAAGCTCCGAGAGATCAATGTGGATGTCTTCTTCGAGGAACAAGGCATTCACAGCATCGATCCCGCCTCGGAATTTTACATCACCATCTACGGCTCAATAGCCCAAAGCGAATCAGAGAACATCAGTGCCAATGTTAAATGGGGCAAGGCACAAAGCGCCAAGCAAGGCAATGTGCCATTCCAGTGCAAGCACTTCCTCGGCTACACCAAAAACGCAGACGGCGAAATCGAAATCGTCCCCGAAGAAGCCGAGATTATACGAGAAATATATGAGCAATACCTATCCGGCGAAAGTCTGTACGGAATCAAATGCTATCTCGAAGCAAAGGAGATCCCGACGCCTGCCGGATGCAGTGTATGGCGGCAGGAAACCATTCGTTCCATCCTCTCAAACGAGAAGTACAAAGGCGACGCCATCATAAACAAAACCTATGTGTCCGACTGCATCAGCAAGAGAGTCAAGGCAAACAACGGCGAAAGGAACAAATATTACATTGAGAACAACCACCCTGCGATTATCGACGCAGGCACCTTTGCAAGAGTCCAGGAGGAAATAGCAAGGCGCTCCGGTAAGCCCAAGGTCAAGCAAAAAGGCACAAAAACCGAACTGAGCCGCTATTCAAGCAGATATGCGCTGAGCGAACTGCTGATATGCGGCGAATGCCGAACACCTTACCGCCGATGCACATGGACTGCCAAAGGCAAGAGAAAAATCGTATGGCGATGCATTAACCGACTTGACTACGGCAAAAAATACTGTCACCACTCGCCGAGCATTGAGGAAAGCCTACTGCAAGACGCTGTTATGAGAGCCATCATGCAGACGGCAAAGCAAAATGTTGAGGTGTTGAAAATGCTGAAAATCCATATCGGCATGGGGCTTACGGATGAGGTCACAGAGGACAAAACCATCGACATTCAAATCCGAATTGCCGAAATCAACGCCGAGTTTCAGAAAATGCTCAAGGCGGTATCTGCCGACAATGCAGACGGTATAGATGAGGAACGCATCACCGAGCTGATGAATGAAAAGCAAAGGCTGACCGTACAGCTCGAACAGTATGCAGCCATACGCCAAAAAAGAGAAAGTGCAAAATCCCGACTCGATGAGATTTATACCATACTTGACGGACTGCAAAACCACCCGATAGAATATAACGATAAGCTCGTCCGTCAGATCATCGAATGCATAGTAGTGGAATCAAAAGAGAAAATCAAGGTGGTCTTTATCGGCGGCACCGAAATCGAGATGGCGCTGTAAAAACTTGAAAACAGAAACGGAGTGATGTAATATAATTGTGTCGAGTGTTCAAATCAAGACAGCGAAAACGCAAAAACATCTCTATTGTCCTGTCTTCACATCAAAGGGCTATAAAAAAGATATAGCCGCGGATAAACTCTGATTTTATCAGGGTTTTTTCTGTTTTTATGAGTAAAATTTTAGTTTTCGGTTTTTGCGTACAAAAAAGATATTTTTCTCAGACCAGTTTTGAACTCTAACAACATCGCTATATTCAAGTAGCATAGAACAAACTATGCTACTTTTTCTTTTCGAAAAGGCTTGACTTTCTTTACAAATTTTGATATCATAATATCAAGATATTATGATATCAAAATGGAGGTGTGGTTGTGAACAAAACGAAAATCCCGACATATGAAAAAATAATGATTCCTCTGCGTCTGCCACCGGAGATTTACAACCGAATGATGGACGAGGTGCAAAAGAAGAAAAAGGACGAACGCGGATATAGCATCAATCAGTATTTGACTGATATACTGGCAAAAGATTTGGAGAGAAAAGAAAATGAACAGAATTGATATTATAAGCAGAATTGGCGATAAATACCATGTTGGAAACACGGAAGCTGGTGAATTTAGTTATGTGAAAGCATTAAAATCTGTCGGCAAGGATATTAAGGATTTTCAAAAAGCAACTACGGGCACACAGCACAAATTCCTTGATCTTCGTTTTGAAAACGATCGCCTTGCTATTCTTGTTGAAACAAAGAATATGTTCTCCAAGTGGGACAAAGTCAAAATTCAAGGACAGTTACAGGATTATGTACGTTTTGAGAAAGCCTATTCTGATAAAAAGATTGTTGCCATTCTTGCGGAGACAGATGGTGACGAGGTTTGGGTATGGTACGGTCAGTCAGTGATTATTGACGATGACCACATGGCAAGCAACGAGACTTTTATTCGTACATTTGCTGAGTATGAGGATCTGTGCTTTGGTAAAGTCAACGACAAAATTAAGGTTGTTGATTCAATTAAAACTTTGAATGAGACACTTCATGCTGATGGCATCAACGAAAAATTGCGTAGCCAATTTGTTGGGACTTGCCTCCTTGCACTCAAACATGGTCTAGTTTATGGCGGTGTTAAAGAGACTATCGATCCAGAGACTGGCCGCACAATGTCAAGGGAAGAGGTACTACTTGATAGTACAAAGAAGATTCTTTTGGGGCTTCTTACTAAAAGCGGAAGTGTAAATAAGGCTGGAAAGCTTGCCATTCTTAACAATAAGGTACTCGAAGATCAAGATGTTACAAGCTTGACATACAGAGAACTCAAGGAAATACTTCAATTTATTGACGAAAATGTTGTACCATATATCAACGATAAGAATACTGCTGGACAGGACTTACTTAACCTTTTCTTTACAACATTTAACAAATATGTTGGCAAGTCCGACAAGAATCAGGCGTTTACTCCCGACCACATTTGTGATTTCATGAGCAAAGCTGTTGGCGTTAGCAAAAAATCAAGAGTTCTCGATATAAAAACACCGAGATTGATACAATTTAATTATTCCTCCGCCGGTTTTGCCGCTTGAGGGGTATGTTGGCATTTGAGGGGTAAGTTGTGGAAGTCGGGTTGTCCCGGCTGTTTTCTAAAAAAGATAGGAAGTAGCAATATGAAAAATACAGAAATTCGCATTTTTTATTCGTGGCAATCTGATTTGCCAAATAGTGAAACTCGCGGGCTAATCCAAGACAGTATCTCATCAGCAGTAAAAATGTTAAGGGATACAGTTGAGATAGAAGCAGACAGAGATACTAAGGGGGAATACGGCTCACCAGATATCGTACAGACTATTTTTTCAAAAATTGATGAATGCGATATTTTTATTGCAGATGTTAGCATCGTAAATAAATACAGTTCAATAACCGATGAGGGCGAAAATGGCAACGTAAGATATGGTCCAAACCCTAATGTTATGCTTGAACTTGGATATGCGGCGAGTGTGGTTGGCTGGGAAAATGTAATTTGTATATTAGACACCGACTATGGTTCACCAGATGATTTGCCTTTTGATCTTGCTCATCATAGGCTTTCACCCTATTCCTTGAAGGAGAAGACAAAGAAGGATGTTAAAAAGTATATTAGGGACATTATAACAGATACGGTAAGTAATCTATTAGAAAATGGTCCCAGGGTTAAGAGCAATTTTTCAAATCTTGTTGTTGGTTGTTATAATCAAGAGAGCAATGAAATTACCAAAGAAGCATGGTCTTATAGTCCTTTTGAATATTTTGATAGTGTCATTAAGGATCGAGGTATTGCTGGTTGCAAACAATTGATATCTGAAATCAATGATATTCATCTGGAACCGTGTATAGTGGAGGAACCAAAAGAACAACCACAAGTTTCATCAAATATAAGCGAAATGCTCGGAAGCATTAATCTCTTTGGAGACACACCACAAAGAGTAATCATTACTGAAAAAGAAAAGGAATCGATTATTAGTTTTTCTATGGAGTACCCGGAAATAAAATTGATGGATGATTTTTTTGAATTGGGGAATTTAAAGAAAAAAGTATCATTTCATATAGGCGGTAGTGGAACCACATATGAGGGGACAGAAGAGGAAAAACTAAAGTACGAAAAGATCAATGAGCTTGATTACAGGATTGCTCAAATGCAAATGATGGAGATGTATTCGAGAACTTTTGACGACTATTTTTTGTTTCCTTTGGCAATTCGTAATGTATCCACAATTGCAGATGATGAAATCAGTATTTCGGTTATTATCAGTGGGGCAAATACAGCAACACCATCTCGCGAAATTATTAATCCTGACTTGCAGGGTATTGAGGGCTTAATTTATGAAGATGGGATTATTAAAGAATTTCTGTTGATGAATGAAAACTCGAAAATAAAGTATGAAACCAATATTAGCTATTCGATATCTGACAGTATTGATTCGTTTAAGCTGTATGGCGTTAATGGTGCTCATTTCGATGCAAAGGATTATGAACGAGAGCTTTCAAAATATATAGCTGAACCACAGGGATTAGAAAAGAACGAGTATGAGTTTTATATTAAGGCACTTCGTCCAAAGGAAACATGCTGGCTTGGACCAATGATTATGTTAAAAAGAAGCGATGGAGATATTTGCATTAGGTATTCGATAAAATCGAACAAGTCCGATGGCAATTTATCAGGAGAAATAAAGTTTTCTGTAGTGTAACAAAGAAAGCGCCTCCGAGCCGATGTGGTTCAGAGGCGTTGCTGCGTCTATGGGATTATGCCTTGATCTCGGTGCCGTCCTTGAATGCCACCCGGATGTCATCCTTGCTGTGAACTGTGATGTAATCGACCATCGCCAGCCAGTCGGTTTCACGGAACTCCGTCAGCGGCTCCCGGCTCCGCAGGTTCTTCAGGTAGGTTTCGATCTGGTGCTTCCGGGCCATGCGCTCGGCAATCAAGTCGGTGACCTCGGTGTGTCTGGCCTTGGCCTTATCGAACCGGGCTACCAGAGCGTCGTACCGTTTCTGGTATTCAGCCTGATCGATGGCGACGTGAGCGTTTTCCTTGATGCACTCCTCAATGAGCTCGGCAGCGATGTTGATCTCAGCTTCCAGCTCGCTTAGCTCTCCCTCAAGGGCTGTGGTGTCGAGGCTCCTTGAAAGAACCTGTTCGTATATGGCTATAAACTGTTCCTTCTGGTCGATCACCTGATTGGCGGCCCGGAGGAACAGTTCTTTTATTTCATCCTCGGTGAGTGTCGGTGTGGCGCAT
>OKSC01003678.1_pt1 | contig 11069 bp, 17 predicted proteins | sample 1601161 | NCBI WGS metagenome assembly OKSC01 (sample SAMEA3541552, study PRJEB24748) | human gut metagenome | biome: human gut; feature: human-associated habitat; material: faeces | place: China | collected 2012
TTATTCGTCCATTCTGACTGTTGAGGGCATTGATTTCATCAAATTATCGTAAATGGGATTCAGTTTCAGTAGATTGGGAACTCCTGTAATAAACATCTGTTTTCGGGCACGGGTCATTGCTACATTTAATTTTCGGTCTACCAATATTCCGTTGTCCACCGTTAAGTTCGAGAGGAATTTGAGTTGGTAAGGGTAGTTGACACAGAACGAATAAATGATGACATCCCGTTCACTCCCTTGAAAACGTTCGACTGTGTCGATAAGTATCCTGTTAAGCATCGGAATGTTTAATCGGGCAATTTCTTGTTTGATGAGTGCTATCTGGCTACGATAAGGAGTGATAATACCCAAAGTTTGTGCTGTGTTGAATTCTTTTTCGTTTTTTTGATAAACGTCTAATGCCAGTCGGGCAACGATACGAGCTTCGGAACGATTCGTTTTGGCCGGCGCTCCTGCGGGTTCCGGTTCGGACGGATAGAAAGCGAGGCGCGTGATGCCTGCCGAATCTTCCAGTTGATGAGGTAATCCTACGGGTAACAGGCGCCCTTCGTAGAAAGTACGGTTGGCAAAAAGTCAATGATTTCCTCATATTTCAGAGGTTTTCCCTCTTTCCCGTCCTTGAGCATGACCATCCGGCATGTTCCCCATTCCATCTCACTGAATCCCAAATCGTAGCACTCCATCACATAAAACAATCCCGTTTTCAAATCCGGATTCATGCGAATCTCAACCATGTCAATGAAATTTTTATTGTCCAGTGCATCCCATACGATGTGAAAGTAATATGCAAAACCTTTTTCAAACGATTCGCACTTTCCCGAACCGTCAAGTGTTATGCAGGTGTCGCATCCTCCATTAGTGTGGTGTTTGCATGAACTGTTGTTGCATGTGATTTTTCTCTTTCCCACGCTCACCCCTCCAGTTCCTTGAGCAATTCATGAACCACATTGCGATAGCCCTGTGACACGATGCAGTTCTTTGAAAACTGCGGGAGGACTGCCATTCTCATGGATGCCTTTTCCGCTACAATCGACCGACGAATCGGTGTGACAAACATGTCAAATCCGGAACTGTTTTTCATCCACTCCTCGAAATCCAGTGATGTCTTGTTTTTCTGTCTCATGGTCACAAGACCTTTGATTCGGAGTTCCGGATTGATTTCCCGCAGGTCGTCAACCTGCTCCTGCAAATTGTGAATCGCCTCGTTTTCGTAGCCTCCAACCTTTACGGGTGCGATGACGAGTTCTGCTGCCAGTAGAATGTTAATGACCACCATGTCAAGCAGACGACCACAATCACAAATACAATAGTCGTATGCCTCTGATATTTCCTCCAGTGCATCCCGCAGCCTCGTGACTTGGTTTGCCTCCTGCTTGAGCAGCAGTTTCATGTCTGTCTGCATGAGATACCCGTTTGCGGGAATGATGTCAATGTGGCTGTACTGTGTGGGTCTTATCAAGTCCGTTGTCCGGTATGACCCGCCCACGCTCACATGACGCTCAAGCAGTTCACTCATTCCCGTTCCCTCCGGTTCGTATGCCTCGAATGTCTTTGACGTATCTCCCTGCGGGTCTCCGTCGAGAATGAGAACACGTTTCTCCTGCTCCTCCCCCAACATGTAGGCGATCGCATCCGATGTCGTTGTCTTTCCGATTCCACCTTTCGGTGACATTACTGCAATAATTCTCATTTTTCCTGTTCCTCCTGTTATCCTCTTGTTACCTGTTACATGAAACCTCTGTCGTCCGGCTGTCTCCATCCACAGCGGTGCAGGTGCATCCCCTCGCCCACCTTGTAGAGTGTATATGTGAACCCTGCTCCCAGTGCTATGACGACGACTGCTGCCACAATGATGATTTTCCTCATGTCCTCACCTCCCCGCTATATCGTGATTGTGTGGTATATACACAACTGTAAATCTCTGAAAGAATAGTCCGGTGTTTCCTCCGGTTTCATCGGTGCAACGAGACCCAGTTCTTTGTATTTCCTATGAGTGATCTCCGGAATTGCTCTGAACCTCTTGACCTCTGCATCTCCTATCTGTGCGACGATGTCCTTGTCAACCTCCATGTTTGCGAAATACTGGTTGTATATCTCCTCACCGTCCTTGATGACCCGAACCCTGTCCGGACTTTCAAGCAACGTCATAACATCCTTGACCGTCATCCTGCTGCACCTCCTCATTTCTTTCTCGGTTTGCTCTCTTTGATTTCCCCGTTCTTGAGGATGCTGTTGTTCGGGATGCTCATTGTTATATTTCTTAATGCCTCTCTGTTTTCCAGTGGTATGACAATTTCACTATCTCCCATTTTGTGATTCATCAATTCGCAGTATTCCTCGATAACCTTGACCGCCTCCTCTGCTGAATAACAGGTTGCGACAAAATGTCCTGCTGCTGCCATATCCGAAAGAAACTCCTTTTGTGTCTCCTGCTGCCTGTTATCACCGAATTTCATCTCGATGTACAGTCCGCAGTACAGTCCTTTCGGGTACGGGAGGCACAAATCAGATACACCCGCCTTGACACCCATCTGTTTGAGTTTGACCGCCTCCTGCTTGTTCCTGCTGCCTCCGTTTGGCACATGGAACAACCACTTTAATTCCGGATAACGGTTCATGTTCCACCCCGCCCATGACACGACGTTGATTTGCTCCGTGTCCTCACTTCTCTTTGCATATCTCATGTTCATTCGCTTTCGCCTCCTCTTTGCAGATGTCATAATATTCGCAGAACAGACATACATGTTTGCAGTCCTTGACCTTGAGCATGTGTCTGATTCTTTCAATGATTTCTCCTGCCCTCACCTGTCCTGCTCCTCCATTTCTAAAACCATATAGGCATGAATAAAAATGGTTTTCTTTTTCCTGCCGAACTCGTCACGCCCTCCGGACTGCTCCTGCATCCCTGTGATGCTTTTCTTTGCCTCCCACCATCGGCGGGTCTTTCCCTCTCTCGGAATCGGCTTGAAATACACCTTGACCGTGTTTTTCGTGATTGCAAACTGTTCTCTGCTGATTTGCAGGATGTCATCGAATCCCGCTGCCTTGACTGCTGCCTCGGCTTTTCTGAAATACCTGTCTTTTGATTCCGGTCGCCAGTCAAAACTCATTTCCCGACCACCTCCTCAATCTCTTTCATTCTCTGCATGATTGCACTGTTGTATGAATAGACATACACGCCATTGCTCCACAAATGTTCCCTCGCACCCTTTTCACCGTAGTTGTACGCTGCAAGTGCATCCTGCACCGTGCCGTATTTTTTGAGCAAGTACGACAGGAAATCAATCCCGACCCTCACGTTTTGATACGGGTTCATGAGGTCAGTGCAGCTTAACCGTTTCATCCGGTCAGTGTGCCATTTCTCATATATCTGCATATATCCCTTTGACTGCCCGCCGTCTCCGACCTTGTCAAATTCATATCCGGATTCATGCTCGATGATTGCCACTACAAGGGCATAGGGAACGTCATTTTGCTTGCATAGACATCTTGTGTATATCTGCATTTTCTCCGGAAAATAGCCTTTATCCTCATACTGTTCCGGTAACTTATAAAGCACGAATCCCTCAAGGTCATCGCTCCCCCAGTCCTCGGACATACCATCGAAAACCTTGTATTTGCTTTCGGTCTCCTCTGCTGTCTGCACGATTGTTTCCGGATTCTGTACCACTTCCGCATGTGTCGTCTCCGGCTGCTCCTCCTCGGTCTGCTCCGGTTCTTTGATATTCACTATCATCAAGCACAACACCGTCATCAATACCGTAATCATTGTCAAATGGAACGCATCACGTCGTCCTGCATGTCTTGCCCGTCTTTTCCGTCTTTTCACTTTGTAGCCTCCTTTTCCTCATTCGTGCATGTATGTAAAACATGCAATTAAAATCGTTGTAGTACACATTTGCGTTCGTGAAATCCATGTCCGGATACCACTTTTTTAATATCTCCGGTATTGAATCCCTATCTTTGACCATACCGTCAACAAATGACCCTATTTTTTTATAGCTGCCTCCTGCTGCCGGACGTTTGGAGTGTACGACCTTGATTCGTGGGTCTCTCAATCCCTGCGAACTGTTCCATCTCTTTTCCGACGGAACACGGTTCTTTTCTTCGACGATATAGTTCGCCATACCGGACAGACCGTTTTCGTCTGTCTGCAACCTGCGAACCTCATTCCTGCTTGACTGTTTCCAACAGGATTCAACTGTCTCCATGTCTAAAGCACCATCCATGACAATGTGATGATGCCATCTAATTTCCGCATCCGGATTGTATGCGGTCACATAGACATATTTTGCATTCGGGAGACCTCTCTTTTTCCTCTGATAGTTGATGCGTCGGATGTACTTTTGCACATTTTTGATTGCTGCATCAACATCCCCGTCCGGCGGGAGGTGTGCATCATCATAGGTCAACGTCATCCAAATATCACGGTCGCTGAAATTCTCGTTGATTAACCTCTCAACGTATTTCCTTGCGTTCTTGTCATTCAGATTCTTTTGAGCCTTGTTGTTGTCTTTCTTGATTGTCCTCCCCTCCGGAGGTACTTCATCCATACTCCGGAACTGCGGATATATCTCAATTTCAAACTGGTCTCCTGCTGTTATCTCTTTGAGTGCATATATCACTTTCTTTCGATGTTGGAACAGGTTCTCAATGAACCATTCGTGCATGTCCTCCATCGCTTTGTTATATGCTGCCTCATAATCATACGGGATAAACTGCATCCCTCTTTTTCTTGCCATCTGACACAATCCTCCTGTTATGTTTTCGTAGACTTGTTAGTATCTATTACAAGGACGACAAAACCTCCGAAAACCCTTTGTTTTCCCGACCTTTCCGGTCGTTTTTGAGTTGCTTTTTCGTGTCAGATTTGATATAATATTCTTAGTTTGAAACATATCAATCGACACCGATTGACACACGGATGACCGTTCGCAGCGGTCATCCGTTTTTTTGTCTTTATGCTGCTTTTTCTTTCTTTGAGACGCTCACGGTGATTTTCACCTGCTCACGTTCAGAAATGATTCTCGCTAATGTCTCATAAAATTTCTTGATGTTCTGTTCACTCACCTGCTGCACCTCCAATCTATTAAAAAGGCTCTTGCCTGTTGTTTTCGTGTTCGGTTAGGCGGTCGTTGCAACCGCCTCTTTCTGCTCCCATCTGCGACGCTCCTCAACTTTTCCTGCTGCCTTGCCCTCTGCGTATGCAGACATGACCATGATTGCCATTGATTTTCCCTCAAGGTCAGAAATATTCATGAATCTTTCTGCCATGTTCTCGATTGCCGTCTTTTTCTCGTTTCTCGTCATGATTCAACACCTCCTCTGTTGATAGTGTTTTATGTGATTTCCTGCACTGGTGGTTCTCTCGGTCTCTGCATCCCGTCCACCTGCTTTCCGGCTTTGTCTACCGTGTTATGACTTTTCACCTTAAAAAATCATTGAAAACCTGTTGACCAACCGTGAACCTTTTAGCAAGTCCACCCGCTGCCATGTTTCCCACGGTATCGCTGACGCTGTCTCTCGGCTTGCCATCGTCAGAGCGTCGGTCGCCATCCGGACGCTGACGGGGCGACTGCTGCCCCGTTTCGGCTTTTATCTGTTATAAATTTAGGTCTATCACGTACCGGAGATTTGAGGTTTCTGCCTTATGTCTCCGGTATTTGATTCTCCGGATTTCCTTGTCAATCACTTCCTTGAGGCTTTCTTTTTCCTCCTCGGTCAATCCTTTTACTACAATTTCAAATGTCTCCTCCTCGTTTTCCTCAACCCAAATCATCGCCGTTTCTGCTCCCATGCTTACCTCTAATCGAGTGTTGAGGTCTGAAATGTGGAATCCGGAAAAACTCTCGTCTGTTGAGGTCGTCTTGTAAATCGGATAACCTGCTCTTTTGCTGCTTTCCTCGTCTTTTTGGTAGTCTGTCGGGAAAATGCTCGCTGCTACTTCCCACGCTGTTGATATGCTGTTCACTTTAATGTGTTTCGTCATCCTGTTTTACCTCCTGTTCGTTATCTTTGATTACATTGTACTTATCTATGATTACTTTGTCAATAGTTTTTTGTTATCTCTGATTACTTTTTTATTGATTTTTGTTTTTTGCCGTGGTATGCTTTAGAAAATAGAGGAGGTGATTCAACGTGGCACAAGGCGAACGAATCAGAGAAGTTAGAAATACTCTCGGTCTCACGCTTGAGAAATTCGGTGATAGGCTCGGCGTGACAAAAGTTGCCATTTCCAATATAGAAAAAGGCAACCGAAATTTGACAGAACAAATGACAAAAGCAATCTGCCGTGAATTTAATGTTGACTATATGTGGTTGACTACCGGAGACGGTGAGATGTTCATTGACAATGACGATGATTTCATCGAACGCATTGACCGCATCATGGCGGGTGAGGACGAGGCACGAAAAAACCTTTTCAAATTCATGCTTGAGTTGAGCGATGATGACATCGCAGCACTCGACCGCCTAATGAAAAAGGCGATAAAATTCACACAAGATAAAGAAAAAGACTGACAGTCTTTTCAACTGTCAGCCTCATGGGTGTACAGATACGCCACGAATTTATATATCCTCTTGAGGATGCGTTCGTTTTGTATCTTCCCGACTATTTCAGTAATAGCCTCTTTGTAATTCAAGGGGAACACCCCCTTTCCGATTACAGTGTATCATATATTTCCATCATTGTGGAAATATCGAGGTTGATTTCCATAATCGTGGAAATCGTTCCTCCTGTTGCTGGAATCCCGCTGCAATGTGATACAATTATTTGTATTCGGATTCAAACAGGTCGGTGATTTTCACACCTAATGCAATCGCTATCATTTCAAGTTGAAATAATGTCGGCGACACCTTACCGTTTTCGATGTTGTTTATCGTAGATTTTCCGATTCCGGATTTCTTCGATAACTCCATCAATGTGAACCCTTTTGAGGTTCTCATTTCCCAAACGAGAATTTTCATCCTGCACACCTCCTTTCTCAAGGAAAGTGTACAGAACGAAAAGTTATAGAAATGGAGGTGTGTTCATGAAATACGGTGTCCGGAAACCAAATATCAAGAAAAGCATCAAGGCACGAACAACCGGAAAAGTCAAACGACAGGTCAAAAAGGCAGTCAATCCCCTTTATGGTAAAAAGGGAATGGGAATCGTCAACGACCCGAAAAAGGCAGCATACAACGTAGTTTATAGTAGAACGACCGTCGGTGTATCTGACCTTGTAAAAGAGGCAGCATCGGCAACTCAAAAATCTGCTGCAAATGTTCCTCATACCGTTCCGCAGAAAAAGGAATACTCCGACCGCATGTATAATGTTTGTGGAACACTCATGATTGTTCTCGGTGTTATCCTTGCACTTTTAGGATTGTTCCTGCTGCTTGCTGTTCCTGTCGGTGGAATCGTGGCTGTTGCCGTTGGTGTGATTTGCGTCATTATCGGTCGCAAATATAGAAAAATCGTCAAGGAACGTCATTTGAACGAATAGAAATGTAAATAAAAAAAAGAGCAGCCTCCACGCCAATGGAAACCGCTCTTTAGATAACATATACCTCCGTATAAGCACGGCGATAAAATGTCACCCCGCAAGTCTCATTTTATCATAAAACCGTGCTTATGCATAGGTTTTATTTTTATACCTTTTTTTGAATGGAGTTGATAAAATGCGACGTAAAACAACCGCTCCTGTTGAGAAAATCCTGCTCCGTGTGGCAATCTATATCCGTGTTTCGACCGACAAACAGGTCAAGGACGGAGATTCCATGCGTGACCAATTAGCAACAGGGCAAAAATACATAGACAGTCATGAGAACATGATTCTCGTTGACACATACATTGATGACGGAATCTCCGGACAGAAATTGAAACGAGACGACTTTCAACGCCTCATTGATGATGTCCGTGCAGGTAGAATTGACCTCATTATTTTTACCCGTCTTGACCGTTGGTTCAGAAACCTCCGTCATTATCTGAACACGCAGGACATTCTTGACAAGCACGGTGTTTCATGGACTGCCATTGAGCAGCCTTATTTTGACACCTCAACCCCTCACGGTCGTGCTTTCGTTAATAATTCAATGATATGGGCAGAACTTGAGGCTCAAAATGATTCCGACCGAATCCTCGGCGTGTTCGATGACAAGGTTGACAACGGAGAGGTTCTTTCCGGCTCAACTCCTCTCGGATATACGATTGTAAATAAACACCTTGTACCGGATGACGATGCTCCGACTGCCGTTGCTATCTTCCAATACTACCGCAAGACCGGAAACTTGAGCATGACACTCCGGTACATGGAGAGCGAGTTCGGACTTGTCCGCTCTGCTGCCAGTCTCAAAAATATGCTCACAAATACGAAATACATCGGTGAGTTTCGTGACAATAAAAATTATTGTCCTGCTATCATTGACCGTGACCTTTTCTTTGATGTGCAGAGACTTCTCAAAATCAACATCAAGAGTGGAAAAAAGCACGATTATATTTTCAGTGGTCTCGTTGTCTGTGATGACTGTGACCATATCATGAGCGGGTGTCAGCAACGTGCAAGAGGTCGTGTCCGTGCCGATGGAACACGAATTATATATAAATACAGTGTGTACCGCTGCCGACAGGGTGTGAACCTGCATCGCTGCCCGAACCGAAAACTCGTCTTTGAGACAACCCTTGAAAAGATGCTCCTCGAACGCATCCGTCCGGAACTGGAAAACTATATTGCAGAATACGAGGTCGCAAATCTTCCGGCATTGCGTACTGATGCCAAACGCCGGAGTGTTGAGGGAAAAATGCAGAAATTGAAAGACCTATATTTGAACGACCTCATAACAATGGACGAGTTCAAACTTGATAGAGAAAAATTGCTGATGCAGCTTGAGAAAATAAATGCAGAGGATTCCCGACCCGTCAAGGATTTATCGTATTTGAAAAACTTTTTGAAAATGGATTTTGAAAGTGTGTATGATTCTTTGTCTATACCGGAGAGGCGTGAATTGTGGCGTTCCATTGTCAAGGAAATCCGTGTTGACCATGACAAAAACATTCATATTATTTTTTTGTGATTGTTATACTACTAACTGAACCCCTCCGGTGGGTTCATCCGCAAGAATTATGGCAGGCTCTGCCGCCAATGCTCTGGCTATGGCAACTCTCTGCTGTTGTCCTCCTGAGAGCTGATTTGGAAGAGCGTCAAGTCTCTGGTCGAGCCCCAGTGTCTCTGTTATTTTTTTTACAAATTCCTTATCGACTTTACCGCCATCCAGTTCGATTGGAAGCACGATGTTTTCGTATACATTTAGTACAGGCACCAGATTATATGCCTGAAATACAAAGCCGATTTTTCTTCGTCTGAAAATGGTAAGTTCCTCATCCTTCAGGGAAAAGATATCTTTGCCATCCACGAATACTTTGCCGGAGCTTGGTCTGTCCAGACCACCCAGCATATGTAAGAGGGTGGATTTGCCACTGCCGCTTGTGCCCACAATAGCCACAAACTCTCCTTTTTCTACATTGAGACTCACGCCATCTAAGGCATGTACACAGGCCTCACCTGTTCCATAGGTTTTCTTCAAATCACATGCTTGTAAAATGTCCATATATCCTCCTTAAAAACGAGATAAAATACGCTTCGCGAATTTGACTCGTTGCCCGCGTAAACTAAAAAACTGTATGCAGCATTTTTCGCTACATACAGATTATTACACAATATTCTTTCCAGATTCTTTCCGGAACTAATTAAATTATTACAGTTTTGAAAGATTTAAGCCGATTTTGGCAGAAACACAGAAAAAGTACTGCCCTGTCCATATACGGAGGACACCTTTATGTAGCCGCCCTCTTCACTTAGAATCTGCCGGCTTAAATACAGTCCTATGCCCACACCTTCCATATTTTTGGTATCTTCTGAGCGGTAAAATCTTGAAAAGATCTTAGGAAGCTCCTCCTCTTTTATGCCGATTCCGCTGTCTTTTATATCAATTCTTACAAACATTTCATATGCAGTAACAGATAGGCTTATAGTGCCCGCGTTTGTGTATTTTAAAGCATTATCGAGGATATTGCAGATGGCTTCCAAAGTCCACTTGCTGTCAAAATAAGCTTTTTCATCAGTATCATGAAGTATAAGCTCAAGCCCTTTAGCCCTGGCTTTGAACTCTGTCTCTTTTACAGCCAGTGTCAGCATGGACTTAAGAGCTTCTTCCTGTGGGGAGAGCTGCAATATGCCGTTTTCAAGCCTTGACAGCTTCACCAGAGAGGCGATTAAAAACTGCAATTTTTCCGACTGGGCATGAAGCTGGACAATATTTTCACGCATCTGGACTGATAAATTGTCAGTATCATCCTCAAGCAATAGCTCGCTGTATAAGAGCAGATTGGCTATGGGAGTCTTGGTCTGGTGGGAAATATCCGCAATTAACGACTTAATCTTGTCCTTTTCCAGCTCCACATTTCTGGCAGAGACCACAGAAGCACTCAGATAATGGGCGAACCTGGACTCAAGTGAGGACAAGCGTGTCTCGTCAAAGCTTTTTTCAGAAAAATTCCCTTTGGCTGCCTCATTTAACATATTTTCTATTCTATCAATGGTTTTCTTCGTGCGCAGATGGTTGATGGAAATTACAAGTGCTGTAATTACAAGGCATATGCCCACGATACAGATGGCTGTATTATAGTTATTCATTCAAATCTATATCCTATTCCATATACTGTTTTAATGCTGTCCGGTGTGCCAAGCTTGTCCCTGAGCCTCTTGACAGACACAGAGAGGGCATTGGCATCCACAAATTCCGCGCTGTCATTCCAGACTCTGTCCAGAAGAAAATCTCTGCGGAGGTTTATGCCCTCATTTTGAACCAGAAGCCTTAAAAGACGCTGCTCGGTCTTACTAAGCTCGATTTCCTGTCCATCTACTAAAAATATCATTCTCTCAAAATCAAATTCATAACAGCCCTTCTTATATACACTGGCAGAGGTATGTGCCTGTAAGCTTTCCGCCTTTCTAAGCTGGGTATTTACCCTTGCCCTTAATACTGACAGTGAAAAAGGCTTTGTGATGTAGTCGTCGGCGCCGACGTTG
>OKSC01003681.1_pt1 | contig 11064 bp, 10 predicted proteins | sample 1601161 | NCBI WGS metagenome assembly OKSC01 (sample SAMEA3541552, study PRJEB24748) | human gut metagenome | biome: human gut; feature: human-associated habitat; material: faeces | place: China | collected 2012
GAGCACCTGACTGTTAATCAGGGTGTCGCCTGTTCGAGTCAGGCAAGAGGCGCCATTAGGCGGCGAGGGCAACTTCGCCGCTTGTTTTTTAACCGGATGTTGTAACCAATCTGAGACTTTTTTCACAAAATCTTCAAAATTAATGATTTCTTAAAAAATGTCCTCTTGAAGATGCTGTCAGATTGTGGTATACTACACCCAAACCTTGGAACAGTTTTTAAACGTTCTGTGGTGATTGACTCAGATCAAAGGGTAGGCGCTCCCTTCTTTTGATAGCAGCGGACTTCTGCTTTGCCCTGGTTCTCCGCAGGGCAGGGCAAAGCAGAAGGCTATGCGCTGTTAAACCGGAGTGCAAAAAGAAAACCTTTTTCATTTGTCAGACCTACGGCCAAAACAACAGCAAACTGGGGCTTGTGCAAACAGACCGGGTGTGCTAGAATAAAAGCCGTAGTTTTGAAATAGACACAGTACATTGAAAAAGAGATCGTTTGCTTTTGGTTGTCGGTCTCTTGTAAAGGAAACATCGTATGCGTTATACCTATGTGCGGCAGCACGATTCCACGGACTGCGCGGCCGCTTCGCTCGCAATGGTGTGCCTCCATTACAAAAAGGAAATCACCATCACCCGCCTGCGGGACATGATGGGAACCGACATGAAAGGCACGAACCTCGTTGGCCTGCAGAAAGCAGCCAATGAGCTGGGCTTCAGCACGGCGGCTGTCCGTGTTGACCGCGAAAACTTTTTAAGCGATTTCACACTGCCCGCAATTGCGCAGGTCATTACCGACCAGGGCATGACCCACTTTGTGGTCATCTTCAAAAAGACGACCATCAAGGATGACGATGCCCGCCGCAAGCATGTGGCGCAGGAAGAAGAACGCAAGGCTGATGCAAGCAAAAAGTACAAATGCAAGGATTATGTCGTCATCGGCGACCCTGCAAATGAACTGAAAAAGATCAGCCTGGATGAGTTCTATAAAAACTTCACCGGCGTGTTGCTGCTGCTGAACCCCACAGCGGAGTTCAAGGGCGGCACAGGCAAGCATAAGGTGGAGGGCAAAGAGGAAGCCAAGGCAGCCCGCAACAACATGTTGAAGCGGTACATGGATCTGCTGCTTCCCCAGAAAAAGCTGTTTGCTTACGCTATTCTCAGTTCAGTGATCCTGACACTGATTGGCATCGTGTCCACCGTCTTCAATAAGGCGATCATGGACGAGGTGCTGCCTTATGGGCTGAAAAATCTGCTCATATCGCTCATTGTCGTGTTCAGTGTGGTCAACCTGACCAGCACGCTGCTCTCGACTGTGAGACAGTGGATCCTGATTTTCCTTTCCATTAAAATTGATATCCCGTTGATGCTGGGCTACTTCGAGCATGTGTACAAACTGCCGATGAAGTTCTTCGCATCCCGTAAGACCGGCGAGATCACCACCCGCTATTCCGATGCAGGCACCATCAAATCGGTGCTGACCAGCATTGCAATGAGCGTGGTCATGGACATTGTGATGGCCGTGGGTACAGGCTTTGTCCTGTTCCGGATGAACTCCTCGCTGTTCTCCATTACCCTGTTTACCACCGTTCTGAGCCTGCTGCTCGTCATCATCTTCAAGCAGCCCTACAAGCGGATCAATGAAGAGACGATGGTGCAGTCGGCCGTTTTGAACAGCCAGATGATCGAGAGCCTGCGCGGCATCGAGACCATCAAGTGCAACGCCTGCGAGGATCGCGAGCTGGAAGCCCTTGAGCGTGAATACATCAAGAGCCTGAAGATCAGCCTGCGTTCCAGCAAGATCAGCACCGGCCAGAGCCTGATCTCCAGCGTGATCATGACCGTGCTGAACATGGTCACCACCTATGTGGGCATCACGCAGGTGCTGAATGGCCAGCTGACGCTGGGCGGCTATATGGCGTTCAGCACCCTTTCGGGCTACTTTACTTCTCCGGTGAGCGAGCTCATCAGTATGCAGATGTCCATTCAGGAGGCTTCCATCTCTATGAAGCGCCTGACGGAGATCATGGATTACGAATCCGAGCAGGACGATGACCGCGAGTACACCGAGATGGAGAGCATGGAGGGCGACATTGAGTTCAAGGATGTCACCTTCCGGTATGGCAACCGCACCCCGGCACTGGACCACATCTCCTTCACCATCCCGCAGGGCAAGAAGGTGGCGCTGGTTGGTTCCTCGGGTTCCGGCAAGTCCACCATCACCAAGCTCCTGCTCAAGTATTACGAGCCGGAGAGCGGTACCATCAGCGTGAATGGCGTTGATCTGGACGAGTACAGCAATGCATCCGTCCGCCGCTGCATTTCCTATGTCCCGCAGAACGTTGAGCTGTTCAGCAAGACGATCTTCGAGAATATCCGCATCTCCCGCCCCGAGGCTACCCTCGATCAGGTACGGGAAGCGGCCAAGAAGGCCGACGCACACGAGTTTATCCGCAGGCTGCCGCTGCAGTACAATACCTATCTGGAGGAAGCCGGCAACGGCCTGTCCGGTGGTGAGAAGCAGCGCATTGCGCTGGCCCGTGCGTTCCTGAAGGATTCGAGCCTTTACATCTTTGATGAATCGACCTCCAGCCTGGACTTTGGTACAGAGAATACCATCTTTGATATGATCTATAACCAGCTGGCTGACCGTTCGATGCTGATCGTGGCACACCGCCTTTCTACCATCCGTGATTGTGACCTGATCCTGGTCATGGATCATGGCCAGATCGTGGAGCGCGGCACCCATGACGAGCTGCTGGCAAAGCAGGGCAAGTATTACGAGCTCTGGAACCTGCAGCAGGGCATCTTCCGCCGCAAGAAGGAAGAGCCTGCACCCGTTGCCCCCGCGGCTGTCGTTGAAGACGACGACGATGGCGAGGCAATGACCTATTAAGTTGCAGCCGAGTGCGCACTCGGTTACATAAATGATCTTTGGATGGATGCGCAGCCGGAAAAAGATCGCCAAAATAAGTTTTTTCATTCATTTGAAGGGAGTAATTCATTATGATGATGCCTGCAAACTACTCTGTTATCGCAGAGAACGAGATGACCTACGTCAACGGTGGCGCTAGCTTTATCGACGCTATCGGCGCTGTTACCGCTCCTATCTGGACCCTGGACAGCGTTAAGACCTTCAACACCAACATCGTGACTCTGGTTGGCAACACCTTCCTGAACAAGGTTATCGGCCAGACCGTCGGTGTCCTGTTCAGCGGCAACACCACCTGGAAGGAAGTCGGCAACATCGGCAAGACCCTGTTCACCACCAACTACGCTGGCAAGGACATCGATAAGAACAACTTTGGTGACTATGCCATGAACGCTCTGGGCATTGCTGCTGCTGTCTACAACCTGGGCGTGGTTCCCACCAAGAACGCCGTCACGGAGAACATTCTGGACTTCAGCAAGAACAAGGTCTAATCAGATCTGATCTGAAATTATGAAGCGTTGAGGAAACTGCACCGCCCTACTTGTTAGCGCGGGGCAGACAACAATGCCTCGTTATGGTGTGCCAGGAGGCGTGTGCCTCCTGGCACACCTTATTTTTATGTTGCTTATCGCGTTGCGGTAGGCAATTGTGTGTGGTAGAAGATTATGTTTATCCTTACAGGAATGCTCTTTACATAGTGACACTTTATCGCTGTGTGAGTGGCTTACCGTGAGCATCCTCACCCTCTCAGGCGCTTTGCGCCAGCTCTCCCGAAGGGAGAGCCCTTGGCATAGCGCAGTGTACGGCGGGTTTCCCTTTGCGTAGTGTGAACGCAGACTTGCCCACAGTGCAGGGAGTGAATCATTCTGTCAAAACCTCCCACTTTGGGGGAGGTGGCAGCGCGTGTGCGCTGACGGAGAGGGCGAGCCCGGTAGAGGTATAAGCTGATGAAAAAGACGACAGTTGTCAAGAATAACGACATGCTGGATGTAGCCCGAAGACTTCGGAGGGAAATGACACCACAGGAGCAACGGCTTTGGTATGTTTTCTTGCGGAAATATCCGGTAAAATTCTACAAACAGCGGATCATTGAATCATTTATTGTGGATTTTTATTGCGCGGATGCAAGATTGGTTATTGAACTTGACGGCTCACAGCATTATACTGAACAGGGGAAAGCTTACGATGAGGAACGAAGTGCTATCCTGCATGGCTATGGCTTGAAAGTTTTACGGTTCTCTAATCGGGATGTTAACAATCATTTTGATGCTGTATGCGAGACCATTGACAGGGAAGTACAAATTCGGATATAAAAGCAGCTGTGACCCTTTTTGTCAAGAGCTCCCACTTTGGGGGAGCTGGCAAAGCCGTAAGGCTTTGACTGAGAGGGTGAGGCCGCTTTGAGGAGAGTCTTTGGCAAAACGGTAAAAAAGAATCTTTGACCCCAGACAATTGCTTATTGCAAACAAAAAAGAAACAGGTGGACATTATTATGAGAGAGATCCAAGTTGCAGAAAACAAGACCCTGAAGCTGACCAACGTTCTGGCACGCAAGATCGATGCCAGCGAGCTGGGCAACCTGGGCGTGATCCTGACCCAGATGCAGAACTTTATCAAGAGCCACAGCGCCATGCCGGTTGGCCCTGTGATCCAGTGCGTCAAGTTTACCTCCGGCCCCAACCCGGAGCCGCAGATCTATTTTATGATGCAGGTCAACCAGCTCATCCCCCGCCTGGAGCCGGGCTACGAGCAGGACGCTGTGCTGCGGGTGAAGGGCTGCCTGTACGCCCACTTCACCGGCCCCATGGACCACAGCAGCCTTGCCAGCCAGAAGCTGAACATCTATGCCTACGAGCACGAGATCGAGCTGACCGGCACCACCTACAGCATCTACGTCAATCAGGACAGCGAAAACGGTGTCATGGACGTTTTTATGGAGACGAAGTAATATGACCACTCGCATTCAGAATCTTTCCGACCTGCAGGACCGCCGCATTATGATGGAGAAGAAGCTGCCGGCCTTTGGCTACGCGCTCATTCTTCTGGTGGCTTTCCTCATGGTGTTTCTGGTGATCTGGAGCACCCAGAACAAGCGCACCTACGTCAGCCAGTCCACTGGCTCAGTGCAGGCGGCCAACAAGACCTATATCATGTCCAGCTACTCCGGTTCCATCACCGAGCTGAACATCTCGGAGGGCAGCTATGTCACCGAGGGCGACCTCATTGCCCACATCAAGAGCACCGATCTGGACATCCAGCAGGACAGCTACCAGAAGCAGCTGGAAATCTACAAAAAGCAGAAGAGCCAGTACGAAAAGCTGCTCAAGTCCATTCAGGACGACAAGAACTACTTCAGCGAGACCGACATCGACGATCAGCCCTATTACTACCAGTACGAGAGCTACAAGAGCCAGGTCAGCCAGAAGGCGTTTGATGCTTCGCCCTATCAGGCCGCCGGTTACACCGACGAGCAGATCAAGACCATGATGGAGCAGAACCAGAGCGAGGTGGAGAGCCTGTACTACTCCACCCTGCAGTCCATTTCTGCCAACCTGACCAGCGTGCAGGCCAACATTGACAACATCGAGGCCCAGCTGGATGCCCTGAACACCGGCGCGAACGATTACTACATCTACGCTCCCACTTCCGGTGTCATCCACATGGACACCCCCTACAAGGTGGGCATGGTGCTCAGCGCGGGCTCCGCTCTGGCCACCGTGGCCAGCGAGAACAGCGACCTTGAGATCGTGGCGGCTGTCACCGTCAACGACCGGCCGCTGATCAACGTGGGCGACCCCTGCAAGATCGCCATCACCGGCCTGTCGGAGTATTCCTACGGCACCCTGACCGGCACTGTTACCTCCATCGACAGTGACGTGACCTCCAGCACCAGCGGGTCCTACTACAAGATGACCATCAAGCCGGACAACACCTATGTCGTGAGCACCAGCGGCGACAAGGTGGATCTTTCCAACGGCATGAGCGTCACCGCCCGTGTGGAGTACGATGAACTGACTTACTTTGACTATGTGATGGAGGCCCTGGGCGTGCTGTTCCGCTAAGCGCCCGCCGATTCCACGCCCAAGAGGTACGAAAGAATGAAACTGAACCCGAAACAGCTGGCCGCCAGCGCGGCTCTGCTGGGTGTGCTGGCCTGTGCCGCCGCCCTGCCTGCGTCGGCTGCCGGCCCTGTTACCACGCCGCTGGCCCTCACGCTGCCCAAGGTGAGCTTTCCCTGGGATAAAGTTACCGCCGAGAGCATCGAGACCGGCAGCTACGATGCCGCCCCACTGGCGGGCACAGCCCAGCAGCTCTCCCCGGTGACCACCCCCGCCAATGCCGCCAGCAAGAACGGCGTGACCTATGTCTCTGATAACCCCAATGTTGTCTCGGTGGACAGTGAGGGCGTGGCGCAGGCTGTGGGCCTGGGCACGGCCAACATCACCGCCACCTGCGGCGGGGTGAGCTGCACCTATACCATCACTCCCCAGCCGGATGCCAGCATGATCGCCACCGAAATGGACATCACCCTTGCATCCAGCACCATTGCCGTGGGCGAGACCACCAGCCTTTCGCTGGCAGTGCTGCCCACCTCGGCGGCCAACTATATCAACGTCAGCCTGAGCTCTTCCAATGAGAAGGTGGCCACCGTCAACAACTTTGGCAAGGTGACCGGCGTTGCCCCCGGCAAGGCCACCATCACCGCCACGGACGGCAACGTGAGCTGCACGGCCACCGTTACGGTGGTTGCGGCCAACACCAGCACCGTCTCCAGCCAGTCCATCTCCCTGAACACCAACTATGTGGTGCTCAAGCCGGGATCCTCCAAGACCATCACCGGCAAGGTGTCGCCGGCCTCGGCCAGCCAGAGCCTGACCTTCAAGAGCCAGGACAAGAGCATCGCCACCGTCAGCGGTTCCGGTGTCATCACCGGCGTTGCCACGGGTGCCACCTCCGTGGTGGTCTCCAACGGCACCGCCTCCACCTCGGTCACGGTCATCGTCAACCGCACCGCCTCCACCTCCGGCAGCAGCAGCGACACCAGCGGTGAGGGCACCGAGGAAAATGTCACCACCGATGCCACCGTGGCCGCCATCCAGAACGCCGCAGGGGAGGAAGTGTCCCTCTATCAGAGCGACGTGCCCGCCATCACCGGCGAGATCCTGAGCGCCCTGCGCACCACGGGCCGCAGCCTGATCGTGCTGGGCGAGGATTATACCCTGCGGATCGATGGCACCGGCATCAAGAGCACCCAGGGCGGGTTCAGCACCGCCCTGACCTTTGCCCCCGATGAAAACGGCCTGAGCTTCCAGCTGGGCGAAAGCGGTGCGCTGCCCTGCGTGGTGCAGATCACCCTGACCGGTGAGAACGCCGCTTACAGCCGCCTGTATCTGCACAACACCGCCAGCGAAAAGTGGCAGTTCCTGAACAGCTACAAGGATGGCACCATCACTGCCGATACGGCTGGCAGCTACCTGCTGACCAACCAGAATCTGCGCTTCACCAATATCAACTGGACCTTCTTCATCGCCGCCGGTGCGCTGACCGTGGTCTGCCTGATCGTGTATATCGCCGTCAAGAAACGGTATTGGTTCTGGTAATTATAACTGTGCGTAATAAAACCTCCCGCTCATTCGAGTGGGAGGTTTTGTGTTATAACAATGTTTCGTAATTCTGACGGCCATAGAAGAATCGAAGCAGATAAACAGTTTTCTGCACCTCATCCACACGGTAGATCAGCAGATAATGCTTGATGACAGCTTTACGGTAGCCTTTGGAAGAAAGCCGAGGATCGCGGCACTGCTCGTAGAGATAGGGCATCTGCTCCAGTGCGGTGTAACACTTCTCTACCTCATTGGCAAAGGCTGTGGCGGCTGCCGGGTTTTCCAGCGATAAGGCAAGGTAGGACAGGATCGCATCCAGGTCTGCCTGTGCAAGGGCTGTTTCAACCAGCTTATATGCCATAACGTGCTCTCAATTCCTGCAAGGCGCTGCGGGCATCCTGTGTCTGTCCGGCTTCCACCTGCTGTTCGGCAGCATCCAGTTTGGCGTAAGCGTCCAGAAGCTGCATCTTTTCTTCATAGGCTTCCATGCTCATAATGACCATATCGCCATAGCCATTTTTGGTGATATAGACAGGTTCTTTGGATTCACTGCACATCTGGGAGACAGCGGCAGTGTTTTTGAGGTCGCGGATCGGAATAATGCGCGGCATGATATCAGCTCCTTTCTGTGGCTTAATTGTACCATAATAATACCACGCCTGCAAGACTGGAATTCGCTTGACAATCAAAATACAATGTGATATGATTTTGATATCAGAAAGAAACTTCCAAACCCTGTAAAGGAGGGACTTTTTATGGAAGAGAAGATCTTGCAGACCAAGAAGAACGGCATGACCATGCTGCTGCTGACCCTGCTGGGCTATGTGATCGCAGTCGTGGTGGGCGGCATCGGTTTTGTAATGCTGTATACCACCTTCCTGGGTTTTATCCCGCTGGCGATTGCTGTCATCTATGCCATCATCGGTATTTTCCTGTTCGCAGGCCTGAAAGTTCTCAAGCCCGAGGAAGCGCTTGTGCTCACCCTGTTCGGCGATTACATCGGCACCCTGAAGGGGGAGGGCTTCTACTGGGTCAATCCCTTCTGCACGGCGGTCAACCCCGCCGCAGGCACCGTCCTGAGCCAGAGCGGTGATGTTCAGCAGCGTCCCGTGGTGCAGGCTGACCGTGAGAAGGACGGCAAGAAGATCTCCCTGAAGGTGATGACCCTGAACAACTCCCGCCAGAAGATCAACGATTGCCTGGGCAACCCGGTGGAGATCGGTATTGCGGTCATCTGGCGCGTGACCGACACCGCAAAGGCCGTGTTCAATGTGGACAACTACAAAGAATACCTGTCCCTGCAGTGTGACAGCGCCCTGCGCAACGTGGTGCGCATCTACCCCTACGATGTAGCCCCCAACGTGGACACCACCGGCGACGGTGTGGCCGATGAGGGCAGCCTGCGCGGCTCCTCGGAAGTGGTGGCAAAGCGCATCCAGGGCGAGATCCAGAAGAACGTCACCGCCGCCGGGATCGAGATCATCGAAGCCCGCATCACTTATCTGGCCTACGCCCCCGAGATCGCAGCTGTCATGCTGCAGCGTCAGCAGGCAAGCGCCATCATTGATGCCCGTAAGATGATCGTGGACGGTGCCGTGGGCATGGTGGAGATGGCGCTGGACCGCCTGAGTGAGAACAAAGTGGTGGAGCTGGACGATGAGCGGAAAGCGGCAATGGTCTCCAACCTGCTGGTGGTGCTCTGCGGCAACCGTGATGCGCAGCCCATCGTGAACAGCGGCAGCCTGTACTGATGGCAGAGCCGAAAAAGCAGATCCCCCTGCGTCTGAATGCGAAGCTCTACGATGCCCTTGCCGCGTGGGCTGAGGATGACTTCCGCTCGGTGAACGGGCAGATCGAGTATCTGCTCACCGAGTGTGTGCGTCAGCGCAAAAAGAACGGCAAGTACGTCTCTGACCAGATCGACGTGCCGCCCGAACTGGACATCAAGTAAAAGAACGACCCTCTCAGTCAAAGCCTGTTGGCTTTGCCAGCTCCCCCGAAGGGGGAGCCTATCGCTGGCCTGGGATAAAGGCAGCATAGCCTCGCCCTTCGGGAGAGGTGGCATTGCGAAGCAATGACGGAGAGGGTCGTTCCTTATTTAATTCGTATGCTCGCTCCACCCGCTGGAGGTGACCACTTCGCCATCGGTGGTGCACCAGAGGGCTTCCACGCCGTCCAGCGATTCCACGAGCTGCCTGCCCTCTTCCAGAGGCAGGCAGAACAGACCGGTGGTCAGGCAGTCGGCCACACCGGAGTCCGGAGCCAGCACGCTCACGCCGTCAAAGTAGGCGGCGGGCCAGAGGGTGGCCGGGTCGATGAGGTGGTGGTAGCGCACACCGTCCACAACGTAGTAGCGCTGGTAGTCGCCGCTGGTCACAAGGGCCATATCGCTCATGTTGATGGCACCGTCCAGCATGGAATTCGAGGTGTATACATCCGAAGAGCTCCATGGGTTTTCCACGCCGCCGGTCCACTGGCTGCCGTCCGGTTTTACACCAATGGCGCGCAGGTTGCCGCCCACGCTCACCAGAGCGCTGGTCAGGCCGCGGGCCTCGGCAGCCTGACACACCATTTCCACGGCGTAGCCCTTGCCCACGCTGCCCACATCCAGCAGCATTTCCGGGTCGGCCAGATAAACGGTCTTGGCATCCGCGTCGATGATCACGTTGTTGATATCACAGTGCTGGGCGGCTGCTTCCAGCTCTTCCATGGTGGGCAGCTTGTTGTCGGCATCCGTCTCGGCGGCTTCGGCAGCTTCGCGGTAATTATGCCAGATATTCAGCACGCTGCCCATGGCAATGTTCAGCTTGCCGTTGGTGGTCTGGTACATCTGGTCGGCCAGCTCCAGCATGGAGAGGATGCGGTCGTCCACCTCCACCGGAGCGCTGCCGGCATTGTCGTTGATGGTCTTGACGTTGGTCACGCCGGGGTAATCGTTGTAGATATCATACAGCTGGTTATACCGCAGCAGGTCTGCATGCAGGGCGGTCATCTGGGTGTTCCAGTCGGCTTCACTGTCGGCATAGCCGCTGATGACAGTAACGGTGTCAAACACATCCCACCAAGTTATGCTGTAGCGCTGGGGGCTGGTGGTTCCAGTTGCCGCACAGCCGCTCAGCAGCAGGCAGAGCGCCAGCACCGCACAGGTCAGGCGGCGCTTCATGCCTGGCCTCCCACGTGTTCATGCTCGCGGTTCAGTTCGGCCAGCAGGGCAGCAAGGGTCCAGCCGCGGCTGGTGGGGGTTACCATGGCGCGCAGCGGGATCACCGCCCCGCCGCGGCGCACTTCATCCACAAACTGGCCCAGATCGCCGTTGTCATGCCGCAGCCCGCTCACAATCATGGCCGGGCGCTCCGGTACATCCGGGGCGGGGGCGGCTTCACCGCCAGTGTGCCGCCCGGTGCAAAGGGCTTCCATGGTGGTGCCCAGGTCGGCGGCGGTCAAAAGGCGGACTTTCAGGCGGCTCAGGCGTGCAGCGTGTTCCACCGCGGCGTGCTCGGCACTGCCGGGGGCAACCTGCCACAGCAGCACACAGCGCG
>OKSC01003682.1_pt1 | contig 11063 bp, 10 predicted proteins | sample 1601161 | NCBI WGS metagenome assembly OKSC01 (sample SAMEA3541552, study PRJEB24748) | human gut metagenome | biome: human gut; feature: human-associated habitat; material: faeces | place: China | collected 2012
AGCAAACCGCACCCGTCTGGCAACGGTGCTGTACAACCTGCTGGAAACCATTCGTATCATCACCGTTCCGCTGAGTGCATTCATGCCGGAAACCATGCCGAAGATCTGGGAGCAGATCGGGGCATCGGAAGCCGACGTGGCATACAGCACCGCTGCGGTATTCGGCACACTGCCGGCAAATGTGACCGTGCACAAGGGTGACATCATCTTCCCGCGTATCGACGTGGAAAAGGAGATCGACGAACTGAACCAGCTGATTCTGGCAGCACAGCCCAAGGAAGAACCGCAGGAGCCGGAATTCACACCCCAGCCGCTGGCAGAGGAAATCGACATCGACACCTTTGGCAAGACCGATCTGCGTGTGGCAAAGGTGCTGGAATGCGAAAAGGTAAAGAAGTCCAAAAAGCTGCTGAAGCTGCAGCTGGACGACGGCATGGGCGGCAGACAGGTGGTTTCGGGCATTGCACCGTGGTACAAGCCGGAAGACCTGATCGGCAAGAAGATCGTTCTGGTGGCAAACCTGAAGCCGGCAAAGCTGTGCGGCGTGGAAAGCTGCGGCATGATCTGTGCGGCAGATATGCCCAACGGTGATGTCAAGGTGATCTTCCCTGACGAAAGCCTGCCGGTAGGTTCGAAGATCCGATAAGCAATCGATGAAAACGAAATAAAAAAAATAAGCCGTACCTCGGAGTGGAACATTTCCGGGGTACGGCTTTTCTGTTGGGCTGAGATTATCGGGCAGATGCGGGCATCTGTCCCTGCGATGCAATGGGACTATCCCACCAGCTTCTGCCGGAGCAGTGCCAGATCGAAGCCGTTGACAGTGCCGTCTGCGTTGAGGTCAGCGGTCTGCCACTGGGATTGTGTCAGGGTGCGTTCCTGTAGGAGGTATCGCTGGAGTAGAACGGCATCGGCGGTGGTGAGGGTGTTGTCGGAGTTGAGGTCGCCAATTTGTATTTTTGCTTTAGTGACGTTAAATGTTACGATATTGCTCATTTGCATATCAGAGCCAAAACGTGTATCTACATAAGCTTGATATGTCCCTTCTGGCAGTACAACAGAATACGGATTAGATGCTCCCCATTCTACTAAATACGGGTCACCTTCCCATACTTTTCCTTTCCATATCTTCACATCATATCCTGTTGCATTATTCACATCATTCCATGTAAATTTTGTTTCCGTTGATGTATTCCCAACCTCTACATTCAACTTACAACCCGCTTTTATCGTAAATTCTACAACATTACTCATTTGCATATCAGAACCAAAACGTGTATCTACATATGCTTGATATGTTCCTTCCGGTAAAACAACAGAATATGGATTAGATGCTCCCCATTCTACTAAATATGGGTCACCTTCCCATACTTTTCCTTTCCATATCTTCACATCATACCCTGTCGCATTATTCACATCATTCCATGTAAACTTTGTTTCAGCTGATGTATTTCCAACTTCTACATTTAATTTGCAGCCTGCTTTTACTGTAAATTCAACAATATTGCTCATTTGCATATCAGAACCAAAGCGTGTGTCTACATATGCTTGATATGTTCCTTCCGGCAGTATAACAGAATATGGATTAGATGCTCCCCATTCTACTAAATATGGGTCACCTTCCCATACTTTTCCTTTCCATATCTTCACATCATACCCTGTCGCATTATTCACATCATTCCATGTAAACTTTGTTTCAGCTGATGTATTTCCAACTTCTACATTTAATTTGCAGCCTGCTTTTACTGTAAATTCAACAATATTGCTCATTTGCATATCAGAACCAAAACGAGCATCTACATATGCTTGATATGTCCCCTCTGGTAAAACAACAGAATATGGATTAGATGCTCCCCATTCTACTAAATAAGCATCACCTTCCCACACTGTTCCTTTCCATATCTTCACATCATACTCTGTTGCACCCTCTACAGTGTTCCAAGAAAAAGTAGTTTCAATTGAAGAATTTCCTGTTGAAACTGTTAGCGTAGGAGCCGGTTTCGGCGGATCTGGGTTCGGATAATTCGGTCTCAAATACAACCGAATCGAACCGCCCATGCTTTTCGCAACGCTCTGTGCATTTCTCTCTCCGGCACATCTTCCGCCAGGATAAGTTTTCCCCTGGTTATTACCGCCGGCACAGTACACAGTGCCACCCTCGACCCTTGTTACAATTTCCACGTGCGACCATGAAAAAAACAACAGGTCTCCCGGCTGCGGCGAAGATACTACAACCGCACCTCTTTTTCGCATCTTTTTTTCAAAATCTGCAACCGTTCCACCGTGTGCAACGATTGAATCATCACATCCGGCATTTTCAAGGCAGTCCGCAACATATTCATCACACCATGCCCCATAATCGACCCCAGAATACCCAAAATCAGAACAAGTTCGACCAGCTTGTGATTTCGCTATCGTCGCAACATCCTGTGCAACATTGCCGGTCAGAGTATATCTGCTCTTATCAAAGCCATCCTTTCGACAGCAAATCGCAGAGACTGTCAGTGTATTCATTGACAAAGAACCCAGATATGTTCCAAATAACACAATGCTGACAAACGCCGCAACCCACCGGACAAACCATTTTCTTCCGTATGCTTTCATTTATACCAACTCCTTCGATTTTAAAGTAGTCACATCTGACTTCTTTTTATCTATTATAATCCATTTAGATTGAAAAGTCAATATCTTTTAGTCATTTATGATAAAATAAATGCAAAAAGGAGTGGCACAAATGGCTTTTTATCAGCGAATCCGCGACTTGCGGGAAGATGCAGACAAAACACAAACTGAAATTGCAGCATATCTGGGAACAACTGCCCAGTATTATGGCAAATATGAAAAGGGAGAACGAGAACTTCCCTTTTGCCGTCCTGCTGGCGAATTTCTACGATGTCAGTCTGGACTATCTCGCCGGACGCACCAATCTCCCGAAAAATCCTCACGGGATCACCATTGCAGACGATGCCCTGCTGGTGCTGCAAAAATACACCGCCCTCACCGAACGCAACAAGGGCAGGCTGGAGCAGTTTCTCGACACCCTCTCCGAACAACAGGCTCAGCAAAAAGAAACACGATCGTCCGTGTGAAATAGCAAAAAGCGTACCGTCCCAGACGATACGCTTTTTTTCATTTCGCATAAGCACTGCATAATGTCACGCTGCCGGAAAAATCGGCATATTCCACCGAAAGATACCAGTCGCCGCCGCTGCCGGTGATCTCCTGTGAGATGTTCCCGTTTGCATCGGGTGTGAGCCACAGTTCGTCGCTGCCGTTTTTCACGATCAGCTGCACAAAGCCGGACTGGCAGGCAACCGAGCCCGTGACTTGCAGCCGCCTTGCCTGCAAGCTGCACCCGCCGAAAACCACATCTTTTCCCCGTGCCTGCCGACATGTGGCGGCATAGGCTCCGGTGTAGTTGTCGCTCCCGCAGGTTCGCGTGCCAATGAGCTTGTGCTCCGAGGTACGTGCCAGCGAGCCCATGGAGGACACCACCTTTTCATAGCCGTGCAGCAGGTCCGCTTTCCCGCCGCAGCCCACGCTGCAAACCAGTGTCAGCAGCAGCGGCAGCACCCAGATTTTCCGCAGTTTCATTCTGCATTGCCCCTTTCCAACAGCCAGTTCATGATTTTCCACACCGCACCGGCAATTCCCAGAAATACCGCCAGCGGCACGGCTGCGACTGCCAGCAGCATCAGCCCCACAGCCAGCACTGCCCCGCGGTAAATTCGCTGCCGCATCATTTTACCAACTGGTAGTAGCTGCGGGAAGTTGCCTTGTACATGACCGCATACAGCACTGCAAACACCAGATAGCTGCCCCCAGTCACGCCCACCAGCAGCGGCGTATTCGACAGCCCGAACATCAACAGCAGCTTTCGGATCAGCGGGAACGCAAAGCACATGTGCACACCTGATGCCAGCAGCGGTGCGGCAAAGACTGTCAGGATCTGGGAGTTGATGCTTTTTTTGATCTCCTTTCGGGTCATGCCCACCTTTTGCAGAATCTCGAACCGTGCTGCATCTTCGTATCCCTCGGAGATCTGCTTGTAGTACATAATCAGCACCGTGCCGAACAGGAATACCACGCTCAACAAAATGCCCAGATACAGCAGCCCGCCGTACAGGGAATAGAAGCTGTACCGCTGCATCTCCAAACTTTTGACTTCGTAAAAATATTCCTGATGTGTCTGTGCGTTGTCGGCAAACTGCTGCTCCAGTTGCTTTTCCAGTTCCATCTGTGTGTCCGCGTTGCAGTCCAGATCAAATCCCAGCCATGTCTGATAGCTGGACGCCATTTCTTCGCCGTAGACAGAATACTGGTACTCGTAGAGCCGGCTCATGGTTTCACCGTCCGGAACCACCAGGTACATGGTCGGATAGGTCGCAACGGCATTGTCACCGCTTTCAAGAAAGTCAGGAACCTGCTTCCTGATATGAAATTGGAACTGATCATCGATATTCAGGGAATCTCCGCTGAACGTTCCGCGAAACATACACAGCAGCACTTCATTTTCGCCCAGTGTTTCTGTTGTGCCGGTGATTTTTTCGTAGGTGTCCAGTGTCACAATATTCAGCATGACCAGTTTGTCAATACTCTCCGCATACTGGGCACCACTGACTTCCGTATACTGTTTTACCGAGAGATTGCTGCCCTGCCTTAACGCCGCGAAATTCAGATTGTTGTAGGCGAGTTCATTCTTTCTGGTCTGATGCGATGTCTGCAATACAGCATCGACCTGCTGTTCGATGTAAGATGCCGCCGCAACACTCTGGTCGTAGTCCTTAGTGAAAACGCCGACTTCCAGATCTCTGGGATAGCGGGTGTGCAGGCTGGCATCTTCGCCGATCCGCAGGCAGAGAGAGGACGAGATCATCACCAGCACGCCGGTGGAGAGGATACAAATGGAAGCCAGACTGGCACCGTTCCGCTTCATGCGGTAGGACATAGAGGAAACGGAAACGAAGTGATTCAGCTTATAGTAGTACTTTTTGTTTTTCTGGAGCAGCTTGCACAGTGCCACAGAGCCGCAGATGAACAGCAGGTAAGAAGCGATAATGACCAGCACAATGGCAATAAACAGCACCAGCAGTGCCTGTATGGGATCTTTTGTGGTCAACGCCAGATAATACGCGGTACCCAGCAATAACATGCCCAGCAGTGCCAGTATCCAGCGTGCCTTCGGCGGCTTTTCGCCGGTCTTTTCTCCGTGGAGCAGTTCTATTGGCTTTGCCACACGGATCTGTCCCAGCGAATACAGCAGGATCAGCACAAAAGACAGGACTGTCAGAAACAGGGTATTTCGCACCGCAGAAGGTTCAATGACAAATGCCAGAGAAGCCTGATTGGACAGCATTTTCGCCGCACAGAGTTCCGCCAGCTTGGACAGGAGAATGCCCATGCCCAGACCGCCGACAATGGAAACGGCAAACAGCATGAGATTCTGCCACAGGAGCACGCGGGCGATATTGCCCTTTCCCATACCCAGAATGTTATACAGTCCGAACTCCGTTTTCCGGCGACGCATGAGGAACGAATTCATGTAGAACAGAAAGATGACGACAAAAAATGCCACCACCGGTACACCCCATGACAAGATCATCTGCATATCGCTGCCGCCACGCATCTGCTTGACGGATTTGTTATAGGTGAGATAGGACACGATGTAAAACATCATGACCAGTCCGATGCTGGTCAGCAGGAACGGCACATAGGTTTTCTTGTTCTTGATAATGCCGTGCCATGCCAATTTAGGATAGAGATGCATATTCATCGTGCCTCACCTCCGGTAGTCAGCAATGTCAGAGTGTCCGAAATCCGCTGATAGAACTGTTCGTTGGTGTCGTTCCCCCGATACAGCTGGTGGAACACTTCGCCGTCCTTGATGAACATCACCCGTCCGGCACTTGCCGCTGCCTTGGTGGAGTGCGTTACCATGACAATGGTCTGTCCCGACTGGTGGATCGCCGAAAACAGTGCCAGCAGTTCATCAGAGGAACGGGAGTCCAGTGCACCGGTAGGCTCATCTGCCAGAATCAGACGCGGGTTGGTGATCAGGGCACGAGCCACGGCGGCACGCTGTTTCTGTCCGCCGGAAACCTCATAGGGGAATTTTTTCAGCAGCTGGGTGATGCCCAGCTGTTTCGCAATAGGTTCCAGCCGCCGCTGCATCTCCGCATAGGGCGTTCCCACCAGCACCAGCGGCAAATAGATGTTGTCCTCCAGCGAAAAGGTGTCCAGCAGGTTGAAGTCCTGAAAGACAAACCCCAGATGATCCCGCCGGAATGCGGCGATACGGGATTCCTTGATCTGTGTCAGGTCGTTTCCGTCCAGCTGCACCATGCCGCTGGTAGGCTTGTCCAGTGCCGCCAGAATGTTCAGCAGCGTGGTTTTTCCGGAACCGGATTCCCCCATGATCGCTGTATATTCTCCCTGCTCCACCGTAAAGGAAACGTCCCGCAGAGCCTCGACCTGATTGCCGCCGAAACGAGTGGTGTAAACCTTTTTCAAATGTGCTACTTCCAGCATTGCCATTGCAATGACCTCCTTCATCTTTGCGTGTATTGACAACACACAAGCCTTGTGTGTTGCCCGTTTTGTTGACTACTACAGTATACCACAAACGGGAAATGCTTCGCCATCGATTCGGCTTACATTTCCCGCTTTCTTTCTTACATTTTTGTCACATCACTCAATGCCACGTGTTTCCCGAAACATGCCGATGCGAATGGTGGTGCCTTGCTCTGCCTGCGACTCCGCTGTAATGGTATGGTTCAGGTTCCGGCAGATTCGCCGGCAGAGATACAGCCCGATGCCGCTTGCCTTTTTATCTGTTCTGCCGTTACAGCCTGTAAAGCCCTTTTCGAAAATACGGGGCAGATCCTCCGCCGCAATGCCGATTCCCGTATCCCGAATGCACAATGTTTTCGGCTCCTCCAGAAAAATCGAAACCGTTCCGCCGGAGGGGGTATATTTCAACGCATTGGAAAGCACCTGCTCCAGCACGAACAGCAGCCACTTTTCATCAGTCAGCACCCGACACCCCAGCGGCTCATATTCCAGCCGAATTTTCCGGTGGATAAACTGGGAGGAAAACCGCCGCACTGCCTGCCGGACAACGCTGTCCAGATCACACCGCACAAAGAGATAATCCGTGGAATCCGAGTCCAGCCGCAGATAGCACAGCACCATTTCCACATACTGTTCAATTCGCTGTAGATCTTCCAGCAAGATGTGATTTTCCGGCGTGTCCGCCGCCTGTAGGTGCAGCCGCATGGCAGCGATCGGCGTTTTCATCTGGTGCGTCCACGCCGTGTAATATTCCATCATGTCGCTGTACCGCACCTGCCATTCCTGTGTCAGTTCCTGCTGCTTCTGATACAGCAGTTCCACCAGTTCCTGATACGCCTGCTCTGACACATCTTCCGGTGACGGGAGGTACTGGGTAGTAATGACGATCTCCTGCTGCATCTGCCGGAGTGTGCGGCACTTCTGATAGTACTTCCGGAAATGCATCAAAAACCAGAACAAATACAGCACCGCCGACAGCACACCGCCGTACAGCACGGCTTCCGCCGGCAGGTCGTACAGAGAAAATACCAGCACAAAAATGCCGCAGCATGCCAGAAATATCCCGATACCGCCCAGATGCCGGCGGAGATAATCCCCGAAAATTTTCATGCCGTCCTCCTATTCCACCAGATACCCCATGCCCACTTTGGTACGGATAAAGTCGTGCAGCCCTGCCTTGTCCAGCTTTTTCCGCAGCCGGTTCACGTTGACAGTCAGGGTGTTCTCGTCCACAAAACTGTCCGTTGCCCAGAGCCGTTCCATTAAGGTTTCCCGACTGACGACCTTGCCCTTCTGTTCCAGCAGAGCCTGTAGGATCCGGTACTCATTCTTGGTCAGGTCAATGCGTTCTCCGTGATAGGTCAGCACGGCATCTGCGGTGTTGAGGATCGCGTCCCGATGTTCCAGCAGAGCCGTCTGCCCGCCGAAGTCGTAGGTTCGCCGGAGCAGTGCCTGTATCTTTGCCAGCAGCACGTTCCAGTCAAAGGGCTTGGCAATAAAATCGTCCCCGCCCATGTTCATTGCCATGATCAAATTCATATTGTCCGAAGCCGAGGACAGAAAAATGATCGGCACCTGTGACACCTGCCGGATCTCCCGACACCAGTGGTAGCCGTCATAACAGGGCAGCATGATGTCCATGAGCACCAGATGCGGGTCAAACGCCGTGAATTCTCCCAGTACGCCGCGGAAATTCTGCACCACCTGTACTGCAAAATTCCACTGTTCCAGCTGGTGCCGCAGTCCATCCGCAATGCTGCGGTCGTCCTCCACCAGAAATATCCGATAGTTCATCGATGTGCCTCCTGTTTCTGTGATCGTTTTTTGAGAGCACTGCATAAAGTTTAGATGCAGGCAAGCTATAGGCTTAAATAGGTGTCAATTCCCACCCGCAGCAAAACAATGTGTAAACTTTATACCGTCTTTTTTATTATAACATGATTTCGCATGATTGGCAAGCCGTGCATTCTCACAAAAAAAGACGTGCAGTTCCGCAAAACCACACGCCTTTTTCAGGGAACGTCGTACAAAGCCGGTTTCTGCGTTCCCTTAATCTCTGCTTTTCAGCAGCCCTCTCGCCACCAGACCGCAACCGGCTGCGATCATGCCGAACATGACCACATACTGCCACAGCGAAGCCGACACCGGACGAAACCGCACCGAAGTCAGCAGCGTTACCAGAATTGCCAGCAGTCCGATTGCCGTCACCACCCAGCCGATCCACTTTCTGTCCAAGAAGAACAGCAGACCGATGCCGATCAGCAGCGGCACCAGCATCAGACCAGTTGCCAGCGAAGTGTTCATGCCGAAGCCGCCCCATAGGCTGCCCCACGAGAAAGACACCACAAAGGAGTTCAGCACCCAGAAGATGCCTGCTCCCAGCAGTACCAGCCCGATGAGAAACGAAGCCAGCGGGTGGGATTCTTTCGCCGCCGCAGAGTTGCTTTCCCGATGCTTTTTCGCCGTCTTTCCGCCAGTTTCCTGCTCCTGCCGCACAGCTTCTTCCAAGGCTTTCAGCTGCTTTTCTGTATCTTTTTCTTTCATATCAGTTCCTTTCGTAAATCCTGTCATTCCGTATATTTTTTCAATTTTTCTACCAGCACTTGATATAGTGTATCATTTCTCCCTGCGGGACTGGGCAGACCGCCGCCCTCATACAGCCCGAAAGAGCCGTCGTGATAGGCGTGGTAGTTAAAGCTGACATCGCCGTCACGGAAAATTTCCAGCATGTCCCCGATCCAGCGGTCACCGCCGCGGTCGTTTTCAAAGCAGTGCGAACCGGCACCAAACTCGCCGCAGTATACCGGCACATTGTACTTTTCCGAAAACGCCGTGTTCAGTGCCACGCTCTTTTCCAGATAGTCCCGATTCAGCACTTCCACAGAATCCACATTCCACACGTCCACGCGGGGACGGACAATCGCGTCAGTATTCTTGGTGTTCACCTGAAAATAACCGCATGCCTCATAGCTGTGTCCTGCCGTGGGACGGAAATATCTTGTACTGGTGTTGGCATCGTCGGTAGTGCCGGAGAGCATCAGACTGCCCTTTGCCAGATGTCCCTCGGAAGAAGCGTAGTACTGTCCGCCGGAGTCGTTGCTGGACCAGAAGTTCAGCAGGGACGTGCTGTCAAAGTCGTTGGCGTATATGGTCTGGACAAAGCTGCCGTCCTCGTCGTATTCGTTCAGCCGCAGTTCATCTGCCCGGGCGTAGCCGTAGTCCCCGATGTTCTGTGCCTGAAATACCAGACTAATTAGCTGTTTGTCGTCTGATTTCGGCGTGATCCTGCCGCTTTTCAGATACTGCCACTCGGTGTTCTCCGTGTCCGCCTGATCGCCGGCAAAGGTGGAAGTGCCCCACTGGGCATTGCCGCTGGACACCAGATAGCTTTCGTCCGGATAGGTCACATCATTGCCCAGTGTCCCCGCCCAGTCAAAGCCCTGATGCGTAAAAGCATGCGGGTCATAGTCGTGGAACTCGTACACCGTGTTGTCATCGTCCAGATGCACGTAGTTGTTTTCGTCATTGAAATTGATCCACTGTTCCTGCGTGCCAGCCAGATTCTGTGCCGCACACATGCGTTCCACAAAGATCATATGGTTCTGGTCTACAGTACGGATCCCGTCCGTCAGCATCTGTGCTACGGACTGCCACAGGGCAAGGCTCTTCTCACCGCTGGCAGCAGCTACCACCGGTTCATTCACCAGCCCATAGCCCAGAATCACCGGCTCGTCTGCATACCGCTTGGCAATTTCCGTCCAGAGGGCACAGAGCCGCTTCTGATTTTCCGGTTCTGTCCAGAGTGCCGTGCCGTTCCCCTGCGACTGATAACCGCCCTGCGGATAGTGCATGTTCAGCACCAGCCGGATTCCTGCCGCCTTTGCCCATGCAATGTTGGTGTCCAGCCAGCGGAAGCCTTCTTCCCGATAGGTATAGGGTTTGCTGTCAGATTCAAACATGGCGTAGTTCTGATAGAACCGCACGGAGTCAAAGCCCATGTCTGCCAGTTCCTGATAGCTTGCCGCATCGTGATCCTGGACAGGGGCTGTGGTGGGATTCGACCATACATCATTGCCGATTGCCATGCCTTTGATGAGATACTGCTTGCCGTTTTCATCGACCAGCAGTTTGCCGTCTGTGCGGATAAAGCCGGCATAGCCGTCCTGTATTTCTCCCCCGTCGAATTGCTGCTGCCGCAGCAGTGCCAAGTCCATGCCGTCCACAACGCCGTCCCCGTTGCAGTCCGTTCCGCCGGCATTTTCTTTTCCCAACAGGAACGCCTGTAAGCTTTCCAGAGTGCCGGAATCGGTTTCCAATGCCAGACCGGAAAAGGCTCCTGTGCCCACGGCGACCGCCGCGGTCAGCAGGGCAGCAGCGACACGCCGCAGCTGGTGCTGTATCTGCATTTGCATTTGCATTTGTCATGCCTCCATATTCATTCTAAGGCAATACCGCACAAAGATTGTGCGACAGATGCGTCGTCAAATTTTTCG
>OKSC01003686.1_pt1 | contig 11050 bp, 6 predicted proteins | sample 1601161 | NCBI WGS metagenome assembly OKSC01 (sample SAMEA3541552, study PRJEB24748) | human gut metagenome | biome: human gut; feature: human-associated habitat; material: faeces | place: China | collected 2012
GTTGAGTTCCCATAATTCGTCTGTGATGAAATTATCTCGGCGTGCCATGAACATACGGACCTCTTCTGCCTCATAAGCCATACCTAACATGGCATCTAAATGATGATCCAGTCCGAAGTTCTTATTATAATTCAAGTAAGCCGTATAATTTTGATAGATGGTTTCCTCGGTCGTACGATCTACAGCGGATTGTTCGGGACTACCTGCTCCCGTATAATAATTGATGTCACCGTCCCATGTATAGAGCGGGATGGCTTTCGCTATATCCTCGTTATTCTTGTTTTTGTAGTTTAAGCCCACTTGAGCGTTAAACACGAGTCCGTCCGTGATATCGGCGATCAATCTAAAGTTACCGTTCATCTCCCGGGTATTGAACGTGGCGGTCTCGCTTTCCTTGGCCAGCGCTATCGCATTGCTCCAGCCTCCTTGCGTGAAGAACTCTCCGTTGGCGTTATAGATCGGGAAGTTCGGCATATCAAACATCGCCTCGCCGATCACCCAAGCGCCATTACTTCCTATGTCCGTACGTTTCTGGTTATCCAAAGATACCTTTGTCTCTAATTTTAGCCACTTTGCCAATCGATAATCATAATTCATACGCAGATTGTATTTGGTATTATTATCGTCTGCATATTTTACCACGCCAAATTGTTTGCTGTAGCCGGCGGATAGGTAATAGTTAGACTTCTCGCCTCCACCGGAGATTGTTAGGTTATGGCGATGTTGTACGCCATTGGTCAGCAACTCGTCCATCCAGTCCGTGTTCGTGAAAAAGAGCTTCCAGCCGGGTTGGGTGGGATGGTCGATAGGGTTCGGATCGTTCGCTAAGATGCGATCCAGAAGCTCTTGGGTATAGAGTGGGGCGGCACCGTTGTGTATGTTCGCCTCGTTATCCATAATCGCCATCTCATAATTTGTCGGGGCTTTCATGATTCCGGTCATTTTCGTGATCGCCAAGTTCCCGTTGTAAGTAAGTTTCGGTGCTCCGCTCTTTCCTTTCTTAGTCGTGATTAATACAACACCTCCGGCGGCACGGGAACCATATATGGAGGCTGAGGCATCTTTCAATACCGATATAGCCTCGATATCCTGCGGGTTGATCATATTCATATCCCCGGGGATTCCGTCGACCAAGACTAGCGGGGTATTCCCTCCGTTCGTGGAGGAGGCGCCACGCACGTTCAAGTCGAATTCCTCGTTACCCGGTTGTCCGGATGTTCGCTGAACGACCATACCGGGAATTTCTCCTTGCAAGGCGGACAGGACATTTGTAACCGGCTTAGAGTCGATTACCTCGGAGGATATTTTCGAGATCGCTCCGGAAAGATTGCTTCGTTTCTGTGTTCCGTAACCGATCACGACTACCTCATCAAGCTTCTGGGTGTCTTCCTTTAGCTGGATATTGAGGGTTTTGTTGTTGCCTACGGCCACTTCTTCCGATAAATAGCCGATGTAGGATATGAGTAGGATCGATTTACCGTTCGCCTCGATGCTGTACTGACCGTTCAGGTCGGTAACTGTACCATTTGACGTACCTTTTACCACGACATTCGCTCCGATGATCGGTTCGCCCCGTTCATCTGTAATGATACCGGTCACTTTCCGGTCTTGCGTCACTGGAACGGAGGCGTTGCCTGCGTTTCCGAGACTGACGGCTATCGTGTTATTCTCTCGCTTAAAATAAAGATTGGCTTGCCGGGTGATCTCGTTCAATACGCTGTTGACGGGAGCGTTTTTGAACTTTAGGTTAACCTGTACGTTCCGGTTCGCGATGGCTTCTCCATAGAAAAATTTTAATCCTGTCTGCTTCGACAAATCATCGAAGACTTTTTGTATGGATTGGTTTTTTACTTGAATCGTTATTCTTTCTTTTTGATTTTCTTGGGCTTGCAGAGGCTTAGGGGAGCTTAACGCTAAAAAAACTAAAATAATAGAACAACACATCCAATTATTCCTAGTAATAGTTGGAAAGTTCATAATTTTGTATGTTTAAAGGTTGTTTTTATACACTTTTAAAAACAGTCCGATTTATGTAATCTCCAAGGGGGTCCAATCCAAGGGTGTACATATCGGGAAAGATAAAGGGAGATCGAAGGTCAGAGGTCGGTTTCCCTTTTTTATGTGGCTAAGCTTATGTCGTATCTTTCATGGGCAAATCGATTTTAAGGTTAATGACTCGTTTTATATAACACGATCCGACTTTCTTCTTTCCGGTATCGGATGCCGGTTGAATATTGAATTGCGTTCAGTACGGCTTCCAGACTTTTATTGTCGTGCTCGCCATAGATGTAATCGTCGAATACGACATTCGGATCGAGTACGATCTCTTGATTATACATCCGCTCCAAATCGTGTATAACGCTACTGATAGGTGTCCGGTTGAAATAAAGGCCGCCTTGCAGCCAAGCCGTTACTTTTTGGGCGTCCTCGTTCTTTTTAAGAATCTCTCCATTTGTGTTATTCACGATTATCTGCTCGTTCGGTAATAGGCGCATTACGCTTTCGGGCATATCCACCTCAACTTTTCCGGTCCGAACGCTGACGGCCATCAACTCATCCTCTTGATAGGCTTTTACGTTGAAAGAGGTTCCGAGTACTTTTACGTCGGCTTGCCGGGTACGGACGATGAAGGGCTTGCCCTCGTCTCTCATGACATTGAAAAAAGCTTCTCCTTCCATTTCTACCAAACGGATGTCAGAGGTAAATTCCGTTGGGTATCGCATGACGGTACCGGCGTTTAGATGAACGACCGTGCCATCGGGAAGGGTGACTTGCTTATGTTCGCCATGATTGACGCTTATTTCCGTTAGGAGATGGTCGCTGGCAGATGTATGCTGCTTTGCTGAATGATTTAGGTATAGTTTCGCTCCGAATCCGATGGAAACGATAATCGCTATGCTCGCCGCGTACTTGATGAAAGTGGATAGGGAGATTCTTCTTTCTCTTTTACGTGTCTTATCCAACAGGTCTTGCGCCTCCTTCTTATAAAGCAGATGATTATGGGAATCGGATTGAGGTAAGTCTTGCGCCTCGTTCCAGACCCGGTCCATTTCGCTTTCTAATTCTGCTCGCTCGGTTATGGATGCGGCTAGCTTCCGCAAGGTCTCTATATCGTTCCGTGTATAGAGTCCATTTACATATCGGATTAATAAATCGCTTATATATTTGTTTTCTTCTTCCATTATTTCTCGTGCTATATTAATAGTACAAAGAAGTCCGGGAGAACTGGGATATCATTAACTTTTATTAGTATATGATTTTATTATCTTCGCGAAACGATATGTGATGCTAAATGGAAGAGAGACAAATTATAAAGTCGTTGAAAGAAGGAGATAGGGAGGCTTTTTCGATGTTGTATAAACAATATTGGGAAAAGGTTTATCATTTCTGCGGGCTTTATTTGAATAATCGGGATGTAGCCGAGGATGTGGTACAAGAGGTGTTTATCAAGGTCTGGGAGTCGAGGGAATTCATCCGGGAGGATGATAACTTCAAGGGTCTTCTGTTTATCATCACCCGTAACTTGATCTTTAATCATCACCGGAAGAACGTGAACGAGGACTTTTATAAAATGACGGTCTTGTCCGCTATGGATACCTCCTACGACTTAGAGGAAGAGATCACCGCCTATAACTTGGGGGAGTATATCGATCATTTGATAGAGGAATTGCCGGAAAGACGCCGGGTTATCTTTAATCTAAGCCGGAAGGAGCATAAAAGCTATAAAGAGATAGCCTTCCAACTCAATATTTCCGAGAAGACCGTTGAGAACCAGATCAGCGAAGCCTTGAAGTTCTTGAAGAAAAATATCATGTTACTTATCTGGTTTATCTAGCGCTTTCCTAGGTCACGTATTTGTAGAGTCCGGAAGTGCCACTGCGTCTTAAGTTTTAGTTTTGCCCGTCTTCTTTTTCAGGCAGCACATAAATCCGGTGTGTTCGATATCCTACGCTGGCTATTACGTTATCCTTGATAAATTGCTTGATATCCTCGCTCGCACGGTAGCGGGTACAATTGTTCAAGCCGGCGTAATCGGTGAGATTTATATATGAGTTTCTTTCTAGATAAGATAACATCTTAGCCTTCCTTCCCTCGATTCCCGTTTTGGGCAGATTTTCCCGTTTAACCAAGATGGGGGCGTTCTTTTTTACCATCTCCTTCAGTCGGGGAGAGCAGCGGAAGTTAACGCCGTGTATGCTAGCGCTTGATTTAGTATTTCCTTTCTGGTCCGTTACTTCTTTGCTTTTTACCGATGGCGAGAAATGTCCCAATCCTTCCAGTTCCACGCTGTACCCATAGGATAATTCCCTGCCGATATAGGAAGTAAGTGCCTCCAATACACCTTTTATGTCGGCGGAGGTGACGGATGAGCATTCGGAAATATACTCACATATATCGTTCATGCGTTTGGTATCTCTGGTGATGACTCGTGCGCAGGATGTTGGCCCGCGTTGTTCATTGCCCGGTGTATTATAAATACTGACTTGGATGCCACTTCTTGGTTTTCCCATGATTTTCTCGTTATTTAAATGGATAATGTATAGGATGCCTCGGAGATTTAACGTTTATCTCTTTGGCGTTTCTATTTGATGAAATCGGTTGCCGACGCCCTCGGCAATGCTGCTGACGCTGTCGGAAATATTGCTGACGGCGTCGGAAATACTGCCGACACCGTCGGCAACCAATTTCATTGAATACAAAGGACGGAAATATAAGGATGGAAAGCAAGGAAGATCCGTTATATTTCTTGTATACCTAAGTGAAATTTTTTTATCACCCAATAGGGGGAAGGAAAACATGGCGTGTATTTATAAATAGAACAAGAATAATAAACATGAGCGAAGATACGAGAACGATATTGAAGAAGTTGATGCGGGATGCTCTGGATGAGAAAGATCGGCAACGTTTGCTGTGTGACCCAAAAGTGGAAGAGCGTATGCGTTCCCAATGGGACGAGGCTGCGGATCGCGTGAATCCCGTGGTGGGGAATCGCATGTGGGAACGAATCATAGCCCGGACAATGGCGACAAACGGTGTCCGTAAACTCTGGGTCTATAAGATTACGGCGATAGCCGCCTCCATATTGCTACTTTTAGGTGTAGGAAGCGTAGTTTATTGGTCTCATACGAAAGAAGATCAATATATATATGTAATGGCCTCCGGTGTCCGTTGCATAGAGTCGGTTTCCTTATCGGACGGTACGACCGTGAGAATGGGGCCTAATAGCCAATTGATCTACCCAAAGAGTTTCGATGGCAAGACCCGTGATGTGGAATTAAAAGGGCAAGCCTTCTTCGACGTGGCGAAAGATCGGGAAAGACCATTTACCGTGCATACCAAGAACATGGATGTAACGGCCTTGGGCACGGCCTTCGAGGTTTTCAATTATGATTCCGAGAGCAAGTTGGAGACGATCCTGCTAAACGGTAAGGTGAAGATTGGCTTGGGAGGTCCCAATGTGAAGAACAGGCGTGAGGTGATATTGAACCCGAACGAGATGTTGGTTTTCGACAAACAAGCGAATACCGTTAGAGTTAAGACGGTTAATGCCGAGGAGTATTCGGGTTGGCGTAACGGTGTCCTCAGTTTTGAGAACGAACGCTTGAGCATGATCCTTACCCGTCTGGAGCCTTGGTTCGGGCGGAAGATAAAATGCCCGAAGGAGATAGCGGAGAAATATCGGTTTACGTTTAAGGTACGGGATGAATCCTTGGAGCGAATCCTGTTTATGCTGAGCAATACGTCACCCATTAAATACAGAGAGAAAGACAATGAATATGAACTATATATAAAGGGAGATAAATGAGTGTCTAACGTTAAATTCTAAAAGATATGCTTGTTAACAGTTCTTAAGTCTAATAAAAAAACAGGAGGACAAACTAGGTTTCTCCTCCTGAGCAAATGTTCTTGACGGCAGGCGTTAGGAGTTGAGAGGCCGACACACCTGCTAATTTATTCATCAGAAACATTACAAAGTTATGAAAAAAATCAGAAAAGTAAACCGAGTCATGAAGATAAGTACGTTGTTATCCTTGGCTTTCGCATGTACTGTATCCGCTTCTACCTATGGACAGAATTATAAGCTTTCCATGAATAAACAGGATTGCAGTATATCGGAAGTGCTAAAAGAAATAGAGAAAAATAGTGAGTACACGTTCTTCTTGAATGATAATCAAGTAAATGTAAATAGGAAAACGAGTGTAAAAGCAAATAATGCCTCGTTAGAGGAGGTCTTAGAGCAAGCCTTGAAAAATACGGGATACCAATATGAGATTGTAGACCGGCAGATTATAATTAAGTCAAAGAGTGTTTCAAGTGTCTCACATCCGAATGCCTTATTCCAGTCTTCGCCACGAAAGATTACCGGACAAGTAAAAGATGCGTTGGGAGAACCCATTATCGGGGCGAATGTTGTCGTTAAAGGCACTACGAACGGAACGATTACGGATATCGATGGAAACTTCAGTCTGGAAGTACCGGACAATGCGATCTTGGTAGTTTCTTATATCGGTTATACGGATCGTACGGTCGAGGTCGGTAATTCTTCGAAAGTAATGGTTAGCCTGTCCGAGGATACCCAGAAGTTGGATGAGGTCGTGGTCGTAGGTTACGGAACGCAGAAGAAAGTGAATTTAACGGGAGCGATCTCCTCTTTGGATGCGGAGACGTTGGAGAATCGCCCGATCACCAACTCGACCCAAGCGTTGCAAGGTACGCAAGGTGTTTACGTAAATCAAGCGGGTGCTCAGCCGGGAGCGGACGGGGCGACGATTCGTATTCGTGGTCAGGGAACCTTGAACGATAATAATCCATTGATTTTGGTGGATGGCATCGAGTTTCCGTTGGAAGCGGTAAATCCGAATGATATTGAGAGTATTTCCGTATTGAAAGATGCGGCTTCTTCCGCTATCTACGGTTCTCGTGCGGCGAATGGCGTTGTCTTGGTAAAGACAAAGGGGGGAAAGAAAGGTAAGTTTACCGTCGATTATAATAATTATTTTGGCGTGCAGCAGGCTACCTATCTGCCGGATTTCGTATATGACCCGGTCGTATTTATGGAAATGAGAAACCAAGCGCAACGGAACGAAGGTAAACTAACGGTGGATTATTCTGATGCGTTAATCGAGGAGTACAAACAAGGTATGTTGACAGACCCGATTATGTATCCGCAGAATAATTGGTTGGATATCATGTATAATAATGCCTTTATCATGGAGCATAACATGCGTTTCTCCGGAGGTGATGATAAATATACGTATTCCGTATCTTTAGGTTATGGCGATCAAAATGGAGTATTGCGTGGTACGGACTCCAATAAATATACTTTAGCCGTGAATACGACTGCTCAGGTAAATAGCCGTTTGAAGATCGGCGCTAATATCAATGCGCATTATCAGATCTATAATGAGCCGGTAGCGGGTGTGGCAAACTTAGTGGAGATGACTTATAAAGCGCAGGCTTTCCACCCGACTTATACGGCCGATGGTCGCTATGCGGATACTTTTATCCGTACTCCTGGGCATAATATCTATCGCCATCCGTTGGCGTTGGCCGATGAGGGCGAGAACAAGCATAAGTCCTTGCGTATGTTGGCGAATTTGTCTGCGGAATATAAGCTTCCGTTTGATATCGTTTATAACTTGAACAAATATGATTATCTGCAATCTCGTTTTGCGCCTGATGTATACGAATATCAGTTGAAGACCAATGAGGAAAAACGAGTGGTTTATGACGGTCAGAATACACGCCATGCTTATAAAGGTGATAAGAATAACTTGGCAGTTACGGTATTCAATACCTTATCTTGGGGCAAGAAGTTCAATGATGCCCATGACGTAAAAGTCTTGGCTGGCTATAGTTTTGAGAGTGATGATAAGACTGAATTTTCCGCTAAGGTAGAAGGTTTCTTAGGGAACGAGTTGCACGAATTAAATGCGGGTTCTAGTAATCCGAGTGTAGCGGGCACTTCCTCGAGATCAGTCTTGATGTCTTATTTTGGTAGGGTGAATTATGGTTATAAAGACCGTTATTTATTTGAGGGTAACTTTCGTTATGATGGTTCGTCCCGTTTTGCCAAAGGAAATCGTTGGGGTATTTTCCCTTCATTCTCTGCCGGATGGCGTTTGAGCGAGGAAGAATTTATGAAAGATATTCCTTGGATCTACAATCTGAAATTGAGAGCTTCTTGGGGACAATTGGGTAACGAGCGTATCGATTTGTTCCGCTACGTGGACCTAATGAACTTGAAGGTGATAAAAAATGATGGTTCAATCACGGATTATAACTACCCGTTGAATGGAGCGATGCAATCCGGAGCGGCTATTACCGCTTATAACGATCCGAACATTACATGGGAGACAACGACCATGACGAATGTCGGTATTGACGCTAGCTTATTAAACGGAAACTTGGATTTCTCTTTCGAGTTCTTTGATAAACGTACTTCCGACATCTTGCGTAAGGTTACTTTGCCGGATCAAGTAGGTGGTCTGGATGGGCCGATCCGTAATATCGGCGAGGTGAGCAATAAAGGTTTCGAGTTGAATATGGGGTATCGGAACAATATCGGGAACTTCCGTTACGAGGTAAATGGAAATATGACCTTTATCAAAAATAAGATCGTTAGCTTGAAGGGGCAAACAATCATTGATGGAATGTTTATCTTGGAAGAAGGAAAGCCTATCGATTCTTATTATATGCTTCATGCTATCGGTATTTTCCAATCTGAGGAGGAAATCAAGAATAGTCCGTATCAAACCGCGGCTACTAAACCGGGATATCTGAAGTTTGAGGATACGAATGGAGATGGGAAAATTACCGAAGATGACCGCCAGATACGTGGTGGTGTGATTCCTAAGATAACTTATGGATTCAATATCAACTTAGGATATAAGGATTGGGATCTGAGCGCTTTCTTCCAAGGTGTAACTGATGTCTATACATATGGAGACCGCATTGGTGCTACTCCTTTATGGTTTGGTTGTGGTTTGCCGGAACAATGGTTGACGGATGCTTGGACTCCCGAGCGGGGAACCAGCGCTACATTGCCTATCTTGACTACATATGAAGGATGCTTGAATGAGAATTTCCGTACAAATGATTTCTGGTTGAGAAACGCCTCTTATTTACGTTTGAAGAACTTGCAACTTTCTTATAACGTACCGGTCTCTTTCTTGAAAAGCGGTGTTGTTAAGAGATTGAAGGTCTTTGTCAATGCGCAAAACTTATTCACGTTCTCTCCGATGAAGGATTTTGATCCGGAGAAGAACTTGAAGGGAAGCAACTGGTATGCCTATCCGTCTGTACGGACTTATACGGCAGGTGTTAATGTCACATTTTAAATAATAAGGAATAATAATATGAGACGTAAAATATATAAGATGATATGTGTCGCTGTCGCTTGTATGAGTTTAACCGCTTGCGATAGCTGGTTGGATGTAGATCCTTCCGATCAATATTCCACGGAAACATTCTGGAAGACAAAAGAGCATGCGAGTGCCGGTATAATGGGATGTTACAACGCATTGAAACTTTGGCGTTCATTGCATACGATGGAATTCGATATGTTGACAGCGAATGCGATGCCTTATAACGAGGCGAATGGTACGCAAGCAATTGGAAAAGGTGAACATTTGTCTACTACGGCTTTAATCGGAAGCTTATGGAAGAACTGTTACGTTGGCATTGGCCGTACGAATACTTTCATCGCTAATGTAGGAGGTGTCGATATGGACGAGTCGGAGAAGGCGAAGATGGTGGGTGAAGCCAAGTTCTTACGAGCTTTCTATTATTTAAGTCTGGTCGATAAATTCGGAGGTGTGCCACTGATTATAGATGCTCCCAATGCGGATGAGCAAGCCGAATTACCTCGCAATTCCAAGGAAGAGGTAGTGAATCAGATTGTCAAGGATTTGGAGGAGGCCGCTGCCGTGCTACCGGACACCTATGCTAGCTCAGACTTGGGACGTGCGACAAAAGGTGCTGCGTTAGCGTTAAAAGCCCGTACTTTATTATATAATTCTCGTTGGGCGGAGGCGGCCCAAGCTGCTAAGCAGGTAATGGAGTCTGGCGTTTATCAATTATTCAATGATTATCGTCATTTCTTTAGCGAAGATAATAAATATAATTGTGAGGTAATCTTTGATATAGAAGCGAAATTGCCAGAGTATCCAACGGATTATGATCAGAATATCTGGCGCTTGAATCGTCCGGCTCCCTTGAAGGAACTGGTTGATACATATCTCTGTGTTGACGGGAAGACGATAGAAGAGTCACCACTTTATGATCCGACTCGTCCGTATGAGAACAGAGATCCCCGTTTATTGAAATCGATCGTTTGCATCGGTTATCCGTATTTAGGAAAGACGATCACAAAAGAAGATGTGGCGACTACGGGTTTCGGTGTGAAGAAATACACTTCTTATGAGGATGATGTAACGATTCCTTTAGTAGAACGTTCGGCTTTCAATTTCATTTTGATTCGTTATGCGGAAGTTCTGTTGACGTATGCCGAGGCGCAGAATGAGGCGAGTGGTCCTGATCAGTCAGTTTATGATGCCATCAACCAATTGCGTAGGCGTCCGGATATCAATATGCCGGAAGTACCAAAAGGTTTGACGAAAGATCAGATGCGTGAGGTAATCCGCCGTGAACGCCGTATCGAGTTGACCTTTGAAGGACTCTACTATTCGGATATCTTGCGCTGGAAAACCGCTGAGAAAGAAAATAATGGTATGATGCATAATTATGAGGGAATAGAAGTCGTGAAACGTTCTTTTAATCCGAAACGAGATTATTTATGGCCGATCCCTTATAACCAAACAGTCTTGAACCCTAATTTGGAGCAAAATCCGAACTGGGATTAATTCTTGGGTAAATTAAAAACTGTTATCTTTGAAGTGCCAAACACAGGATGGCACTTCAAAGCCAATATTTCAATAAATAATATCATGAAGAATAAACTAATGTTACTGACGGCCGCCTCAGCTTTTTCAACAAAGTTTTTGCATTGTATCCGGAGAGCATATGCCAAAAGAATCCGGTGAACGCT
>OKSC01003691.1_pt1 | contig 11040 bp, 12 predicted proteins | sample 1601161 | NCBI WGS metagenome assembly OKSC01 (sample SAMEA3541552, study PRJEB24748) | human gut metagenome | biome: human gut; feature: human-associated habitat; material: faeces | place: China | collected 2012
TTATTCTGACACCGCCCAGATGTGCCTGTTTCTCTAAGCCGTAAGGGATGGCGTCAGGCCTCGCCCTTCTGGAGGACTCTGGCAGATGTGCGGCAGTCCCTTAGGGAGACCGACGCGTAGTCCAGCCTGTCCGAGACGTGCCTGCCGACGCAGGGGGCGTCCTCCCTGGAGAGCCAGCTGAGGAGCCTCTCGTTGATTCCGGAGTACTTCGATAGGATCCCGTCCACCAGGGCGGTGTCCTCCGGGCAGAGGGTTGGGATGTGCGTGCCCTGGTGGAGGGAGTAGGAGGGGGCCCCGTGGCTGTAGGTGACCCTCAGGACCTTCCGGCGGACCATGTCACTGAGGACCCGATCGATGCCGACCGGCTCCGGCCCCCCAGTGCCGAGGATATAGGGGGAGCTGGTGACTGACTCCCCGCGGAGCTCGTAGCTACCGAAATCGCTGAAGTAGCACAGCCTGCAGATCATGACCCTTCCGACGCCGTGCCCTCTGCCGCAGCCTGACACGATGCATGGCCGGGCGTTTCCCACACGCCCGGTCGGGAACAAGGCGCCACGGTGCTTTTTCTCCTCCGGGTCTTGTTTTTGCCCAAAAAAGGCTTGCATATCGCCGCGGTTTGTGGTATCATTTTGTAGTCGAATGATGCCCTGTACCGGACAGGGTGTAATTATTGGAGGTAAAAAGATGTCCACTCTCGCTATTATCGGCGCGATCGCCATGATCGTTGTCAGCATTCTTATTATCGTTGTGGTATCCCTGCAGGAGGGCAAGGGCGATGGTATCACCGCTCTGGCCGGCGTCAGCGCTTTCCTCAATGACAGCAATGACCGTTCTGCCAATGCCAAGCTTTCCAAGCTGACCAAGATCCTGGCTATCATTTTTGTTGTGATCACCCTGCTGGTTTACATCCTGCAGTAACAGTCGATCACCCACCGAAAAAGGACGCTGTTTGCAGATGCAGACGGCGTCTTGATTTTTATGGAGAAGAAGGGCCCGCGGAAAAATGCCGCCCATCTCCCAAGTTCTTAAAATAACCAACCGGGATGGTAGATTTGTTCACAATTTAACCGCTATAATGGTTACAGAATCCGCGAAAGGAGGGTGATGCCCCGTGAAACGAACGGTTTGGATGATGGCTGCTGTCGGCATCGTCCTGCTTGGCTTTGCCGCCTGCGGCAGCGCCGCCCCGGAATCTCCCGATGAAAGTGTGCTTTTTGCCGCCAATGGCCCCGCCCTTACCGTAGTGGAAAAGCAGCCCGACCAATATACCACCGACCCGGAGGACAAAACAGTTCCGCCGGAGCAGTCCCCCGACCTGCTGACCATGAACTCCCAGGAGGAGGAGGGCTTTGCCCTGTTTTACCCCCTGCTCAGCGAGACCCAGTTCCGCTGCCTGATGGATGAGGATGGTGTGGATTTCATCCCCAATCGGCTGGTCTCCTGCGAGGAGGGCGGCCTGGCCTATTACAGCACCGCCGCCGGCGACTTGGTGTACTGCACCGCTGATTTTTCTACAGTGAAAGCTGTCCTCTGCCAGCAGCGTGTCGGCCTTATCATAGATGCCCGTTGGTTGGATGCTGACCATCTGCTGTTCCTGCAGGGAAATGAGAATGAACAGGCCGTTTATCTGTTCCGCCCGGCGGAGGATATGGTGGAGCTGTTGTATCAGTCCCCGGAGGGCCGCCAGATCCTTGGCATCGAGCTGGACGAAAACGGCCAGCCGGTGTGTATCCTCTCCGCCCTGCCGCAGCTGGAGGAGCCCGACCCGACCCCTGCTCCTGAGGAAAACGGGACGGATAATACCAATTCCGGTACCAAATCCGATGAATCCTCCGGGGAGAACCCCGCTTCCAATGCGAAGGACTGGAGCAGTAGCCTGTGGGATGATGAAGAGGACAGCGAAAAATCCGAGTTGGGTGATGCCAATGCCGGGGAGGAGCCGGCGATTCCCACCGAAAAAGTAGAGCTGGATATGACCGCGGCCTCTCCGGAGCCGTAATTTCCCGAAAAATCCCGGCTTGCCGAATCCATTTGGCAGGCCGGATATTTGTATTTACAGCCGGTGCAGGGGCCTGGCCCGGTGCTCGCTGCCCTTGGCAAACCCTGTGCAGAAGCCGAATGGGCCCGCTGGGCCGGCGGCTCCGCCGCCGTAGGCGGGGCTGCGCCCCGCCTCTGCCCGCCCTGCCGGGCGGGCGCCCAGCGGGCCCTTCCTCCCGGCAGCCCCCGCCTGCTGCCGACCCCATTTTTACAGACCCGAAAGGAGATCTCTACCATGTCATTCTTTCCCCGCCTTATCGTCGCCCTCCGCAAACCGGTCGTTATGGCCGTCAAAAAGCCCACCCCTCTTACCTACATCGGGGCCGGGCGGCTGCGCCAGGCGGCGGAGCTGCTGCGGCAGAGCGGCAGCCACCGGGTGCTGGTGATGACCACCCCCGGCATGATGCGCCGCGGCCAGCTGGATCAAACCCTTTCGGAGCTCAAAGAAAACGGGATGGAAACGGTGGTTTTTGACCGTGTCAGCCCCGACCCCACCTTTGGTGTGGTGGAGGAGGCCGTAAGCTGTGCCGCCGGCTGTGATGCCATCTTGGCGGTGGGCGGCGGCTCGGTGCTGGATGCCGCTAAAACCGCGGCAGCAGCCATTGCCAACCATAAGCCCGCCGAAAAGCTGGTCGGCACCCTAAAGGTGAAAAAGCAGCCGATGCCGCTCATTGCGGTTCCCACCACGGCCGGCACCGGCAGCGAGACCACCATCGCCGCCGTCATCAGTGGGACCGCGACCCACCGCAAGCGCCAGATCCTCGATCCCAAGCTCGTGCCCTTTGCCGCCATCCTCGATCCGGAGCTGACGGTCGGCCTGCCGCAGGGGAATACCATCCACACCGCAATGGATGCTCTGACCCACGCCCTGGAGGCCTATGTTTCCACCTACGCCACCCCGGAGACCGACCGCTATGCCGAAATGGCCGTCAAAATGATCTACGAGGCGCTGCCGGTGGTGCGGGAAGAGCCCAAAAATGTGGAAATGCGGGAGCAGCTGCTGGTGGCTTCCTTCCTGGCCGGTATGGCCTTTACCCGGACCTATGTGGGCTATGTTCATGCCTTTGCCCACAGCATCGGCGGGCGGTATGGGGTGGCCCACGGCCTGGCCAATGCGGTTCTGCTGCCCCACATCATGGAGTACTACCTGCCCGTCAGTACGCCCCGCCTGGCCCGCATGGCGCAAATTTGCGGCATCAGCGGCGATTCCGATGAAAGCACCCGTGCCCGCGCCTTTGTGGAAAGCATTGCCGCGATGAATCAGACCGGCGGTGTGCCGGAACGGCTGGCGGAATTCCCGCGTGCGGAGATAGACGCGGTGATAAAAGAGGCATTCCAGGAGTGCCACGGCACCTACCCGGTGCCCCGCTACTACACTCGCCCGGCAGCCCGTGCGCTGCTGGAGCAGGTTTGCGCGGAATAAAAAATCTCGAAAAAAAGCGGAGGAGCCGGTAAGGGCTTCTCCGCTGCTTTTTAGTATAGGGATTCTTCGTTTTCAGCAAATAACTTGTCATTCACGGCAAAAAGATCCTGGCCATTCAGAATACCGTACAGAATGATGGCATCCCGCCGGTTTTTGGTATAAAGACGGGCAAAGCCGCCTGCGTTTTTTGGTGCGATTTATCGAAAAAAAGAGGGCCTCCTATGCTTTCGGTTAATTGTTTTCGAAGATTTCCCGCAGTATGCTATCCCACCGTGGAGGATATCCGCAAGGCGCTGCTGGAAAAAGCCCTTTCCGGCAATTCCACGCTGAAAAAAGAAAATACCAATAGCGTTCTGATGGATGTGTCGCTTAAGATAAGAAATGCGGACGATGAATGGATCCCGGTCGATCCGAATGACTTCCCCGAAGATGGCGTGGAGGTTCTGCTGCCCTATCCCGAGGGCACCAACCGGACCTATACCTTTGTCATTACCCATATGATCACTTCGGGCGAGCACGCCGGTGAAATCGAAGTGCTGAACTACCAGGCTGAAGCCGATGGCCTGCGGGTGCTCTTCACCAGCATGTCCCCCATTTGCATTGCCTATCAGGCCGGGGCCTCCTCCGCCATCACCATTATCGCGGGGGATACCACCTCTCAGAGCGGCAGTAATCCCGCCACCGGTGCCGCCGGCGGCCAAACGCTGCCCGTTCTCCTTTGGGGCGGGGCACTGGTGATGGCACTGGCCATCCCAAAGTAAAGAAAGTAATATGATCCAACCGTAAAAAGGACCCGTCACAGGAAAAGCTCCTGCGGCGGGTCTTTTGGCATGGATTTATTTTATAAAAAATACAAGGGAAAAACACACAGCAAAGCCCAGCTTTTATATAAATCACGCCCAGTATTTCCCTATATTGTAAACCTTTCGTAAATAAAAGTGAAATATTAACCTTTGGACTGCAAAAAAGGGGCGATTTTGCCGTATTAGTGAAAGGACTTTTTCTCACCGGCAAAAAAATTCCTTCCCGTCGGTTCTCTCCCCGACCAAACAAATCGAGAGCCTTTCGGCCCCACCGGTCAAACAGGGGCGCCGGTCTAACTTTTTCTCCTTCAGCAGACCTCATCGGGCAATTTGGGGGTCTGCCCCAGCGGGAACCTGCCTCCCACCAGCACCTTGAAAATTGAATATCTCGGAACACGCAGGGATTCCTGCGGCTCTCGTCCTTCGGCGGCCAGCGAAGGAGCATAGAAAAACACCCCCGTTTGGGCGGGGGTGTGGGGAACTGCTACTTTGCGTAGATCATGCCAATGAGTCCGTTCAGCCAGCGCGCGGGCAATATTTTGGTGAGGAAAACTGCGCCCTTGTAGGCAAGACCGATGGTATAAAGCGGCTTGCGGCTGTTCTTTAGGGCCACATTGGCAATAAACCGCCCGGCCGCGGCCGGATCCATGCCGGTCTGTTCGTCCTTTTCCATGCCGGCTACGCTGCGGCTGATGCGCCCGCCGTAAATATCATCTCCGATGATGTTTTTCTGGCGGGCGGCGGTAAAGCCGGTTTTGATATCGCCGGGCATGATGGCGGCCACCGTGATGCCAAAGGGCTTCACCTCATTGGAAAGGGCCATGGTGTAGCTGTTTACGGCGGCCTTTCCGGCGGAATAGTAGGTCTGGAAGGGAATGGGCACCGGTGCCGCCACCGAGCTGAGATTGACGATGCGGCCGCCGCCCTGCTCCCGCATCAGTGGCAGGATGGCCCGGTTCATGCGCACCATGCCAAAAAAGTTGACATCGAAAAGGCGCTGGGCGTCGCTTGTTTCGGTAAATTCCACCGCGCCGGAGATGCCAAAGCCCGCGTTGTTGATGAGGATATCGATGCGGCCGTTTTCGGCCAGCACCTGCTGCACCGCGGCGTTTATCTGCGCCTCATCGGTAATATCGCACCGGATGTGGGTGATGCCCTCCACCGCGCTGTCGCGGCGGCTCAGCTCGTACACCTTGCAGCCCCGGTCCCGCAGGGCGGCGGCGGTACACAGGCCAATGCCGCTGCTGCCCCCGGTGATAATGACTACTTTACTCATACTTTTTCCCCCAGCACGCCGCCAATGATCTCGACCGCCTCATCGATGAGCGGTTCGGTAAGGGTGGCCATGTAGCTGGTGCGCAGCAGGCACTCGGCAGGGGGGGTAGCGGGCGGCAGCACCGGGTTGACATACACCCCGGCATCGTAGAGCTGACGGGCGGCGGTCAGGGTGTTTTCCACGGTGTAGGTATACAGCGGAATGATGGGGGTGGTGGATTCAATGATCTTGACCTTCTTTTTCCGCAGGCCGTCCCGGGCATAGGCCGAAAGGGCATTAAGACGATCCACGATCTCAGGGTGGGCCTCCAGGCAGCGCAGCGCCGCTAAAGCGGTGGCGCAGGAAGCCGGTGTGATGGAAGCCGAGAAGATGAACGGCCGGGAGGCGTGGCGGACATATTCGGCGACCTCATGGGAGGAGGCCATGTAGCCGCCCAGGCTGGCCAGCGACTTGCTGAAGGTGCCCATGTAGATATCTACTTCATCTTCCAGGCCAAAGTGGCTGGCCGTGCCCCGGCCGCCTTCGCCCAGAACGCCAAGGCCGTGGGCGTCATCCACCATGACACGGGCGCCGTACTGCTTGGCCAGGCGTACAATTTCCGGCAGCTTGGCAATATCGCCTCCCATGCTGAACACACCATCGGTGACGATAAGGCAGCCGGCATTTTGCGGCACCTTTTGCAGCTGGCGCTCCAAATCCGCCATATCGGCGTGGTCGAAGCGCAGCATCTTGCCGTAGCTCAATTTGCAGCCATCGTAGATGCTGGCATGGTTTTCCTTATCGCAGATGACAACATCGCCCCGGCCGACAATGGCGCTGATGATGCCCAGATTGGACTGGAAGCCGGTGGAAAAGGTGACGACGGCCTCCTTGCGCAGAAATTTGGCGAGCTCCGCTTCCAGCTCCAAATGCATTTCCAGCGTACCATTGAGGAAACGGGAGCCGGAGCAGCCGGTGCCGTACTGCTCAAACGCTTTGATCCCGGCTTCGATGACCTCCGGGCAGGTGGTAAGGCCCAGATAGTTATTGGAGCCCAGCATGATACGGCGGCGGCCCTCCATGATGACCTCCGGGGCCTGGCGGCTTTCCAGCGCGTGGAAGTAGGGGTAGATGCCTTTTTCCTTGAGCTCGCTGGCCAGGGACGGTTTGCGGCATTTTTCAAACAGATCGATCATTCTTCATGTTCCTCCTCATGTTCCAGTGCCGAGAGAAAGGCATCCAGCACGGCGGCGGTGGTATCCAATTGCTGCGGGGTAAAACGGCTGCAGAGCTGGCCCAGCAGCCGCTCGATGCGGCCGGGGGCCTCCAGCGTTTTGCGGCGGTAGTCATCCCCCACCTGCAGGCGGCATTCCCTTTTATCGCGCGGGGATGGGATCTTTTCGATCACGCCCTTTTGGGCCAGCTCATTGACCCGGTAGGTGGCGCTGGGCTGGGAAATGCCCATCTCCCCGGCGAACTGGGTGAGGGTGGGGCGCTCCAGCAGGTAGATGACATCGGCGGCGATGGCATCGGCAGCGGAGAGCCGACCGGTGCGGTGCAGCAGCCGCCGGTAGACGGTCAGACGCATCCGGTGATAGAGGGCCAAAAAGTGTTTGGCAGGCTCCACGGGTGAGGCCTCCTTCCCAATAAACATAAAATATTTTATATAAATATTTCGATATAATTGTAGCGCAGGAGAGGGGAGAGGTCAAGTGAATTTTGGGTGAAGGGGGCAAGAACGCGGCCGCCCGGCGGCGAAAGACTCCCTTGTGCAAAGGGAGGTGGCGAATGAAATGAGCCGGAGGGACTGATGGCACAAATTATGCCATAATTTCTTCTCGCCTACGGCGGGGCGGGATCACATCGCCGGGGAGGCGTACAGTTTATGCCTTTGCAAAAGGCACCGCGACGCCGAAGGCGAGATAAAACTACCACCATAGTTTTGGGCGGCAACCCCTCAGTCAGCCTTGCGGCTGCCAGCTCCCCTTGCACAGGGGAGCCTTTGGTGCAGTGCTACACCCCCTTGCACAGGGGAGCCCTGGGGCAGGTGTGATGCCGGGGCGCAATGCCAAAATCCCCTGCATGGCAGAGGCCACACAGGGGATTTTTAAGGGGGAAGTAATGAAGAAAGCAAAATTTAGGAGAGAAGGATGCGGTCGTTGGCAAATTCTTCGGCGGTGGAGAGGGTGAAGGCGTGCAGCAGGTCATCGACCGTCAGACGCTTTTTCTCCTCGCCGCTGACATCAAATACGATCTTGCCGGCGTTCATCATGATGAGCCGGTTGCCGTGGGCAATGGCATCCTTCATATTGTGGGTGACCATCAGGGTGGTGAGGTTGCCCTCCGCCACAAAACGGTCGGAAAGCTCCAGCACCTTGGCGGCGGTTTTGGGGTCCAGGGCGGCGGTGTGCTCATCCAGCAGCAGCACCTTGGGCTTTTTCATAACGGCCATAAGCAGGGTAAGCGCCTGCCGCTGGCCGCCGGAAAGCAGGCCGACCTTGGAGGAAAGACGATCCTCCAGCCCCAGGTCCAGCTCCGAGAGGAGCCGGCGGAAATTTTCACGGTCGGCGGGGGAGATGGCCCATTTAAGCCCGCGGCGTTCGCCGCGGCGGGCCGCCAGCGCCATATTTTCCTCGATCCACATATCGGCGGCGGTGCCCATCATGGGGTCCTGGAACACGCGGCCCAAAAAGCGGGCGCGCTTTTCCTCCGAAAGATCGGTGATATCCTCGCCATCAATGGTGATGGTGCCGCTATCCACCGGGAAGGTGCCGGCAATGGTATTGAGCAGGGTGGATTTCCCCGCGCCGTTGCCGCCGATGACGGTGACAAAATCGCCGTCATTGAGGGTAAGAGAAAGCCCATCTAATGCGATTTTTTGATTGACGGTGCCGGCGTGGAAGGTTTTGTGGATATTCTCAAGCTTCAGCATACGGCGGAGCCTCCTTTGGCATGATGATGGGCAGCCCATTTTTTGCGGAGATACGGGATGGCAAGGAATACGGTAACGACCAGTGCCGAGAAGAGCTTGAGATCGGTGGTGGAAAGTCCAGCCCAGATGACGATGGCCAGGATGAAGTAATAGGCCACGGCACCCAGCGCGGTGGTAAGAAGCCGCAGGGCGAAGTTTTTGCGCTTGCCGAGGAGGGCTTTGCCGATGACGACGGCGGCCAGGCCGATGACGATGGCGCCGCGGCCCATGTTGATATCGGAATTGCCCTGGTACTGGGCCAGCAGCGCGCCGGAAAGACCGACGAGGCCATTGGAGATCATCAAACCGAGAACCTTCATGCGATTGGTGGAAATGCCCTGGGCCCGGGCCATGTGCTCATTATTGCCGGTGGCCCGGATGGCGCAGCCCAGCTGGGTGCCGAAGAACCAGTACAGCAGCGCCACGATGGCGATGACAAAGATGCCGCTGACCAAAATGGCGGCGGGTACTTTGGCGCTGGAAAGCAGCAGCTGGTACTGGGTGCGGCTGACGGTGAGATTGCTCTTGCCGCCCATGATGTGCATATTGATGGAGTAGAGGGCCAGCTGGGTGAGGATACCGGAAAGGATGGCCGGAATGCCCAGTACGGTATGCAAAAGCCCGGTGCAAAGACCGGCAAGCGCCCCGGCCAGCACCGCGCAAAGCAGTGCCAGCAGGGGGTTCATGCCGCCGATGATGCACACGGCGGCAACGGCGCCGCCGGTGCAAAGGCTGTTATCTACCGTGAGGTCGGCGTAATCCAAGATCTTGTAGGTGATGGCCACGCCGATGGCCATGATGCCCCAGATAAGCCCCTGTGCCAGGGCGCCGGGCAGGGAATTGAGCAGCGTGAGCGGATTCATGGTTTGACCTCTTCAATCGTTAGAATTTGCGGGAACGGGGGAAGATTACTTGAGCTCTTCCGGAATGGTGATGCCGAGTTCGGCAGCGTTCTCCTCATTGATGACGAGGGACAGGTTGCTGACATCAAAGAAGAAGATGGGGGTAGTGGCGGGATCGGCGCCATTGACCAGGATATCGTAGGCCTGCTCGCCTGCCGCGCGGCCCAGCTCGTAGTAGCTGATGGCGTAGGTGGCCAGGAAGCCGCTTTCGCACATGCCGCCCTCGCCGCAGATAACGGGCTTGCCGGTGGCAGTGGTGATGTTGCTCATGGTGGGGACATTGGCGGCGATGAGGTTATCGGTGGGCTCATAGAAGGCATCGACCTCATTGCAGGCGGCGGTCACAACGGTCTGGATCTCATTGGTATCGGCGACGGAGTAGATCTTGACGGTGAAGCCCTCGGCCTCAAAGGCGGTCTTGGCTTCCTCGGCCTGGATGGCGGAGTTTTCCTCGCCGGAATTAATGACGATGCCGACGGTCTTAACCTCGGGGCAGAGGGTCTTCATCAGATCGACCTGTACGGTGACGGGGTTCATATCGGAGGCGCCGGTAACATTGGCGCCGGGGGCTTCATTGCTGGCAACCAGGCCGCTGGAAACATAGTCGGTCACGCTGGTGCCTACAACAGGGATATCGGAGGTCGCCTCGCGCGCCGCCTTAACGGCGTTGGTGGCGTTCGCCATGATCAGATCGACCTTGGAGGAAACGAACTGATTGACGATGGTGGTGCAGTTGGTCTGCTCGCCCTGGGCGTTCTGGACATTGAACTGAACCTTATCGCCCAGCTTCTCGGTGAGGAATTCCTTAAAGCCGCGGGTGGCTTCGTCCAGTGCGGGGTGTTCGGCCAGCTGGACAATGCCGATCTGGAACACCTTTTCATCGGGATTGGAAGGGGTGGAGGGTTTATTGCCGCAGGCGGCGAGGCCGGCGACCATGAGACAGGCGGCAGCTGCCGCTAAAAACTTTTTGCACTTCATAGTGATTGCTCCTTATCTTTTACTTTTGATTATTGATGTGATCTATCTGAAATCCCCCGCGGCCGGCCGTGCCATAGGGGGAAGCTCAGCAAAAAACAGAAAGCCCCTGCTTTTCCAGACTGCTCCGGAAAATACAGGGACGATAAAGGCTTTTATCGCGGTACCACTCTGCTTCGGGCGCTCCTTACGGGGGGCCCCTCCTTGGGCAGCTAACACTGTCCGCACGATGTAACGGTCGAACCCGGCGCAGCCTACTGTCCCTGAAAGGATGTTCGGTGCGCAACTACCGAAAGGTACTTCATCCGCCGTACTCATCATTGCCTCGCAGCATCCGGCAACTCTCTGGAGATTTTGGGGCGGGTTACTTTTTTTCGGTCAACGCCTGTGTTTTTGTGTTGTCTGTACTTTAGCACTTCTACTTGCGAAAGTCAATAGGATTTTTAGCGGAAATTTTACTTTTGGCGATGTGGGGGGAATTTTGGCGGGCGGGGAGATTCTTTTGGGCGATATGCACGAAAACGGAAATTTGATTTGGGCTAAATGACATTGAACAGGGCGGGATGGTTGAATTGCGGGGGCGATAGGGGTACAATAAGGGTGGAAATTTGGCACAGGCTGAAAGACCCTGTGCAGACCGACAGGATGGGGGCCCCGCCCCTGCGCCCGCAGGG
>OKSC01003692.1_pt1 | contig 11034 bp, 10 predicted proteins | sample 1601161 | NCBI WGS metagenome assembly OKSC01 (sample SAMEA3541552, study PRJEB24748) | human gut metagenome | biome: human gut; feature: human-associated habitat; material: faeces | place: China | collected 2012
GAGGACATCGAGCTTTTCAAACACGGCCTCCTTGTTCCAAGGCTTTATAACGGGGCAGCCGATGCCGCCGACTTTCTTCATGTCCTCAACGGAGGAGAGCATGATAGTCGGGTCGACGCCGTCGCCGGTCAGCGCCATGACGCCGTATTCGGCCGCAGCCTTGACGAGGATGGAGTTATAGGCATGATCCTTATATTTCGGGCCGTAGTGCAGGTCGATAGAGCCGAGGGGTGCGGCGAAGATGGGAGCCGCGAACCTGTGGCCGAACAGCTCAAAGGACACATCTACCTCTGTGTTGGGGCAGAGCGTGTCTATGTTGACGAATATCTCCTGCCATTTATCAAAGTTGCGCGCGGCGGCGTTGCCGGGGTACTTGCAGCCGGGGCCGGGCATGGCGTTTGCGCAGGCTCTGCCGTTGCACACGGGGCAGGCCTTGCAGTAGGGACCCATGCAGGTGCGGGCCGCTTGCAGAATTTCATTGTAATCCATTGTATCGCTCCTTCACCGTTGATATGGCCTATTGTAACGCCGCTGGCAGCAAAATGCAACGGAAAACATGGGGTATGAAACCGGGGTTTTATGCGTAAAATTATACAAAATGACAAAGGAGGCATAGGAATGAAGGATACGCGCTGGCGCACCTGGGAGATTATCAGCCTATTTTGGACCCTGGCGGCGGGGAACCTGCTGCATTTTGTATATGATTGGACGGGAAGCAGCGTGGCAGCCGCGCTGTTTTCGGCGGTGAATGAGTCCACCTGGGAGCACATGAAGCTGCTGGCGGTGCCGTGGATTTTGTTTTCCCTGGTGGAATACATTGCCCTGCGCTCCGGCGGCATCGCCGGGCCCCGGGCGGTGGGCCTGCTGGTGGGCCTGGCGGCGATCCCGCTTCTGTTTTACGGCTACAAGGGCGTTGTGGGACAAGGGAATATGATCGTGGACATCCTCATTTTTCAGGTGTCGGTGCTGCTGAGCTTTTGGGTGAGCTGGTCCCTGCAGAAACGGCGGCGGCTCAGCGGCGCGGGCTGGACGGTGCTGGGCCTGCTGGTGCTGCTGGGGGTGTGGGCACTGTTCCTGCTGTTCACCTTCCGGGCGCCGGATCTGGCGGTGTTTGTCGATCCCCTGACGGGGATGAGGGGCATCGGCTGACAGAAGCCGGGAAATTAAATTGCGGAATTTGCCCCATGACTCTTTCGGGCGGCTAAAGGCCGCCCGTTTTATCTTGACCCCGCCGGGGGAATACTGTATAATATAGGCAATCAGCCCAAACGGGGGAGGCAAAGCCATGAAAAAAGTGATCGTGCATAAGTCTGCCGCACCCATTTACATCGCAGCGGCGGCCTGGGGTATTTACGCTTTGGTGTTTCCGCTATATCGGGTGGGGCATTTTGTCATTGCGGCGGCGGTGTCCTTGGCGGCGTATTTTGTCGGCCGCTGCTTCTTCAAGGATGTGAAGGAGGAGATCGAGGTGGAGCCGGAGCCTATCCGCACCGGCAACCAGGCGCTGGATGAGATGATCGCCCAGGGTCAGCTGGCTATGCAGGAGATGCGCCGGCTGGACGACAATATAAAGGACGATATCATCAGCGGCCAGATTCGCAAGCTGGAGGAGCTAAGCGGCAAGATTTTCGACCAGGTGAAGCAAACACCCGAAAAGCTGCCTCAGATCCGCAAGTTTATGAATTACTACCTGCCCACCACCCTGAAGCTGCTCAATACCTATGACCGCATGGGTGCTCAGGGCGTTTCCGGCGGCAACATCGGCGCCACCATGGAGCGGGTGGAGAATATCATGGGCACCATCGTTACCGCCTTTGAAAAGCAGCTGGACGCCCTATTCGGCGCGGAGGCACTGGATATTTCCACGGACATCACTGTGCTGGAGAATATGATGGCCCGGGAGGGGCTGGCGGAGGACGCCGTTCACCGCATTGTGAATGAAGAAAAAGAAGACAAAACGGAGCCGTCCGACGGCGGCATCCAACTGGAATTATAAGAAAGAGAGGAACACACTATGAGCGAGAATATGACCCCCGAACTGACCCTGAACCCCACGGAGACCGAGGCCGCCGTTCCCGAGCTGACCCTGGATCCCACGGCTGTGGCCGAGGCCCCGCAGGAAAAGCCCGTGGAGCCGGTGCAGCTGGACGACAAGCTCCTTACCGAGCAGGAGAAGAAGGCTGTGGAGGAGTTTTCCAAGAAGATCGACATTACCGACACCAACATGGTCCTGCAGTACGGCGCCGCCGCCCAGAAGAGCGTGGCGGGCTTCTCCGAGAACGCCCTGAGCAATGTGCGCAGCAAGGATCTGGGCGAGGTGGGCGCTGACCTCAGCGAGCTGGTGGTGCAGCTGAAGGGCTTTGGCTCCGGCGAGGAGAAGAAGGGGCTGGCGGGTCTGTTCCGCAAGGCCGGCAACAAGATCGAGAGCATGAAGGCCCAGTACGGCAAGGTGGAGGCCAATGTGGACCGCATTGCCCAGTCTTTGGAAAAGCATCAGATCACGCTGATGAAGGACATTGCCATGTTCGATCAGATGTATGAGCTGAACCTGAAGTACTACAAGGAACTGACCATGTACATCCTGGCCGGCAAGAAACGGCTGGAGGAGGTGCGCGCCGGCGAGCTGGAGGAGCTGCGCATCAAGGCGGAAAAAACCGGCCTTGCCGAGGATGCCCAGGCCTACAACGACATGGTGAACCTGTGCAACCGTTTTGAAAAGAAGCTCCACGACCTGGAGCTGACGAGGATGATCTCTGTGCAGATGGGCCCCCAGACCCGTCTGCTGCAGAATAACGACACCCAGATGGTAGAGAAGATCCAATCCTCCCTGGTGAACACCATCCCCCTGTGGAAGAGCCAGATGGTGCTGGCCCTGGGTATGGAGCACGGCCGCCAGGCTACCGCCGCTCAGAACGCCGTCACCGAGATGACCAACGACCTGCTCAAGAAGAACGCCGATGCGCTGAAGATGGGTACCATCGCTACCGCAAAAGAGTCCGAGCGTTCCATTGTGGATATTGAGACTCTGCAGCACACCAATCAGCAGCTCATTTCCACCTTGGACGAGGTGCTGGCCATTCAGCAGGAGGGTGCTGCTAAGCGCAAGGCCGCCGAGGCTGAGCTGGGCCGTATCGAGGGCGAGCTGAAGCAGAAGCTCATGGAGCTGCACAAGTAAGATCCTCCGTGAAAGGAGCGGAAACATGAAGGTATTCAAGAACCGGGGCTTTGCCTTGGCGGTGCTGGTGCTGGTGATCGTGGCCGGGTCCGTGTACGGCCTCAGCCGCAAGCCTATTGCGGTGGAGTATCATCAGTGGATTGCCGACGACGCGGGCCTGCTGACCCAGGAGACCCGGCAAACGCTGGAGGAATACAACGACCAGTGGAATAATAAGTATACCGCTGTGGTGGCCGTGGCCACCGTGGACAGCACCCATGGCCGCAGCGTGGAGAAGTATGCTGCCCAGTTGGGAAAGGCCTGGGGCCTGGGACCAAGCGACATGCTGCTGCTCATGGTGAAGGGGGATCACTATTATGTTCTCCTGGGGGACAGCGTGAATAGCACTGCCACCGACACACAGCTCAATAAGCTGAAGAACGCTGTGGAAGCGGACTATTACAAGAATGACTATGACCGGGCGGCCCTGAGCTTTTTCCGGGCGGCGGACGTGGTCTACGCCCAGATTTTCCAAAAATAAAGCGATACATAAAATCAGTCCTGCACCATATTGGTGCAGGACTGATTTTGCTTTGCGTTGAAGACCGTCTGCGTTATGCCGTCAATTCTCCTCCGGATCCGGCTCCTCAAACTGGCGGGAGGCGTATTCGTTGCGGAACTCCATGGGGGTCATACCATACTTTTTCCGAAAAACGCTGGAGAAGTACCGGGGGTCGGAAATGCCCACCAGGGTCGATACGTCCCGGACCTTATAGTGGACATCCATGAGGTATTCCCGGGCTTTTTCCAGGCGCACCTCGGTGATGTAGTCCGACAGGCGCATCCCGGTGTTCTTTTTGAACAGATCCGACAGATAGTTGGGAGAGATGTAGAGGGCGGCGGCCATGTCCCGCAGGGTGAACCGATCCCGGTAATGCAGATCTACATACTCCATGGCCCGAAGAATGATGAGGTTGTTGGTGGGCTTTTGAAAGGCGGCTGCGTGCTTTTTTCGGGGAGTATCCGCCTCAATCTGCTCCAGGGCGGCGGTAATCTCGTTCGGGGAGGTGGGCTTCATAAGATATTTCTTCACGCCCAGGTCAATGGCCCGCTGGGCGTATTCAAATTTCCCATAGCCGGTGAGGATGATGAACACCACCTTGGGGCAGGCGCTGCGCATCTGCTCGATCATGTCCAGCCCCGTCAGACCCGGCATGTGGATGTCGGTAATGACCACATCCGCCCCATTGTCCCGCAGAAAAGCAATGGCGCTTTCAGCATCGGCAAAGGCTTGGGGCACATACCAGCCCGGGTGCATTTCCACGATCTTGCACAGGCCCTTGCGGATTTTGGGCTCGTCATCAACAATCAGTATTTTCAAAAATTCATCCTCCTTCCCTGCATGGGCAGCAATAAACGCACAGTGGTGCCCCGGCCGGGGCCGCTGTCCACGGAGAAACGGCACTGGCCGTCAAAGTGGAGCTGCAGCCGCCGGGCCACGTTACGCATACCGATGCTGCCGCTCTCCTGGCCGCCGGATAGCAGCTGGCGCAGCTGCTGCAGCTGCATTGGCTCCATGCCGTCGCCGTTATCCTGCACCGACAGCACCAGGCGGCCGCCCTCTTGTCGGGTGCGCACGGTGATCCGCCCGCTGCGGCCGGAGGGGAGGATGCCGTGAATGATGGCGTTTTCAATGAGCGGCTGCAGGATCAGCCGGGGAATGAGAAAGTCCTCCAGGTCCGATGGCAGGTCCAGCTCGTAGAGCAGGCGGTCCTCCAGCCGATTTTTCTGGATATTCAGATAGTCCAGCGCGTTGCGGTATTCCATGTGCAGCGGTACCAAGGCGGAGCTGGTGTCCATGCTGTACTGCATGAGCTTGCCCAGGGATACCACCACGGAGCTGATGTCCAATTCGTCCCGGTCAATGAGCATCCAGTTGATGGAGTCCAGGGTGTTGTATAGGAAATGCGGGTTGATCTGCGCCTGCAGAGCCTCGATCTCAGCGTTTTTCTGAGCCAGCTTCTCCTCGTAGACCCGGTTCACCAGGGTGTGGATGCGGCCCATCATGTAGTTAAAGGATTCTGTCAGTTCCCCGATCTCGTCCCGGCTTTTTACATCCAGGCTTACATTCAGGTGCTTGTACTGCACGGTTTTCATGGCGCTGTTCAGCTGGTCCAGTGGCCTTGTGATGGAGCGGGACAGAAACCAAAGCAGGATATAGGCAGCCACAGCGCACAGGATCACCAGTAAAATGATGTAGTCCCGGAGAGCGGCCGCACCGGGGAATAGATTGCTCTCCTCTACAAAGGAGCAGGTGTACCAGCCCACCAGGCCGTTATACTGGGTGCTGCAGTAGTAAGACAGACCGTCCAGGCTAAAGGAAAAGGACCGGTTACCGGCCCGATACTGGGCCACGATCTGCTCCAGCAGCTCCGGGGAAGCGGAGCCGGTCTGATACATGGGGCGGAAGGAACGATCCAGATGGACAGAGACCTGCCGGCTCAGGTTTTTTTGCTTGCTCAGCAGCATGTTGCCCATGGCATAGGGGTCTATGCGCAGCAGAAGCGTGCCCCGGCCCCGGCCATCGTCGGCCTGCAGCTCCCGGGCCAGGAGGATGGCATCTCCGCTTTCGGGAAAGGTCAGAACGTCTGACCACACCACCTTGCCTGGGTGGGCCTGGGCCTGGGCAATGAGGGGATTTATGACTTGGTCGGACAGGGGCAGGGAGGGGTCTGAGCGATACACGGGCTGGCCCTCCCAAATCACGGTGACGGCCTGTACCTCCTGAAACGGCGCCACCAGCCCCAGACAGATGTCCCGCAGATGGGAGGCCGGCAGCTCCAGCGCATCTGCCGAGAGCAGGCCTTCGGCGATGGCTTCCACCGAGGAGATAATCTGCCGGGATCGGGTGGTGAGGCTGATATCCATGCGGTTCACCGCATCGTATAGGCTCAGCTTACTGCTGCTGCGGGCGGTATCCTTGGCGCGGGTATAGGACATGGCGCCGATGAGCATGCTGATAAGCAGCAGGGGAATGCCGCAGATCAGCGTGACCTTTTTCCAGAACTTCATATCCTTGAAAAACCGCATGATGCTCCTCCTTGCAGCGATAGATGTGGGGGACTCGTTACCAGCGTTACCTGCATTATACCATGCCGAAAAGCAGAATGGTATAATACTGTCGTATTTTCCCTCTATTTTGCGTAAAACTGCAGAAAGCATCCGGCGGCCCTTATACCTTGGCTGCCAGCAGATACCGGACGCCCTTCGCGCCGGCCATGGGGCGTTCCGGATTTGGGCGGTTATGCCGGGAGAAAAACAGCCGAGGCGCAGAATCGCCAAACATGGGAGGAGTGTTTTCTGCGTTTTAATAGTTTATAGCAAAGCAGCTGACTTTGACGGTGTTGGGGCCGCTCTCAAACATGGTGTGTACTTATTGCACCTGCGGCACCAAAGGTGCGCATAGCAGGCTGTAAAACTCCTCGGCAGCCTCAAAAAAACAGCAGAGGGACGCTTTGAGCGCCTCTCTGCTGTTTTGCCTCATGCCTCCATGTGCCGCCCCAGAAAGGCCGCCACAATCTGCGCCAGCTTATATTCGCTCTCGCCGGGAAGCTCCCCCTCTCCGGCGGCGAACAGCACCAGGCCCAGCACATCCCCCTGGCAGAGGATGGGAGCAGCGGTGGCGGCAATAAGGTGGGGGCTGCCCTCACATACAGGCAGGGCATCGTCCTCTTTGGTCCGCTGGTAGACGCTGCGGCCCTCCATAAGCTGTTCCATCTCCCGGGAGAGGTTGTGGCCGATGAGCTCCCGTTTTCCGGGCCCTGCAGTGGCAATGACGCTATCTCGGTCGGTGATGGCGGCAGTAAAGTCGGAGGAGTGGGCCAGGGTGTCGCAGAACTGGGCGGCAAAGTCCTCCAGCCCACCGATGAGGGAATATTTCTTAAAAATAACTTCTCCGTCCCGAGTGGTGAAGATCTCCAGCGGGTCGCCCTCGCGGATACGCATGGTGCGGCGTATCTCCTTGGGAATTACCACTCGCCCCAGGTCGTCTGCTTGTGTCAAGTAGAATCCAAAAATTTTAAAAAACCCTTATATATCAAGGGTTTCCGGACTTTCGACAAAATTAACCCTTGCGTTATTATAACACAAAAACAGCATAAAAGCCAGCAAAAAGCCGGCTTTTACATGGTCATGAAATTTGAAAGGCAACATCAAACTTCCATTCAATTTTCAGATTTTCGTTGTCAAAAACAATGACGCGGTCTATATCGTCGTACATTCTTTCCCGGAGTTTATCGTCTGGCTCATCTGCTGCGGCGGCGATATTTTTGATCGCATTCATTGCCGTGTTGCTTTCTTCCTGCTTTTGCAGCAGGCTTTCGATTTCATCTTCAATTCGTGATAACTCCGACTGGAGTCTGTCCCTATCTTCCGAAAGAGCGCTTTTCTTTTCGAGAAAAGCATTCCGGGATATTTCATCGGAACGGAATTGCTCATACAGTGATGCAACCTTTCCGCCGATCCCTCCGAGCTGAACGCGGAGGGATTTTTGCTGCGCCCGAAGAGGGGCAAGCTTATCCGGCTGCTTTTCATTTACTGTCCTGCGATACGCTTCGCTGACGATTTGCAGCTGCCGTTTGTATGTGGTGAAAACAACATCCTCTATATTTGTCCGGCTCCAATGAATGCCCGCACACGGAGCGTCCCTTATATATAACGGCGTAGCGCAGGAGTAATATTCGTCCAAGCCAAAGGTCTTGCGAAGTCTGCGGCCGCAGTGCCCGCAATAGTAAACACGGTCACGGCGGTCGGTTCTGACAACATCGTACTTTTTCACCTTCCGCAGGGTATCATTCGCTGCGTAGTATTCATCGTGTGTTACGATGGGTTCGTGCATGCCCTCATTTATCACATAATCCTCCGGTGCATACCGTTTTTGCACTTTGGCCCGAATGGTTTCATTTCCGCATTTGAAAGACACCATAGCTCCGGTATACTTATAATCCCGTATGATTCGGAGTACCGCCTGATGACTCCACATCGCCTCGTTGTCCATACCTTGCCGAGATAGTTTTTTGTGCTGCATCGGCGTTGGAATATGCTTTTCGTTCAGGATACGGGCAATTTCTGTGGATTTCTTTCCCTCAATGGCCCACAGGAAAATATCTCGCACAATGGGCGCAGTTTCGGGATCCGGCACCATATGGTGCTTTTGCCCTTTGATCTTTGTGTATCCATACGGGCAATGGCTGACATACCGGCCGCTTCTCATCAGCATGTGCTGAGATGCTTTTACCTTTTTCGAGATGTCAACGCTGTACATCTCATACATAAAGTTTCGGAAGGCAACATCAATACCGCCCGTTGTCCCGATAAACTGATTGCTGTCGTAATGGTTATTGACCGCAACAAACCGGATGCCGAGATATGGAAAGATGTGTTCAAGGTAATCGCCGGCTTCAATATAGTTTCGCGCAAACCGGGAAAGGTCTTTTACGATGATGCAGGAAATATCACCGGAGCGCACCATCGCCATCATCCGCTTAAAACCGGGACGGTCGAAATTCGTCCCGGAATATCCGTCATCGACGAACTCGACCGTCTTCATAGAAGCAAGCTCAGGCTGCCCTTGAATGAACTGAGCGATGATGCCGCGCTGGGCCGTAATACTATTGCTCTCATCATTCGCGCCGGTGTCCTCAAGCGATAGCCTGAGATACACGGCAAGCTGTTTTTTCGGCATTTAGGCAACCTCCTTTCTGATTCGCTCGCACTCCTTGAACATTTCCTCAAACTCAGGCATGTACTTAAACCGAATATCCAAAGAGCCGTCGGTATTCACTCGGATCTCATCAACCATTGCCTCGACCATTTCTTCGGTTACCGTTTTCGTCTTATAATAGCGTGAAATGAGCCGATTCCATTTTCGGGCGCCTGTTTCAGTCACCTTGGTTTTTGTCTTAATTGCCTGAAGCTCCTGCAATTCGCTTTCATATGCGGAGATTTCCTTTTGATAGACATCTCTGGCAAGCAAATATTCCTGCTGCGTCAGTATGCCGTCCTTGAAGTCGATATACAACCGGGAAAACAGCTTTTTCTTTTGGCCCAGCTTATCCTGCAGTTCTTTGACACGATTTGCCGGCACACTATGCTTTGCTTTTTCTTTCTCCAAAGCGATCAAGCCGAGCAGCGTTTTTTGTGTGTCAAGGAATAGGTCCATCTGCTTTCGTATAACGCTCAACACGATTTTATCAAGGTCATCGGCGCGGATGCTCTTTTTTGAGCATGCCGTGTCTCCAAGCTCGATGTTTGTCGGGCATTTATAATTGTAGTAGTCTGTGACCACGCCGTCCTTTTTCGGGCGGGAATAACTGCGAACATATTTCATAACACGCCCGCAGTCGGCACACCTCAAAACCGAACCATATGGATTGGGTCGTTTGGGGAGATGCGCATAGCGTCCGAACGATTTCTTCACATCGCTTGAGGCCTTTGTATTGATCTCCTGCACTTTATTCCATAACTCCATGCTGATAATCGGCTCGTGTGTCCCTTCAACCACATCCCAGTCCGCCTCTTTTGTCCAATGGTATTTTTCGCCCTTATACAGGCACTGCGAGCTGCGTCCTTGCGCCAAATTCCCGATATAGACCACATTGACAAGCAGGTCTTTCAGAACATGGCGATTCCAGGGCAGTTCACTCCCTTTCTTCTTATTATTATTTGTTATAATGCCGCGCTCATAGCGTAGCCGCCCCGGGGAGGGATAGCCTTTTTCGTTGAGCATACGGCATATAGTTTCAAATCCGATCCCTTTCGCTCGGAGTTCAAAAATCTCGACTACGATCGGAGCAATCTCATGATCGATTACCAAGCGGCTCCGATTATTTTCATCCTTCAGATAGCCATATGGAGCATAATTGCCGATGTAATCACCGCGCAGTCTCTTATTCTTCATAGTCGAACAGATCTTTTTGGATATGTCCTTTGCGTACATATCGTTGATCAGATTTTTAAGAGTGGCGGCTAGCTTTTCACCGGCATTGGCAGAGCTGCTATCATAATCGTCGCTGACGGAAATAAATCGGATACCGAGAAAAGGAAAGATGCGTTCCAGATATTCTCCGGTCTCCACATAGTTTCTGCCAAGGCGGGAAAAGTCCTTCACAATGATGCAATCGATTCGCCCTTTCCGCACATCCTCGATCATTCGATTAAATGCGGGACGCTCGAAATCGGTACCCGTGTAACCGTTATCGGCATATACCTCTTTCAGTTCAAGATACGGCCGCTCGGCAAGATAGTTTCTCAGAAGCAGTTCCTGATTTTCAATTGAATCCGCATCGGCCTTACCATTGTCCTCAACAGACAAACGAACATAAAGTGCGGTACGAAACACGGTCTGCCTTTGGCCTTTCGGCGGACTTTCGGAAACGCCGTTTTTCCGTGATACTCTGGCCACTATCCCACCTCCCTTATCGGCATAGCCAATACTTTCTTGTTTGCGGTTTTCTCCGAGATAAACTGCAATATTTCCTTGATCTGATTCCGATGGCGGAACACGATCTCAATATTGTAGTCCTCGAAAATATTGATGCGTTCGATCAGATGAATTACCATTGGTCGTGTGAGCTCAGTCACATTTTCATACTGCCGGAACTGTTCAACCCAGGACTGCTGCTTTGAAACGCCGTCGAGGATTTCTCGTTTCTCTTTGTTCAGCTTTTCGATGGCAGCAGTTGCTTCGTCGATTCTTTCTGCAAGCTCTTTTTTCAAAGATTCATATTCAGACCTGTCCAGCAAGCCCGCCCGCAGATCCTCATAGATTCCGAGGCGCAGCGTGTTGTTTTTCCGAACGACTTCTTCCTGTATTTCGATGC
>OKSC01003693.1_pt1 | contig 11033 bp, 9 predicted proteins | sample 1601161 | NCBI WGS metagenome assembly OKSC01 (sample SAMEA3541552, study PRJEB24748) | human gut metagenome | biome: human gut; feature: human-associated habitat; material: faeces | place: China | collected 2012
TAGTGATGTGGAATCGATACAGGGTGAATATTTGCCCTCTGTTGAAGAGATCAAAGAGAATTCTTTGCATTACTATGTAACAGAAACAAAAATGGTATATAGTGCCAGAGGAAATCTGGTAGATCCCGAAACCTATTATGGCAAGTTTAACAAAGATTATGCAGAACAGACGAGTTTGGGAAGTGGCATCGAAGCAATGATGCAGAGATGGAGAGAGCGGAATACAAAGGAATACAGCGAGAAAGATGATGTAGAATATGAAAAGGCTGTTGACAGTCTGGATAGTTCATTTATAAGCATTGAAGGTTGTGATCAGAATGATCTGGACTATCTGTCCGGGTTTATAGAGAGTGGAACTGCGGCGCTGGATGACGATGGTATTCTGGTTGTTGGCGGAGGAAGCGTAATGGATTATTCCGGAAGCTATGATGACGGAGTGACGTTGTATGATCTGGGAAAGCATTTTGATACATATGATCTGCAGGTAGGTGATACGATCCAGCTGGTTGATTACAGGGAATATAAAAAACGATATCAGGCAGCATATGAAAAGATGATGGCAGACAGTATTCTGGTCAGTCCTGAGGTAGATACGGGAGATACCTATATCTCAGAAGAACGGGAAACCAAAGAGGGCAGATCGATCTGGCGTGAACAGTATGTGATCGCTGAGCGTATCCGAAAGGAACTTATTGAGGAAGGATATTATCGAACCTATACAGTTCAGGGAGTTCTGGATTTTGGAGATCAGCTGCTTCCGGACTGGGGAGATATCTATATGAAAAGAGATTCCTACTTTGACCTGACCGGATTTGGCGAACAGGATGTGACAGGAATAAAGTATGCGATCGATCTTGACAGTGTACCGGCATCCTATTTTGAAACCGGAATAGGTGATATTACAGATGTACTGTACGGATATGCTTATGCCAGAAATATAGTCCGGTATGCATTGGCGTTTGCCGTTTTTATATTTGTATTGAGCTCGGTGAACATTATTAATACCACAGCAGGAAATCTGCATATGAGGCGGAAAGAACTGGCGCAGCTCCGGGTGATTGGAATGTCCAGAAAGAGACTGATCTATACGGTCATGTTAGAGGGCACGATGGCGACGGTCCTGTCAAATATTCTGGGATTCTTATTTGGTTCGATTTTTATCATATATATTTATACATATCTGAGTATGTTTTTATATATAAAACAAACCATTGCCTGGTGGGCGTTTGGAGTCGGGCTTGCCGCATCTGCATTGGTAATCTGTGGAAGCATCTATGCATCACTTAAGGATCTTCCGGTTGATATTGTGGATGACCTGAAGCTTGAGGAATAAAAATTGATAATGATGAAGAGAGACCAAAGTTATCGGTGTGAAATAAAAAGGAGAGGTGAGAAATGACAGACTATAAGAAACTTGCAGCATATTATCTGAAAGCTAACAAAAAACGGTGTGTGATCACGATCATCGGTGTAATGATCACAGTAATAGTGTTGTATGCGGGACTGAACATTTTCTATTCTTATATGCTGCAGCAGCAAAAGGATGTAAGAAAGGAAGCGGACTATGAGATCGTGTTCCTGACGGATGATCAGGAAACCTTATCACAGATCGCGTCGGATGATCGTGTCACACAGGCATACACGGGAAAGTATGTGGTGAGTGAGTGGGAGACAATTAACGGAACGGATGGCAAATATGTAGAAAAGGTATATGACAATGCATTGTATGTAAATACCGGACATCCTTACAGGATGGCTAAGCTCATGAATGAGATGATAGAAGATTATGGGGTGGATGCAGAACTCAACTGGGATCTGTCCACCTGGTATCTGCAGGATATGGAGGAAGGATTTGCTGTTATATTGATCGTGGTTCTGTTAGTTGCATATATATTTGCAATCTTTGCAGTCGGAGTTATTAGAAATACGATCCAGATGTTCACATTAGAGCAGGTGAAAGACTATGGAATCTTACGATGTATCGGAGCGACGAAAGGACAGTTAAGCGGCATCATCTATCGGATGGGAGCCATGCTTGAGATAGCCGGACTGCTTGCCGGCATTGTGATGGGCGGAATCGTCAGCATGATCCTTGGATTTATATTTAAGATCAGCGCAGGCTTCCATATCATTCCGATGATACCAATCCTGATCACTTATCTGGGAGATATGTATTTCGTAATGCGTGAGAATGCCAAGCTGGTAACGAAGATGACACCGGTCAGTGCGGTCCGTGGTGAATACAGGATCAAGAAAGAAAAGCTTCGTCGTCATGGCGGCGGACTGATGGGAAAGATATTTGGAATCGAAGGCGCATATGCCAGAAAGAGTGTCCTTCGAAATAAAGGAAGATTTATAAAGACAGTAACAGCCATGGTATTCAGTATATCAGCGATCGTACTGATATGCAGCTGTTGGGGACAGCTCAGAAAATACTGGAAGTCTACAGATGAAAGGTATGGAGACTATCAGATCAATCTGACATCGTATTCATCATCTACTACGAGTCTGGAAGAAGCGCAGAGCACTTTGCCGTCTGCGGAGGCATTCCGGGATCTGTCACGAAATAACAGTGTGGAGGCAGCAAAGAAAGTGTATGCCTGCAGGGCCGATCTGGTAGATGCGGATTCTTATACAGGAAAGATCACGGATGAATTCCGGACAAAGGTAACGATGGGACATTATTATAGCCTTTATATGGATAAATTGAATGGCATAGGAGATACATCGGAAGATAAGGATCCGGAAGCTACCAGAGGTGTAGCGGAAAGCATGGTAAACAGTGCAGATGTGATCGGATGTGATGATTCTGATCTGAATGATCTGACGAAATATCTGAAAGCAGGAACAACGGAATTGTCAGAGAACGGTATTCTGGTTGTGGCAGGAGGAAGCTTTAACAGCTGGGATCTGGACGGAGATGCATATGGGGATGAGTTTGATACCTTATATGATAAGACCTACCATTTTGACACGTATCATTTTGAACTGGGCGATACGGTTCAGTTAGTTGATTTTGCTTTATACCAGAAGGAATGTCTGAAAGCAAAGGAGAAGATCGATCAGGAATATGAAAAGCTTCAGGAGACAGCGGTAATGGCAGAAGATGGAGACAGTGAAGGTAGTGCGATAAGAAATGAGGAAGACCGGACTTCCGTACGACAGGAATATGCAGAATATAAGAAGATCAAGGATAAGCTGATAGCAGAGGGACACTACAAGACCTATAAGGTAGAAGGTATTATGGATCTTGGAACCCAGGTGTTTGGTGAGACTGGTGATCGTCAGATCTATATGCGTCAGAATGATTATTTTGACCTGACAGGATACGGAGAAAATGATATCGCCGGCATGAAATACAAGATCGATCTGGATCGTGTATCTGCCGGTTCCGTATCAGATATGCTTTCCTATATCGGTGATTCCTTATATGGAGAGGCTATGCAGATCTGTGTATACCTGAAAAGCTTTGTCCGGTATGCAGTTGCAGCAGTACTGTTTATCTTCGTATTAAGCTCGGTAAACATCGTGAATACGACAGCCGGAAACCTGCATCTGAGACGAAAAGAATTCGCACAGCTCCGTGTGATCGGAATGTCCAGAAAACGCCTGCTAAAAACCGTTATGTTAGAGGGTGTGATGACGACAGTGGTAGCCAATGTACTCGGCTTTATTATAGGTATCGGGTTGTCGTATGGAGTATTCATGTATCTTAATATGGTGATCGAGGCAGGAAAGTCCATTGCCTGGTGGGCATTTGGAGTCGGGCTTGTGGCATCCGGTCTGATCATCTGCGGAAGCATCTGGCTGGGGATCAGAGACCTTCCGGTAGCCATGGTAGAAGATCTGAAGCTTGAAGAGTAGGCATGAAATGTAAGCCTGATACAGCAGATGGAAAGTTGCAACGGAGTTGCTGTATCACAAGGTTAAAAAACAGAAATGCAATAAATATGTAGATAAAAATTATAGATAGAAAGATCTGCGGGAAAGGCAGAGGAAAGAGGGTACGCTATGGAAATCGTAAAAATGGAACATGTAACAAAAATATACGGAGAAGGAAATACCAGAGTATGGGCGCTTGATGATGTGAACCTGACAGTCAATAAGGGCGAGATCGTGGCGGTTGTCGGTGCATCCGGTTCCGGTAAATCCACCCTGCTTCATGTTATGGGTGGTGTGGATATTCCAAATGAGGGAAATGTCATCGTAGACGGAAAGGATATTACAAGACTGACCGATGAGGAGATGTCAGTCTTCCGTAGAAGAAAGATCGGATTTGTATTTCAGGCATATCATCTGATCCCGGTACTGACAGTAGAGGAAAATATTAAGATGCCGATCCTGCTCGATCACAGAAAGCCGGATCGCGATTACATCGATCATATCATAGAGATGTTAGGACTGAAGGACAGACGGAAGCATCTTCCAAACCAGTTATCCGGTGGACAGCAGCAGCGTGCAGCGATCGCAAGAGCACTGGCAAATCGCCCGGCATTGATCCTTGCCGATGAGCCTACCGGAGCACTTGACTCCAAGAACGGAAATGAAGTTATCACTCTGCTTCAGGATTCTGTTAAGAAGCTGGATCAGACACTGGTACTTATCACACATAATATCGATCTGGCGAGAGAGGCAGACCGTATCGTGAGGATCACGGATGGAAAGATATCAGAAGGAGAGGAGATGTAGAGATGAAACGAATACTAACAATCTGTATGGCATGTGTACTTGGATTCCTTGCTGTATTTGGATATAAGGACACGATGGCTTTTGTATCAGCAGCGGAGCCAAAGGTTATGGTAACCGATTATAAGATCAAAGAGAATGAAGTGGTGGCAGGCGGAACTTTTACACTTGAGGTTACGATCAAGAATACCGCAGATAAAAAGATCAGTAATCTGAAAATGGCAGTCGCTTCCGAGGGAGGCGAACTGATTCCGGCATCCGGAGCCGGAACCGGATATCTGGCAAGTCTGGAAGGCGGAGAGACTTATACATTTGAGTTCCCGATGCAGGCAGCAGCCAATCTGGAAGAAAAGGCTTATAAGCTGACAGTGACAGATGAGTATGAAGACCGCTATGGCAATCCATATACCGTGACAGATACGATCTATCTGCCGGTTACGATCGAGCAGCGCGGTGAGATCACCGGTGTATATGCAGAATCAGATGTGACACTCGGAGATTCTATCGAGATCATGGGAAGTGTCAGCAATCTGGGAGCATCTACTCTTTATAATGTAAAGGCAAAGATTGATACAAGATTTACATCTGAAGGTGATGTTTATATCGGCAATATCGAACCGGGTAAGAATGGCTCGATCGATATACTTGCAAACACAACGAAGACGACAGGCACCGGCGGTGAGATGGGTAAGCTTATCGTTACATATGAAGATAAATCGGGAAATGTAACAACGCTGGAAGAGAATTTCTCGATCAGCGTAAATGCACCTGTCTATACAGATATTGAAAAGGTAAAGGATGTACAGAAGAAGGATTACAGTAAGATGATCATAGAGATCGTTGTTGCTGTGGTTGTTGCAGCACTCATTGTTATCTGGATCATTCGCAGAAGAAAGAGGAAGAAAGAGATATTGGAGGAGTTCTAAATGGGTTGGATCAGTCATTTATGTTTAATGAATATGAAAAGACGAAAAACCAGAACCTTTCTGACCATACTTGGAGTTGTGATCGGTGTGATCTCTGTTGTGACCCTGCTTGCTGTCGGTATCGGCGTACGGCAGGAAATGATCAATACCATGATAGACAGTGAAAGCATCTGCCAGATCCGGGTGACCGGGGCGACCGGCGGCAAACACAAGGACCGGATGATTCAGGATCAGACTGTAAAAGCATTTCAGGAGCTGGACGATGTGGAGTCTGTCTATCCGTTCTATGAATTGTATGTAACGCTCACAAATGGAAAATATTCGTATGATGGTGTGATAACCGGTATTCCACAGTCTGAACTGGCAAAGAAGGATTATACGAAAACTTCAAGACGGACAACGTCAAATGTAAAGCCTGTGCTTGTCATGGGAGATAAGACAGCATCCTTGTTCTACAATCCGGAAACGGATCAGACCTATGATACAGCAGAGAAGAAAAAAACGGAGAGCTGGATCGGAAAGAAAATGGATCTGTCCTTCTGGGATTCGCAGGAGATGGCACCGGTGAAGATAGAAGTCGGAGCTGTTATTGACAGTGGAGAAGATGCATATAACAGAGACTCACAGAGCATTTACTGCGATCTGGATGTGTTAAAGAGCTTTTTAGGCAGAGTATCCAGTGGGGGAACGTTGCAGGGACAGCCGCTTGATGCAAATGGAAATCCGTACAAGGATTTCGTATATTCCGGAGCGGTTGTGACTGTTGATAATATCGATCATGTCGATTCTACCGTGAAGAAGCTTCAGGATATGGGGTATACGACGGAAAATGAGAAAGAGTATCTGGATACGATACAGAAATATCTGAAGATGGTACAGCTTTTACTGGGTGGTATCGGAGCAATCGCGCTGATCGTAGCCGTGATCGGAATCAGCAATACCATGACAACATCGGTATTTGACCGGATCAATGAGATCGGCGTATTAAAGGTTCTCGGATGCGATCCGGATGAGCTGCAGCTCCTGTTCCTTACAGAAGCAGGAATCATCGGAGCGGCGGGCGGTATAATAGGAGTGCTTTTATCGTATGGTTTTAAGGGTATCGTAGATAAGATCGTTATTAAAATGTTCGATCTGGCAAAGGGAACGCAGATTGCAATAATCCCATGGGAACTTGCAGCCGGAGCCGTTGTCGGAGCGATTCTGCTTGCGATATGTGCCGGATATTTTCCTGCGAGATTTGCATCGAAATTGCAGCCGTTAGATGCTGTCAGAAACAGATAGAAAAAAAGGAAAAAAACGGAACAGTATTTTGTTGACTTTACTGTATCCATGCGTTATATTATAATCGTCCGCGGGGCAGTGAGATAAACATTTACTATATTTAGGAGGAATTATTAATATGTTCGATAAGGTAAAAGCTATTTTCGAAGAGCAGTTAGGAGTATCACAGGATGAGATGCAGCTTGATACTAACTTCAAAGATGATTTAGGAGTAGATTCATTAGATTTATATGAGATAGTAATGAAGATGGAAGATGAATTCGATGTTGAGATCCCAGCTGAGGAACTTGAAGACGTTGCTACATTTGAAGATGTACTTAACTATCTTAAGAGCAAAGGTGTAGAAGAATAATTCACATCAGAAGCAGACAAGAGGCAGCGAAGATGTCTACATACCAGATTTGCCCGGCGCAGGTTGGTGGATGACAGACTGGCTGCTTCTTTTAGTATACAGGGATGGGCAATTGTGATGTTTAGATATTGTGTGATGTCCAACCATCTTGACTTTCCCAACCAGAGGACGCTTCCGCTCGTTTCGTCCTGCAGCGGTACTAAGATGCCGCTTGCAGCGCCATCCAAGGACCGGCGGACTCAAATGCCTCTGTGTTGGCAAATCAAATGATTGAACATCATCTACTCTTTGAACATCGCAATTGCCGATAAATAGAATAGACAGGTGAGAAAAATGGGTAAAACAGCAGTTATTTTCCCTGGCCAGGGTGCTCAGTATGTAGGCATGGCTAAGGATTTTTATGACAATTTTGAAGACAGTAAGGCAGTGATCGATACAGCAGACAGTGTGCTTGACATTGATCTGAAGAAGATCTGCTTTGAGGAAAATGAAGATATCAACAAGACAGAATATACACAGCCTGCTATGGTAGCAGCAGAGCTTGCTATCTATGAGCATGTAAAGAATGCAGGTTTGAAGGCAGATGTATTCGCAGGTCTGTCACTTGGTGAGTACAGCGCACTTACAGCTTGTGGAGCTATGAAGCTTCCGGATGCGATCCGTACCGTAAGACAGCGTGGTATCCTGATGCAGAATGAAGTTCCGCTTGGTCAGGGTGCGATGGCAGCCGTTATCGCTACAGATGCAGATGTGATCGCAAAGGTCTGTGAGGAGACTCCGGGCAATGTTCAGATCGCAAATTATAACTGTCCCGGACAGATCGTTATTTCCGGTGAGACAGAAGCTCTTGATAAGGCATGTGAAGCCCTTCAGGCAGCAGGTGCCAAGAGAGTGATCAAGTTAAATGTCAGCGGTCCATTCCATTCCAAGATGCTTGAGCCGGCCGGTGAAAAGTTATATGCATACTTAAGAGATGTAGAGATCGCAGAAGATTTCCTTCCATATGTATGTAACGCTGATGCATGTTATGTAACAGATGCGTCACAGGTTAAGACTTTACTGATGCGTCAGGTATATTCATCTGTCAGATGGCAGCAGAGTATCGAAGCTATGATCGCAGACGGCGTAGATACATTTGTAGAGGTTGGACCTGGAAAGACCCTGTCCGGCTTCATGCGAAAGATCAACAAGGAAATGAAATGCATCAACATCGCAACTGTTGATGATCTGAAGAAATTGGAGGAACTGAATGCTTAAGGATAAGGTAGCAGTCGTAACAGGTGCCGGACGTGGTATCGGCAGAGCCATCGCAAAGACATTTGCAGGATATGGCGCAAAGGTAGTTGTCAATTATAATGGCTCAGAGGAGCGTGCAAACAGTCTCGTAGCAGAGATCAAGGAAGCCGGCGGAGAGGCAGTTGCTTATAAGGCAAATGTAGCTGATTTTACAGAGGCAGAGGGACTTATCAAGTTCGCACTGGAGCAGTATGGCAGAGTTGATATCCTCGTAAACAATGCAGGTATTACAAGAGATAATATCATGCTCGGTATGAAAGAAGAAGACTTCGATCAGGTTATCAATATCAACCTGAAGGGTGCATTTAATTGTATCAAGCATGTGTACAGACCGATGATGAAGCAGAAGTATGGCAGGATCATCAACATGTCATCCGTAGTCGGTATCGAGGGAAATGCAGGACAGATCAACTATGCTGCATCCAAAGCCGGAATCATTGGCATGACAAAGTCTGTAGCAAAGGAGCTTGGCAGCCGTGGTGTAACAGCAAATGCGATCGCGCCGGGATTCATCAAGACAGATATGACAGACGCAATGTCAGATAAGATGAAGGATGCGATGCTCGACCACATCACAGTTAAGAGATTGGGTGAGGTGTCAGATATCGCTGAGACAGCAGCATTTCTTGCATCCGACAAGGCATCTTACATTACAGGACAGGTTATCCGTGTAGACGGTGGCATGAGCCTGTAAGATAGAATAGAATATAGCTTAAAGAATATAAATGCCAGATACAAAGTATATATTTGTATCTGGCATTGTTTCGTTATAGCATTTTTATTTTTCAAAAAATTGTATTTATTTTGTAATGAAATTATCATTAATATTGTTTTTTGTCAAAATTAAATGCTTACAAGGATATTGATTTTGCGAAATATTGATAAATAAAAGATCCAGATATGGCAGAAATGCTGTATCTGGATTTTTTATGGATAAACTTGTTTTCCTTGCTGATATTCGTTACAATCAAATATGGAGAAATGGCGGCAATATACTAAGCGAAAAAATACGCATGTTATTCTGTTCTGTCAGGAAAGGAGATGGAACATGGATAATGAATTAGTATATTCCGCTGATGTGACATATCAGAAAGCACAGTATGATGCCTGTGCCAAGCGGCTGCTAGGTCAGAAGATCATACTGGCGCATATACTGATACGGGTAGTAGATGAATTTAAAGGCATGGATGCAGAGACGGTCGCTTCATTGATTGAAGGTGAACCGTATATCAGTCAGGTTCCGGTAGAACCCGGACTAACGAACAAAGAAATGGTAGATGCCGGAACCGGTGAACGTATCGTTGGGCTTAATACAGAAAGTTCCGAGATCGATGAGGGAAAGGTGTATTTTGACATCATTTTCTATGTACGGATGCGGGATGGACTGGCGAAAATGATCATCAATCTGGAAGCGTCGCAGACAATGACGGCAGAACAAAAATTGAAGCTTATGAAACAGGAGTATGATATACCGGTAGAGAGACATGGTATAAGAGATGAGGTGAAGATCATGTGCAATCTGAGTGAAGGTGTAGAAGAAATGGGATATGCCAAGGGCGAAGCCGCTGGCAAAATCATTGGAAGATCTGAAGGAAGATTAGAAGGAAGATCAGAAGAAAGAGCTGATATTATTCTGAAAATGCATAAGAAAGGCTATTCCTTAGAGCAGATCATGGATGTAACCGAAATGAGTGAAGCTGAAATCAAGGCAATTATAGGATAAGAACATAAGCAGAACAGATAACATGTATATTTTAGTGGAAGTCCGGATATGGCAGAAATGCTGTATCCGGACTTTTTTAGTTGAAATATAAATTAATAAGAAAAAATGAGAAAAGACAGGCTAAAAGCTCCGGCAAAATTTCCATGCATAGACTTGCAAAGCAGGACATATAAATAATGGTATAGAGATTGACAAGGGTAAAGATAGAGCCGAAAAATGACATTGTGAAGGGAGCGGTGAGATGAGAGGACAAAGATGGCTGCGTATTCTGGCAGGGGTGTTGACTGTGGTAGTTGGGCTGAGTTTGTTTGCTGGATGCAGTTTTTATAAGGTGAAAGAAGATGGTGAAGCGCTGACTTACGATATCTGTGACGACACCATGCTGCCGGAGGAGTTGTTGAGCGTCATTAACAGCAAAAAAGAAGAACCGTTTAATCTGACATATTCAAACAACACTTACACATATATTGTGATCTGCAGCGGCAGGCAGAATCGGGATGATGTTGGCGTGGTTGTAGATAAGATGTATATGGATGAAAATGCTATTTACATCGAATCGGTTCTTAGGCAGACGGCGACACCATCAGATGCAGTAAGTAAGGATACGGTATCGTATCCATATATAGTTCTTCGGATCGCACGGACAACGACACCGGTTGTATTTAAAAATTAGAAAATAGTATGGGGGTATCATATGGAACTTGTAAAAAATAAACTCAGTACAACGATTTTAAAGACTTCTAAGTATTCGCAGTTTACGATCAAT
>OKSC01003698.1_pt1 | contig 11022 bp, 7 predicted proteins | sample 1601161 | NCBI WGS metagenome assembly OKSC01 (sample SAMEA3541552, study PRJEB24748) | human gut metagenome | biome: human gut; feature: human-associated habitat; material: faeces | place: China | collected 2012
GAGCAGGGGCAGGATCTCCTGAATGTTGGAGATCTTCTTATCGGTGATGAGGATGAGAGCGTCGTCAATGACGGCTTCCATCTTGTCCATATCAGTTGCCATGTAGGGGCTGAGGTAGCCGCGGTCAAACTGCATGCCTTCGACGACATCGCTGTAAGTCTCGGCGGTCTTGGATTCCTCGATGGTGATGACGCCGTTCTGGCTGACTTTCTCCATCGCGTCTGCGATCAGGTTGCCGATGTGCTCGTCGCCGGAGGAAATGGTGCCGACGCGGGCGATGTCATTGGAGCCGGAAACGGGCTGGGAGATGCCCTTGACGGCCTCGACAGCGGCTGCGGTGGCCTTCTGGATGCCCTTTCTCATAACCATGGGGTTTGCGCCGGCTGCGAGGTTCTTCAGACCCTCGTTGATCATCGCCTGTGCGAGCACGGTCGCGCTGGTGGTGCCGTCGCCTGCGACGTCGTTGGTCTTGGTGGAGACTTCCTTGATGAGCTGTGCGCCCATGTTCTCAAACGGATCCTCAAGCTCGATCTCCTTCGCGATGGTCACGCCGTCGTTGGTGATCAGGGGAGCACCGAACTTCTTGTCAAGCACTACGTTGCGTCCCTTGGGGCCGAGGGTTATTTTAACGGTATCTGCAAGCTGGTTCACGCCATGCTCAATAGCCTTGCGTGCGTCTTCGCCGTAAATTATCTGTTTAGCCATGATATATAACCTCCATTAAGTTTTGGAATAGAAATGTTTCAGCGGAAAATTACTCGATTACAGCCAGAATGTCGCTCTGACGGACGATGGTGTACTCCTCGTCCTCAATCTTGACCTTGCTGCCGCTGTATTTGCCGACCAGAACGTTCTCGCCGGGCTTGACGATCATCTTGACCTCATTGCCGTCGACCATTCCGCCGGGGCCAACTTCCACGACCTCATAAACTTCGGGCTTTTCCTGCGCGGATGCGGTGAGGAAAATACCGGAGGAGGTGCGCTCCTCAGCGGCGTTCTGCCGGAGGACGACTCTGTCTGCCAAAGGTTTGAGCTTCATGATATATACCTCCAAATATTTTAATACAAAATTCAACATCGTTAGCACTCAAAACACTGGAGTGCTAACGATGTATATAATAGCATATTTTTTTTATTTTGCAAGCCCCTTGACGCAAAATTCGGAGAGAAATTTATAAATTTTTTGTTACGAGTTTTGCCTACGAGGTCAAGGCTCAGCCCATGGCGCCTGCGGTCTTCAGACTCTCATCAAAGAAATGCATGCCCGCCGGAACGATGAGCCGCGCGGCCTTGGGGAGCAGCCGAAGTTCCGCTTTTTTGGTGAAGATTGCCTCGCCGTCGATGTTGACGACATTGTCCTCGTCAAACTCTATCGTGATCCTGTCGGTGCGCAGATGCGTGACGAACTGGGGCAGCTCATCCGCGCGGCCTTTCGCGTACTTGCCGATGAGCGCGGCGAACTGGAGAATATTGAGCTTCTTGGCGACGAAGATGTCCATTATCCCGTCGTCGGGCATGGCGGTGAGGCTGGGATTGAAGCCTCCGCCGTAGAAGCGGCCGTTGCAGGCGCAGACAAGCGCGTGCTTCGCGTCTGCGACGAAATCGCCGCTCGTGATGCGCATATGGCGCGATATGCCGCGGAACATCTCGACCACCGCCGACACTACGTACGCTGCGGAGCCGCCGATAAGTGGAAACTTGCTGTAATTATGTACGTTCGTACCGATGCGCGCGTCGATGCCGACGGAACAGATGTTCGCACTGTAACGGCCATTGCAGTGGATAATGTCGATCGGGTGCTCGAAGCCGTCCAGCAGCGCGCCCGCATCGCGATAGAGATCCATCTCGTCGCCGAACATGCGGCAGAAATCGTTGCCGGTGCCGGTGGGGAATGGGGCGACGGCAACGTTCTCGCAGCCGACCGCGCCGCTGATGCACTCGTTGAAGGTGCCGTCTCCGCCGCAGGCGTAGGCGCGGATGTGCTCGCCGGTCGATGCCTCGGACTTTATCTTTTCGGTCGCGTCCAGCGGCGCGCGTGTGACGTATATCTCATACTGCCCCTCGCGCGTGGAAAAGGCCTCTTCGACCTTGGCGCGAACCTCGCTTGTACTATCCTTGCCGCCGGCAGTGGGGTTGACGATGAACAGATGCTTCATATCTTTATCCTCATTCCTACATTACTGTCTTACTTGAAATACATGAAAAGGTCGCATTTTATCATGCCGTTGTAGAGCTTGCGCTTTTTGTCCGCCTGCTTGCCGAAGCAGCGTTCAAACTCGGTGTGCGAGGAGAGCAGATAAAGCTGCCAGTTCTCGCTTGCGAGCCACGCCCTGCCGAAGCCGCGGTACAGCTCTTCGGCCTGCTGCTTTTCCATAATGCGCTCGCCGTAGGGCGGATTCGTCACGATGACGCCGCGCTCCGTTCTGCGGTCAAACTTTGTCGCGTCAGCAACCTCGAAGCGCACTACGTCGTCAACTCCGGCGCGCCGCGCGTTCTCTCGCGCGATCTCGATCGCCTTCGGGTCAATGTCGGAGCCTACTATATTATAATCACCGTGGAATTCCTTACTGCGCGCCTCGTCCCGCGCCTGCTGCCAGACCGAGCGGTCGAAGATGCTCCAGTTCATGGCGGTGAAATCGCGGTTCAGGCCGGGGGCGCGGTTCTTGGCGATCAACGCCGCCTCTATGGGGATGGTTCCGCTGCCGCAGAACGGATCGCAGAAATCGTCCCGCCCGCGGTAGCGCGAGAGCTTGACCATTGCGGCGGCCATCGTCTCCTTGAGCGGAGCCGCATTATGAGCCGGACGGTAGCCTCGCTTGTGCAGTCCGTCGCCGGAGGTGTCGATGCAGAGGGAGACGTGATCCTTCATTATTGAAAACTGGATCTGATACAGCGCGCCCGTCTCGGCGAACCACTCTATGCCGTACAAGCGCTTGAGCCGTTCCACGATCGCTTTCTTTATTATCTTCTGGCAGTCGGACACCGAAAAGAGCTTGGAGTTCAGGCTGTACCCCTTGACGGGGAACGCGCCGTCGCGCGGGATTATGCGCTCCCACGGCAGCGCCTTGGTGCGCTCAAACAGCTCGTCAAAGCTGAGTGCGGAGAAGCCGCCGACCTCGAGCAGTATGCGCTCGCCGATGCGGAGGTTGATATTGGCGCGGGCGAGCTCCTCGCCGCCGCCGGTAAAATATCCCCTGCCGTTTTCTGCGCGCACGCCGGGGATGTCCAGCCGGCGCAGCTCGTCGCTTATCGGCCCCTCAAGGCCGAGCAGGCAGGGGACGCAGAAATTGTAATCCATGTGCTGTCCTCTTTAAACACTGTAAATATATTCAACCTATATTACTACAAAAATTTAAAGTTGTAAATGCCGGTGTTAGATTCAATATAAAAAATTTATAAAAATTTTTGTGAACATTTTTGGAAAAACGTGCGGCAGCCGGAAGACCAAAATTTCTGCGCTGAGTTTAGTGCAAAACTACCAAGTTTGTTCCGAATAACTGTCTGGAATCACCAAAACAGAATGATTGACTAAAAGTTAGCAAAAATTCCTATTGAAATTTATGCATATTTGCGTTATATTAACTATGGTTAACAGTTTGTACATGTTTTTGGCGGCTGTTATATGAACTATTTGCGGAGGCTTAGCATGACGGGAACGCGTACCGACTTCCTTGAAACGCTCAGGGATTCATACAGCGCCTATTATGACATCCACGAGAACGAGAGCTTCACGGAGCTGCCGCTCGTTTTCCGCGCGGACTACTCCTCCCGCAACGAGAAATACTGGCTGACGAAAAATATCAAGGTCTGGGGCAACGAGACAAACGAGCATGTGTACATGTTCGCGGCGGAGAGCTTTGACAAGGAGCTTGTTGACAACTGCATAGATTTCGCCCTTGCCGACGGGCTGCCCCGTGTGAAGCCACACAAGGAGCACCAGTATACGAACATTGCCGCCATATTCGTCGCGGAAAGCTTTGACCCCGCGACGGCGAAACATATTGCGAAGCGCTCATTCAGCAAGAGCTATAAATTTTCCCTGCATGGCTACACCGAGCTTCTGACAGCCGCGGTAGAGCTGGGCACCGAGAGCACTCGGACAAACCCGGCAGGCCGCCCGTTGGAGGCGTACTTCAGGAAATTATTTGCGGCACGAAGATGAAATGCCGCGAGTAAATAAAACATTTTTTAAGGAGTGAAAAGTGTGAGCGCAATTCTTATTCTCATCATCGCACTCGCCCTGCTGGCATGTGGCTACATCTTCTACGGTAGCTTCCTTGCAAAGAAATGGGGCGTGGATCCCAATCGTGAAACCCCGGCACACACCAGCTACGACGGAAAGGACTTCGTTCCTGCCAACCCCGCCGTCCTGATGGGACATCATTTCTCTTCCATCGCCGGCGCCGGCCCCATTAACGGACCTATTCAGGCCGCTATCTTCGGCTGGGTTCCCGTTTTCCTGTGGATTGTCATCGGCGGTATCTTCTTCGGCGCAATGCATGACTTCGGTGCTCTGTTCGCCTCTATCCGTCACAACGGCGGCTCCATCGGCGAGGTCATCAAGGACAGCATGGGCGTCAAGGCACAGAGATTGTTCACCATCTTCGCACTGCTCGTTCTTATTCTCGTTATCGCTTCCTTCACCGCAGTTGTCGCCGGTACCTTCGTCTCCGTTGCGAAGGATGGTGAGCCCGCAATTCCTCTGTTCACCGTCGGTCGTGCTAACGTCAGCGGCAACGCTTCTACCGCAACTACCTCTCTGCTCTTTATCGTTATCGCCTTTATCTTCGGCTACTTCGTCTACCGCAAGAACTGCAAGATAGGCCCCGCTACCATCGTCGGTATCATCGGCATCATTGCCATCGTTATCGCAGGTCTGAACTTCGGTATCAACTGCAGCCGTACCTTCTGGGTCCTCTTCATCGCAGTTTACGTCATGCTCGCTTCTCTGCTTCCTGTCTGGATGCTGCTCCAGCCGCGTGACTACCTCAGCTCCTTCCTGCTCTACGGTATGATGATCATTGCTATCATCGGTATTCTCTTCTCCGGCGCTCACGTTGATCTGCCCGCCTTCGCAGGCTGGGGCGGCCTCAACGGCAACGCAAGCCTCTTCCCGACCCTGTTTATCACCGTCGCCTGCGGCGCTGTCTCCGGCTTCCACTCTCTGATCGGTTCCGGTACCACCTCCAAGCAGCTCGACTCTGAGAAGGACGCAAAGGTCATCGGCTACGGCGCAATGATCGTCGAGTCCGCTCTGGCAGTCATCGCCCTTATCGCAATCGGTGTTGTCTTCAAGGAGACCAACATCGGCGGCGGCGAGAAGTTCCTCCTCACCGCACCTCCCACCATCTTCGCCGGCGGCGTTGCCACCATGGTCGCCACCACCTTCGGCGGCGTTGCAGACTTCTCCAACCCTGTCTACGACACCACCTACACCCTGCTGACTCTTGCGGTCTCCGTCTTCGCACTGACCTCTCTTGACTCCGGTACTCGTCTGGCTCGCTACATGTTTGCTGAGCTCTTCGTTCCCGAAGGAAAGACCCGCGAGGAGCTCACCGGCGCTCGCAAGTTCTTCTCCAACCCGTTCGTCTCCACTCTTATCATGGTCGTTATCGGCTGCGGCATGGGCTTCATGGGCCTCAACCAGATCTGGGGCGTGTTCGGCGCTGCCAACCAGCTGCTCGCCGGTATCGCAATGCTGGCTGTTGCCTCCTGGCTCGGTCAGGTCGGTAAGAGCAACAAGATGTTCTTTGTCCCGATGGTATTCATGCTTGCCGCGACCGGCACTTCCCTGACCATGACCATCATCGCAAAGATCAAGCTCATCGCCGGTCTGGTTGCAGACAAGACCGCTGCATGGGGCGACTGGTTCCAGATGATTTGGTCCGTCGGCCTCATCGTTCTGGCTGTCATCCTCGTCGTCGAGGGCGTTCAGGTTCTTGCAAAGCCCAAGGCCAAGAAAGCTTGATTCGGGTTTCAGGAATAGTCTAATACCAACAATACATAGCATAAAAAAGCCGCCCATACGGGCGGCTTTTTTGCTGCGCGTGGGTTCAGACGAATATAATAGAACAAGCCGCCCATATGGACGGCTTGCTCGTATCAATATTCTTATCTGACAATGCCCTTGATGAACGCCGGACGCTCGACCGGAGCGGTGCTGAATTTATAGCAACCGCGCAAAAGCTCCGCCGCCTCCTGTGCTTTCTCCATGCTGGAGGCGTGTATCGTGCCGAGGCTTTCGCCCTCTTCGACATGGTCGCCAAGCTTCTTTGCCAGCACGACGCCGACCGAAAGATCGATCGTGCTCTCCTTGGTGGCGCGGCCGCCGCCGAGATGCATGCTCACAAGGCCGACTTCTTCGGCGTTGATATGGCTGACATAGCCCGCCTCGGTGCTCGGCACTTCAAGCTTTACCTTCGCGTCGGGCAGCATCGACGGCTCATATACTGCGTCCGCGTCGCCGCCCTGAGCCTCAACAAGATCTGCCAGCTTCTGCAGCGCCTTGCCGCTGCGGATGGTCTCCATAAGCTCCGCGCGCGCCTCGTCGTCATTCTTGGCAAAGCCTGCGGAGACGAGCATGCAGCTGCCGAGCGTCAGGCACAGCTCAAGCAGGTCGCCCTGTGTTTCACCGGAGAGGACGGAGATGGCCTCCTTGACCTCGACGGCGTTGCCGACCGCGCAGCCGAGCGGCTGATCCATGTCGGTGATGACCGCGGCGGTCTTGCGTCCGGCCATGTTGCCGATGCGGGTGAGGTTGCGGGCAAGCTCGCGCGCCTGCTCCTCGGTCTTCATGAACGCGCCGCCGCCGCACTTGACGTCCAGCACGATGACGTCCGCACCGGCAGCCAGTTTCTTGGACATGATGCTGCTGACTATGAGCGGGATGCTCGGCACGGTGCCGGTCACGTCGCGCAGGGCGTAGAGCTTCTTGTCTGCGGGGTCAATGTCCGCGGTCGGACTTGTGATGGCGATGCCGACGCGGTTGACGTTTTCAATGAAGCGTTCGTCCGAGATGCCCGTGTCATAGCCAGGGAAGCTCTCCAGCTTGTCGATGGTGCCGCCGGTGTGTCCCAGTCCGCGCCCGGACATTTTGGCGATCTTCAGCCCGCAGGCCGCGACCATCGGGCAGAGGATAAGGCTCGTCTTATCGCCGACACCGCCTGTGGAATGCTTGTCGGCCTTCACGCCCTTGATGGCGCTGAGGTCGAGCACCTCGCCGGAGCGCATCATGGACATCGTGAGATTCAGCGTCTCCTCGTCGTCCATGCCGCGCAGAAGGATGGCCATACACATTGCGGACATCTGGTAGTCTGGTATCTCGCCCTTAGTGTAGCCCTGCACCATGAAGTCGATCTCCTCGGCGCTGAGCTTGCCGCCGTCGCGCTTGGCGGCGATGAGGTCTGTCATTAGCATATGTATATCTCCTTTTGGGATGTTTTTTTGCTTTTTAGAAATTTTATTATACACTATTATCGCCGTTTTTACAAGACGGCGCGGGGAAAATCACGTATTCCTGCCCGCCGATATTTCGTGAGCAGCGCTTCAATGCCAGTATCAATGCCAGTGTCGGTTTCAATCAGGTGGCAGAGAAGTTTGGCGAAGCCTACAATCGACCCATGCAACAGGAGATGGTTTCTGTCAGCGTTTCTATCCCTTTAGTGGACTGGGGGGTGCGTAAAGGCAAATACAATATGGCTCGTAATAACCTGAATGTGATAAAGACCTCTTCCCGCCAGAGCGAGATCAGTATTGAAGAAGAAGTCATTATGACCGTGAGCGATTTCAATGTCCAGCAAGATCTGGTGACAAGTGCCGAGGAAGCCCTCGATCTCTCTATCCTGGCATATAATGAAACCCGCCAGCGTTTCATCATCGGCAAAGCCGACATCAGCAGCCTTACCCTGTCATTGAACCGTCAGCAAGAGGCCCAGCGCAACTATATATCGGCTCTGAAGAACTATTGGCTGAACTACTACAAAATCCGCAAACTGACCTTGCATGATTTTGCCAGTGGCTTCTCCCTTTCCGACAAGTTCGACTATAGCCATTAATCCTGCGTTGGTCGTGGCTTTTAATCTTTAATTGTTAATTTTTAATTATGCAACGTCTCTCTCCTTTCACCCTCATCGTCACCTTTGTCTGTCTGGCACTGGTAGGTTTGGCTCTGGTTCCGATGCTTCCGGTCAAGCTGAACCCGTCGCGTACATTGCCGGGCTTCACGGTGCGCTTCAGTATGCCGGGCACTTCGTCGCGGGTGGTGGAAATGGAGGCGACAAGCAAACTGGAATCCATGTTGGCCCGTATCAAAGGGGTAAAGGCCATGTATTCTACTTCCGGTAACGGTTATGGCTCGATAACGGTAGATTTGGATAAACATGCGGATGTGGATGCAGTACGTTTTGAAGCTTCCACAATCATTCGACAGACGTGGTCGCAATTACCTTCCGGAGTGAGTTATCCGTATATCGATATGAAAGTACCCGATGAGAATGCATCCCGCCCGTTTCTTTCGTTTACACTGAATGCACCCTCCACGCCTATACTGATACAACAATATGCAGAAGAGCATATCAAGCCCCGATTGGCTCAACTTCAAGGCATTTATAAGATTGATTTAAGTGGCGCTACTCCGATGGAGTGGCGGTTGGAGTATGACAGTGAACAACTACGGACCTTGGGTGTCAGTATCTCAGATATCCGTCAGGCCATCCAGTTACACTATAATAAGGAGTTTCTGGGTACGCACAACATGGATACGCCCGAAGGCAAACAATGGATACGCTTGGTGTTGGTGCCGGATGGAGTCAGTGGGCGGTTCGATCCTTCGGATATCACTGTGACGGCTTCCGACGGAAAAATCATCCACTTGGATGAACTCGTGAAGGTGGCTCATGTGGAAGAAGATCCTCAAAGTTATTATCGTATCAATGGTTTGAATTCCATTTATATGTCGATCACAGCGGTGGAAACTGCCAATCAGTTGCAATTGAGCAATGAAGTAATGGCGGAAATGGAAGATATACGCCTGACATTGCCTCCCGGCTATGAGGTGCATACCAGTTATGATGCTACGGAATATATTCGTGAAGAACTTAATAAAATTTATTTCCGTACCGGATTGACAGTACTTATTTTGCTGGTGTTTGTCTGGATTATCACATTGAATCTGAAATATCTGCTTCTCATAGTTACCAGTTTGGCAATAAACATTGCCGTTGCAGTTATTTTCTACTATATGTTCGGTCTGGAGATGCAATTGTATTCATTGGCAGGGATTACTGTGTCCTTGAATCTTGTGATAGACAGTACTATCGTTATGACCGACCATATCTTGCACCGGCGTAATCTGAAAGCATTCATGTCTGTGCTGGCGGCTACTTTGACCACGATGGGGGCTTTAGTCATCATTTTCTTTCTGGACGAGAAGATCCGGCTGAATTTGCAGGATTTTGCTGCTGTAGTGATTATTAACCTGGCAGTTTCTCTTTTTGTTGCTCTTTTCTTTGTACCGGCTATGATTGAAAAGATTAGTTTGGTGAAGAAATCTTCAAAGAAGACCTTGCGGCACAAAAACAGGCGAATGGTATTTCGTCCTTATCAGTGGTTGCAGAATGCGAAGCAATGGATGCACCGACATATACGTATTCGCAGGTTGACTGTTTATTTTACCCATTTCTATCAGGTGCTTATTCGTTTTCTTCTCCGTTGGCGGGTGGCGGTGTGCATTGTGCTGTTGCTGGGGTTCGGATTGCCGGTCTTCCTTCTTCCCGAGAAGTTGGAAGGAGAAGGTAAATGGGAAGAAAGGTATAATAAGACATTGGGATCTTCTACCTATAAGGAAAAAGTGAAACCTATAGTGGATAAGGCTTTAGGCGGAAGCTTACGGCTGTTCGTTCAGAAGGTATACGAAGGAAGCTATTTTAGTCGTAATGAGGAAGTTGTGCTTTATGCCAATGCCAATCTGCCAAATGGAAGTACGCTGGAGCAAATGAATACATTGGTGAAGCGTGTAGAGACTTATCTTAGTGGTTTTAAGGAGATCAAGCAGTTCCATACTTCTGTGTATAATGCACGTAGAGGGAATATTCAGATTTACTTTAAGAAAGAATACCAGCATAGCGGTTTCCCGTATACACTGAAAGCAAATCTGATAGGTAAAGTTTCCGAACTGGGTGGCGGTAGCTGGGATGTATATGGCCTGCAAGATCAGGGATTCAGTAATGACGTTCGTGAAAGCGCAGGTTCTTATCGTATCAAGATGTACGGTTATAATTACGATGAACTCTATGCATGGGCCGAGAAACTGAAAGAAGTATTGCTTTCGCACCGCCGCATAAAAGAGGTATTTATTAAGTCGGAATTCTCTTGGTGGAAAGATGATTATCAGGAATTCTATTTCAACCTGAATAAGGAACGCATGGCTCAGGAAGGTATTGATGCACAACACCTGTTTGCAGCTATTCAGCCGATATTCGGTAAGAACATGCAGGTGGGTTCGGTCATGACGGAAAGTGGCACGGAGAGTGTGAAACTTTCTTCACGTCAGTCACGTGATTATGATGTGTGGGCTATGCAGTTCTTTCCGTATGGTGCGGATGATGGAAAGCACTATAAGCTTTCCGAATTGGCTACGGTGGAAAAGGGGCAGATGCCGCAGCAGATAGCCAAAGAGAACCAGCAATACCGTCTTTGTCTGCAATATGAATATATCGGTTCGTACGAACAAGGTAATAAGATACAGAAGCGGGACTTGGAAGAGTTTAATAAGCTGCTTCCAATGGGATATACAGCCGAGTCGGATAGCCAGTCGTGGGCATGGAACAAGAAAGATAATAAGCAATATCTGTTGTTGTTGGTTGTGATTGCTATTATTTTCTTTACGACGAGTGTGCTGTTCAATTCGTTAAAACAACCTTTAGCTATCATTTTCGTCATTCCGGTATCTTATATCGGTGTATTCCTCACATTCTACTGGTTCCGCCTGAATTTCGACCAGGGAGGTTTTGCATCCTTTGTATT
>OKSC01003699.1_pt1 | contig 11022 bp, 9 predicted proteins | sample 1601161 | NCBI WGS metagenome assembly OKSC01 (sample SAMEA3541552, study PRJEB24748) | human gut metagenome | biome: human gut; feature: human-associated habitat; material: faeces | place: China | collected 2012
AGTATCCTCAGTCCCTTGGTACGCGCACGCACCAATATCTTCGATCCCAGAAACGCCCCGCCCAACACGCCGACTACAATCGGCATGGCAATCCCCGGATCTATATACCCCCTTTGCAGATACACTACGGCACTGGCCGCGGCTGTAACGCCTATCATAAAATTACTGGTCGTGGTGGACACCTTGAACGGTATCTTCATGGCCGAGTCCATCGCCAGCACCTTCAACGCACCGGAGCCTATACCCAGAAGCCCCGAAGTGACACCCGCCACAGCCATAAGGGAAAAGCCTCCGGCTACATTCCTGACTTTGTAACCTACACGCCCTTCCGGTGTAGGATACGAACCGTTCAGTTTCAGTTTTTCCGCCAGAACGGAAGGCTTCCCGTCCCCGTAAGAATGCTCCTCATGGCGTCTTAATGACATGGCTGCGGAGAAAATCAACACGATACCGAAAATTATCGCCACCACATGTGTCGATACATACACGGCAATCAAAGCCCCGGCCACAGCACCCAGAGTCGTGGCCACCTCCAGGAACATCCCTATCCGTATATTCGTTATACCTTCCTTTATGTATGCCGCCGCCGCTCCGGACGAATTGGCTATCGAAGCCACCAACGCCGCTCCTATGGCATACCTTATATCCACACCCAATCCGAGGGTGAGCAATGGTATTATCACCACTCCTCCGCCCAGTCCGGTGAGCGAACCCAAAAGCCCCGCAAGTACCGCACCAGCCAAAAGTACGAGGGTAAAGGACATTACATCCATTTCTTTTTATTGTTTATTTCGTTTTACAAAATCGTTTTTCCGATGATCGACGACCTACCGTCTCCGGTTAAAACGGGAACAACAGCGGGAGTACGAATACCATGACTATCCCCATTATAACCTGAAGTGGCAATCCCACTTTGAGGTAATCGGCAAAAGTATATTTCCCGGCCGACATCACCAATGCGTTGGGCGGAGTCGAAAACGGAGTGGCAAAACACATACTGGCCGCAACGGATACCGCAAGGAGGAACGGATAAGGGCTCACTCCGGCCTGCAGAGCTGTTTGAAGCGCTATCGGAGCGAAAAGTACAGCTGTCGCCGTATTGCTTATCACCAAAGTCAATATCGAAGTGGAGAAATATATCACCGCCAAAAGCACCATCGGGCTGCCTCCGCCAAGATATTCGGCCAAAGCCGAGGATATCATTTGCGTACCGCCGGTTTTCTCCACCGCGAGCGACATCGGCAACATGGCGGCTATCAGCACTATACTTTCCCAGTTTATGGTTTTATATGCCTCCTCCATATTCCTCAGGCACCCTGAGAGCACCATCAGTACAGAAGCACACAACACGGCCGTAACCGGCTGCATTATATCGAACACCATTACGGCTACCATCATAAGCATTATCCCGGCGGCGACAGGCGCTTTGTAGTCTATCGTCACTTTTGCTGCCTCGGCAAGTGGCTGGCCAACCACTATCAATTCGTTCTGGTCATCCTGCAGTCGGGCAATATCGTCCCATGTACCCTGTACAAGCAAGGTATCGCCGAAATGTATCTTTTCGTTTTCCAGACCGCTTAGTATAAAACCTCCCTTACGCCTTATGCCCAGTATATTGAGTCCGTATTTTTCCCTGAAGCCGGCCTTTTTCACGTCCTGGTTGTCATACGACGAACCGGGCATCAGTACCACTTCGGCTATGCCTATATCGTCGATATTGTTCTGTGCAGAGGATGATTCCTCGGCCGTATGGCTGTCGAGAAATTCCAGTCCTTCAGCCGCAGCAAAAGCCGAAACCTTATCGAAAGGCGCATACACGTACAGTATATCGTCGTGGGCTATCACCGTGGAAGCATTTGCCGAGAGTTGTCCTATGGTTTTAAAAAAACGGTTGCTCGACTGACTGCGGCGGCGTATTTCCAGGATATTGACCCCATGACGGCCTCTTATGTCGGCTTCCATCAATGTACGGCCGGAAAGCGGGGAGTGCTTCTCTACTTTAAGCCTGAACAAATTACCGTATATACGGTATTCTTTTGCCAGTTCGCTCGTAGTTTTCCGCCCGTGTTTTTTGTCCTGCCTGTCGCTATGGCCGTGACCGAGGAACTTTTTTGAAAGCACCCACAATACGCCCATACCGACGACCAGACATACTATGCCCACCGGAGTGAACGAAAAAAACGACAGACCGTCGAATCCGGCATCATCGAGCGTAGATGCGGCCACGAGGTTTGGCGGAGTTCCTATAAGCGTCATCATACCTCCTATACTACTGGCAAAAGCCATAGGCATCAGTATACGCGAAGAGTTTATGTTAGATGTAGCGGCCATACTGACCACTATCGGAAGCATCAGCGCCACAGTGCCCGTATTGCTCACGAAAGCGCCTATGAAAGACGTGACGAGCATTACCAGCACGAACAGTTTCCATTCGCTGCCTCCGGCGGCGGTGATTATCCGGCCGCTTATCTTTTTAGCGAGCCCGGTACGGAAAATACCTCCGCCGACGATGAACAGACCCGCCATCATTATCACTATCGAATTGGAAAAACCGGAAAGGGCTTCAGCAGGCGTCAGTATCCCGCACAATATCAATGCCAGCAGGCTACAAAGCGCAACGATATCGGAACGTATGCGGCCATTTATGAAAAGTACGACGGATATTGCGAGGATTGTGAGCGTTATAGCCATAAAAAATACTGTTATCAGGTTAAGGTCGTTACAAAATTAGCCAAAAAAAGAAACCGCATAGTCAATCCGTATAGAAAAAATCGGCCGCTATCCCGTCTGCGAAAAAAAGTCCAGTCCTCGTCAGCCGCAGATGTCCGTCTTTGATTTCCGCCGTGCCGTATCCGATGTATTTTTCGGCGGTTTTCATAAGCCTCGAAAGGGCATCCCCGCCAAAACGATCGGCAAACACATCTGTCGGCAAACCTTCGCATGTGCGAAGCGCCGTCATTATCATTTCGTTATGTCTGTCTTTTTCGGATAGTTCTTCGCTCTCCCACCAAGGGCCGCCTCCGCCGCCGATGCCTGTTACATACCCGCCTGCCGAGGCGGTGTTCCACCGGCGTTCCCTTTTCCCGTCAAAAGAATGGGCCGACGGGCCTATGCCCAAATAAGGTTTACCTTGCCAATAAGCACTGTTGTGCCGCGACCGGAACCCGGGAAAAGCGAAATTGGAAATCTCATAATGTTCCATGCCTGCGGTCTCCAGAGTATCTTTTACCAGCAGGAACTGACGTGCGGCGTCGCCATCGTCCGGTGCGGACATTTTCCCGCGGCGTATCAGCACGTCCAGCGCAGTCCCTGGTTCGACAGTAAGCGCATAGGCCGAAACGTGTTTTACATCCGAGTACAACGCTTTGTGCAGATCATCCGCCAGTATTTCGTCGCCGCGTCCCGGTATACCGTATATTATATCGAGCGTAATGTTTTCAAAACCTCCACGGTGGAGCATATCGACGGCACGAAGCGCATCATTGCCGGAATGCCTGCGACCTATGGCCGCGAGTGTGGCCGTATCGAACGACTGTACACCTAACGATACCCTGTTAACCCCAGCCGCACGCCACATACGGACTTTTTCCGCCGATACATCGTCCGGATTAGCTTCCAATGTCACTTCCATATCCTGAGCCGTCGAAAACGAACTGCGCACATCCTCCAATATGGCGGCTATATCGTCCGCAGGAAGCACGGAGGGCGTTCCTCCGCCGAAATATACGGTGCTGATATCATTGTCGGGCCAATCTTTACGGCGCTCGGCCAACTCCCGGCGCATGGCAGCTACCACCCTGCCGGTCTGAGAAGTATTGGCTACGGAAAAGAAGTTGCAGTACAGACATTTATGCCTGCAAAAAGGGATGTGAAAATATATGCCGCCCATAACGATCGACTTTATGCGGAGAAAACGTTGCGGACGTTTCCGGATATTTAGTTTATGACTTGACGGTCAAGAACCGTCGACCGGCAAACAGCCTATTTATTCTCCGGAGCGTCTTCGGCTCCTGGATAGAAACTGTTCCACCCCATAGCCTTGAGCTCGACTACGGAACCGTCCCTGAGTACCATCTGGCGAGGCGTTCCCCCGGCCGTAATATGTCCTATCGGAGTGAGGTTGGGGTTGCCTTTTATCTTGTCGTACTCGGATAATGGCATGGTGAAAAGGAGTTCGTAATCCTCGCCGCCCGACAGGGCCACCATCGAGGAATCGAGCCCGAACTCATCCGCCGTAGTTATCATTTGCGGGTCTTTCGGTATTTTTTCTTCGTACAACTGTACGCCAACGCCCGACTCCTCGCATATGTGCAGAATCTCGGACGAAAGACCGTCGGATATGTCTATCATAGCCGTCGGATGCACGTCCAAATCGGCGAGCAAACGACGTATGTCGGCACGTGCTTCCGGTTTTATCTGGCGTTCGAGTATATACTGGTACTGTTCGAGGTCGGGTTGGTTGGACGGATTTACTTTCCACACTTCCTTTTCACGACGCAGCACCTGAAGTCCCATGTATGCGGCTCCGACATCGCCTGTTACCACCAGAAGGTCGCCAGGCTGCGCCCCGCCACGGTACACTTCCCGGCCCGGTTCGGCGTAACCTATTACCGTTATCGACAGCACCAGTCCGGAAGCCGACGAAGTAGTGTCACCGCCTACGATATCCACTCCGTAAATATCGCCTGCCAGGCGCATACCGTCGTAAAGCTCCTCCACAGCCTCCACCGGAAAACGGTTCGATACGGCTACCGATACGAGTATCTGCTCCGCTATACCGTTCATGGCACATATATCCGATACGTTTTCCATCACGGCTTTGTAACCTACGTGTTTTAGCGGAGTGTACGAAAGGTCGAAATGGACTCCTTCGACCAGCATGTCGGTCGATACTAGCACATGCCGGCCTTTTGCATCGAGAACGGCGGCATCGTCGCCGATACCCTTTACGGTCGACTGATTTTTTATTTTTATTCCTTCGGACAATCGTTTTATAAGGCCGAATTCGCCTATCTCGGATATAGGGGTGCGTTTGTCCCCGCCTTTTGGTTCAAGCATTCTCAATATGTAAGTTTTAATTAGGGTGGGCTGAAAGCACCACCCCGTCATCATGCAATTTAACAATAAAAAAACGACCGGCTAATTGCCTACATCTACTTCCCGCGTAAAAACCTCGCTTTCTCCCTCTTGCGGTCATACACCTTTTTACTGCGGCGTACGCTTGACTTGGGCAAAGGACGGCCATGCAGGCGTATTTCTTCCTCCCTGCTGTTTTTCCTAACGGTACGCAGTATATCGCGCGTTATGTCCTTTTTCATCCCTGGCCCCGTGATGCTTTTTATCCCTGCCCTTTCAGAAGGTCTATCGCCGCTTTCGGGTCGGGACTTTTGAAAACATAATTGCCGGCCACCAAAATATCGGCTCCTGCATCGAAAAGCGCAGCTGCATTGCGGTCGTTCACTCCTCCGTCCACTTCTATGAGAGCTTTTGAACCGGAAAGCTCTATCATTTCCCTTAACCGTGCCAGTTTTTTATACGTATTGTCAATAAAAGCCTGTCCGCCGAAACCTGGGTTTACGGACATAACGAGGACCAAGTCGATATCGGCGATTATATCCTCCAGCGAGGAAACGGGCGTTGCCGGGTTTATCGACACACCGGCTTTGACTTTGCGCGCTTTTATCTGCTGCACCGCACGGTGCAGATGCCGTGTGGCTTCCTGATGTATCGTTATCACGTTAGCTCCAAGACGGGCGAACTGTTCGGTATAACGTTCCGGTTCAACTATCATAAGATGCACATCGAGCGGTTTTTCGCTGTGCCGGGAAACAGCTTCGACTACCGGCATCCCGAAAGATATGTTCGGGACGAAAACACCGTCCATGATGTCCAGGTGGATAAAATCGGCGGAAGATTCGTTGAGCATCTTCACGTCGCGCTCCAGATTAGCGAAATCCGCAGAGAGGAGCGAAGGGGATATCAGTTTTTGTTCCATCTATGTATCGTGTGTTAAAGCACTATCTCGGTATGCGGAGCGTTGTGGTCGGCTATGTATGCAGGGGAAGTTATTATAACGCGTTCCACGCCCGAACGCAATGCCCCGAAGGCGTTTTCCAGCTTCGGCAACATGCCACCCGATACCGTTCCGTCGGCTTTAAGCTCCTGGTACGAAACGGAATCTATACGCCGTATTACGCTGCTATCGTCGGCAGGGTCGGCCAGCACACCATCCTTTTCAAAGCAAAATATCAGTTCCGAAGGCGTCAAACGCGCCATTCCCACCGCAACCTGCGAGGCTACGGTATCGGCGTTCGTATTGAGTAATGTGCCGTTTTTACCATCGTATGTTATGGCACAGAAAACGGGCGTAAATCCGGCATCGGCCAGTTTCTTTACTCCTTCGGCATTTACGCTGTCCACATCGCCCACATATCCGTAGTCCACATCGCCGCCTGTGCGCCTGTGCGAGACGATAGCAGCGCCATCGGCCCCGCTCATTCCTATCGCATTGCACCCCAACACCTGAAGCGCAGCCACCATGTTTTTGTTTATCAAACCGGCATACACCATAGTCACCACATCGAGCATAGGACGGTCGGTAACGCGGCGGCCACCCACCATAACTGTTTCTATGCCGAGAGAACGGGCTATGCCGGTAGCTATCTTACCTCCGCCGTGAACCAGTATTTTATCACCCGGCATGCTGGCGAAGTCAGCCTGGAACTTTTCGAGTGCGGCAGGGTCGTCTATGACGTTGCCGCCTATCTTTATAACTTTCATGAGTACAAATATACTTTAAAACGGCAGTAAATACCTCCCTTATGTCCCGTATTTGAAAAAAAACAGAGAGGCGTTAAAAAACGGCGGCTATTTGTCCAAAAGATGCGGATTGGCGGCGTAATTTTCAAAACCGTTTATAAACAGTCCCATGTGATATCCGTCCATAAGCGCGTGGTGTATTTCCATATTTACGGGTAAAAGACGGCGGCCGTCAGACGTGAGGGTTATTTTGCCGAAACTCACCTTCGGGTTGCTTTGGGCATTGTCTTTGTTCGGCACTTTCAGCCCGGTGAACGAGAACCAGGGAACTGTGGTGAAAAATATCACATCGTTTTCAAGGCATCGTATTTCGTTAGCCCTCTTTTCCTTGTGCACGGCCAGATGATCTTTCTCATCGCGATCGAACTGTGCCAGAGTCGGTTTGTACTCCATGAAACAGTTCGTATAAGAGCCATCGGGATAACCTACCGTCTGTCCGGGATGCGTCACATCGTACAATACCACCTGCCTGTCTTCGATGCGCAGGCGGAAATTCATTATCTCGTTGCACAGCCTGGCTGCGATGTACGTATTGGCCAGGTTTATGGAATACCCGCGTTTCCGGGAATAATCCCACAAGGCAGTGATGTCCACATTAAACGTAGCCGATGCGAACGGATTGATATAGTCGCGGAAATAAAGATAGGCATCGCGCCTGTTCCAATTTTCAGTATCGAATTTTTCTTTCATCGAATTCTGCGCATACCGTTTTATAAATTAATTTATGAACGACAGAGTGCCGACCGGGAGTCCCGGCCTGGCTAAGAGACTTCGCCGGACAGAAAAAACATCGAACGGCCTATGGCCGCTGCATCAGTGCGCGCCGGAAGCCACACGGCTGTCATGCCGGGCGTCACCGGCCGTGGAAACGGACATATTTCGCACTACCGTCTGCGCGATATCCTCTACAGGTACTTTTCCCGCGCTGACACCGGCAAACGTCTTCTTACACAAAGGACAGGCCGTCACGAGCACGTCAGGCCCGCCGGCCGTAAGACGGCCGTAAGCATCCAGTGTTATATCGCGGCGTTGTTTTTCGTTCAACACGGTATTGGCCAGGCTGCCCCCGCAACAAAGGGACATACGCTTAGAATCCTTTATATCCGATAATTCCGCCACCGCAGACACAACGCGGCGGGGGGCATCATATACTTTGCTGCCGCGGCCCAAATCGCACGGATCGTGATAAACGGCATTTACATCCGAATGTTCCACTTTTATGCGCCCGGAAGATATCAGACGGTCGATATACTGTGTATGGTGAAGTATTTCTATGTCCAGTCCGTACTGTTCGTTAAATACCTTGAAGCATATCGGACATGACGTAACGAGCGTTTTCGCTCCGCTGCGTTTTATTATTTCCTTGTTCTTGTCTATCATGGCGCGCGCCGCATCCACTTGCCCGGTGAGAAGCATAGGCCGGCCGCAGCATATCGTTCCGCTCTTGTCCATATACGTGTAGTTATCCCCCGAAGCGTCGAGTATGGCCAGCATGGAACGTTCGATGGAAGGCATCGTGCGCGTCATGCACCCGGCAAAATACAACACGTCGGCCTTTTCCACATCCATCGGCGGAACGTAACTGAAATCTCCCTGGTTTTTCGGAGCTTTCAGTTCCTTGACATTCTGACGCAGACGCACAGAATCTATCCCCACAGGGCAAGCTTCCACGCAACGTCCGCACATAAGGCAGTTTTCCGCCGCGAGCAGGGCTTTGGGGTCTTTTTCCCTAAGTTCCCTTATGAAATAAACGGATGTATCCTTAGGTACTCTGGCCGCCGACGATATCTGGCATGCGTCTATGCAAATACCGCAGCGCGAACAGGAGTAAACCTCCGTCGTGGCATAACCGTCGCCCTTTTTCTTACTGCGTATTCCGGCGTTGCGGAAAAGTATCAGCAATGCCTCGGTAGGTATATGCATGAACCTGGAAAAAGGAAGGCAGAAGAAGAACAATCCCAAAGCTATAGAATACGCCCACCAAAACCCGCGTCCCATTATTTCAGGCGCGGCTCCTACGATATGCCCTACCGTATCGGTCAGGAAACTGCCGCCTGCGATACCGGCTGTATAGCTCTCGGCCAGAAGACGCAGCGGAAATATAAGCCACAGCGTATATACGGCTATCCTGTCCGGCATTTTAAGACGTGTGGTACGCCTCATGCCCATAGCCCGGCTGTTGAAACGCTTGAACACCGCCATACCGACACCGATGAGCACCAGAAGCAAAAAGAAGTCCATCAGGAAAAAGAAGAACGCCCCCTGCATCGTATGTTCTGTTTCCTTCATGAAATAACGGAAGAAAATGGGGAAATACGGCAGGTTGAAACGGTGAGGTGCGTACAGCTTTACCTCGATATGGGCCAGCACTATCATCATGAACCACCCGAAAGCGATACTCATGTGCATGAACCCCAACGTCTTGTTACGTTTGAATATTTTCACGTGGAGCAAACATTCCCGTATTATCTCCCATCCGGAAATGAATATCCTGTACGAGAATATACTCCTGAAAAAACGCTTGCGGTCGTCCCAAGGGAGGTCGCGTATTATTTTTCCAAGCGCAACGGCAAAGTAAATGAGTATAAAAACCATTCCCACCGTGAACGGCAGCACGAAGTTGTCATAACTGAATCTTTCTTCCACTTTTCCCCGGTATGTTTTCCGGCCCAAGAGGCCTGTTCTATCGTCTTTTAATGTTTTTTCCGCAGCACCCGAAGTGCACGCTAATCTTCCAGAGCGCGTATCAGTTTGACCCACACGCTTCTTAAATTTATCCCGCGCGGACACAACATCTGGCATTTTCCGCAGAGCATGCATTTTTTCATCGTATCGGCCAGTCCTTCCGTTTGTCCGTTACGCACCTGTATCTGTATCCTGCGGGGATTATGCGGTGTGAACTGCCCGGCGGTACATCCGGCGGTGCATGTTCCGCATCCTATGCATTGCAGGAAACTTTTATCCTGGGAGATTATCTTCTGTGCAAGGGAAACGTCTGCCTTGTCCAGATCCAGACGGTTGCTTTTAGTTATGCTGTATCCGAAGTCTATCATGGATTATATGGCCTTCGCCGTGGTTTTTACGCGTTTTTCACCCAGATAAGCCACTATGGCCTCACACGCAGCCCGCGCATCGGCCACAGTTTCCGGTATGGTTTTTGGCCCGGTACATGTCCCGGCAAGGAACACTCCCGGAGCGGAAGATATATTGCGGCCCAGATATACGTCTTCGGGTTGCAGAAAGCCCTCCTTGTTTGTTTTCACCCCCAACATGCCGGCTATGCGCGCCGTATCCGACGGAGCTGTCATGCCGGACATAAGCACCAGCATATCCACCGACAGGTTCATCGTTTGTCCGGCAAGCGTATCCTCTACTTTCAGCACCACGCGTTTGTCTATGCCCTCGGCAGCCTCGCATAGCCGCCCGCGCACAAAACGCACACCGTAAAGGGTCTGTGCGTTGAAATACATATCCTCGAACGCCAGATCGTACATACGCAGGTCCATGTAAAAACAGAACACTTCGGCATCGGGATACAACTGTTTCACCTCGCTGGCCTGCTTGACAGCTGTAGCGCAACATACTTTGGAACAATAACGGTTGCCTATTTTCTCATCGCGTGAGCCGACGCAATGTACGAAAGCCACCCTTTTAGGAGCCTGTCCGCTTTTGCCCGACACCTTCCCGGCCGAGAACATAGCCTCCAGGTCGGCATTGGTGAATACATTGTCATATATGCCGTAACCGTATTCTTCCTTAAGATGAGCATCGAAAAGCGAAAAACCTGACGCCAACAACACCGCATCGCCCGTAACGCTATCCCCGGAGGATAACTCCGCTACAAAACGTCCGTCCCTTTTTTCAACGCTTTCGACCGAAACACCTGTCAGCACATCGGTTTTTTCCAATTCGCTGCCGGCATGCGAGAGCACATCGCCGGCCTGACGCCCTTCTGGAAAAAGCCTGTCCCACGAAGACACGTTTCCCCCGGGATGGTCCTTCTTCTCCAGTACCGTCACCGAAAATCCTTTCTTTTCGAGTGCCGAGGCCGCCGTAAGCCCCGCTATTCCGGCTCCTATCACTATGATATGCTCCATTTCGAAGTCTATTCTATTTTATATAAAAACAAAGGGAAAGGCCGTCACCGGCCCGCCCTTTTCCTATTTCGTTTAAAACACATGCGAAGGGCAGCAACCCTCCACC
>OKSC01003700.1_pt1 | contig 11021 bp, 9 predicted proteins | sample 1601161 | NCBI WGS metagenome assembly OKSC01 (sample SAMEA3541552, study PRJEB24748) | human gut metagenome | biome: human gut; feature: human-associated habitat; material: faeces | place: China | collected 2012
CCCAGCTCGCGTTGTAGTTGTAGACGTAACCATCGGAGCTCACATACCACGCATTGCCCGAGCCGCCCCGATTAGCCGAGCGCAGGCGGACGTGCTGCGGCGAAGTGTGATTCTCAATCGCAAATGTACGAATCTGCGGATAAGTCTTGTACTGCTGCATTTTCTCCGCCATACCGGATGCACGTTTCCAGTATTCCCATACATCGTCCTCGCCAGCTTTCTGCGGATTGATTGACATTGCCTCCAAACTCGGCAGGAACACTTTATCGTAAGTTACCTCAATACCGTCCGTATCTCCATTGTCTGTAAGAGTGTTCTTCCAGGTGGATACTTTCGTTGCTTTCAATCTCTTTGTAAATTCCTCATCGAATCCGGTAAGAAATCCATGCTTTTCTTTGAGCTGGTCCGGTGTACGGTCAAAATTGTGCTGTGGTGTCCACCACTTACCGTTTGCCTCTTCGGAATTAAGCCACTGACGCATAGCACTCTGCGCCCAACGGTTATATCCGTAAGCTGTGCTCTGCAATCCATTCAATGGCGATGTCGGTTTGAAAGATAATGTACCAAGGGCGGTTCCGCCTGTTCCCTCCACCATCGCTACAGTTTCGATAGGGTCTGTTGCCGTATTGCTCTCGAATGAATATACTTTCCATTCGCTCGGGCTGACATCCGGTGCTCTGTATAATCCTGCAAGCTGTCCTTTCGCTGGTACAGGCTTCGTAAGCGTGAACTGGTATGTTTTACCCTTTACGCAGTTATTTCCCCAGGTATCACCGATAATGACATTGTAGGTTCCTGCCGGTAACTGCTCCTCGCAATACTTAAACGCCTGGAACTGGTTGAACTGCACGCCAAAAGGCGTTGCATAATGCCACTGTACCAACATTCCCGGTACAGTTTCGCCATCCGCAAGTGTGACATCTCCAAAATGTACCACATCAAGCGGACACTCATATGTTTTTCCGGTTGCTTTGTCGGTCCATGGTAAAATAATCTGGTCGCCATAATTAAAAACCTGGCTTGCATTTCCTGACTGAACCACTGCAAACACATCTGCAATGGAAGTCGGTTTGTAATTGTACCCACTGGCAATCGCTGTGAGTAATTCGTTCTGTTTCTCCATCAATCCAAGAAACTGCTGACCGGTTTTATCCAACAGCATCGGTTCTGTAATTTTGCTCATCTCTTTTATTCCTCACTTTCATAGGTTACGCATAACGTGCCATCGACAACTGAAAATCCATATCCGTCCATCTGCTCTTTTAATGCGATGTCATTCTCAATGAGCTGTTTCGGTGCCTGGTTCACATTATCCGCATGGTTTGTGTCGGTTGTTTCCACTATCGGAATGCTGTCTTTGTAGGTAGCGGAACTCGGTTTGTATGCTTTCATGGTTTCCTCCTCTCTGCCGGATTAGAAAACATCATCCAGCGTGTATGTCATTTCAATATCGTTATCCTTTCCCTTTCTGGTAAAGGTCTTGATACAAACAATATCGCCGTTGGCATCATACAGCCCAATTTCACTGATATACTGTCCGGCAAGCTCTGATTCTCCAAGCGTGCATTCGTATCTGCATGTGGTTTCTGTGATAAAGTTATAGCCGCTGATAGGCTTACGGAGCAGTTCCTTTTTCAGTGCTGTCTGTGTTTCAGACGGAGAAATAACATTTCCTGCGCTGTCTACTCCTCCAGAGCCAAATGCCATGCCGACAATTTTAGGAAGTGTAATCGCTCCTGCTCTTGCCTGTACCATTTTCTTTCTGGCTGATTTTGTAATAATTACATTCTGTGCCATTCTTAGATAGTCTCCTTTCTGTTTAATGAATTAAGCAATCTTGAACCGTTCATTTTCAATGAACCATCAAAATATGCCAGATTCCTTTTCACTGTGCAGGTAGCATTTCCATAACTTTCAGAAATGGATGCCACCGGTATTTTGATATTTGCCGTAGTCTTATTGTCTGCTCTGCAATAATTCATCAGCAAGTTTCCATCCATCGGAACAGAGCCATCAAAAAACAAAGACTGCCAGTTAAATGCTTTCGCACTGACAGTCTGCTTCTCAATATGCATTTTTTCTGATAGCGGAACTTTCGCCCTCGCTGTCATTCGCTCAATATCCAACGTTTCTGCAATCCGAAATTCGCCCTCTTTGTATTTCACTCCGAGTCGCATTTCATATTCGATAGCCGCATCCATGAGATGTGAACCATCCCACAACTCGGAACCATCAAACCGTCGAGCTTTCCAGAACGGTATTTTGAATAGCAACCCTATATTGCTGACCATGAATTTTTCAGAAAACACAATTTCGAACATCGAATAGTCATTCACAAAATATGTTGTATGTGATTCCTTTAATTTATCAATCAGCTTTCGGACTTTCTTTGAATCCAGCGTGCCATCGCCATTGAAAAAAGCCTTAAATACATTCGGGTGAGGCGGCTTATACTTCAATGGTCCTGCATCGTGGCAATCTGCTATATGTACCGTAAATCCGGTTGCATTTTCCAGATACCGCTCCATAATGTACGGTGTCATTGGCGAATGATAATCTCTCTTTTCGTATATCGCTTGTCTGCGCTCCTGGCAAGAAAGATTTTCCTGCACCGGCAATCCCCATTTTATTTCATGCCAGCATAATCCCCAGGTCGCTGTTTCCGGGAAAAACTGTTCCGGTAATTCCTCCGCTAGCTTCAAGGCCTTGTCATATTCCAACCCCATGACCTGAAACATCCATTTGCCGACATACGCAGAAGACGGCATACGAGATATCGTAAAATCCGGGTGTCACATAGGACAGCATTTTTAAGGCGCTCTCGCTCGTCGGGAATAATTCCAATTCTTCATCTGTCATCGTCCGTCCTCCTAACTTCTGAAATCAATCGTTCCAGTAACCGGATATTCTTCTTTCTCCAACTTGATATTGCTCATTTTGCCATTTATCAGGAATGTGTCGAAGTCCTCCACTCCATCAATGGCAGTTATCAGCGGGCGCACATCATTGTATCGAAGTATCCCCTCGTTTTTCGCCACACCGTAAACGGTAAGCACCAACTTTTTGAAATCTTCCTCCACACGCGACTTGTCCACCGATTCATCCAGCAACAATCCAGTAATGGTATAATTCATCTTTACAGTGGTTGCAGCCACGCATGACAGTTTTGCGCACGCTGTCGGCAATAATCGCTGCATCCGGTCATTCGGAGAAACAATGTAGTTATATACATCATTTATCAACTTTGCATTTGCCGGCTGTCCGTTTCCATCTACCAGTACCAGTTTTACGGTTCCGGGTCCATCAAAAGCCGCCACAACGATGCAATCTCCTGCGCCTGCTTCTTTCGCCCATCGGACAAAATCGCTGTCATTTCCGAGGTATGTTTTGCTGTTATCATATTCAGCAAATATCCTGTCGAAATAATCTCCGTCCTCTTCCCGTACCGTTCCGCCAGAAATCGGCTCTGCATTATCTATGCCGGTAATGTTCTTGTCACTTTTTGCCATGATACATACGGTATGCGCTGCCACGTTTGAACCGATACCGCTTTCAACTGCTGTTACGGCTACTGTTACAGTGCCATCATCAGCTATTGTGCAGTCCTCATTCGTGGCAAATTCTATCGCAGGGTTATCATCTACAGCCGGTACGCAAAAAACGGTGCCTGCGGCTATTACGCTGCCTGCAACACCGGTAATTGTTATGTTTCCAGTCGCATACTGTTCTGCGTGCCTTGTCACATGAACCTGCGCCCCATGCAAATCGAGCCAATCATCCCAGGCATACTGCGGAAACGCAAGCATTACTGCCCTTATCAGATGATAATTGATAAACTCTGATTTTTCCTCTGCCGCCGGTCTTGTGAAATCATAAGGAAATCCGGCAGGCATATCGTCTATATCATCCGGCAAGCTCGCCATCATTCGCTCGTGTATTTCATCGGTTGTGCTCCCATCGAAGCACTCCGGTCTATGAAATTCTGGTTGCGCCATCTTACCACCTCCGTTCTAAATATTGATTTGAAATACTTTGTCCCACTCTTTCCCCTTAACCTTGAAAGAGCAGTTCATGCTATCGCCGTTCCATTCAAACTCGAAATCTCGCACCCATTCAGTCCTCGGATTTACAAGCAGTGCATCTCTGATGGTTCGCTCCACCATTGATTCGACTGTCTTTTCATCGTCCTGCGCCAGTGCGTCCTCCATCTCAACACCTATATCGTTGGAATATGCAAGGCAGGAATATCGTTCTGTCATAGATACTTTCATGCACCAAATCATGTAGCCCTCTTCTCCGGTACACTCCACAACCTGGTTTGCTGCATTTCTCACGAAATCCCCTTTTTCGGGATTCCATTTCATTGTCCTTTTGTATTGTGTATCATACTCGGAACTTTCTTCGATAAACGCAGGAACGGCAACTGTTACAATATTTGCCATCGTTTACCTCCTACGAACCTGTTACAACGTCTATGACGCAGGCTTCATTCATTACCCACGCCACAAGCACCCTGTCCCCAGGCTTTATCTGTGGAGGCGTAATTGTGTGACCATGTGAACCATCGCCGCTTGAATGTCCTCCATGCTTTCCGCCGCTTGTTGTAAAAGATAATCCTCCTACGTGTCTGCATACCGAATATTGACCTTTCGGAATTGCTACTGGGAAAGTATTTGTGATGAGGCTGCCGTTTCCCTGGATTTCTCCAAAGTCCAGGCATAACGATGTATCATTTTCTCTTCGCATCCTGTCACTTAAAACATTTGCCAGCTTATTTGTACCGGCATTCGCATCGAAATTTTCCACGTTATCGCCTCCCATTATTCAAAAGTTCCATCATCCACCCATCCGTAAACATTGCTGCCACTGTCAGTGTGTATCAAGTGCCAGGGATGAGTTTTTCCAGAACCATTTTTGATTGTTATTTTCGCTTTTCCGGCTCTTGCGCTATATCCTCTTGAACCAGAATAGGACGATACATAATGCGTACCGCCCTTAAAATTTACAATATCTCCGACATTGTAATCCTTTTTCTTTGTTGTCTGTGTTGCTGTTTCGGTCTTAGCAAGTTCCAGGTCCATTGTCATGCTGTAATTATCGCAATCGTGCCGGATTCCAACCACGTAATAATAATTCTGTGCGGAACCTATCATAACGTAAACTAAATCGCCTTTTCGGATGAATGGCACATCTGGAGCCTGCACTGTGATTTCTTCATCAATCACACCATCTTCATCGATGATTTTTTGTGCGGCTGTCTTTGCCTCATCCAGGCTTTCGTCTTTTCCTCTGGTGTAGATTCTCTGACGGATTCCGTATTTTGTAAGCCCATCTACCGTTGCCTCGACCGGAGAATTACCATCATCGTCTGCCTGCCCCAGCACCTTTACCCTGGTAACAAGGCTTGCGGTGCTTATTGACTGGCTGATAGATTTTGTGTTATCCACCCGGAACACATAAACATCTGTGTTCGTGCCACGCTCCACCACATCTGCATACCCCTCCGCCGCCCGGATGATGAATTTTCCTCCGCCCTTTTTGTAGGCATCGTCCAAAACATCCAGCAACATATCAGATACATACGAACTGCTGTATTTCATTTTTTCGTGAGATACATTCGGTCCGCTATATCCTTTTGTGGGTATTCCCCACTCGTCAAATGCACCGGTCATAATGGATTTTGTACCGGTTCCTGCGGAATAAAATTTGTTGTCCTGGCTCCTCTGCAAATCATACAGAGAATCATATGCAACGCATTTTAGGGTATTGGAACTGCTTTGCTCCTGCGGATTCCATTCCTGCACCGTTCCCCTTGCCACTTCTCTGTCCTGCTTTCCTCCATCACTCGCAAAAATACCAATAAGACATCCGGGTTTGATTAACTCTGATAATCGCCCCGCAGATGTCTTATCATTCTTTGCTGTAAATGAAGTTCGGACAGAAATCTCATTTTTGTTTTCTTCCCAGCCAAGACCTGTGACAAATTCTTTTATGTTATACTGCTTTCCGCCACTATCCATAACGGTAAGTCGGTATGCGATTTTTGATAAATCTATCATCTTCGCACCTCCTATGCCGCCGGAATCGACAGCGTTGTTCCCGGCCATATCCAATGACCATGGTCTGAACTGCTTTTGCCATGTTTCTTGGCTGCCGCCTCAATCGTTGAAGCATTTGCATCGTAAATCTTCGTCCACTTTGTACCACTTCCAAGTTTTCGTGAAGCAATCCCCCACAACGTATCGCCACTGACAATCGTGTAGGAAGAGCCTTTATTTGAGTTATCATTTCTCGGAACTGTCTTTTTTACAAAGGCGGCAATTTTCAATTCGTTTGTTGTATAGATTTTCAGGTCTTTTGCCTGTGAAAATTTAATGCCATAGCTTACATCTCCATAAGCACCAAAAGGGTCGGGTGTAAATGAATCAATCGTAACATCCATGTTAATCCATGTTTCTGTTACAAGCAGATTCAGCACCGTTCCCTTTTCCTGCCATTCCCTCAACTGCTTAATGCACTTATCGGGTTTCTGGTAACTTTCCGCTTTCACAACCGCCAGATTCTTTCTGTCCGGTCCGAAGAAAACGGCATCCCATGAGATTTCCGCCACTTCTGTTCCCTTTGGCACCTTTACGGCACCCTGGGAGATAATATCATAGGTCTGATACTTCGTCCCAAGACTGCCGCTTATCTTCTCCGGCAACGAAGAGAACGTAAACGACTTCTTTTTATCAGCCGCTTCAAACAGTTTTATTTCCATCGCCTACCCCTCCTTCACTACCGGCATATTTGAAAATACCTGTTCCAGTCTGTCAGCAATTTCTCCTCCCAGTTCATCAGCCATTGACTTCATGTTCTTTCGGATAATTGCCATGATGCTTGCCTCATCCATTTTTCCGGTGCCTGAATCCGAAATATTGAACTGCGGTGACATCTGGATATTAAGGTTTATATTTGTCTTTCCGGTTTCCACTGTGCTCGAACTGCTCAAAGGTTCATCTGCGGTATCTGAATCGCTTTCTGTACCCTCTGTGAATCCGTTATAGCCTGTGGCTCCGTTTCTAATCGCTTCGGCTAACAAATTATCATTGAGAGATAAAAAGTCCGAAATGGAGCTGTAAGCAAACATTTCTGTTGCTGTACTTCCGATGGTTGTACTTCCACTTCCTCCACCTAAAGGTGCTGCCTCTCCGATGATGTTACCATTCGCATTTGCCTGTACTCCGAGAATGTCCCCAACCTCTTTGTACAGTTCCAGCGCTCTGTTTCTTCTGCCGGGAACTAAAGGTATGATTGCCTCCGGTCCCTCTTCTCCAACCCATGACAACTGCTTGTCATTTACATAACCGCCGCTTGCATGAGCCGATACAGTAAGTGTTGTACTTCCACTTCCTCCACCGCCTATCGTGAACGTCTTTGTCGGATTCACAAGTGAATAGTCCAGGGTTACGCTTACCGGCATTGTTGTAGAAACGCCTGCGCCAAACGCACTGTTTACGGAACTATCCGTATTTGATTTCAGTGCATCTACCGCACTGTTAATCTGTGCCATATCAGCATTTGTAATAGCACTGCTGATTCCACTTCCAACAGCCGCACCTACACCGGAGTAATCCGCAGCCTGGAAAGCTGTTGCCGCATCGGTTCCAGATTTCGTTCCAAGCTCCGCAAATGCTGTTGAGAATGCTGACGTATCAGTATTCAAAATCGAATCACTCATTTTCGTGCTTAATGTTGTGCCAATACTAGAAAAATCTGCGCTCTCGAAAGAGCTGTTCATCGCTTCTTTGTATTGCTCTACTATGGATTCGTATGCCTCATTGGAAATTGGACCGTACTCTGCCATGACTTCCTCCATCGTTGGGATGGATTCTTTCAGACTTTGCACGATTTCCTCTTTAGCTGTCGGTGCCATATTTTCTGCTGTTGCCACCAACTCCTGATAGATATTTTCAAAAGCTGATGTGTCTATTGTCATATCATCAAGTCCAAGCCATCCCATCATATCCTCCTGGGTCCAGCTTGATATATCCGGTTTTTCTGATAATGCAGTCTGTAAAGCAGCGTTCAATTTTTCAGAAACGCTACCCTCCATATCCGGCATAATACCGGCAAGCTCATCATTCCAAGCCTCTGCTATCGTATCCAGATTGAAACTTGATACTCTCACCTCCATATCGTTGATGTTTGCGTAATATCCATCGGTAGCCTGCTGTACAGCCGCATCGTACTGCTCCTGCGTGATAGCTCCCTCGGATAACTGCAAATTAAGGTTTGTGAGGGTTACTGTAAGCGCATTATCATAAGTTTCTTTGAAAGAACTTACCTGTGCCTGCAACTCCTCCTGCAACTGATTGAATGAATCAATATCAAGACTTGCACCATTTCCGTACTTGATTTTCAAGGTCTGGAACGATGCATCCTCCTGCGCTTTTGATACTTTCTCTGTAATTTCTGTAATCTGTTCTTGCAGATTTGTGATTTCTTTCGATTCATCCAGCGTGATAACTCCATCTTCCAGGGCAATGTTCACTGTATCACTCAATTTTCCCGATAGTTCTTCTATCTGGGATTTCATGTTGTTATACATACTGTCAAGCCCCTCTGTGCTGCCCTCGCCGTTTGTAAGCAATTCTAGGGCAACTGTAGCCTCGTAATGGCTGTTTTCGATGTAGTCCTGCGCCGACTTCACAAAATTATCAATGGATGTTTTGTAATCATCCACATCCGTTTCGGATAACTGCATACCCAGACCAACTTTCCAGTTTTCCTTTTTCATCGTGGAAACAGAACTCTCCAAAGATGATAAGGATTCTTTTGCGCTCTCCGTTGCCTCATTGAACTTTGTAATTCCATCGCCCATATCAGCAAACGTGATTTTGTTCGCAAGGTCTTTAATTTCACTAAGCGATAACTTTATGTTACCGAAAGCCTCTTTTCCGACCTTTGCAACATCCTCCTGGATGTATGATGCAAGCTGTTCTGCGGTTACGGAACTGTCATTCATTGCATCGTTCAAATCATCATTCGCAAATCTTACTTTGTCGATTGATAATCCAGTGGCATCGAATACCTTTTGAGCTTTTTCAGCTTCTTTCTGCATCTCCTCCACATTGTCCTGATACTCTTTCTTGACCTTGTTTCCCTTTATCCAACCTGCAATGCCTCCAACTCCTGCGCCTACCAAGGCACCTACCGCAGTACCAAGACCAGGAATAATGCTACCGATTGCCGCGCCTGCGGCTGCTCCGGCTGCAACTCCCCCTGCTTTCCATGCGGCGGATTCTCCATAAGCTGACTTTTCGGCTTTATCATCGGATTTCAATGCTTTGTACGCATCAATTCCTGCACTTACAAGTGTTGCTCCTGCGGCTACCCCTCCGGCTGTACCGGCTGTTCCTGCCGCAATCAATCCTGCACCGGTAGTGGCTCCAGAACCGAGTGTGTTTCCAATCATACCCATCGTTACGCCAAGTCCTTTTAGACCGGTTCCCTTTGCGGCTGAACCTATGATTGAACTTCCAATACTTCCGGCCAGTGATGTTCCGGTGGCTGCATCTTTACCGAAAATTGCTTTTCCTACGCTGAAAGCACCTTTGCCAAGGCTCGCAACTGGACCTGCGATTTTGGCAAGCATAATTGCAGAAAAAATGGAGGATAAATCTGCCGATTCTCCCCCTGGAAGTAACTTTCCTGCGCTCTTTACCATATTTCCGAAGCCCTCAAACAGTTTGCTTGCTATCGCATCTGTATCGAACCCCTCTGCAAATCCTTTCGCAAACGAAGCCCCAACGCTCGCACCCTCATTCAAAGTGTCCGAAACATCCACTCCAAGAAGTGTTAATATTCCGAGCTTTAATCCGGTTCCGATGCTGGTTCCCATATCGCCTGCAATATCTGCGATTTTCTGCTTTCCGGTGCTGTGCCACCATTCGCTGAACGGTTCTGCGATGAAATCATCCCAGGCAAGTTTCACTTTTCCGAAGAAATCCGCATTTTTCCACTCATCCGACTGTGATAATTCTTTGAATTTCCTCTTCATTCGGTCCACTTTGCTGTCTACCCAATCCATCATCTCATTAAGTCCCTGCTCAACTTCCGGCATCTGCTCCGTCAGCCAATCCGCAATGCCTCTCACATAAGGAGATAATCTTTCTCCGAATGAGATTTTTACTCCATCCATAGCTGATTGCAGCAATGTGATTGAACCCTCTAAGTTATCCAGCATAGTGTCAGACATTTTAGATGCGGCTCCATCTGCATTGTTGATAGATTCAGCCAGTTTGTTGTAATCGGATTCTGTCGCATTGATAATTGCCAGCATACCAGACATAGCCTCTTTACCGAAAATGGTACTTGCGGCTGCTGTCTTTTCGGTTTCAGATAATCCTCCCAGGCTTGAACGTAAATTATCAAGAACGCCTTTCAGCGTTTTCATATTTCCGTTGCTATCCGTAAGGCTGATTCCGTATTTCTTCATGGCGGTTGCCATCTTATCTGTTGGTGCCGCCATATTCGCCAACGCTGTTTTTAAGGATGTACCAGCCATCGAACCCTTTACGCTTGCATTTGCCATCAGTCCCAGGGCAAGAGATGTGTCCTCAACGCTGTACTTCATCGCTCCTGCGATTGGTGCAACATATTTGAAAGATTCTCCCATCATGGAAACATTGGTATTTGCACTCGCCGCCGACTGTGCCAATACATCTGAAAAATGCGCCGCATCGCTGGCTTTCAAACCAAACGCTGTGAGCGCATCTGTTACAATATCACTGGTTGTTCCTAAATCCTCCCCGGATGCAGCTGCCAGGTTCAGGATTCCCTCGATACCATCAAGCATCTGCTGTGAATCCCATCCGGCCATAGCCATATAATTAAATGCCTCTGCACTCTGCGTGGCGGTAAATTTTGTGGTCGCTCCCATCTCCTTTGCCTTGGCTGTTAATTTATCGAATTCACTGCCGGTTGCCCCGCTTACTGCTTTGACCTGTGACATAGCGGCCTCGAAGTCCTTATATGTA
>OKSC01003701.1_pt1 | contig 11020 bp, 10 predicted proteins | sample 1601161 | NCBI WGS metagenome assembly OKSC01 (sample SAMEA3541552, study PRJEB24748) | human gut metagenome | biome: human gut; feature: human-associated habitat; material: faeces | place: China | collected 2012
TTATGCCCTTCTAGGGCTTACTCAAGCCACCGGCTCAGCCGGTGGTTTTGACTATACAGGGACGATGATATGAATCAGAGGTTGCGCAATGCTTTGGCACGAACCTCCGGGGTGGCGGCATTCAGCAGATTGTAAGCATCGATCACATCGGAGAGGCCTTGACGGTTGGGCGCGGTCAAAGTGTAATCGAATGTGGTGGAATCCCAGCCAATGAAACGCGCAATTACTTCAGGCTGGCTGAGCCATTCGCCGAACCAGGAAATTTCATCCGGCTCCATGGTAAAGGCTTCGATATCGAACCACGCCTTCAAGGAAGCATCATAACCACCATCATAACTGGTGTCGCAGTCGAAAGTGTATTTTTCATCACCGGCACGAACGAGGATCTGTTTCAAATCGATCCTGCGGGAACCAATGTATTGGAACATGACATTCATGTAAATATTCGTGGCGTTTTCCGAAACATAGATCCACGGATAGATACCGGAACTTTTCCGGTTGATGCTCTTATCCACATAAGGTGTGGAAATCGACCAATCCGCATCGACCTTGTCATAGCTCACAGAGAGCTTGGCCAGCGCGTCCTGAATACCAAGGATCTGCTGTGCATCGGCCAGAACAGAAAAGTTACTGACCTGTGCCTTGGAGGCATCATCCAGCTGATTGTATGCGTTCAAGGCAGCAACGATAGCCGGACGGCGGCTGCGGGTGACAGTGCCGATCTGGTTGATCAGGGAAATGACGGACTCCGGTGTGGCCTGTGCCGGGCTGGCGGCGGCATAAGCCGGAAGGCCAGACGCAAGGATGCCGATGATGCAGGCCGATGCCAGAAAATGCTTCCAGAATCGGGAGATCTTCATAAAACACAACTCCTCTCACAAAAATAAATCTTCAGACCTGAATGACAGGTGTGGTCAAATTTACACCTGATGCTCTTCCAGCCAACGGGTCATCTGCTGGGCAATGCCCTTGACGCTGCCTTCGGCAAAGGGCACCTTCAGCCCGGCGGTCTGCATCAGCTCGGTGTAGCTGGCAAGACCGGCGCGGCGCACCAGCTTGAGGTAGCGTTCCCAAGCGTCCTTGTGGTCGTCAAGGCTCAGCAGGAAGAACTGCAGCGCTGCCATGGTGGACAGGCAGTAGTCGATATAGTAGAAGGGGCACTCGTAGATGTGCAGCTGGCGCTGCCAACCGGCACCGCGCCCGTAGAAGGGCAGGTTGTCAAAATCGATCCACGGGCGGTACTTCTTTTCCAGCTTGAGCCACTCGGCGTTGCGCTGGTCGGGGGTCAGGTCCGGGTTCTGGTACATGATATGCTGGAACTCGTCCACGGCGCAGCCGTAGGCAAGGAACACAAAGCTGTCCTCGGCGTGGAGCAGGGCGTACTTCTCGGTGTCCTTGCCGAACAGCAGGTGGTGCCACGGCGCGGTGAGGAACTCCATCGCCATGGAGTGGATCTCGGCGCTCTCCATGGCGGGGCATTCCAGATCGGCGGGCACGTTGGGGTCACGCTCGGCCACATAGCCCTCAAAGGCGTGGCCGCACTCGTGGGTCAGCACGTCCACATCGCCGGAGGTGTTGTTCCAGTTGGCAAAGATGAAGGGGGCCTTGTAGCTGGGCAGGCTGGTCATGTAGCCGCCGGACATCTTGCCGGGGCGGCTTTCTACGTCAAACAGCTCGTTGTCCTGCATAAAGTCGATGAATTCCGCCGTTTCGGGGCTCAGCTCGTGGTACATGGTGCGGGCGGCGTCCATGCGTGCCTGATAGCCCGGGATGGGCTTGGGGTTGCCGTCCTTGAAGATGATGGGCAGGTCGGTAAAGGTGGGGTGAGTGATGCCGGTGCGCTTGGCGCGCATGGCCATCACTTTTTGCAGCTCGGGCACAACGTCCCTTGCCACCTGATCCCGGAAGGCCTGAATTTCGGCCTGACCGTAGCCGATGCGGTTCATGCGCACATAGGAAAGCTCGCTGTAATCCTTGTAGCCCAGCACCTTGGCCTGCTGATTCAGGTTCTTGACGATCTTGGTGTACAGTGTGTCCAGCTCGTCCCGGTGGGCGTCAAAATAACCGGCCTCGGCTTCGTAGGCGGCGCGGCGCACGGCGGGATCCAGATCCTCCTTGTAGGGGCCCAGCTGGGGGATGGTCAGCTGCTTGCCGTCCAGCTCCACCAGTGCGCCGCCGTAGATCTGCTGGTACTGGCTGACCAGCGCGTTGAACTCCTGCTGCAATTCCACGGTGCGGTCGTCCATGCCCAGCACGGCGTTCTTCATACCGGCTACGCAGGTAGTGCCGAAGTGCTCGGTAAGGGCATCCACATAGGGGTTTGCCAGAAACGCCCGGCTGATCTCCACGCTGGCGTTGGTCACGGCGGGGCCGTTGGCATCAAAAAAGTCCTGCTCAGCTTTCCAGTAGGCATCGCGGGTGTCACAGGTGTAGTGGATGTTGGCCAGCTGGGAGGCGGTGGTGTAGTCCGCAAAGGCGCGGCTCTGCTCGTAGTACACCTGAATGAGGGCGTCGCCGTCCTGCGCATCGGCGGCCTTGGCAGCCAGCTGCTTGCACCGTGCCAGCAGGGCGTTGATGTCCGGGCGGGTATAGGTCATTTCGCTGAATTTCATGGAAAATTTCCTTTCCGGGGCAGTTTCCCCTTTGGTATCTTGTGTTCATCTTACCACGTTCTGCGCCAAAAGAAAAGAGGGAGACCGGCAGGAAAAAGTCCTACGTTTATACAACACTGCCAAAAATAAAAACGCTCCTTTGGCAAAGATGTCTGTTTGGGCGCTTGCAGTGCAGCAAAAAAAGGATTATAATGGCATCATCAACAGAGTAAGACCCTGCGCGTTAAGTGCCGCATCAACGGGGAGTTGTGCTGCGGACGAAGGTATTGACCGCGGTGCAGGGTCTGCATCCCGCTGCTGCATGGACTTGGGTGCAGGCGAGAGCCGTCTGCGGTTTTTGCCCGGAAGTGAATGTTGTTGGAATTCACGCCCTCCTTTGTGCGGTCTGTCACAGGGGAGGGCGTTTTTGCGTCCTGCCTGCTGTTCCTTTTTAAGGAGGACGACTACAATGAACGACAAAAAAACTTCGGTGCGTACCCTGACCATGCTGGCTTTGCTGGTGGCTATGAGCATCGTGTTCAGCCGGGTGCTCAGCATCTCCACCGGTTTTGTCCGGTTCAATCTGGGCAGTCTGCCGGTGCTGCTGGCGGCGGTGGTGTTCGGCCCCGGCGCAGGCTTTGCGGTGGGCGCGGTGGCCGATATCATCGGCGGTGTGCTGGCGGGCTACGCCATCAACCCGCTCATCACGCTGGGTGCGGGTGCCATCGGCTTGGTGGCGGGCTTTGCATGGCAGAAGCTGAGCAGCCTTTCCACAAATTTGCGGCTTGCAGCCAGCGTGCTGCTGGGGCATTTTGTGGGCTCCATGGTCATCACCTCGCTGGCGCTGCGCCTGTTTTACGGCTATCCGTGGGCAACGCTGGCGGTGCGCATCCCTAATGCCCTCATCCTGAGCGCCGTGAACGTTGTGCTGCTGCGCATCCTGCTGGAAAACCGCAGCCTGATGAAGCTGGCAAAGAAGTAAGAGATTCTCTCAGCTTGCAGAGAATGAACCCCCTCAGCTTCGCTGCGCTCAGCAGCTCCCCCAAGGGGACGCCTTTGAGCTATGCCGGAAACTTTGCCGCTACCGCCAAAAGCCGTCCCCTTGGGGAAGGTGTCATCGCCGCAGGCGATGACGGAAGGGGTGTCCCGCAGCTCCGCCCTCCCGTGAAAATGCGGTTGGAGCACATTCTAAATCGTGATCTTGAATCGAGGCAGTATCTATGAACTACGAACAGGCAATGGAATACATCCACGCGGTGCAGTGGGCGGGGCATAAGCCAGGGCTTACCCGTACCCGCACCCTGCTGGCGGCACTGGGCGACCCGCACAAAAAGCTGCAATTCGTCCATGTGGCGGGCACCAACGGCAAGGGCAGCACGGCAGCAATGCTGGCTTCCTGCCTGCAAGCCGCCGGTTACCGGGTGGGGCTGTATACCTCGCCCTTCATCAACCGCTTCAACGAGCGCATCCAGATCAACGGGCAGCAGATCCCGGACGAAGCACTGGTGAAACTGGTGGAGCAGGTAAAGCCCGCCGCCGATGCCATGGAGGATGTGCCCACCGAGTTCGAGATCATCACCGCACTGGGAATGCTCTATTTTGCGCAGCAGCAGTGTGATATCGTGGTGCTGGAGGTGGGGCTTGGCGGCACGCTGGATTCCACCAACGTCATCGAAAAGCCTGCCTGCGCGGTGATCACCGCACTGGGCATGGATCACGTCAAAGAGCTGGGCCCTACACTGGCGGATATTGCCGCCGCCAAGGCCGGCATCATCAAGCCGGGCTGCCCGGTGGTGAGCTACGGCGGCGCACCGGAGGCAGACGCCGTGCTGCGCCGGGTGGCGGCACAGCAGCACGCTCCCTTTACGGAGGTGGACTTTGCAAAGCTGCAAATCACCGGCGGGGATCTGGACGCAGTTACCTTCAGCTTTGACGGGCTGGACGGGGTGCGCCTGCCGCTCATCGGCAGCTATCAGCCCCGCAACGCCGCGCTGGCCATCACCGCCCTGCGGGTGCTGCGGCAGCAGGGCTGGAACATCCCGGAAAGCGCCATCCGCACCGGACTGGAGCAGGTAAGCTGGCCCGGACGCTTTGAGTTGCTGCGCCACAGCCCGGCCTTTGTGCTGGACGGCAGCCACAACGCCCACGGGATGCGCGCCACAGTGCAGAGTCTGAAAGACCGCTTCCCCGGGCAGAAATTCGTCTTTCTGGTCAGCATTATGGCTGACAAGGATGTGGACGAGATGCTGGCGCTGCTGGCACCGCTGGCCGAGCGGTTCGTGACCGTGACGGCGCACAACCCCCGCGCCATGCCGGCGCAGACGCTGGCGGAGCATATCCGCGCCTACGGCTGCACCGCCGAGGCTGTGGACAGCATCGAGGCCGGTGTAGCGCGTGCGGAAGAACTGGGCGGCGAAGGCCCGGTGTGCGCACTGGGCACGCTGTATTTCTCCGGCGATGTCCGGCAGGCCTTTGCCAAAATAAATAAAGCATAAAAACAGCGAGGCTACTGCATTTTGCAGTAGCCTCACTGTTTTTATAATCTTGTTAAATTCGCAGCTGCTTTTTTGCCATTTGCAGCGCACGGCGCAGCGGGCGGTAGAGCAGCAGCATCAGCACAAAATTGCCAACGCCGTGCATTGCATCGTAGCTCAGGCCGCTGAGCCACCAGCTCAGGGCAAAGGCGGGCGTTTTGGCAAACAGATACACCGCCGCGCACAGCCCGCCGAAGCACAGGCCGTACAGCCCGCTGAACACCGCCCAGAAAAAGGCACTGTCCATGCGGCGCAGCAGCCATGCCAGCAGCGCCAGCAGATACCACACATACAGGTACATCACCCACCACAGACCAAAGCCGTACAGCACGCCTTGCAGCAGAATGAATACCGTGATGGCGCCGGGCGTCTCCCGGGGCAGTTCCAGTGCAAACAGGATGATGAGCAGGCTTACCGGCTCCAGATTGGGCAGACCGCTCATGGCCTGCTTGCTCACCACCAGCAGTGCGCCCATCAGGCCGCTGAGCACCAGCCGCAGCACCCGGGTATGCAGCGCCACTGGCTTTTTACCCCTTGGTGTAGGTAAAGGCATAGCTGTCACCGTCGTGGAGTTCAATGTCGGCCACGCCCACGGTGGTCATCTCACCGGCAGCGTCGGTCAGGCACCACCATGCCTGATCCTTATCATAGTCGGCAGTCTCGCCGTTCACGGTGGTCACAAAGCCGGCATCAGCCTCTTCCTGACTGATGATCCCGGCCTCGGCCAGCGCGGTGCTCAGCTTTTCGCCGTCGGTCACGTTCAGCAGTACGCTGGAAACGCTGCCGTCCGCAGCGGTAACGGTGAACTCCACCGTGGCCTGTGCCTTACTGGCAGCGGAAGAAGCAGCCTCGGAAGCGGCCACAGAAGAAGCCACAGAGGAGGCTGCGCTGGAAGCGGTAGAGGAAGCGGAAGCGCCGCAGCCTGCCAGCAGGCAGACGGACAGCACAGCACTGAGGGTCAGAACGGAAAATTTATGCAGGTAGTTCATGGTTCAAGATCTCCTTGTTTCGTGTTTTGCGTGCAGAACGCATGGCAGATATAGTACCATGAAATCGGCTGAAAATCAACATTTTTTCTGCATGGCTTCAAAATATGCGGCGGCAACGCCTACCTGATTGGCTTCACTGCTGAAGGCACAGGGCACGATCTGGCAGCGGGGTAAGCCCTCCATGTAAGCTTGTCCCGCCCGGGAGGCGTACAGACCATCGTAGGCGCTGCGCAGGCTTTCCAGCAGCAGGGGCTGCTTGCTGATGCCGCCGCCGATGGCCACCTTTTCCACATCCAGCAGAACGGTCAGGTTGTAGATCTGCACCGCCACCGCGTGGCAGAACCGCCGCAGCACCTCTAAGGCTTCCGGCTCTCCGGCATTGGCGGCGGCAAAAAAGCTGCGTCCGTTCAGCGGGGCGTTTTCCGGCAGCGCCTTGCGGGCGCGGTACCATTTGAGCAGGTTGCTGGTGCTGCACTGGCAGGCCATGTTCTGGTCCGGGGCGTCCCACGCCTCGACGTTGGTGTTGACAAAGCTGTACTCTCCGGCGGTAAAGTGCACCCCGCGCACCAGCTGTCCGTTGGCGATGATGCCGCCGCCCACGCCGGTGCCGATGATGAACACCGCAGCATTGCAGCAGCCTTTCAGCGCGCCGTTTGCCAGCTCTGCCATGGCGGCGGCCTTGCCGTCGTTTTCCAGTATGACAGGACAGCTGCACTTTTCTGTCAGCAGCTGCCCCACCGGGGTGGCGGTGTTGTACAGCAGCGCTCCGCCGTTGGAAACATAGCCGGTGCGGTTATCCACAAAGCCCGGCAGCGCCATGGCAATGCCGGTCACCTCGTCCTTATGGGGCGCATACAGCCGGTAGACCGTATCCAGAAACTGCGCCTGCGTATCCTGCGGCGTGGGCACCGCGCCGCTGTCCGTGCGGTGCATTTGCTCATCCATGACCGAGTATTTGATCTCGGTGCCGCCTACATCAAAAACCATGATCTTCATCTTGTTGCCCTCCCGTAAACGGTCGTTTTCTGTCCCTATTATGGCAAATCATCGCGGGAAAGTAAAGCCCCGGCGGTAAAAAAGAAAACTGCAAAAATCGCCCCGGCTTGCAGTTGCAATCCGCCCTGCCCTGTGATATCCTGAAAAGAGAGTATCTGTTATATAAAGGAAGAAACTGCCATGGATTGCAAACTGCGTGCCAAAAACTGCGGCGGCTGCCCCCTGCTGGGGCTGGACTATGCCGCGCAGCTGAAACAGAAGGAAGAAAAAGTGCGTGCTCTTGTGGGCAAATACGGCCCGGTGCACCCCATCCGGGGCATGGAGCAGCCCTACCACTACCGCAATAAGGTGATTTCCACCTTTGCTCCCGGCTTTGGTGGAAAACTGACCTCCGGCATCTACGCGGCAAACAGCCACAAGGTGCTGCCGGTGGAAAGCTGCCTGCTGCAGGACGAGGTGCTGGACAAGACCATGCAGGCGGTGCGTGCTGCCGCCAATGCCTGCCGCTACCAGCCCTACGACGAGGACAAGGGCACCGGCCTTGTGCGCCACTGTTTGCTGCGGCGGGGCGTAGCCACCGGGCAGGTGATGGTGGTGCTGGTGACGGCGCAGCCGGTGCTGCCGGGCGCAAAGAACTTTGTAAAGGCGCTGCTGGCTGAGGCGGCGCAGCGCGGCGTGACCGTGACCACCGTGGTGCAGAACGTGAACGGCCGCAAGACCAGCGTGGTGCTGGGCGAAGCGGAAAAGGTGCTGTACGGCAAGGGGTTCATTCTGGACACCCTCTGCGGCAAGACCTACGCCATCAGCCCGCGCAGCTTTTATCAAATCAATCATGCCCAGACCGAAGTGCTGTACGGCCTTGCGGTGGAAGCTGCAAAGCTGACCGGCAAGGAGGTAGTGCTGGATGCCTACTGCGGCATTGGCACCATCGGCCTGACCGCCGCCGACCATGCAAAGCAGGTGGTGGGCGTGGAGCTGAACCGGGACGCCGTGCAGGATGCCATTGGCAACGCAAGACACAACGGCGTAAAGAATGCCCGCTTCTTTGCCGCCGACGCCACCCGCTGGATCCGCGAAGCGGCCGCAGCAGGGGAGAAGGCAGACGTGATCTTTATGGACCCCCCGCGCGAGGGCTCCACCCCGGAATTTCTTGCCAGTGTGGCCCGCATGACACCGAAGCGGGTGGTCTACGTCAGCTGCAATCCCGTCACCCTCGCCCGCGACCTTGCCACCCTGACAAAGCTGGGCTATAAGGCCGATGGCTTTACCCCGGTGGATATGTTCCCGCATACGGAGCATATCGAGACGGTTGTCTTGCTTTCCAAGGGTGAGGTCGACTCGAAAAAGATTCGGGTTGAGTTCTCTTTGGAAGATATGGATATGTCCGAATTTCAGGATGGGGCAACCTACACCCAGATCAAAGACTATGTGCTGGAGCATAGCGGGTTAAAGGTATCCAATCTTTATATCTCACAGATTAAGAGGAAATGTGGGATTGAAGTTGGCAAGAATTACAATTTGCCGAAGTCCGAGGATTCCAGACAGCTCATGTGTCCGCCGGAAAAAGAGAAAGCAATCCGAGAAGCATTCAAATATTTTGGGATGATCTAACATCCCGCAAAATGGAGGTTTCTTATGGATAGATTGATTTCTTGTGAGTTTAACATGGATACCGCTTGTGTGGAACTGAAATTTTTAGATGGCAGCATGATTGCCATTGATACCATCGCCGTGGAGAATGAGGTTGCCGATAATATGTATCAGCGGTCAGAACTGGACTATCTGATCTACAATGATCCGATTGGATATGCTGATTTGATACTGAACGGTAATCCCGAAACCTATTTGAAAACTGTAACTGAATACAAACCGCTTGATAGCTAACCAACACTTTGCCCGTGGGAGAAATTCTGCGGGCAATTTTTTTGTATCTTTTCTGTGAACTCTATTGATTTTGGCTGTCTAATGTGGTAGACTATGTGTGAAGTCTAATGGTGTAGACAGGGAGGGCGTGAATATGGATTTTCCGAAGATTCACGAAAGTGAATATCGTTTTTGTTTGATTATGTGGGAGCATGAGCCGGTTACTGCTGTCGAGCTTGTAAAGCTGTGCCAGGATCAACTCGGATGGAAAAGGACTACGACTTATACCGTTATCAAGCGTCTTGGAGAGCGTGGTGTGCTGAAGAACGACAATGGCACTGTTACTTCTCTCGTTTCCAAAGATGAAGCCCAGGCGTGTGAGATCGATGAACTGGTTGAGAAAAAATTCGAGGGTTCTCTGCCTGCCTTTATCGCTGCTTTTACAAAGCATCAGGCTATGTCCGAAGATGAGCTTGATGAGGTACAGCGCATGATCGACCGCATCAGGAAAGGAGGTTCACAATGAACGAACTCTTTTTGAAAATTATCAACATGAGTATATCTGCAAGCTGGCTTATCCTGGCTGTGCTGATACTCAGGCTTGTTTTGAAGAAAGCTCCCAAGTGGGTCAATGTTCTGCTTTGGGGTATCGTGGCTGTCAGATTGATTTGCCCGCTCTCTTTTGAGAGCGCATTAAGCCTTATCCCAAGTTCAGAAACAATTCCGTTGGATATTGAAATGGCGGCCAAACCCACAATAGACAGCGGTGTTCCGGCGATCAATAGTGTGGTCAATCCTGTTCTATCCTCATTTGCCCCACCACAGCATGTATTGACGAGTGCAAACCCGCTTCAGATTTGGATTCCGATTTTGAATATTATCTGGTTGATTGGTGTCGGCGCCCTTCTCTTGTATACCGCAGTTAGTTATTGGCGCCTATGTCGTAAAGTGGATACCGCTGTTCGCTACAAGGGCAACATTTTCCAGAGTGAGAATGTAAGTTCTCCGTTTGTCCTGGGCATTATCAAACCGAGAATCTATCTCCCGTTCAATATGAATGGTCAGGATCTGGAGCACGTTGTTGCCCACGAACAGGCGCACATTCGCCGCAAAGACCATTGGTGGAAGCCTCTTGGTTTTCTCCTGCTGACGATTCATTGGTTCAATCCTTTGATGTGGTTGGCTTATGTACTTCTTTGCCGTGACATTGAGTTTGCCTGTGATGAAAAGGTCATCAAGGAACTTGGCAACGAACAGAGAGCCGACTATACACAGGCTCTTGTGGTCTGCAGCGTCAACCGTCGCATGATTGCGGCCTGCCCACTTGCCTTTGGTGAAGTTGGTGTTAAAGATCGTGTGAAGTCTGTGATGAATTATAAGAAACCTGCGTTCTGGATTATTATTCTGGCAGTCATTGCCTGTGTGATCGTTGCGGTCTGCTTTTTGACCAACCCGATGGGATTCCAATTCGATGAAGCAACACACACCATCGTTTCTGCAAATCATTTTGATATGCGAAATGCGGATGACGCGGTGGCTATTGAAATGAATCCCGCACAGATTAGTGAGTTGAGTTCTCGGCTGGCCGGGGTCAAGAACACGAAGAAGAGCGATGAATATGGTGGATTCACACCGGGATATCAAATCAGCGCACTCCTGGAGGATGGCACATATATCCGGATAAACGGTTATTCTCTCTCCGACAATGATATGGTAGATATCGAGTGGAACGGAGAACGGTATGTTGTATCCGACGGAGAGTTCCAAGATTATTTGAGTAGAATCTGTGTGGGAGGAGATGTCGCAGTTGCTGAACCTGTACCGTCTGTTACAAAATGGTTTGACTATCTTGAAACACCAGATGAGATGCAGTGGGGTGGTCGCCATGAGATTAATCTTCCAGAGTTCCCGGATGTGACTTTCCGTTGGACTTATGGAGAAATGATGGCTGTTACGGGTAACGAAATCACTTCGTTGTATACCGGGATGCCCATCTGGAACGCCTATTTCTGCGACCTCACCGGCGACGGCTTGCCTGAGTTGTGTT
>OKSC01003708.1_pt1 | contig 11001 bp, 7 predicted proteins | sample 1601161 | NCBI WGS metagenome assembly OKSC01 (sample SAMEA3541552, study PRJEB24748) | human gut metagenome | biome: human gut; feature: human-associated habitat; material: faeces | place: China | collected 2012
AGGAACTTTGATTTTGATATCTTCTTTTATCTTCGTCTGACATCCCAGTCTCCAATGATCCTTGATCTGCTTACGGGAAAAGAAACCAACTTCCGTAGGAAGAATGTTTCCGCCACCTTCCGGCACCTGGCAACGACACTGTCCGCAGCTACCGCTACCACCACAAGCAGATGACAGGAAAATACCTTCGCTCTGAAGTGTATTCAATACGGTTCCCCCGATAGGAACGTCGTATTCCTTCTCTCCGTTAACAACCATCCTCACATTGCCCGATGGTATTAATTTTGCTTTCGCAAATAAAAGCGCACCTACAAGGATCAGTGTAATCACCAGGAATACAACCGCTCCCACTGCAATGGTAAGTCCGCCCGACATTAATAAAGTCATCTTTATATTTTGTTTAATGCGTTAATACTTAAATCTTCAGACCAGAGAAACACATGAATGCCATACCCATCAAACCCGTGATGATGAAAGTAATACCCAAGCCTTTCAAGGCATTGGGGACATTTGAATAAGACAATTTCTCACGGATAGCCGCCATACCTACGATAGCCAGCAACCAACCGATACCAGATCCTAAACCATAAACAGTGGCGACACCTACATTAGGGAACGCCTTTTGTTGCATAAACAGAGAACCACCCAAGATAGCGCAGTTTACAGCGATCAGCGGCAAAAAGATACCAAGGGAAGCATACAAAGACGGAGAGAATTTCTCGACTACCATCTCGACCAACTGCACGAAAGAAGCGATAACGGCGATAAAGATAATAAACGCCAAGAAGCTAAGGTTCACCTCCGCATATTCCGGGCCTAACCAACTTAACGCACCTTCTTTCAATACATAATTCTCAAGCATATAGTTAATCGGCAACGTACAGAAAAGTACGAATGTCACTGCTATACCTAATCCTAAAGCGGTCTTCACGTTCTTTGAGACAGCCACGAAAGAGCACATACCCAAATAGTATGCGAAGATCATGTTGTCAACGAAGATCGAGCGGACGAATGTGCTTAATAATTGTTCCATTCTATTATTCGTTTAATCGTTAACATTAATTTTCTTGAAGTTCCTTGTTCTTAGCACGATGAACCCAAATAATAACAGCGATCACGATCAACGCCATCGGAGGCAAGATCATCAAACCATTGTTCACGTAACCCAGATCATAGAATGCCTGCGGAATCACTTGGAAACCCAATAAGGTACCAGATCCCAGCAATTCACGGAAGAAACCTACGATAATAAGAATAATCGCATATCCCAGACCGTTACCTATGCCATCCAAGAACGATTCCCATGGGCCGTTACCCAAGGCGAACGCTTCCAGACGTCCCATCAAGATACAGTTCGTAATGATCAAACCGACAAATACGGATATGCCTTGAAATACCCCCGAGTCCGATCCCGGCAGATAAGGATAGATCATGGCGATCATAAAGGCGTATAGCAGGAAACGGATGATATTAAACGTCGGTTGCGCCCAATCCGGGTAAAAACCTGATATTTTCAGGTTCTCGCTCTCTATCTCGTTGGCTATGTATTGGATTCCTTTTACGATGTATTTGATGCAGTAATAGATCACCAAGATGATAAACAAGTTCGGAATATAGGAGGCTACCGATTTAAAGATCATCTTTACCGGCTCCAACAAATAGGAGAATATCTTCAAGGCTAGATCTTCTGTTTGCGGGAAGATAGCGAAAAGGATCGGTACACTGATGGTTAATTGGATTAGTAACACGATCCATCGTATTACGTTGGTGAAAAACATCAATACACGTCCTTGGCGATGTGTGTTGAGAAATTCATAATCCCGGATGGTAATAGATCTGAGTCGGTTCTGCTTTAACCAGATAATTTTCCTGCGTAGTTTCTTAAACAGATAGTTGGTCAGCTTAAACAGGAAATATTGGATGATAATTACGAGGATGAACAATAATACCCGTTTCGCTATCTGCAAGATACTATGTTGCTCCCTTAACTCTTGTATCTTGTTTTGGATAATCGGTTGATATTGTTCAGCGAGGGCTATACGACTGAGATTTTGCCATAGGGCATCTTGATCGGTGATACTTAGGATAACCTTGTCTCCGTACATGATATCCGTTACGTATTCGCTGTCATAGATATAGATGGAATCCTTCTTCAAGGAATGCGAGGTCCCGATCTTTACCATGATATTGAGGATGTCCTCAGCCCGGTCAACCGGGGTGCGGCCTCCGCGCTTGGCGTAAAGGTGAAATAAGGTATCCCCCTCCACGACTACAGGTACGCCGGGAGTCAGTGCCCGAAGGGAATCGATACGGTTTCGTTGCTCGGACCTTTTTAGGGAGTCGGCGGTAGCGTTGCTGTTTTTCGTGCTTTCCAGCTCGTCTTTCAGTAAGATCTCGTTTAGTTTCATCTCTTGCAACTGGAGGGCTAGCTCCTGCATCTTGATGGAATCCTTCCGGTGCTGCTCATCGAGCGAAAGCGTATCGGTTGGGGTAACTGGTTCCTCCGGATCATTGCCTAATGTCGTAGACAATAGTTCTTCGGCCTTTTCCCTTAATTGGGCGTTGGACACCGTTGGCAGGAAACTGATTCCTGCCAAGATCACTAATCGCAATAAAAATTGTTTCATCGAATCGTGGATTAACTATTTACCACCGGCCGGAAGATGTTCCAGCCAGTATTTAGCCATTGTCTTACGTAGGTGAAGAGTTGTTCCTTCCCTTTCGTTGATGCTATGGCTACGCATCGGGTAACTGATTTGCGTAAACATCTTTCCGTTCTTGATCAACTTGTTCACCAGCATCTCGCAATTTTGGTAATGCACGTTATCATCTCCCGTACCATGAATAAGCAGCAGATTACCTTCCAGTCCCTCGGCATAGGTAATCGGGGAACCTTTGTGGTAGCCTTCCGGATTGTTCTGCGGAGTATTCATGTAACGTTCTTGGTAGATCGTGTCGTATAAACGTTGGTCGGCTACAAAAGCGATCGCTATACCAGTATGGAATATTTTCGGATAACGGAACATGCAGTTTAAGGTCTGGCTACCACCACCGCTCCATCCGGTAATACCGATCCTGTTGGCATCGATAAACGGATATTGACGGGTCATATCCAGAATACCCCTGCTCTGGTCTTCGGAAGCGAAAGTACCCACTTCCCCGTAAATACATTTCCGCCATTCACGTCCACGGGGAGTATTCGCACCCCGGTTCTCGATACTTACCACGATATAACCTTGGTTCGCCATATATTGTTGCCATAAATCTCCGTTACCCCATACATCTTGTACGGTGGCGCTCGCCGGCTCGCCGTATACCTCTATGATAACCGGGTATTTCTTGGATGCGTCGAAATCGACAGGTTTTATCATCCATGCGTCCAAGGTTAGATTGCCGGACTTGACCTTGATAAATTCTTTCGGGTTTAATCCTAAGGCGGCGTATTGGTCCTTGGCTTGGGCATTATCCTCAAGCATGCGTACGGATTGATGTTTCGGGAAAGAAACCATGTCGATAACGGATGGGGTAGAGGCGTTACTATACGTATGTATGGCCCATTTGCCGGTGGGTGACATATTGTAGCGGTGCTGTCCGGATTGTTCCATGGGGCTTACACGCTCCACTTCCCCATTGCCGAATGCTTTAGCCCGGTACAAGTAACGTTGGGTGAAATTGTCCGGGGAGGCGATGAAATAGACCCAGCCCTTTTGTAGATCGGTCCCGACCGGCGAGATATAATCAAAATCACCTTTGGTGATGGGTTGTATCTCTTTTCCGTCCCGGCTTATCCGGTATAAGTGTCGCCAGCCACTACGCTCGCTTTCCCATGTGAAATAGCGGTTGTCCTTTAACCATTGTATGTTATCATTCGTGTCCAGCCATGCGGCATCCGTATCAGTGAAGATATTATTCAGCGAGTTATCGGATATCTTGGCGATCCATACCTTATTTGTATTCTGCGGGCGGTTTAGTTGCTGTATGAACAACTCGTCGCTTTCGGGGATGAATTCCATACGGGGCAGGTAGTTGTTCCGGGGATCTCCGGGTATGGCGATCCAAGTGGTGTTCCCGCCGGTAGAGGAAACGTAGCCTACTTTTACGGCTGAATTGGTGGTTCCTGCCTTGGGGTATGGGAAATGGATTACCTTTGCGTAGATGGAGTCTACATTATTAATAATGTCGAACACTCCCGTTCCTTTCGTATCGCTTTGCCAATAGGCGATATGCTTTCCGTCCGGGCTCCAGCGGAAACCATCCCGGCAACTGAACTCCTCCTCATATACCCAATCGAAAGTTCCGTTGACAATCGTATCGCTTCCGTCTTTTGTTAGCTGCGTGATTTTCCCGGAGTCTATATCTTCTACATATATATTATTGTTGGAAACATAGGCCACACGTGTGCCATCCGGGGAGAATTTAGCGAACATCATGGAGGATTCCGGCATTCCTTTTCCCAATTGACGTAAAGCGCCGTCCTTTAGGTTTAATACCCAATAGTCACCCCGGGTATCATAACGCCATACCCGTTGGGTATTGTTATAAATCAAGACTTTCTCATTATCCGCACTCCAAGAGATACTACGTGCGGGAATAGGCTTTCCTGTAGATTTGTCTGTCAATAGGGATGAGGGGATAATGACTTCACGGGAGTTATCTTTTGCTTGATAGGCGACGATATCCGTGCCTCCGGTTTGCTTATTATTTTCCAAGCGGCTATAACGTTCACCGTCTTTTAGCCAAGTCATGCTTCCGATGCCTTTTGTTTGTATGACGTTACCGGCAACGATATCCTCAAGATTCAACGCTTTTTGTGCCATGCTTATACCTCCCGACAGAAGGCTGATCGTGGCGATCGCTATTAATTTATTTAGTTTCATGTTGTATTAGTTGGTTACTACTATATTTATGCAAAGAACGGAAAGTTAGTTGATATAACAAAATGGATTTGTATATTCGCGCCTCGGAAATCAAGAATAATTATAATTTAATTTTATATAGAAATCGGAATGAAAGCACTTTCAATGTATGTATGGTCACTTTTAGTGATCATGATGATGGGACTTACTTCTTGTGGGGATGATGATGAGCTTCAATTCTCGGAAGAACAATTGGCTTATATCAACAAAAACAAGGAATACATCTGGGAAAAGAAAACAGAGAAAGATGAGATGGGTGAATTAAGATATAAGCAAGTTGTTCTAGGGGGTGATACCGCCTTATACCGGATCATTCGGAAAGAAAATGAGTGGACAACAACACCCACGATGACTTCCGTGGTCTATTTGCTAGGTCTGGAAGGGAAGTTTATAGATGGACAGGTCTTTCAAAAGAAACTGGATAGATCAAGTTTTTCTATGAACGGCATTATCCCGGGCTTAAGCGGTGTCTTATTGAATATCCATCTGGATGAGACCGTGGAGGCGATTATCCCGGCTTCGCTAGGTTATGGATATGGAGATTATAGCGGTATCCCCGGAGGTTCTACTTTAATCTTTACTTTTACCTTGGATAAGGTCGAATGAATATTATCAGACTAAAGGCACATTTGGTTTGATCTGACTTTTATCTTTATAAGATTTGGCACGGTTACTTAATTCCGCCAACGGGTTAATAGTATAAGTAGGTGTGGTGTAATTGCTTTATTTTGAATATGTATACGATTTGTTCGTAAATATTCGATAGTTTCGTTGCTTATCTCCTTTTTTCTTTTTAATTTGGCGGATTATAAACATAATCTTGATATTATGAAGACTGCCATTGTTCCTTTCTTGTTGCTTCTGAATGTTCTTGTCGCTGTAAATGCACAGACTAAGGATTCTGTTATCTTGGTGAAAGATAGTATTACGGTAAAATTGCCGGATGTCTACGTTACTTCCGAGCGTCCTTTGGTTACGGTTACGGACGATGCCTTATCTTTCGACGTGCCTAACTTGATCATGGCCAAACCGGTGAATACTGCATTTGATATTTTAGGAGAGATTCCCGGATTGGTGAAAGAAGGGGACAACGTTAGTATCATCGGCGTCCCTGCTACGAACATTATTATTAACGGACGTAGAAGCTCAATGTCATTGTCCCAGATTGTAGAGCTTCTGAAATCTACCTCGGCCAGCAAAGTAAAGAGTATAGAGCTTTTGTATAGCTCTCCTCCAAAATATGGCGTAAAAGGAGGTAGTATAAATATCATTATGGAGAAGAAAGTGAATGAGGATTTAAGTGCCGATATCTCTTTGACCGGAAAGCAAGCTTTCTACTTCTCGCCAACCGGATTAGTGAATTTATCCTACTCCAAAAAGAAATATAGTCTGGATCTATCTTATTCCGCTAATTATAACCATTCCCGTTCAACCGAGGATATGAACGCCTATCCTATCGTGAAGGATCGCCCTTATGAGATCCTGCAAGAAAATACGGCGGTAGGTCGTTCTATGAACCATACGATTGGGGCGAGTGCCAATTGGTTTATGGATAAGGGGCGTGAGGTGGATATTTCTTATTATGCCAAGATAACGGATTCTAATTCCAAACGATATTCGAACACTCTATTTGTGGGTATTGAGAATGCGGAAAGTAATAATAAGTTATCGGGCCCGAAGAATCTTCAAAATGTACGATTGAATTATGCACATTCCAAGAACTTGAGCGCAGGGGTGGATTATACCTATTATAAGGATCGCAGGGATCAATATATGATCTCGGATTATCCCGATACGAAACAAGAGGTGGAGGCTACCTCCCGGCAAAATATCCATTTGGCGAATGTATTCGTCAACTACGAACGGGTATTTGGAAAAGGATGGAAAATTAACGCGGGCACGAATGTGCAGTTATCCTTTACGGATAATAGCTCCTTTACCTACCAAGATAAACAGGAGGATCTGTCAGCTACGTTTGCCCAAAAAGAAAAAGAGTATACGGCGGGATTGTATGCCGGTTTCTCTAAGCGTTTTGGCAAGAAACTGGTGTTGAGCGCTTCTCTTTCGGCGGAGTATAATAAGGCGGTGATTGATTCGGCGGGCCGGAAGTGGACCTTATGGTCTGGGGTAAATCTCTATCCACAATTGAACTTGAGTTATACGATCGATCCATCGAATATGCTTCAAGTCAATTTTTCCAGCGATAAGAAGTATCCGGCGTATTGGGCCATGAGCTCGAATGTTTCTTATTTGAATGTGTATAGTCAGGTACGGGGAAATCCTTATTTGGAACCGGAACGTATTTATATGGCTAGGGCTAATTATATCTTGAAAAAGAAATATGTTTTTGGACTATTTGCCAATCATCATGTGAATTATATTCGCCAATTGTATTATCAAGATACGAAAGCGTTGAGAGCCTATTACCAATCGGTTAATTTCGATAAGCATAATACTTTCGGGGCGATGGCAGTTATCCCGTTTCGGATCGGTGGGGTGGTTAGCTCACGGTTCGTGGCATCGGGCTTCTTAATTCAAGATGAGGGAGTGTTTATCGATATTTCGTTTGATCGGAAAAAGTTATTCGGGCAGTTGATGTTGTTCAATACGTTTACTTTATCAAAGAAGAAGAACTTATCGCTGGAAGTGAATGCTCGCTATAGTGCGCCTTCGATACAAGGTATCTATGATGTGGATGGTAATTATAATGTATCGGCAGGGCTTGTCTGGAATCCGATACCGAAAAAGTTAAGTGTAATGCTGCGAGGTGAGGATTTGTTAAAGGGCTTACGTGCGAAAACGCATATTGATTATCCCAGCCAGAAGAGTGATATGACGATCTATTCGGATACTCGTTCAGTATCGCTCACTTTAAAGTATACATTGGGCAAGATGAACCGGAAGAATAAGAAAGAGATCGATTCTTCACGGTTTGGTCAATAATGTTCTTATGGAATCCATTCGATAACGCCTGTGACTGGATGTTGTTTTTTCCAGTCCTCTAATTCTGCATACGTACGCACGCCGTCTTGAATGACTGCTAGGTAATATTCCACGCCCATGATTTTCGCTGTATCCGGTGTCTCATATTTCAGTTTTAAGATGGCCTGTCGAGTCTCGTCAGTCAGTACGGCGGTTATACGTTCGGCCATTTTCTCGAAATAACCGTCATAACGGGAACCTTTTACGATATGGATCATATCAATTTGCCAGAGTTCGTTATTCGGATCTTGGAACCATGCGTGCCATTCTACACATCGTTCTTCCGTATCGAGCGAGTTTCCGTATTCGATTCGTTTAATGAGCGGGTTCTCCGCTAGCCGGGCCATCGCTTGGAAGCTGTCGGATATACGGAAGGGAGAGGTGTAAATATGGAAGTCGATATCCTTATGTTTCATGAGTAGTCCCATATTTAAGGAGCCTACTAAGTTTATTTCCGCCCCGACAGATTTCCAGATATTTATAATGTCGGTTTGCCGGATCACTTCCCAAGCTCTTTCTTGGTTTCTTTTCGCTAATTCTAATAGATGTTCCATGATTTAAATAATTTGGGATGCGAAGTTAAAAAAAGAAATGGAATAAGGAAATAGCTATTTATAGCTAGGTTGATATATTATATAGGTGTACTATTTTCAGTTGTAGAGACGGAGCGTGTCCCGTCTCTACAAGTTGTACAATATATATTTATCTTTTGGATAACCTGAATAACTCACCGATCCATAAAACTAGAGAGGAAGATCCGATAATAATCGCCCAATCTCTCAAGGACAAAGGTATTACGCTAAACATCTCGCCTCCAAAAGTGACGATCAGGTATTGACCGATCAAAATCAGTAATGCAACTAGCAAGAAACTTTTACTATCCTTTAAATTGGCGAAAGCGGAACGTCCTTCCATAAAAGCCTTCGCGTTAAACATATTCCAGAACTGTAGCATCACGAAGAAGCTGAAGAACCATGATAAGTCGTGTGGCGTTAAGCCGTCTTGCGCATGGAAATAGAACAACAAGCCCATCAAGATTACGACAAATGCGAATCCGACACCGAAAATATTGTAAGCCATCGGGCGAGTGATAATGAAATCTCCATCCTTACCGCTCCGGCGAGGTTTATCTTTCATCACTCGTTCATTCGGTGGGAGAGAGGCCAATGCTCCGGCTGCGAATGTATCCATGATCAAGTTTACCCATAACATCTGCGTGATGGTCAAAGGTGATTCCGTACCTAATAAGGAACCTAATAATACGATCAGACAAGCGGCAACATTGATGGTCAATTGGAATAACAGGAATTTCTGGATATTCCGGTACAAGGAACGTCCCCACATCACCGCACGGGTAATGCTACTGAACGAGTTATCGATAATCGTGATGTCGCTGGCTTCCTTGGCGACGGAAGTACCGTCTCCCATGGAGAGGCCGACTTGAGCAGCTTTCAAGGCTGGGGCATCGTTTGTCCCGTCGCCGGTAACCGCTACCACAGCGCCTTTTTGCTGTAATAATTGTACCAAACGCTGTTTGTCCGTAGGACGGGCACGACACATGATCTTCAAGTCTAAGACACGCTCCAAGGCCTCTTGGTCGCTAAGCGCCTCGAATGCGGGACCTGTTATAATGTTCCTGTCGCTATCATCCGTTTTCCACGTACCGATCTGCCGTCCGATTTCTTTGGCCGTACCCGGTGTATCTCCCGTAACGATCTTCACGTTGATACCTGCGTTCAAGCAACTTTGAACAGCGGGCGGCACGTCCGCACGTACCGGATCGGAGATCGCTACAATACCTAAATACGTTAAATCTGTATCATGCAAACGACCCTCTACGAAGAAAGTCTCATCCTTTCCATCCTCGATAATTTGGTAAGCGAAGCCAAGCGTACGCATCGCTTGGTTCTGGTAATCCAATAATTGTTTTTCGATGCCGGCTTTACATTCCGCCACCGGTTTGCAAGTTCCGTCTATCGCCACCCGGTTACTTTTGGCCAGTACGATTTCGGGAGCACCTTTCACGTAAAGTACCTTCTTGCCGAGTAACGGTGATTGTACGATTGTAGCCATATATTTCCGTTCCGTAGAGAAGGTCAATTGATCTAGAATCGTAGCGTTCTCTCTTAATTCCAGATAATTTTGGTGTTGTCCGTTCAACCAGAGTAAAAGGGCGGCCTCCGTCGGGTTTCCAAGGGTTTTTACCTTTTCTTCCGAGAAATCGAGGAATGCCGTGGAGTTCGTGGAGATACCTTCTTTGATCAGGTTACTTAACTCATCCTCCCCAAGCTTTTGTTCTTTCAGGTTGTAGAAATTCGTTTGGTAGACTTGCATTTGATTCTGTGTCAACGTTCCGGTTTTGTCCGTACAAATTACGGTAGTTGCTCCCATGGTCTCGCAGGCATGCATTTTGCGGACAAGATTATTCGTCTTCAACATACGGTTCATGCTTAGGGCCAAACTTAGCGTGACACTCATCGGTAATCCTTCCGGAACGGATACCACGATCAACGTAACCGCTACCATAAAGTAGTTGAGGATATGGGCGATGATGTCCATCGCCGGCATCCCGGGGAAGCTATCCGATAAAAGGAATTTTACGGTCAAGGCGATGAACGTCACTCCGGCGATCGTATATCCGGCTTTGCTGATCACTCCGGCCAAACCTTTCAATTGGATCTGTAAGGGAGTCTCTACATCGCTCTCGATTTGCGAGCCTTCGTAGACCTTACCGTATCCGGTAGCATCACCCACTTTTTCCACTTGCATGACGCCATGTCCGTCCACGACCGTCGTTCCTCGCATGACTACATTGGACGGATAAGTCGCTTCCGTATCGAAATCCGCCTCGTTTGTTGTCTTGCTAATAATCGGTTCACCGGTTAGTGTGGATTCGTTGATCTGTAGGGAAATGGCTTCAAGCAAATGTCCATCTGCGGGAATTTCCTCACCTGTCTCCAAAACAACGATATCGCCTACGACGACCTCTTTTTTCGGTATTTGGCAGATATTCCCGTCACGGATTACCTTCACTAAAATATCATCATTGACTGTATTCAAGATATCGAATGCCTTGTTCGCTTTCACCTCGAAGAAAAAGCCC
>OKSC01003711.1_pt1 | contig 10997 bp, 8 predicted proteins | sample 1601161 | NCBI WGS metagenome assembly OKSC01 (sample SAMEA3541552, study PRJEB24748) | human gut metagenome | biome: human gut; feature: human-associated habitat; material: faeces | place: China | collected 2012
TGACCGATTGTTCTTTACATTGCTGGGGATACCGGGATTTGAAGAGAAGCCGCAGACTCAGCTAAAGGTCAGTCCGTAGAATTCTGATGTGACCTTTAGCCTACTTTTAGGATAGAACCGCTCGTGCGAGGATGGCTTCTTTTGGGCAAAGAAAAAGCCGGACTCGGCCGGCTCAAAGATTCTGATTGTTAACTCAATAATTGTTCTTTTCTGCTGCAATGGCTTTTTCAGCCAGCTCTTTGTAGAAGGCGTAGCGATCGGGATCGATCTCACCTTTCTCTACAGAAGCCTTAACAGCGCATCCCGGTTCATTCAAATGGCGGCAGTTCGTGAACCGGCAGTATTCCACGCGATCTCTGATCTCGGGCATCCCGCGCATGATGTCGTTTAGCGTCAGATGCGAGAGACCGAATTCTTGGAAACCCGGAGAGTCGACAATGGCGCCGCCTTCATAGTTGAACCAGCGGGCGGCAGTCGTGGTCTGCTTGCCGAGATTTAAAGCAACCGAGTATTCCTGAGTCCTTTGATCGGCGTTTTTAACCAGCAAATTCAAGATCGTGGATTTGCCCATGCCTGACTGACCGATTAACAGCGTCACCTTGCCTTCAAAAAGCGGCTCCAGCGTCTTTACCGTGCCTTCGGGATCCTTGGTCGCAGAAACTTCTACAACCTCGGCTCCGAGCTCTTTTAGCTGGTTAATGAACGGTCGGACTTCCGGCTCGTCTTCTGTAAAGTCCGTCTTGTTCCGAATCATCAGAATGTGAATGTCGGCGGTTTCCGCCGCCAGCATGGCCTTCCAAATGAAATGAGGATTGTAGGAAGGGCGGGTGGCAAAAACGACTGCCACCTGATCAATATTGGAGGCAAGAGGTTTGGTTCTCAGCTCGTCGCTGCGGTAGAGCAGGGAGCGGCGCGGTTCGATTTTTTGAATCGAGACCTGCTCGGCCGAGGTCTGCAGACAGTCGACGATGTCGCCGACAGCGAGGTCAACCTTTTTACCCTTACGGGTTGCTTCGAGCACTGTGCCGTCTTCTTTTTCCACAAAACTATGGCGGCCGTGGGAGGAAATCACACGGGCTTTAAACCAAACCTGCTCTTTCATACTACTTTCTCATTTCGCTCTGAATGGTTGCAATTCTGATCGCTGCGTCCGGATGGGAAGAATAGAAAGCCGAATACAACGGGTCAGGTGTCAGCGTAGCCGCATTGTCGGAGAAAAGCTTCACCAATGCACTAATGAGGGCACCTCCGTTGCTGTAGCGTACGGCAAAAGCGTCGGCTTCAAACTCATGCTTGCGGGAAAAAAGGCTTGTCAGCGGAGCAAGCGGGAATAAGAAGACGGGTACGGCGATCGAGAAGAGAATTAAGGCAACACCGTGGCTTGCACCGTGAGAAAGCGTGACGCCTAAACCTTCATAGAACCAGGAGCAGTCGGCAAGAACGGACAGAATCCAGAAGAAAAGCAGAGAAAAAGCAAAGCTGAACGCCATCATCTTGTAGATGTGGTGAAGCTTATAGTGGCCGAGCTCATGGGCTAAGACGGCTTCCGTTTCTTCCGGCGTCATCTTATTGAGCAGTGTGTCAAACAAAACGATGCGCTTGTTTCTTCCGAAGCCGGTCATGTAGGCATTACCCTTGGCACTGCGCTTAGAAGCATCCATTACATAGAGGCCTTTAGAGGCAAAGCCGATTCTTTTGAGTAAACCCTCCAGACGAGTTTTGAGTTCTCCGTCAGGCAGAGGCGTGAATTTGTTGAAGAGCGGAGCGATAAACGTCGGGTAAATCCACTGCACGGCAAGAATGAAGAGAATATAAGCAAGCCAAGCCCAGAACCACCAAAAGTCCCCTGCAGCATTCCAAATCCAAAGAACGGCTGCAAGAATAGGAATGCCGAGAACCAAACTTAAAACAGCTGACAGGAGCAAATCCTTGATAAAACGAGCCGGCGTAGTGGTGTTAAAACCGTACTTCGCTTCAATCTTGAATGTCGAATACCAAGAGAAGGGCAGGTCGATTAAAGAGGAAAGGAAGCCGTAACAGAGAATAATGACGATCTGCGCCCAAATGTCGCCTCCGAGCCATCCGGAAACTTCGCCGTAGATCCACTGAATCAACCCTCCTATGGTTGCGATTAATACGAAGCCCAGGTCGGTGATTCTTGCCAGCTGTCCGAACTTGATTCTTTCAACCGAGTAGTCAGCGGCTTTCTGATGGGCCTCTAACGTTATCTTGCCTGCAAAAGCAGCAGGAACGGCGCCTCGGTTGATCTGAATCGACCGAACCTGGCGTCGGTCCAGATAGTATTTGAGAACAAAGTTCCCGAATAAAAATAAAAGAAAGACAATCTCAAAAACTTCAGCTGAATTCATTGTTATAAAAAGTTAAAAATTGATCCGAAAATTATAGGGGACTCGATGCTCTGCGCTCAAAGTATGCACAGAGATGAGCGGAGCATCGCACCGAAGCAGCGGCTCTGGATATACTGAATTTTTGATAATTAATAGACTTAAGGAGGTCAATCGTGATTTCCTTTCAAAGCCTGAAACTCTTGGCGGCTTCCTCATTGCTTGCGATTTCTGTTTCCTTGCCGTCGCACGCCGGTGTGCACGTCAATGTCAACGTCGGCATAGGCACACCCGGCTACTATGGTGTTCTCCCGATTCAAGGCGTGACGCCTTCTTTGTGGAATGCAAATCCTATTGTGGCGATCGGCGCGGCTTTGGCCGGTGCTCCGATTTACCTGACGGTGCCTGATAATCATCGTCGTCATTGGAGACGGTACTGCGCGGAATACGGTGCATGCGGCGTCCCTGTATATTTTGTGAAACGCAGCTGGTACAACAAGCATTACCGTCATGCCGCTCCTCCACCGCCAAGACAACATGCTCGTCCAAAACATGACAGAGGCCCTGGCTGGGACCATCGTCCTCCGCCTCGCGGTCCGCATGCCTGTCCCAGGCCCGCGAAAAGTCATGATTGGAACGACCATCGCGGCCTCGGACGTAAAAGAGGACATCACAAAGACGATTAAGATTGAGCTGAGTGCAGCAAAGAAAGGATCCGGCCGTTTCGGCGGTTCGGATCTTCTTGGTTTGTTCTAAAATGCCTCGAAAGATCGATTAATACAAAGAGAGAGATATGAGCAATAACGGTTTTGCAGTCGAAAGAGATCCGCTGTTTAACGAGAACAATCTGATTTGGATGGACCTGGAGATGACGGGCTTAGAGCCCCAGATCAACCGCATTCTTGAGATGGCGGCTGTCATTACCGATCCTCAGCTCAATGTGATTGCTGAAGGGCCGGTGGTCGCGATCCACCAGGATGCCGCGATTCTCTCCGGCATGGACTCCTGGAATACCGCTACACATACTCGCAGCGGTCTTGTTAATCGCTGCCTGGAAAGCAAAGTCACGGAAGACGAAGCTGCTCAAATCTTTATTGATTTCTTCTCGAAGTACGTGCCGGCCGGCAAGAGCCCGCTTTGCGGAAACTCCATCGGTCAGGACCGCCGTTTCATGGCCCGCTGGACACCGCGTCTGGAGCAGTTCTTCCATTACCGCAACCTCGACGTTTCCTCCTTCAAAGAATGTGTCAAACGCTGGGCGCCGGAAGTAATGAAGAAATATCAGAAGACTTCTCGCCACGAAGCTCTGTCCGATATTTATGACTCCGTCGAAGAACTTCGTTTCTATCGTCAGGAAATCATGAAGATCTGATCGATTTCTCGAAATCAAAAACACGAAAGCCTCGGAAATCCCGAGGCTTTCGCGCTATCAGAAGCGATTACGACTTCTTCGGTTCTCTGTTGAGTCGGAGAATGAGAGAAGAAGTATCGAATCTTCCTCCGCCCATATTCTGAACTTCAGCATAGAACTGATCGACAAGCGCTGTCATAGGAAGATCGGCTCCGGTTTTGCGGGCTTGTTCTAAACAGATACCTAAATCCTTACGCATCCAATCCACTGCAAACCCGAAATCAAACTTCCCCTCGATCATCGTGTCGCCTCGGCGCTGCATTTGCCAGGACGAAGCTGCGCCTTTACCGATGACATCCAACACGGTGTGCATATCGATACCCGCCGTCTGTCCGAAAGCAATGGCTTCGGCCAGCCCCTGAACAACACCGGCGATGCAGATCTGATTGCACATCTTCGCGAGCTGGCCGGAGCCGACCGGGCCGATTCTTCGAATCGAACAGGCAAAAGCATCGGCGATCGGTTTGACGCGTTCAATGATCTCAGCGTCTCCGCCGCACATGACGGTTAGGCTGCCGCTCACGGCGCCGTCTTGTCCGCCGGAAACTGGTGCGTCCACAAAGTGCAGGCCGCGAGACTGTGCTTCGGCAGCCATTTCTTTGGCCACTTCGGCAGAATCTGTCGTGGCATCCCACAGGACGGCATCTTTCTTCATGCCGGCAAAAGCGCCGTTTTCTCCGAGCAGCACGCTGCGCAGGTCGCTGTCATTGCCGACACAGGTAAAGACAACATCCGCATCTTCTGCGGCTTCACGAGGCGTGGCAGCAGCTTTGCCGCCGAATTTTTCTACCCAAGCTTGGGCTTTGGAGGCCGTACGGTTGTAAACGGTGACCTGACAGCCGGCATGCAGGAGGTGCCCTGCCATCGGAAAGCCCATTGTGCCTAGGCCGATAAAGGCTACTTTGGTTCCGGTCGGAACCGGGGAATAGTCTTTAGCTTGAAAATACATTAGCGAACACCTCTGATTTTTGTGATCTCTCCGGCAACTTTAACGACGCGGCGGGCAAGAGACGAAGTCGGATCGACGATGGCGGCATGTCCGTCCCCGAGCTTGAGGTTGTCCGTTTCCTCAAGAATTAAGGGCAGCTCGGTGCAGCCGAGAATAAGGGCTTGAGCGCCTTTATCTTTAACTAAATGCTCTGCTGCCTTAAGCAGAACTTCTTTGCAATAACCGTCGGTGTAACCTGCCTTGACGCCTTTTTCGCCGTAAATGGCTTCCATGACCATTGTCTGGTGCTCTTTATCAGGGACGACCATCGCAAGTTTCATAGATTTGGCTTTGCGGCCGTAGATGCCGGTCTGAATCGTGCCGTCGGTTGCCATCAAGCCGATGACGACATCCGGACCGAATTTGTCGCGTATCTCTTCCAGCGTTACCTGCTGCATATTGATGAGCGGAACGCTTAAGTGAGGAACAATGGTTTCGAAGTAAGCATGCGCAGTGTTGCAGGCAATGACAATGGCGTCGACAGCGTCTTTTTCCAGCTTACGGCATGCGGCATACAAGGAAAGGGTAGGATCTACACCGCCGTGAAGCAGGTACTGTGTGCGATCGGGAACCTGCGGGTTCTGTTCAATCGCAACTTTGATGTGTTCCTGATCGTTCTTGGCCGGCGTTGCTTTCGTGATCTTGTCGTAAAGGTCGACTGTGGCTGCCGGTCCGAGACCGCCGACGATACCGATCTTGAAAGGTTTAGGCAGTTTTTCCCAATCTGTAAAGCACAGGTAGGAAACATATGCACTCATCGAATCCAAAACGTTATAGCCTTCGGATTTCAAGGCGGCTGCAAACAAAGACTGCATCACGCAGGTCGGGAAGACCAGTTCGGCGCCTTCGCTCAGCAGATTGGAGCAGACTTTGCCGAACAGTTCACAGGCTTTTTTCTGATCGGGAATAACAGCGCAGTGAGCGCCGCTTTCGAGTTCGTCGAATACTTCGAGCATAGCTTCGCTCGGATAAACCCATTCGACTTGGACCTCACGATAGACCGTTTCAGTAATGAGTTTGGCTTTATCTGTTCCGGGGCGTCCGAGATAACCGAGCTTTTTAACCGGATTTTTCTTCAGCTCTTCGATACAGGCTTGAAGAATATCGGTGACAGGCGTCGTGATTTCAGTTTGAACTTCATTTAAGAAGCCGATGTTTCTGAAGTTGCACAAAGCAATGACCTGAGCGCCTTTGTCAGTCAGCTGATAAGACTCTTCTAAAACCTTAATCTTTACGTCTCCTTCCTGAACAAGCTTAGGGGCGTCCGCATCCGGAGAGGGCCAGTCCATGTCGACCATTTCGACACGAGGGCTGGTTCCGTCGGGAAGGAATGTGGATTGGAGCCTTTCTTTCAAGGCGCGTACGAAGGGGGCGGGACTAAAACTTTGGCTGATGCCGATGACTTTATGGTTCATAGTTTCTCACCTTTGTTGGATTCGGATAAGTATAGAGCCGCTGTAACGTTTTGACACCTCTAATTTTCCTTAATACCTTCGGTGCCAGGCATTCAACGAAGAAACAAAAGAATTGAGCCCGCATATTGCAGGCTCAACAGTAAGACTTTTCGAAGAAAACCGTGAGTTTTGGTCAACGGGAGATTCGTTTTCTACTTTTTGTCATCACTCTTAGACTGTGCGGAATGATGGTGGTTAGAGCTGCTCGGTCCTCCTGTGACGTCAGAAACAATGTCTGACTCTATGGAGTTCTTAGAGAGCTTCTTAAGAAGGGTCTCAGTTTTTGCTGTGGGCTGGTCTTTGTCGTTAACGGTGGCGGAGACCGACAGCCAAGTTTTGCTCATCGCAATACCTACAGCAATCACGACGGGTCCCAAAATAATGCCCATGAATCCGAAAGCGAGAACTCCGCCGAATACACCTAGATAGATTAGGGACAAGGGCAGGGAAGCTCCCTTGGAAATCAAAATCGGCTTTAAGAAGTTATCCACACTAGAAACTGCAAGCGATCCCCAAAGCACGAGGAAAATCGCCATGCCGACTTCGCCTTTGTAATAGAGCCAGAAAGCAGCAGGCCCCCATACTAAGGGAGGTCCGATAGGAACGGCAGATAAGACGAACACCGCGACGCCCAATGTGATGGCGCCAGGAACACCTGCGATCCAGAAGCCGATTAAGGCAACGACGCCTTGACCTGCGGCGCTTCCGACAATGCCGAAGACCACGCTGCGCGTCGTGTTGACGATAATGTCGCGGACTTCTGCACCGATGCTGCCGCTCATGCGGGTTAATAGAGCCAGTGATTTTTGAGAAAGGACTTCGCCGTCGCGATAAAAGAAGAAAATCACGAACAGCATGAGGAATAATTGGAGGAGACCGTCGCCTAACATGACGGCGCCGGCAAGGGCCGCTCGGCTCACCGGATCAAAGAGCTTTTGTGCAATGGCGGCGAGTTCTTCCTTATTGCCTAAAAGATGAGCAGCCTGGGTGTAAGCCCATTCTCCGACAAAAGGAATTTCCTTAAGTTCTTCGGGAACGGTAAAGCCGGAAGCAATCCATTCACGAACGTAGCGGATTAAAGCCGGAATTTCCTGGGCCGACACTAATGACAAACCTGCAATCGGAAGCACGATGAGGATCGCCAGCAGGGATACCATGATCAGTGTCGCAACAAGATTCCTGCCTCCGACTTCCTTTCGGACTCGCTTAAATAGAGGCCAAGAGACGATTGCGATCACAGCCGCAACCGACATCGCTGTTGCAAAGGGCCAAACGACTAAAAAGCAGCCGATGGCGATGAATGAACCGAAGAGAAACCGCACCACATAATCGGCACGGTCTCTGAGGGAAGGCAATAGCATGGCTCTCAGAAAAAAATGATTTAGGAAAATTTTAGTTGAAATGTACTCTGCAACACGGAGTTGTTCTGATTTTAGGCACTCGGCAGCTTCTTCATTGAGCAGCAAGGCTTCATTCCTTGCTTGAGCAGGTACTCACTGCCCCATTCATACATCGACTCTAGAATCGGCCGAAGAGAAGTTCCCAGAGGCGTTAAGGAGTATTCAACTTTAGGAGGAACGACGGCATAGACTTTTCTGATAAGCAGTCCGGCATCTTCCAGCTCTCGAAGCTGCTGCGTCAGCATTTTTGGTGTTGCCGAGGGAATCAGACGGCGTAATTCAGAAAAACGCAGAGTTTTTCCGATGAGGTTCCAAAGAATAAGCGTTTTGTATTTACCGCCGATTAAAGAAAGAGTCGCCTCAACAGGACAGTGGAACTCTTCAATTTGGAATTCTTCAGTTAGTTTGGATTTAGTCTTATCCATAGTATCTAAAAAGTAACTATCTATCAAAAACGGAAGTTCTTGCGCAAAAGATAATAATACTTAGAATGATTGCGTTCGACAACGGAAAGTTATATGAAAAAGAATTTTGATGTCACCGGAATGACCTGTTCTGCCTGCTCTAATCGAGTGGAGAAGGCGGTGGCAGGTGTCCCCGGCGTTGAAGACGTGAGCGTCAACTTGCTGAAAAACAGCATGACGGTCAATTACGATGAAACTAAAACAGGGCTGGAGCAGATTATTCAGGCGGTAACAAACGCGGGGTACGGCGCAAACGAAAAGCAGGCTGCGGGTTCTCCTGCGGCTAAATCCGTCGATCCCGCGCTGGTGGCCAAAAAGGAAGCGGCACAAATGAAGACGCGCCTGTACGTTTCGCTCTTTTTTGCTGCCATTCTGATGGTGCTGGCAATGGGTCCGATGGTCGGAATGCCGCTTCCGGAAGTTATGTCGGGGACAAAGGGCGCTCCTATCAATGCCTTGACACAGTTCCTCTTGGCGCTGCCCGTTGTCTTCGTGAATTTCAAATATTTCACGGTCGGCTTTAAGACACTTTGGCAGAGATCTCCGAACATGGATTCTCTTGTGGCGATCGGATCTTCAGCTTCCATGCTGTTCGGACTCTTTGCGCTGTACATGATGCTCTATGCCTTAGGACAAGGAGACGAAGCGACGCTTCATCACTACGCGCACAACTTGTACTTCGATTCTGCCGCGATGATCCTTGCTCTGATTACCTTAGGCAAGTACTTCGAATCCAGAGCCAAACATAAGACAACGGACGCCATTTCTCAGCTGATGTCCTTGGTTCCGGATAAAGCTGTCGTTTTAAAGGACGGTAAGGAGACGGAAGTTCCGGTTAGTGCCGTTCAAGTCGGAGATATCGTTGTACTGAAGACAGGAAGCCGAGTTCCGGTCGACGGAATCGTCGTAAAAGGCTCCGGTGCACTGGATGAATCTTCTCTCACAGGCGAAAGCATTCCGGTAGACAAGAAGGAAGGCGAGGAGCTCTCGGCTTCAACGCTCCTGACCCAAGGCTATGTTGAAATGCGTGCCACGAAGGTCGGCGGAGATACGGCTTTAGCACAGATCATTAAATTGGTGGACGAAGCCACTTCTACCAAGGCGCCGGTGGCTCGCTTGGCTGATAAAGTCAGCGGAATCTTTGTTCCGACCGTTATCAGCATTGCAATCATTGCTGCGATCGTTTGGATGCTGTGCGGCTATTCCTGGGAGTTTGCGCTCGAGATTGCCGTATCGGTTCTTGTGATTTCATGCCCGTGTGCGTTAGGCTTGGCAACGCCGACTGCGATTATGGTCGGGACGGGCCGCGGTGCAAGAAACGGTATTCTTTTTAGAAGCGCAGAAGCGATCGAATCTTTAGAAAAAGTCGATGCAGTGGTTCTCGATAAGACCGGGACGGTGACTTCCGGTAAACCATCTTTGACGGACGTTATTGCTTTCGGGAAGGTCAGACCAGAAGAGCTTCTCACACTCGCAGCTTCCGTTGAGCAAAAGTCGGAACATCCCTTGGCGACGGCCATTGTGGAAGGAGCAAAAGCGCTCAATCTTTCTTTGAAAGACGCTTCTGACTTTGTCCAGCAGCTTGGCAACATCTCAGGCACGTGCGACGGGAAATTCATTCGCGTCGGCAATAAATCTGTGATTTCTTCGGAAGATGCAAAGACGAAAGGACTTGCAGACGGGCTTGCCAATGAAGGGAAAACTCCTCTTTACGTGGTTGCTGACGACAAACTAATAGGACTGTTGGCCATCGCAGATCCGATCCGTCCTGACAGCAAGCAGGCGATTGAAGCCATGCAGGCTAAAGGCAAAGAAGTTTGGATGCTGACCGGCGACAACGAAAAAACAGCTCGTGCCGTGGCTGCGCGCGTCGGCATCAAGAACGTTCGAGCTGAAGTTAAGCCGGCAGATAAAGAAGCGGTCGTGCGCGAGCTACAGGCACAAGGTAAGAAAGTTCTTATGGTTGGCGACGGCATCAACGACGCTCCTTCGCTCGTCAGGGCAGACGTGGGAGCTGCTATCGGCGCCGGTACTGATGTCGCCATTGAAGCGGCTGACATCGTACTGATGAAGAGCCGCTTGTTCGATGTCGTTAACGCTTCGGCCTTGTCTCATTCGACGATGCTTAACATTCGTGAGAACTTGTTTTGGGCATTTATCTACAACATCATCGGCATCCCGGTAGCTGCAGGGGTTTTCTACACAGCTTTCGGATGGATTCTGAATCCGATGATTGCAGCGGCCGCAATGAGTATGAGCTCGGTGAGCGTTGTGACGAACGCCCTTCGTTTAAGAGGCTGGAAGCCGGTGCTTAAGGATTCGGGAAACGGAGACAAAACTTCTGAACAAACCTTACTGCCGAAACTTCAGCAATTGGCAGAAGTTTCTACTGAAGCCGACCAAAAGAATGCTTCAGACTTCGTCTACAAAGTCGGTATCGAAGGAATGATGTGCGAACATTGTGCCAAAGCTGTTAAGGGGGCTTTAGAAAAGATTCCTGGTGTGGTTTCTGCCGACGTGTCTTTAGAGCATAAGAACGCTGTCGTTAACGCTGATCATGCACTGTCTGAAGAAAAGGTAACTAACGCAATCAAAGCAGAAGATTATGAAGTGACGTCTTTTGAGGTGGTTTCCGCTCCGAAGGAAACCCTCTCCATCAAGATTGACGGGATGATGTGTGAGCACTGCGTGAAGGCCGTTACTAAGGCGCTCTCTGCGATCGACGGTGTTACGGTTCAGTCGGTTTCTCTTGAGGACGGTGTTGCAAAGGTTGGCGTTCCTGAAGGTTTTGATACTGTGAAATTGAAAGAAGCTATCGAAGAAGAAGGCTATAACGTATTGCAAATCAAATAAAAAGTTGAGGGAGCTCGGGATCCCGAGCTCCGGGAGTGTCTCAAATTTTGTGTCTGCCCTAAATTCATAACTTAGGTTGCTC